>Ga0209536_100017261_pt1 | contig 10233 bp, 11 predicted proteins | sample DeeMarSeWOR28_12_FD_187461 | JGI IMG/M metagenome (GOLD analysis project Ga0209536, IMG submission 187461) | Marine sediment microbial communities from White Oak River estuary, North Carolina - WOR-2-8_12 (SPAdes) (version 2) | ecosystem: Environmental > Aquatic > Marine > Intertidal zone >... | reverse complement strand
CTAAAGAGAGTATTTCAAAATACCCACTTTGGCACAAGCCGAGTGGGTTTTTTGTTTCCGGTGAAAACCGGAGTCGCTGATTTAAGAGCAACTTGCAGGGCGACTGACAAATACTGCTAAAGCGCTAACCACTGAACCCGCTCCTTAGTGGTGCCATGCGCAAAATAAGGAGCGTTAGGAGGTGTGATTATGTACATTATTCCAGCAACGGATAGGGACAAATTCTCTAAAACGATTAATAATATCGACTCGTGGGAATTGGCAGTTTTACCCTGGGAGCATTACGACGATCCGTTGTATTCTGACTACCGGAATGCAAAGTGTTCCTTTTGGCTAGGCAATTCCTCAAATCACAAAGAATGGGCACTTGCGGCGATCCCCTGGGGTAAGGATTTTGAAGAAGGGCTTCGCATCGAAACCCTTTATTCCGCCTGTACAGTAATCCTGATTGATCCACCGAAGATACAAGAAGATGTAATCTTCAGAATTTTGTTTTTAATTTATAGTGAGTTCAACAAATCAAACTGGGTCACAGCAACTAAGATAAAAGAAATTTTCAAAGCAGTTTCTTTTCATAAATATTTAAACGCTCAAGCCTACCTTCCTGAACTACCTCAAGAGTGGCTACATCTGCCAGTTAAGCTCAATGTTAGTTTTGATCTCTCAGAAGGCTTTTGGGCGCCGCCTTATATATTCAGAGAATACAAGCGGAATTCTTTAAAGGATGCTGTAGAAGTATTATATGGACCTCGTCTTGATGGGCTATTGATCTACTATTTTCTAGTTGTACCAAAAATGATTCCCCTACTTGCATGGAATGTAGATTGGCCTCTTTCCAGAAGGGGCAAAGACTTACCTTACAAACGAGAAAAGGTGCAGGGGAATTTTCCATGGGAATATGAACCTGACCAAACTCTGTTAACTCTATATCAGTGGGCACCATTGAGAGGATTTGCATTGTCTCATGATCCTTTTGTGGCGCCTGTAACGAGATTGATAGTGGGCGGAAGAACCCAAGAAGAAGCTATCTCCAATTGGCATCAATGTGCAAAAGCCCTGCGTAAATTTAAACCAAGAACAAAAAGGAGCTAAAATGCATTTTGAAGCTTATTGGTTGTTCCCGGATGGCAAGATACATCCTGTAACAACCACACACATACAGGCAGTCATAAATTGTCCAGAAGAGTTTGGCGAGACCTCTACTACTCTTAAGAACCTATATGATGCCTATCAAGAAAATATGCCCCATGAAGGTAAAGCCAGAGTTGAGATAATGAAAAGAATATTACAGAGAGGATATGTTCGCATTAGGGAAAAACAAAATTACTGGGTGATTGAATTATTTCAATTCTCCTCGAAAGAAGAGGATTTAATATCACAATGGGTAAATTATGTTCGGAGTAACTTAACGGATCGTCATGCAGGACTAAAAATTAACACATTGCGTGATAATGGAACAATTATGGTGCCCTTAAAGAATTTTCTATAATATTATAAAAGCTCTACGAGAAAATAAGACTAGAGCCAGGGACTACTTTCCTTGTCTGACTTTTTTTTTTGGCATTATAAAGCCGAGTAATTAAGATGAACGCTGGGAATGTTGATATCTTTTTTAGGACCGGGATAATTACAGTTTGCAAATTATTTTGAATAGAGAATAAAGCACCATATGAAAAGAATTTTATACATAGACATGGATAATGTGCTTGTTGATTTTAAATCGGGTATTGAAAAACTTGATGATTCAGTAAAACGAGAATATGAAGGACGCCTTGATGAGGTGCCGGGTATTTTTTCTCTCATGACTCCCATGCCTGATGCAATTTCTGCTTTTAATGAGCTGGCCGATTTATTTGATGTTTATATCTTATCAACATCACCCTGGGAAAATCCTTCAGCTTGGAGCGACAAATTATTGTGGGTTAAGAAGTACATTGGCAAGCCAGCATACAAAAGACTAATCCTGTCACATCATAAGAACCTCAACGATGGAGCATTTTTAGTAGATGATAGAACCCAAAATGGCGCTGATTTATTTGGCGGGGAACATATACACTTCGGCACAGAACGTTTCCCAGATTGGGAAGCCGTTTTAGTCTATTTGCGTAGAAAGGTGTAGAAAACGTTTACGGTTAAAATTTAAATGAAGAAAAAACCGATTGATTCTTAAAACATCAAGATTGCCAGTGGATATGTTGAGTCAGATTTTGTCTGACAAAACTATAAATTGTGGCAGTTGTCTTAACTTTTTATCTTCCCCAGTATAAACAGCTCGTTACTTCTCTCTTTAACCACCTGTAATCTTTAACCAAGTTATTTTTTCGCAGAATTTATCAAGTAAACACTTGACATCTGAAGCATTCCTAATTAGTATTTTATCCAGTAAATACTAGATAAAATTCCAAGGGTGAGAACCATGAGAGAAATAAGAGTTACAGAAAGCCTATACAGGGCTCTGAGGAGATACCATCGATATACAAATAATAGAGAGAATAATGGTTATGATTTTTATAGGTATGAAGAAGTTGGGTGTGATGAGCTTCTAAGGGAGTATTTCACAAGGGATCTCCCCCTTAAGAAAAAATACAATTTAGTGCCTAAAAGAAATGCATTTATCGCGTTGTGCGAATTAGCTTCAAAAGAAGAATGGTGCTGGAATCTTATGTGCACAACTTGTGGCCTCCAGGATTTACGATTGAGTTTTAAAGAAATTATAAGGGGCAATCACCCAGATAGTGAGAATTGGATTATGCACAAATATGGCTATGAAACTGTAAATCGATATGAGTCATATATATCCTGGTTACATGGCATTGAATGGAGCCTAGAGTCACAAATCAAGCTAGCAGAAATTTTTGCAACCGCTTCACTTAAACAAATTTCAAAGCTCGCAAGATTTCCTGATTGGTTAGGCTATATGGGTGTTGTGCTTTCTAGTACTGAAGAAGAAGAGAAGAAATCCCGGACATTAACTAAGGCATGGGCACCACAATTACTGGAGATGGTTGAACCTGAAAGCTATGCCAAGGAGAGGTTATTGGAAATGATGGCAGATGAAACATTAATTCTTCGCTGGGGGTTCTTGGAAAGTGTCGAAAACTCTCTTAAACCCTCTTTCAGGAATAGATCTGTTAATTAACTCTTAGCTAATTTCTTACAATGATAACTCACTGCTATGGACGAAAAACAATACATTGACGATGTACTAATAGCAATTGCTCATCCTGTTCGTACAAAGATTTTAAAGGCTCTTAAGGAGTCTCCTAAAACGACTTCAGAGCTTATTAAAATCACAGGAGTAAGTGATAGGAGGCACCTTTATTATCATTTGGATGAACTTTCTGGTTCCAACAAGAAGAAGAATAAAACACCCGTCAAACTTATTAAGGCTGAGAAAATAAATAAAAAAACAAATCTTTATTCTTTGCTACCTTTAAAAACTTATAAAGCGATACTGGTTCTTGACTCTGAGGATATTGAAAAGAAACCGAAGGAGTTCAGCGAATTTATCAGAGCCATGTCTGATATGGAAGGAGAAAAAATTCCGAATGTAAAAGGAATTGCAAGAGTAGAAATCGTCATTCACTATTCTTAATAAAACTGTGCAATTATGACAGCACCGATAAGGTATTAAAATGAAGTATCCATATACTCTAAAAGATGGTCACATTATTTTTGAAGTAAACGACAAAATCATCCTGCTCGATACAGGTGCGCCGTCCAGTGTTGGTCAAGGACCTTTTGAGTTCAATGGCAGCAGATTTGATCTTAAAGACAATTATCTCGGCTTGACTAAGGCTTCCCTGTCCGAACTCGCGGGGTTTCATATCGATGTATTGATGGGTGCGGATATAGTCGGGTATCAAGACATATATATAAACTCCAGAGACAACATTCTCGAATTCTCCCATAACGACAGTCGTGAAGGATTGAATCTACCTCTCGAAGTTTTCATGGGAATCCCTTTACTTGATGTGAATATCAACGGGAAACAAATCAAAGCTTTTTTCGATACCGGTGCCAAACTTTCATATGTCGATCCAGAGACGGTTGCCGGACTTGAAGCTGTAGGCCGGACAGAGGATTTCTATCCTGGAGTTGGTCAGTTTGATACAGACATATACCGATTGAAAACAGTTTTCGGGGAAAAGATATCTATGGAGCTGGATTACGGTATCCTGCCTTCAGTTCTTCGATTGACATTGACGATGGCAAACGTAAAAGGAATCGTAGGTACGGAAATTTTCAAACAGGTATCCTGTCTTTTATCGATCAAAAGAAAAGAATTACTGTTAGTTAAGAATTAGATTTACCGGTGCAATGAATAAGCTATGAAAACAACTCATGAGCTGCTTACACAGGCTGTTTTAAATATTGCAGATGAAATTGAGATTCCGAATGGTTACTCACCCGATAAGGAAGAGATTTTATCTTACCTACGTCCTTCAGTCACTCCATCCTCTGGTGACTATATTCTTGAAGATGAAAATCATTATCTAAATATTAGAAACCATGACGATATTAAATATTTTTTCCGGTGGGCAAAGACTCCTTCTGTCAAAAAAATAATTAATGATTTTTGTGACGAACATGAAGAGAATTCAGCAAAGGTTATTTTTCAGGTATTGGCAAAGGCTATACGTTCGCGTGTGAATAGATGGAACGATGAAGTTGAAATTGAAATACGAATTAAACCAAACGATTTTCAAATAAGTAAAATTTTAAGAGTAGCTGAAAATCGTCTTATTAAATTTATTCTTCACGATGGCCTTAAAGGAAAACTGCTAAATAGTGGGAATGTATTTTTGCTTGCAGAATCGACTGAGGAATTAAGAGATTACCTCGAAGATTATTACCCCATATAAATATATATGAAAAAACCTGATATGTTCGATTTACTTAAATCAAAAATTGCGGAAGTAATAAAATCAGCTTTAGATAGTGCGTTCGATCTAAACTACGATCTGCTTGTCATTTATTCTAAACTCACAAGCCCTCCGGATATCAAGATGGGCCATCTTGCCATGCCCTGTTTTGAACTGGCCCAAGCACTTGGTATATCACCTGTGGTAATTGCCGAAGCACTGGCAAGTCAGATCAAGTGTAAAATGGGCATCACTGCTGCAAATGCAGATGGGCCATATGTGAATATTTACATTGACTCAGATTTTCTTGGACATGAGATTATTCAACCAATTCTTGATGGTGAGTATTTTAAAACACAATTGACTGTTTCACCATCTAAGATCATGGTTGAGTTCTCTCAACCCAACACTCACAAAGAGTTACATGTCGGGCACACGAGAAACATGGTCCTTGGTGATGTGTACGCTAAGCTTTTGGAATATTGTGGACACGAGGTCATAAAAGCCACTTTCCCTGGTGATTTCGGCACCCATATAGCCAAATGCCTTTGGTATTTGAAATATCATTTTAACGGGGAATATCCTCAAGAGGACAGAGGGAAATGGTTGGGTGAGATTTACTCAAAGGCGCATAATACACTTGAAAGTAAGAAAGGCTTAGTAAACACCAATGAGCAACTTTCTGAAATCATGCTTCAATTACATCATGAGAGCGGCGAATTTTACGAATTATGGAAAGAAACAAGAGAATGGTCCAGGGAGTTGTTCAAAAAGGTCTATGACTGGGCTGACATAGAATTTGACAAGTGGTACTGGGAATCCAAGGTGAATCAACCCTCTTTGGAAACAACCAGAAAGTTTTATGAGGATGGTGTTTTCATTAAGTCGGAAGGCGCAATTGGAGCTGACCTGAGCCAATGGGATTTGGGTTTCTTCATGCTTATCAAAAGTGACGGACATGGACTTTACTCTACAAAGGACATCGAACTGGCATTACAGAAGTTCAAAGATTACCCTCAGCTTGATAAAAGTATCTATGTAGTGGATGTAAGGCAGTCCAGGCATTTTCAGCAGGTATTCAAGACTCTGGAACTCATGGGATTAGATAAAGCGAAAGATTGTTACCATTTTGCATATGATTTTGTGGAGCTCCCAGAAGGGCCAATGGCTGCAAGGCACGGCAACTTTGTCCCATTAACTGATTTGATAAAAGAAATGGAAGAGTTATCAGGCAATGAATTACAAGAAAGATATGCTGCTAATTGGACAGAAGAAGAGATAAATGCCACTGCTCACAAAATCGCAAAAGCCGCAATAAAATACGGTATGATCAGGGTAGACCCTAAAAGTAAAATTGTTTTCGATATGGATAGGTGGCTCACTCTTCAAGGAGAAACAGGGCCCTATCTCCAGTATGTATATGCCAGAATAAATTCCTTGCTAAAAAGGCATGATTATTCCAGGCCCAAAAGCGTTAATTGGGCCGCGCTTGTAGACCCAAGGGAGATTGCCTTAATGCTGCAGCTAAACAAGTTCAACCAGGTTGTCAAAGAATCCTGTGAAAAGTATGCTCCGCACCAATTTGCAAAATATTTATACGACCTGTCACAGATATATAACGTTTTCTATACAGGGATATCCATCATGGCGACGGAGGATGTTTTTTTGAGAAAAGCTCGACTCTCATTATCCGAATCAGTGCAAATTACTTTGAAAAAAGGGTTAAATCTTCTGGGTGTTGATACACTAGAAAGGATGTGAAGTAAAAGACGCTTAATTAAAATTGGAGGTAAACTTAATTATCTCGGATTTAATAACACAAGCAGTAATAAATATAGCGAACGAAATTGAAGTCCCTGAGAATCATATCCCGCCTAAGGAAATAATTCTGGAGTGGCTCGATCCTTCTGTTATTCCCTCTTCGGGTGGACACTATATCTTGCCCGATGAAAACTATTTCCTTAATGTCAGATGGCATATGGACATTGAGTACTTCTTTAAATTTGTAAAAAATCCGGAAGTTAGGAAAGTAATAAATGAGTTTAGTAAAAAGTTACTTGAAAAACAATTAGCAAGGAATTTGCCGCAAAGAGAACCACTTGAAATTCAACAAAAACAGGTAGATTGGTTTATTGGTGAACAATGTAAAAGGATATTTTCACTTTTAACTGGTGCAATAAGGTCTCGATACATGCTGATCGATGATGAGACTAATTTGCCTGCGGCACGATTCAGAATTAATGCAAAACCCAATAAGAACCAAATTAAGAAGATGATGCTAATCGCTCAAGGACAATATCTAGACCTAGATGAACTTATACCGAAGAATTTAAAGTTGCTCATTTATGAAGGATTAAATCCTAAACACATAAACAAAGGAGAAGAATATTTACCTGCAAATTCCACCGAGGACGATTTGAGGAAGTATTTATCTGAGTACTATAACTAATTTTACTAAATCAATATCTGTTTGGTTTTGTTTAGGTTGCTGGTCAGACAGATATGAAGTTTGGCGATTTTGGGTTTTAATAATCTGGGGTCTTCTTTTAATGGCCGGGAGTTATTTTCTTTTATAAGAAAATCTAAATAAAAATTTCCGGCAGCAATTATCTCCAGAATTATAGTTTGAGATGATTCAAATTTATATCGTTATTCAATTTTGGATCGACCAGAACACATAGAATAAATTCAAACCTAACCAACATTGAAAGATTTTTCAGATCTTATGAGAGGGGGAATTATGTTGGATTTTACTTCTGGTAGGAGATTTAAGAGTTATTTGACTCCAGAATATTTTCTTTTAATTCTGATTTTCACAATAGTCCCATATTATATCCTGATTGGCACCACAGCTAAAGGTCAATCAAACCCTATTGAAAAGCAGCCATCGTCACCCCCCATAAAAAAGTTGGTAAACCAAGAATATAGCCTCTATGAATTCGAGGAGTTATACAATGAAATCAATGGGATAGAATATGGAGAACTTCAAATCTTAGTTGACAAGCGAATACTTGATCCACGTTTAATTCGATGGGAACGATTTCTTTTAATTCGAGAAAGAACACTAGATTATGGTCAGGATCAAGAATGGTTTAATACGCGTGGCCAGTTGTTGAAATCTTTCCGAGAATCTTTAGAAAAAGCACAACTAAAGAATTCTGTTTTGCGGTTAGTTGACGGCAATGGTCGTGTTTTAGAGAAACGTGAATTAAAGGGCCCTTACGCAGAAATTGACAAAACCTACTTATATTCTGACAACAAGCCAACATACATTATTAGTGAAGATTTGACGGCATCAATGGGTTCGTGGAATGGACCGGTTAGCACTTTGATCGAAATAAAGAATGGCAAAATAAAGGAGCTTGAATATCGCAGTGCAAAATCAGATCAAAAAAATCATTTTTTTCTGATGCGTGCCTTGAAATCTGATTGGAGAATTATAGATTCTGGCAAAGGCAAAGGAAAAGAAATTCTTAGTGTTCATATGGAAAGAACATATGATGAAAAAACTGGAGAACTAGGAGAACTAATTAGATATAGAAGATATTCATTCAATGGCGACGAATGGATAAAGCTTGAACGTACTGAGGAAGGATGGTGGGAATCAGTTGATGGGTTCCCTAATTTATCAAAGTTCCCCAAACAAAACAAATGATCACCCCTATCACTTTTCTTAAAATTGGTTCTTTAGGTTGAACCGGTCTCCTTTCGCTAATTAACCTAAACAGGAGATGATAAATAATGCATAGAAAATCAAATTTAACTACCTTGCTAGTTATTACTATATTCTTTCTGCTTGTAACTCCCAGAGCTTACCCCTCAGCCAATCCTGATATTCAAAATTCCATCGTCAAGATTTATACGACACAATCCAACCCTGATTATGACAATCCCTGGAATACCTTAAGGCCTGAAATAGCTAACGGGACAGGCTCTATAATCAGAGATAATTTTATACTTACCAACGCTCACGTTGTCAGCAACCAGACCTTTATCCAGGTTCAGTCACATGGAAGACCCAAAAGGTTCCCTGCGAAAGTTGTTGCTGTGTCACATTCAGTAGACCTGGCTTTGCTTTCAGTAGAAGATAGTACTTTCTATGAGAATGTTGAAGCCCTTGAGTTGGGGGAGATGCCCCAAATGCAGCAGGAGGTCATTGTTTATGGTTACCCTATAGGTGGAGATACATTGAGTACAACCAAAGGAGTAATATCAAGAATTGAGCATCAGACATATGCTCACAGTGATCACAAGTTTCTTGCGGCGCAAATTGATGCAGCTATCAATCCTGGGAACAGCGGAGGACCGGCCGTTTCTGAAAACCGCATTGTCGGGGTCGTAATGCAGATGTTATCAAATGGCCAGAACATTGGCTATATTGTCCCAACCCCAATCATTAAACATTTCCTGCAAGACCTTGAAGATGGACACTACGATGGTTTCCCTTCAAGCGGTATTATTGTTCAAAACATGGAAAACCCAGGGCTAAGAAAAAAATATGGTTTAGTCGCAGACCAAACAGGCATCCTGGTCACAAATATTCTGTCAGATTCTCCTGCTGAGGGCAAGATTTTAAGTGGAGACGTAATTTTGTCCATTGATAGTCACGACGTTGCCGATGATGCTACTGTTGCTCTAAACCCAATAGGACGCATTGATTTAAACCATTTGATACAGATGCATCAGATCGGGGATAAAATGAAGATGGGCATTTTCAGAAATGGCAAGGTGAAAGAGATTGAGTTTGTCCTGACTAAAACAGGGAGGCATTATGATCTCGTGCATAAAGAGCAGTACGATATAGAGCCAGCGTATTTTATATATGGCGGGCTAGTATTTATGCCCCTTACCGTCAATTATCTCAAAACGTGGGGCGAAAACTGGGATGAGCAAGCCCCTTCTTATCTGTTATCAAAGATGTATGATTTACCAGAAACAGAAAGCGAGGAAGTTGTCATAATGTCAAATGTACTTCCTGCCAATGTTAGTGTTGGATACCATGAGTATGCAGATTTAATAATTACCGCTGTAAACGGCAATGACATTCATAGTTTGAATGACCTAATTAAAGAAGTAGAAAAAGGCAAAGGGCAACCTTTTATTACTTTCACTGACAAGCATGGGTCTATGATTGTCCTTGATCGAAATCAAGCTGAAAAGGAACTTGAAGGTATTCTTGAGGCTTATAAGATACCAGCAGACAGGGAACTTCCTTCTAATTGAACATCACAAAGAGTCAACATGTCCAAGGGATATATTCAGTCAGATTTTGTTAGACAAAATCAAGATTGTGGCAAGCTAGTTACACTCCTTGCGAAACAGCATTCCTAACACATTGTGGCACTTGATTAATCACCCTCTAGATTCT
>Ga0209536_100017260_pt1 | contig 10233 bp, 6 predicted proteins | sample DeeMarSeWOR28_12_FD_187461 | JGI IMG/M metagenome (GOLD analysis project Ga0209536, IMG submission 187461) | Marine sediment microbial communities from White Oak River estuary, North Carolina - WOR-2-8_12 (SPAdes) (version 2) | ecosystem: Environmental > Aquatic > Marine > Intertidal zone >... | reverse complement strand
CACCGAGCCGCCATATTGGATGCGGATGGCCTGGGCTGTCTCTGCGCCAAACAGGTCTGCCAGCGCCGGACGAATGTGTTCCGCTAAAACGGCGTTGGCGTTCTCGCCGCTGGACGCCCGGCCTGTCCCGATGGCCCAAACCGGTTCGTAGGCGACGATGATTCCAGCGGCTTTGGCGTGATCGACGCCAGCCAGGCCCTGGCTGATTTGGCGGCGGACAACTTCCCCGGTCTGGCCTGATTCGTTTTCGTCCAGTGTCTCACCCACGCAAACGATGGGGGTTAGGTCATTATACAACGCGGCGTGAAGTCTCCGGTTCACTGTCTGATCCGTTTCGCCGAAATACGCTCTGCGTTCCGAGTGGCCGATAATCACGTATTGGCAAAACTCGGCCACCATATTCGGGGCAACCTCTCCGGTGAACGCGCCTTTCTCTTCCCAGTGCATGTTCTGTGCGCCAACGCCAATATCGGTGCCCTGCAGCAGAGCAGAGACTGCCAGCAGCGCCGGGAAGGGCGGGCAAAGTACCTTTTCAATGCCTTCGATCTCTCTCAGTTTTTGGTTCATCGAGAAGACCAGCGAACGGGCCTCTTCGACAGTTTTGTTCATTTTCCAATTTCCCGCAACAATGGGTGTACGCATGATATCTCCTAAGGGATGTGGTTTAGAAACTCTTCGGCCATCGCACGGATCCAGGCCGGGGTTTCAGGATTTTCGATAAGCGCAGGCAAGATTTCCCCCGCAACTTCAAAACGTTCTTCGAGCATCGCGAATTCAGCCTCAAGCAGGAGTGCTTCGATGAAATCCGGCTTGAGACGCTTAACTTCGTTGAGAAGTTCTCTGCCCTCATCCTGCCTGCCGTTGTGGTAGGCATGTCTGGCAAGCGCCACCAGGCCGATTGGCTCGTCAACTTTCAGGATTTCATCAAGCATACGAGCCAAGTTTTCAAATTCCGGTGATGGGGCGGTCATGTAAACTGCCTCATGGAAATTGTTATAGGCTTCTTCGGGGACTTCCCCACCTGGTCCCAGAATCTTGAACACACGCAAATACATGGATGCCGAGCCAACCCACGCCTGGCGTACATGGAAACCACGACCGGCCTCCAGGAAAAAGTCGATATCATCTCCAGCCAGTTCTGCCGCATGATCCAAATTCTCGTAAGAAGGGGGGCGCATACCGGCATCCCAGAATACCAGCGCCAGCTCGAGCCGCGCAAATGGATCATCGGGGTGAGTATCGGCATTGTGTTGGGCCTCCAGCACTTCGGGAGGCAGTTCACCTTCAGGCCTGGGTGGTGGTGGCTCCGGCTCTTCTGATCTTGGCTCTTCCGGTGGCAGGACATCGACAACTTGCGAGGGAGGTGGTTCTGGTTCTCGATTTACGAAGGGAGCAACGCGATTCTTGCGCCAGGCAAAGAACACAAAGATGCAGCAGATGACCAACAAAACACCGGCAGCCACATAAAGCCAGGGAGAACGCTTCTTTTTCGGCTTCGGTTCTTCCGAAACAGCGGTTTCGTCTACTTCAGTTGCGTCTGCTCGTTCTTCTTCTTTCTCTTGCTTTACGGGGACAGGGGGCGAAGTCAACACCGAGCCCTGCACAGGCATATCTGCCTCTTCCCAGGCCGCTTTGAAAGCTTCTACCATCGAGAGAGCATCTTCATAACGGTCGGCTCGCTCCTTAGATAGCGCCTTGAGCAGCACACGCTCGACGCTTTCCGACACGTTTATGTTCACGGAGCGCGGCATGGGCAAAGGTGTATAGATATGATCGTGGATGATCGAGAAGGGTGTATCGGCGCTGAAGGGCACCCGCCCAACCACCATTTCATACAACATCACACCAAAGGAATAGATGTCGGTGCCCGCATCCAGGTCCTTATCGCCGCGCGCCTGCTCCGGTGAGATGTATTGCGGCGTGCCCATGATCGAGTCAGAAGAAAGCGTCGATTCACCTGCCTGGGCGATGCGCGCCAGACCAAAATCAGCCAGATACATCTGTCCGTCATTGGCGATCAGCACGTTGGAAGGTTTGATGTCGCGATGCAGGATGCCCTGTTTGTGCGCGTACGCCAGCGCGGAGCCAACTGCATCCGCAACCTGGGTGACCTCAACCGCGCACAAAGGACCGCGCGTCAGGCGCGCTTTGAGGGTTTTCCCCTCGATGTATTTCATCACGAGATAAGGCTGTTTTTCATGTTCGGCAAAATCGTAAATTGGGACAATGTTTGGATGTTCCAGTTTTGCCACCACACGCGCCTCGCGCTGGAAGCGGCCGATAAAGTTCGGGTCTTCATGAAAAGCGGGATGCAATACCTTCAAGGCCACATAACGGTCCAGGGCAGCGTGATAGGCCTTGTACACGGTCGCCATACCACCCTGTCCCAATTGTTCCACAACCCGATATGGGCCGATATTTTCACCTTCAGCGAAGGGCATGCACTTTCTCCCGGGAAAAATTTTTATTCATTATAGCCCAACTTATTTTTCCAAACCATTTTCCCCTCATAAGCTCTTTGGATAAAAGTAGGTCACGTTTGAAACGTGACCTACTTTTGTTAAGTCTACTTATCCTGTAAGGCTGCCAGGCCAGGAAGGGTCTTACCCTCCAACATCTCAAGTGAAGCGCCCCCGCCAGTGGATATATGGGTGATCTTATCGGCCAGGCCAGACTGTTTGACGGCTGCCACCGACTCGCCTCCGCCGACGATGGTCACCGCACCGGACTCAGCCGCAGCCTGCGCAATGTCCAAGGTGCCTTTGGCGAAGGCCGGGAATTCGAACACGCCCATCGGCCCGTTCCAGACGATAGTTTTTGCATCCCGGATCACTTTGGCATAATGAGCCACCGTCTCAGGCCCAATATCGAGGATGCGCCAGCTATCAGGAATAGGGCCGGTTGCCATAACCTTGTGCTTGGCATCCGCTTCGAACTTGTCGGCGATGACCACATCCACGGGCAGGCGGAATTTGGTTCCAGCCTGCGCCAGGATTTCTTTGGCCGTCTCCAGCGCTTCATCTTCGACCAGCGAGTCGGCTACGGGGTAGCCCTGCGCTTTGAAGAAGGTGCTCGCCATGCCGCCACCGATCAGGATGCTATCGGCTTTTTCCAGCAGGTTCTTGATGACGCCAATCTTGTCACTGATCTTGGCGCCGCCCAGGATAGCCACGAACGGCTTTTCAGGATCGGCCACAGCCTGGCCGAGATATTTGATCTCTTTCTCGAGCAGGAAACCGGCCGCAGCAGGCAGATACTCGGCAACACCAACGTTCGAGGCATGAGTGCGGTGAGCGGTCCCAAAGGCGTCATTGACGAATTCGTCTGCCAAGGAGGCCATTTGCTTCGCCATCTCCGGGTCGTTTTTGGTCTCCCCGGCATGGTAGCGGGTGTTCTCGAGCACCAGTACATCGCCGGGTTTCAAGGCCTGCGCCGCAGCTTCGGCTTTGGGGCCGATGCAATCTTCGGCAAAGGCAACCGGCTTACCCATCAGGGTAGCGAGGTGATCTGCCACGGGTTTGAGTGAAAATTCGGGCAGGGGCTGGCCTTTCGGTCGGCCGAGATGTGAGCACAAGATCAGCGCAGCGCCGTTTTCGAGCAGGTATTCTATCGTCGGCAATGCTGCGCGGATACGGGTATCGTCCCCTACTTTCCCATCCTTGATCGGCACGTTGAAATCCACCCGGACAAGCACGCGCTTGTCCTTTACGTTAACATCACGAATTGTTTTCTTGTTGAACATGGAATACTCCTGACCCCACCCACACCCTCCCCAAAATTCGCCCCCCCTTTCATCCCCCATTTTTTATAAAAATGGGGGACAGAGGGGGAAGGGAGGGCTGGGGATGGGTACTAGAGTGCTTTGGCTATCTTGGCAGCTAGGTCGGTCAGGCGGGTGGAGTAACCCCATTCGTTGTCATACCAGGCGACAACCTTGACCATATTATCTCCCATCACGGCAGTCAGTTCAGCATCGACGATGGAGGAACGTTCGTCACCTTTGTAGTCCATCGAAACCAGGGGTTCTTCGCTGAAGCCCAGAATGCCCTTCATGGGGCCCTCGGATGCAGCCTTGAGAGCAGCATTGACATCAGCAGCGGTGGCAGCCTTCTCAACCTCGAAAACGGCATCCACAATGGAAACGGTGGGAGTTGGCACACGCAGGGAATAACCATCCAGCTTACCCTTCAATTCGGGAATCACCAAAGCGATGGCCTTGGCCGCGCCGGTGGAAGTGGGGATGATATTGAGGGAACCAGAGCGGGCGCGGCGCAAATCCTTTGCGGCCAGGTCAAGCAGCATCTGACTGGTGGTGTAAGAGTGAATTGTGGTCATCAGGCCCTTGACAATGCCAAAGTTGTCATTCACAACTTTGGTGAAGGGGGCCAAACAGTTTGTGGTGCAGGATGCGTTGGAAACTATATGATGCTTTGCGGAATCATACACATCATCATTGACACCCATCACAACAGTCAGCACATCGCCACCCTTGCCGGGGGCAGTCAGGATGACCTTCTTAGCGCCGCCCTCCAAATGGGATTGCGGACCAGGGGTCTTGGTGGGATCGCGGAAAACACCGGTGCCTTCGAGCACAATGTCCACACCCAGGTCGCCCCAGGGCAGGTCAGCCGGATTTCGCTCAGAGAAAACCTTGATGGTCTTTCCATTAACCACCAGGTTACCCTCAACGACTTCCACCGATCCTTCGAATTTTCCGTAGGTTGAGTCATACTTGAAGAGTTGCGCGTTGGTCTGCGGATCCCAGAGATCGTTGACGGCTACCACTTCCAATTCGCTTGGGTAGCGCTCCAACATAATCTTGAGAACCTGCCGCCCAATGCGGCCGAACCCATTGATACCTACTTTTACAGTCATGATGAACCTCCATAGAGATAAGATATTCTTGTAATGTCACCCTTCATTTCACGAAAGGCCTCCCACCAACTGGCAGGGCTTCCTCACCGACAACTTAGAATGACATGCAAAGAGCAATTTGGATTTTCAAGCTACAAACACTCAATTGTTAATTTTATCACAATCGAACTGTATTTTCATTTTTCCCAGATTTCTTCTGCTCCCGTCAATTTCAGAGAATCATTCACCTAGAGGGCCCGTGCGCTCATAGAACAAATCCATAAGAGTTTGCGATAGTCTGTGTGAATCATGAAGCCCGGGATTTTCATAGTCAACAAGGTCTGCCGTGTATAAGCGCGTATCACTGCGCGACCTTTCATCGATTTGTACCCATTGAACTAAATTAGCAAGGTTGCCTTCATAGGTATCATTGCATAAAACGATATCGAACAGGTCTTCACCTATATGCTCTTCCAACGCGCGCACATGATCATAACATGAGAAAGCCTGTGTCTCGCCCGGCTGCGTGGCCAGGTTGCAAACAAAAACCTTGAGCGCGGGGCTAGCGCGCACCGCCGCCATCAAGTCGCGAACGAGCAAGTTCGGGAGCAAGCTGGTATACAAACTTCCTGGCCCAACAATAATGATATCCGCATTCAATAGCGCCTGGATGACTGGCGGGAATGCCGGAGCATCATTCGGTTCCAGCCAGACACGGCGCACTCGTCCGGCCACTTCAGGGATGCGACTCTCCCCTTCCACGCGGACTTCATTGGCCACATACGGCAGGCGCACATCCGCCACCAGTTTGACGTTGTGTAACGTAGAGGGCAGCACACGTCCATGCACCGAGAGCACACGACCCGACTCGGATACCGCCTCTTCAAAGCTGCCGGTAATATCGCTCAAGGCTGAGATGAATAGGTTTCCAAAAGAATGACCGGTCAGCCCTGGCTCCCCGCTAAAGCGATACTGGAATAATTGCGTCAGCAAAGCCTCGTCGTTGGAAAGAGCCGCCAGGCAATTGCGGATATCTCCCGGCGGCAGGATGCCCAGGCTCTCACGCAAGCGCCCCGATGACCCGCCATCATCTGCCACGGTGACCACTGCTGTCAGGTTATGGGTATAGTCTTTCAGGCCGCGCAACAACGCAGACAAGCCATGCCCGCCGCCTATGACCACAATGCGAGGCCCCCGCTCACGACGGCGATAATCAACCAGCCGGTCTACCATGTGCGAACCGGGGCGAACATAAGGCCTCATCATGGAGCGGTTGAGTTCCCAGATACCAAGAGCCACCATGCCAAGCCCAAGTCCAGCGAAAACAAGGATACGCAGCCAGCGCGGCAAAAAACGCAAGGCGGCATAGGATAAAAATGCCAAAAAGGCTTCGTTTGTGGATTCAGTGCGGTAGATGTCCAGTAACAGAATAGCCAACCCCACTCCCAGCAAGGCCATACCAGCAACTGCCAGCAAAAACCAGCGTTTGACTCCCAACCCTGGCACGAACCATCTTAGAAGACGGCGCAAACCCTGAGAGCGCACCCTACCACCAGTCGGTCTGTTCACTGGGGCGAGTTTAGCAGTGATTTGGGGATACGTCAATCAGGCGGTTCTCAGAATCTTTGCAAGGTCTTTATTAACAGGAGTGTAAACCCGCATCACGATCAGGCCATTGCCGCCTTACTATCCCACCAGTATAATAGCGCGCATGGACGCCTTCGTTGCTGTGGACATCGGCGGCACGCACATCCGCGTGGCTGCTTATGAGTCAGATAATATAAAACCCATCGCCCACAAACGTGTACACACCAAAGCTAGAGAACCTGGTACATTTAATCGATTGGCAGGGGCAATTGAATCGATCTGGCCCCAAGATGGCTCGGTAAAGGCGATTGGGATGGCGTCCCCTGGCCCTCTCGACCCGCATTCTGGTGTCATCCTGTCCACGCCCAACATACCTGAATGGGATAACTTCCCCTTAACTGAAAATCTCAGCAAGCGTTTTGGCGTACCTGTTTATCTGGACAATGACGCAAACCTGGCCGCCCTGGGTGAATGGAAATTTGGCGCAGGATGCGGCCATCATGATGTGCTCTACCTGACGATCAGCACCGGAATTGGCGGCGGCGTGATCATCGATGACCGCCTCTTACACGGACATCACGGCCTGGCTGCCGAACTCGGGCATGTGACCGTGCTGGCTGGTGGTCCGGCGTGCTCGTGCGGACACGAAGGTCACATCGAGGCGCTGGCATCCGGTCCGGCCATCGTGCGGTATGTGGCCGCTGAAATGGAAGCAGGCGCAAAGTCTGAGTTAAGAAGCGTGGAAGCTTTGAGCGCGCAGAAAGTGGCCGAAGCGGCGAATCGTGGCGACAAGTTGGCAAAGTCCGCTTATGCACGCGCAGGGGAATATCTGGGTATTGTAGTCGCCGGTTTTTTGCACACGTTCGACCCATCTATCGTTATTTTTGGCGGGGGCGTATCGCAGAGCGGCCCTTTGCTGTTCGAACCGCTCAAAGAAAGCCTGAAAAAACAAGTTCTTAACCCTCGTTATCTCGAGAAGTTGAGCATTACAACTGCCGCCCTGGGCGATGATGCCGGCCTGCTCGGCGCGTTGGCACTGGCGCAAGTAAAACAATCTGAAAACAGGAGTTGATTTCTATATGAAACCTATGCAATTACCGGGGCCAAAGGCCCAAGCGTTGATCGAACGCGATCTCGCTGTGATTTCCCCATCCTACCCGCGGGTGTACCCATTCGCCATGGATCATGGGAAGGGTTCCGAAGTGTGGGATGTGGACGGCAACCGCTTTCTCGATTTTATGGGTGCAATTGCAGTCACATCTACCGGGTATTCTCATCCAAAAGTGGTGAAAACCATCCAGGAGCAATCTGAAAAGTTTATCCATATCTCTTCGGATTTCTATCATGAAAACTGGATCGCGTTGGGTGAAAAGTTGGATGAAATTGCCCCCTTTGAAGAACAAGCCGTGTCGTTCATGACAAATTCCGGCACGGAAGCTGTGGAAGCGGCCATCAAACTGGCGCGCTACCACACCAAACGGATGAATTTCATCGGCTTCACCGGCGCATTTCATGGACGTACCATGGGGGCGGTTACCTTCACCGCCAGCAAACCGACCTATCACGGCGGCTTCTACCCACTGATGCCAGGCGTAGTCCATGCGCCTTACCCGAATCCGTACCGCCCTGTGTTGGACACACGGCCAGGCGAAGATTACGGCGAAGCGGTTGTGCGCTACATCGAAAAACAAATCCTGACCCACATCCTGCCGCCCAACGAAGTAGCCGGCGTGCTGGTTGAAACCATCCAGGGCGAGGGCGGTTATATCGTCCCACCGGAAGGTTTTTACCCGGCCCTGCGCAAACTATGTGACAAGCATGGCATCCTGATGATCGTGGACGAAGTGCAATCTGGCATGGGGCGCACTGGCAAGTGGTGGGCTATCGAGCATTTCGGTGTTGAGCCGGATATGTTCACATCTGCCAAGGGTATTGCTTCTGGCATGCCGCTGGGCGCTTGCATAGCGCGCAAATCGGTGATGGATTGGAAAGCAGGCACGCATGGCAACACGTATGGAGGCAACCCGGTCGCATGTGCGGCTTCCCTGGCAACCATTGACTTGATCGAAAGTGAATATATGGAAAATGCCGCTACCATTGGTCAATATGCCATGGATGTGTTGAACGAGCTCAAACTCCGCCACCCCAGTATTGGCGATGTGCGTGGCAAGGGTTTGATGATCGGGGTGGAATTCATCAAAGACCAGGAGAGCAAGGAGCCTGCCGCAGAATTAGTCGACCGCCTGGGCAAGTTAGCCTACGAGCGCGGCCTGCTGCTGTTGAGTTGTGGCAAGTCCGTGGTCCGCATTGCGCCGCCGCTGTGCATCACAAAAGCGGAAATCGACGAAGGGATGCTGATCTTCGACGAGGCGTTAACCCTGGCCGAAAAGGAAACCGGGATTACGAATTGACAGCCTGACTCTCTTCGAGTATGCTTGCGCCTGTCCGGGCAGGCCCGGCGCGGCGGAGCCTCCCGAACCCCGCCAGGGCCGAGAGGCAGCAACGGTAAGGGAGCGTATCCGGGTGCCGTCGGTCGCCTGCCTGGATAATTGAATCAAAAAAGGTGACAGTCCATACAACAGACTGTCACCTTTTAGATTCTCCGGAGACTATTCCGGGGTGACTTCCGTCAGAACGGCGCGAGCCTCGATACGATATTTATAGGTGTTGCTGCTTTCGTCATAGCTTCTGCAGGTGAGCAGGGTCAGCCAGGCATAATCCTCGTGTTTGAATGGCGACATACTTGTTGGCAGGAGAATGTGATTCGTGCGCAATTCGTACACGTAGCGTTGCCCAAAAGCATGGATGATTACCTGTTCACCAAATCGCAGCTTACTCAAATCGACAAAGGGACCAGGTAACCCGTTCGGCAGGTAGACGTGCGCGGTCAAGACGCTGTTACCCTGCCAGGTTGGGAACGCGGTTCCTTGCAGCCACCCGGTCTGATTCCACAACCAATCGACGTTCCATTGCCCCTCGCCTTTTGGCACACCCACGATACTGGTCTTGACGCCCAGGGATGGGATTTCGAGCCACAGGTCACCCAAATTGGCGTAGGATTCATCCGCGCTCTGTTGTGGCAATTGAGTCACACGTCCGGGGGCGAAACCGGTGGAAGGCAAGGTGCTGGGAAGATCATCATCAGGATCGCCGCCAGAAGGACTTCGAGTCCAAATAACCCGGTTCGAACCGACCATAGATGTTCCCCAAACATTCTCTTCAACAAAGTCACCGTCACCATCAACATCAGTACGTGCTATACCTTGATTTTGAACCCGATTCACGCCATCATTTACAGTGACCCGGAAGGTGATCACAACTTCGTTTGCAGCCGCGGCTTCGGTCAGGTTCCCATTATCGGGGCCGATTGTGCCCTGCCATTGAACACGATCATTTACTGAGTCATAGCCGCACGACCATGTAGGAACAGCAGCTATCAATGGCGAAACAGGAACTGGATTAAGGGCCACATTAACGGTAGATGAAGAACCGCGCGGCGTACATGTGACACTACCTGGCACATAGGTTGTGCCGGTTGGGATGTCGTCTGTGACCTGAACATCGATGGCAAACATATTGCCGCTGTTGATCCAGACCATGCGGAATTCCAACTCAGGCAAGCCCACCTCGTTGATGGTTTTTATGGCTGAGGGTGGATCGAATATGCCTCCTACAGGTACTGTGTTCGGGTCATCACAGGCAGTTGGAGTACAGACATCGTCGTCCGTCACGCTGCCGGTGTTGTCGATCTGCCCGTTGTCCACGTCAGTCTGGGTCACCACGTAGGTGCCG
>Ga0209536_100017259_pt1 | contig 10233 bp, 6 predicted proteins | sample DeeMarSeWOR28_12_FD_187461 | JGI IMG/M metagenome (GOLD analysis project Ga0209536, IMG submission 187461) | Marine sediment microbial communities from White Oak River estuary, North Carolina - WOR-2-8_12 (SPAdes) (version 2) | ecosystem: Environmental > Aquatic > Marine > Intertidal zone >... | reverse complement strand
TCCAACTCACGTATTTCCGGCAGCAATCCAACCTGGAATACCATCGGATTGGTCAGGCTGGTCTTGGTAACGAGACGCAGTTCATATCTGCCAGGTTGCGCATCAGCATCGATTTTGATTTCGATTAGCACCATCTCGGCGAGCTGCCGGTTCGTTTGCAATTTACTTCTGGGAAAAAACAGAACGCTCGAAATATGAGCTAATTCTCTAAGGCTCTTGTCCTCCATGTCGTACAATAAGGGATGGTCTGGTATCTTTACTTCTTCGACACTATTGTCATTTTCCTTTTCCGCCGGCGCGGGCTCGTCTGCCACCTTTTTCGCAAACTTTTCTTTGCCGGAACGACTGCGGCTGCCAGGTAATTCGGACAATCGCATTTCCCGAATTTCTTTCAGTTTCGTCTGGATTAACTGCCTTTGTTCCCTCTGGATGTTTCTAAGAGGCCTGATGTATTTAACGACCGAGCCTGTTACGCCTTGGCCGGAAATGTACACATCTTGTACACCGTTGAGGTATTGTCCCCCCGCTGTAATCTGAATAACAGTGCCCTGCTGCCCCCCGCTCGGGTAAAGGTAACCGACACGTGGTTCTCGCGTATTCGACTGACTCCATACAATCGAAACATAAAGAATTAAAATCACAAATATCAGTTTTCGAGCAGGTAACATGGCTCATCAGCTCCTTTGATTTATGTAATTTCCGTGAGGCGGCCGGGGCCTTTCTCTGATGCGGGCATGACTTTTACGTCCAAGCCCCTTGGGTTGGGCATTGGGCCGTCGGGATCGATACCGAGCAGAGCGTACATGCTACCGATCAGGTCTGGTGGGTAAACTGGGCGGTCGGCGACTTCAGTGCCTTTATCGTTCGAGGCGCCGACGACGCGGCCTCCTTTGAAGCCACCGCCGGCAACTACTGCCGAGAAGCATTTGCCGTAATGCGACCGGCCGCCGTTCCATGGTGAGCCCCATTGGATTTTCGGGCCTCGTCCAAATTCACCGCTCCACCAAATAATCGTGCTAGAGAGCAGGCCGCGGTCGGCAAGGTCCTGTAAAAGTGTTGCCATGCCGGCATCCATTTCCGGCAGCTTGCGCCGCATGGCCTCAAAGTGTTGTTTATGTGTATCCCATCCCCTGTAGTTAATGGTGACATAAGGCACGCCGTGCTCGACCAGACGGCGTGCTATTAGGCAGGACTGTCCGAATGTGTTTCGGCCATAGTGGTCTAGGATTTCGTCCTCTTCTTCCGACAAATCGAACAATTTACGGGCGTCGCCAAACATCAGGTCGTAGGCGTTTTCCTCACATTGATCGAATTTTTCGAAGTGTGGATTTCCTGGCATGGCTTTACCGAGAGAATCAAGATTATGGAGTAGTTGCCGCCTGCTGCGTTGGCGCTGGTCGGAAATGCCTTTAGCGACGATTCCTTCCACGGCGAAAGGCGTCCTGTTAGGATCGCCGCCAGTAGCGAAAGGTTTATATCGCGGCCCGAGAAAACCCGCTTCGGAGAATCGTCCCTGAGGCTGGGTCAGAACAATATAAGGAGGAACCAGTCCTTTATACCCATGATCATAGCCCTTGAACATCGAGACTACCGCACCGACGCTTGGAAAAACCTGCCTGCCCGGCTCGCGTCCGGTCTGAACAAGATACGAGGCGGTTTCGTGACTATTGTTACCGTGCGTCATGCTACGGATAATGGAGTACTTGTCGGCCTGTTTTGCCAGCAGTGGGAGCAGTTCGCTGATTCGTATGCCGTTGATGTTTGTGGAAATCGGCTTTTTCAATGGGCCACAATAATCGTTGCCGGCTTCCGGCTTGGGATCGAATGTATCCAGGTGACATGGGCCTCCCCACATCCAGATTTGAATGACCGATTTGGCTTTGGGTTTTACAGGGGTGGTTTGTGCTTGGTTACTCAATGGGCCGGCAAGTGTCAAACCTGCTGCTCCGATAAGCCCCCTTTTCAATGCTTCGCGCCTTGTTATGATATGTGTTGTTTGTTGCTTGTTCATTTGCCAGGCCCTGCCATTTGTTTAATGACGATAAAGAAATTCCTTAGTATTGATCAATGCCCAGGCAAGATCGTTCGTGCCCTGCCTGAGATTTTTTCCCATACTTTGAAAATATCGCTGTGAAGCAGTCAGTTCGGTCTTCGTTGGGTAACGCGACAAAATGTTCAGATAAATCATATTTACCAGCGTTTGACGGTTGCCCTTTGCTGCTTTTATCAGTCCGTTTAGCCGTGTGCTGCGTTCAATCTTATTCTGTACGTGACTCGAATTCAGAAGATGCAGCCGCTGTGCATCGGTCGGCTGATTGTTACGTTCGGATTCCAGGCCAGTATCTCGTGCTGGGCGGCCGAACATTTCAAGAAACTGACTGGTTATACTGCCGTCCGCCAGCTCTATGGATCGGTTTTCTTCCGGAATAAAGGTAAACGGCTCCGGAATCTGGCTTGAATAACTTTCCTTTGTCCCGGAAATCCAGCACAAGGCATCGATCAATACTTCCGCTTCGAGCCGGCGCACCGGGTAACAGGCAAAAAGGACCTCGGCTTCCGGATTGTTATCTTGCGGAATCGAAGACTGCTGATAGGTATGGGAATTGAGAATAAGGCTATAAATATGCTTAAGGTCATAATCTGCTTTAATCAGTTGATTTTCCAGGTAGACCAGCAGTTCCGGATGGACGGCCGGATTATCAGGGCGAATGTCATCGGGCTCGTGGATGATTCCGCGGCCAAACAGCCAGGCCCAGATATGATTTACGATATTACGCGCAAACCACGGATTTTCCGGGGCGATCAGCCAATCAGTAAAGACTGCACGCGGGTCTTGGTCAGGTGGAATTCGCGCCGCCCTGCCGTCGGGAAAGACGGCCTCAAGAGGCTCAGTTTGTGCCGGATCCAGATAAACGATTTCCTCCTTCCACTCGGCTGTCAGCTTATACGCCACGCGGGAAAAGAAAGCCTCAATATCGGATCGACGCTCCTGTGGCCAATTTTCCAGGCGCACCCCCATGAACGTAAGGGCCACGGCCCCGGCAATAACAGATGGCTCCTGGCCCTGTATCGCACGATAGAAATTCACCTGCGGGACGCGAAAGTTGCTGCCGCTCGAAGTCAGCATCTCGCGTGCAAATTTGTCGTAAGGCATATTGCTGGCAATCGTATCTCTAATCCAGCGATGATATGCCTGCACTGCATTGGGCCACAGGTTGATGGGAAACTCTGCCTTGACTCGCAAAAGGTCACACCATTTCAGCGACCAGTAATCGGCAAATTCATCCCTTCTCAAAAGCTCGTGGATCAGCGCCGCTCGTTTTCGGGGATTGCGATCCTGTAGAAACTCACGAACCTTTTTAGGCTCGGGCAGCGTGCCGATTACATCCAGATATACTCGCCGAATAAATACGGCGTCGGAACAAAGGTTTGCTGGCTTTATGCCCTTTTTGCGAAACGTTCTGATAATCAGGGTGTCAATGCGATTGTTCGCTACGAATTCACCGCTATATTCGAACGGATTATTCTGAGCGCAAAGAGGGATACAAAAAGCGAGTATCTGAATCAAGATGAATGCAATGCGTTTATTCTCATGCTTTCGAGTCATTTGTAACAATTCTGTGTGGTTTAGATGGACTAATCCGGATTTTCCCTATCAACAATGACTGAGTATTTCTGTTAATTACACCATAAGCAGGTTAACAAATTCTTGCTATGATGTCAACAGATTTCACCGTGAACAACTGGCAATTTGATGGTATTTAACCTTCGAATTTGTTATCTTATGTGTTATGACCAAGTTGGGCTTGATGACATTTTTGTTCTGTAGTTAGGAATCTCCCATGTACAAATACGTTTGCTTGCTTTCATTATGCTCTTTATTCTTTGCTAATACCGTAACCACAAGAGCCGAAGACTGGCCGACTTTCATGCATGATAAACACCGAAGTGGCGTGACCGCGGAGCGGCTGAAGCTTCCATTGAATGAATCATGGGTATTTAAAGTTGCCCATGAACCTCAACCTGCATGGCCAGAACCTGCAAAGCAGGATTTCTGGCACCGGCAGTTCAACCTGAGATCAACCGTAACGTACGACAGGGCATTTCACGTCGTAGGAGCAGGCGATACCATATACTTTGCTTCATCGGCGGACGATAAAGTCTATGCACTGGATTCGAAGACCGGCCAGCAGCGCTGGACATTTTTCGCCGAAGGTCCAGTCAGGTTTGCCCCCTGCATTTCGAATGACAATGTTTACGTGGCCTCTGATGACGGATATGTTTACTGCCTTTCGGCTGATGACGGTTCGCTCGTTTGGAAACAAAAGGGAGCGGACGAAGAGCGCATGATTCCAGGTAACGGGCGCATCATATCGATGTGGCCCATACGAACAGGTGTGCTGATTGATGATGGGATACTATACTTTGCCGCCGGCTTATTCCCCAACCAGGGCACTTTTCTTTCGGCACTGAATGTTGAAAATGGATCCGTAACATGGAATAGAAAAGTGAACATATCTCCCCAAGGTTATTTGCTCGCTTCTGATGAGCGGCTTTATGTCCCGACGGGGCGAACCAATCCAGTTATTTTCGCGAAAACTGACGGCGAGCAATTAGGAGAACTATCCAGCGCCGGCGGAACATTCGCTCTTCTGACAGAGAACGTCCTTGTAACCGGGCCGGGCCGGCGTGAGAGTGAGCTTGACGCCAGCGATATAGAAACAAGAGACAAGATTGCGACCTTCGGCGGCCTGAGGATGCTGGTTAATGGACCAACCGCATACATGCAGTCTGAGAATCAGCTGTCGGCCTTTGAACGAGAATTATATCTCAAGTTATCCAGGGAACGAATTCGTCTTACACAGAAGCGCGACAAGATCAACGAACAATTCAAGAAGACCGGCAGGAATACAGCGGAAGCAAAACAATTGCAGGAAGAGATAGGTAAAATCACAATTCAAATCAACAAGCTGACGAGAGTAATGAAAGATTGTTATCGCTGGACGATCCGATGCGAATATCCATACGCAATGATCATGGCCGGCGATGTTCTCTTCGTCGGGGGGGAGGATAAAATTGCCGCGATCAATGCCTCGGGGGGAAAGGTCATCTGGGATACTCCCGTCAATGGTAAAGCGTACGGTCTGAGTGTTGTCAATGGCGGTCTTTACGTCAGTACTGACAAGGGCCGGATACACTGTTTCAGAAACGGTGCCGAAGAGAACGTAAAAGTTATCGAGGCTAAGACAGAGGCCAATCCTTACCATCGTGACGGTTTGACGGAAAGATATGCCGAAGCTGCGAAACTGATTATCGAACGAACGGGTGTTACGAAAGGATACTGCCTTGTGCTCGGTTGTGACCAGGGACGTCTGGCGTATGAGCTGGCCCGCAGAAGTAATTTGAAGATCATCGGCGTTGACGAAGATCCGCGTAATGTTGCCGCTGCACGCAACACCATTGACAAGGCTGGTCTTTATGGAAGAGTGGTCGTTCATCAGAAAGATTATGAGTCACTTCCTTATACAAAATACTTCGCTAATCTGATCATTTCAGACCGAGTTCTTGAGACGGATAAACTGCCGGTTGGACCTAGCGAAACCTTTCGCATGCTCAGACCCGACGGTGGAATTTTTGCTTTAGCACTTCCTGCCGACAAGTTCGATTTGGAACAAGTAAAAAAATGGAACTGGCCATCTCTATTAGAATGGGAAAGTGAAAATTTAGGTGATATTACACTGGTGTGGAGCAAGCGCCCGGCACTGGCTGGCGCAGGTGAATGGACGCATGCTTATGCGGAACCGGGCAATACTGCCTGCAGCGGTGATAAAATCGTTAAGGGTAAAATGACGCTCCAATGGTTCGGCCGACCCGGACCGCGCCAGATGATAGACCGCCACCACCGTAATGTGCCTCCCCTGTTCAAGGACGGGCGTCTTTACGCTCCGGGCGATTGCATTGTGTATGCTCTTGATGCCTATAATGGAACAAATGAGTGGCAAGTCGAAGTCCCCAATTCCCGCAGGCTCGGCGCATTTCTGGATTCCGGCAGCATGGCTGTGGATGAGATGTGCCTCTATGTGGTCGCGGAAGACAAGTGCTATGGCTTCGATGTTCGTACTGGCCATCGTAGTATGACTTACGATATGCCTCAGCTAATCGAATCCGAGCCACGCGAATGGGGCTATATTGCTTATTCCGGCAATCTTCTTTTCGGCAGCGGTCGAAAGAAAGGTGCTTCCTACACAGAGACCAGTTATGAAGCTGACGATTCGCTTTGGTACAGGGACATGAAGCTGGTAACCAGTGACTACTTGTTCGCAAAAGACAAGCAAGATGGTCGGCTGTTGTGGAAATATCGCGCAGGGCTTGTCGTTAACACGACGATTACCGTCGGAGATGAATGGATATATTTTCTCGAAACAGATAGTCCAAGAGCGCTTGCCGACAAACTTGGGCGTATGCCTGCCAAAACGTTGTTTGACGGCGGCAGCCAGTACCTGGTTGCTCTCGAAAAGAAAACCGGACAGGTCATGTTTAAAACAAAAATCGATGTCACAAATTTCGAAGAGCCTGTGTATCTTAATTATGCCGGAGGCATGCTGCTCCTGAGTGGCTCTAAGCTTTTGGCAGACCGAGTTCATTACTACTACTGCGCGTATGATGCCCGATCCTGTAAGGTCCGATGGCAGGCGGATCACAGCACGATTCTGGCAGTCGACGGAGCTCATGGCGAATACAATCGTCATCCGACAATCATAGAAGAAACAGTTTATGCCTGGCCATATGCATATAATTTGAAGACCGGTGAGAGAATCGATGGGTGGGAATTCGACCGTCGCGGGCATGGCTGCGGCGGCGTATCCTCATCGTCACAATGCCTGTTCTGGCGAGGCGGCAATCCCTGGATGTACGATCTTGGTCCGGACGGCGGCCCTCAACGATTGACCGCCGTGACGCGGCCCGGCTGCTGGATTAACATAATTCCAGCCGGTGGGCTCGTATTGATCCCCGAAAGCAGCTCCGGTTGTACGTGCGGCTTTGCCCTACAGACTTCACTGGCCTTTGTTCCCCAATAAAATTTGAGCCAAGTAATGAATCCGAAAGAACGTATCGCTGCGGCAATGAACCATGAGATTCCAGACCGAGTTCCGGTTATGTGTCAGCTTGCTCTGGGACATTACTTTTTAAATTGTAACCACAATCCTTCGCAAATATGGTTCGACAACGAAACTTTTGCCAAAGCCTTGGTCGAATTACAGCAGGAATATGGATTCGATGGTATCCTGGTGAACCTCCCCGGCAGGCCTCCCGACTGGAAAAAAGCCATGAAATCGTACAAGAAAATTGACAATCAGGAGCATCTTTACTGGAAATCTGGATTGGAAACGTTTTTCCCTGCAGACGATAATCCACAAACGTGTTGTCCCGAGCAAATCCCTTTAACCAGAGTGGACTACCAATCGGTTGACATTGACAATCCGGTAATATACAGGCTGCCGGGTTATGTCTGGAATACGTGGCACGCACCTGAATTATGGGATATTGATCCTCAAGCTGATCTATCCGATCCGGCAGTTTATCCAGTATGGTTTACAAACACACTCAGAAAAGTCCAGAAGCTTGCTCCGGAGGTTTCAATCCATGCAGAAGTATTCTCGCCGTTCACTCATCTGATGGAATTATTCGGTTATGAGCGTGCCCTTCTTGCTTTGGTTGATACCCCAGAACTATGCCACGGATTGCTCGAAGTCTTGACACGAAATGTACTGGCTCAAGTTGTGCTTTATGCTGATTGTCGGCCTGATGCCATTCTTGTCAGTTCAGCCTTTGCCGGGGCGGGTTTCATCAGCAGGCGGATGTACGAAGAATTTGTCGTTCCGTATGAAGACCAAATCTTTCGAGCGATTCGTAAGCAAAGCACGAAATCGTATGTTCACACCTGTGGTGCGATTGGTGACCGGCTGGACCTTATGAGTAAGACCGCCGTTGATGGAATCGACACATTAGATCCCCCGCCGCTCGGAACCGTACATTTGGAAGATGCAAAATCAAAGTATGGCGAGAGGTTCTTCTTCAAAGGCAACCTGGATGCTGTCAATGAAATGCTGAATGCGGATGAGAAAACATTTGAACGGGCTGTGAAGGAAAGAATCAAAATCGGCAAGCCCGGGAGCGGATACATACTATCTTCGGCCTGTAGTGTTGCTCCCCATGTAAATCCTGAGAGACTTAAACGTCTGTCGGAATTGGCAATGCAGTTCGGCGTATATTGATAATCGAAATAATAACCATTAATTTACAGCGTATTTTACCATGCCCGGTGGATAATTCTTGTTCAGATTGTATCATGTGTAACTTTTATGCCGAATAGGCGGATGTGCTAAATATACAGAGTCACTAAGTTGTACGCCTATTGAAAAGCTTAATTGAGTTGTGGTTGATTATGGTCGATATGTGATTCTGAGTGTGTACACTTCTATATTATATGTTTGAGGATTAAATATGGAAAGCAATAAAGGTCTTACACTTATCGAGTTAATGATCGTAATCATCGTCGTTGGTATCCTGGCTGCAGTAGCAATTCCGATAATGCAAGGCCGTATCGATTCGGCAAGGTGGTCGGAAGGTAAAGCAATTATGGGTATTATCGCCAGAGCGTTGCGTACCCATGTTTCTGAAAAAGGTAATGCTTTCACACCTGTTCCTACTTTACGAGAGCTTGGTTTCGAATCCGGAGACCTGAACGGTACCTATTTCACCGGTGGTGAATCGGGAACAAATGACTTTTCCTGGGTGATTAACAGCAATAATCCAATAGATTTCCTAATAACCGCTACCGCTCCTGCAGGCATCAGCAGTCCTTCTCAGATCACATTGAATCATGCCGGGATTTTTTCGGAAACATAATGAAATTGTTACTAATGATGTTTGCTGCTTGACGTTAAATATATAAATGAAATTTTTCTGTGATAAAACCTGATTCATAAGAGTTGTTGGGTGTAACAAAAAAAAGTGGCGCGCTAATTTGGGGTGTGGTATAACCTATAAGAACTTTATCTTGAAAGGGTTATATCATGCAAGAAAACGATTGGATTAATGAAGCAGTGAAGGAATTTAGAAAGGGTTGCAAGGAACTTCAGGAAAAACTTTCAAAAGCAGCTAATGGAACATTGCTTGATGTCAGTGACGAGCAGATAATGAAAAATCTCGAACCTCTTCTTAAAAAGGTCCAGCAGCAAGCCATACAAAAGGCCCTCGAAAAAGCTCAGACAGATTCGGATTACCGCAGGTGTAATAAGTGTAAAAAAAAATGAGACACAAAGGAGCAAAATCTTTCGAGTTTATAACCAGGCAAGGCAATATTACATTGTCTGGCACATATTATCATTGTGGGTGTTCCAACAGTAAATCTATCAGTAATCTGGTCAGCAGTGGCAGGAAGTTCAGCCGTATCGCAAATGAATTAGTTACTCGTTACTCCGCCGGCAACAGTTACCAGCAAGCCAGCCGATATCTGCGTAAAGACTTTGGCATATATGTCTCCGACGAGACGCTCAGAAGGCGGATATTGACCCTTTCGGGCCAAATAAAGCAACTTCGCAATACAAACAATAATTACAGACACTTCAAAAATCTTTCCGGCCAGAAGCTGTATGGTTATGTCGATGGTGTACTGATAAACATCCGAAATGAAGGCTGGAAGGAGTGCAAACTGCTGCGTTATGAAGATCAACAGTCTCAAAACATATCTCACCGGGGATTGCTCGGCCCCATAGGTAGCTTTGGTCGTATGGTACGCCGTGAGGCCGTCAATATCGGGGCGTCCGAAGCCGATGAGTTGGTGTTCTTAATGGATGGTGCAAAAGGATTTCATAATCACATTAATAAAAATCTGCCGTCTGCCAAGCAGATAATGGACTACTGGCATACTTGCCAGCATATAGCGGAGTGCTCTGAAATATTACATCCCTATAATAAACGGTCATCTTCCGGCTGGCGTACTCATTATTGCCACGTTCTTCGCGAGCGGGGAGCTGAGAATTTGATAAATCGTTTGAAGAAAAGCAGGGCTCGATTGTCTGATGAGACTAAAGCCTGTGCAGTGGATAAATTACTTGGATTTTTGCTGCCCCGGGTTGATCGAATGGATTATCCGGCATTACTTTCTGAAGGCTATCGTATAGACAGCGGCCCAATCGAGAGTTCGTGTAAGAATGTGGTTCAAGCCCG
>Ga0209536_100017258_pt1 | contig 10233 bp, 8 predicted proteins | sample DeeMarSeWOR28_12_FD_187461 | JGI IMG/M metagenome (GOLD analysis project Ga0209536, IMG submission 187461) | Marine sediment microbial communities from White Oak River estuary, North Carolina - WOR-2-8_12 (SPAdes) (version 2) | ecosystem: Environmental > Aquatic > Marine > Intertidal zone >... | reverse complement strand
GGAACCGAGGCGCTTCATGCTGAAATGCATCAGTGACATGCTGCTGGGCCCCCAAATCCGGCCATAGCCTTTTTTTAAAAGCGTGCTGCCGCTAAAAAGGGCCTTGGCCGCCTTGACCCAAAAACAAACCGAACCTTTTGTGTGCCCGGCTGTGAGCAAGATTTTTATTTCAATGTCTCCCAGCTGGAGGATGTCATTATCCTGCAAAATCTGATCCGGCTCCGTGGCGACATCTGTTTCTTTGAGATGCTGGTATTCGTATTCATGCAGACAGAAGGTAGGGTCGAATTTTTCTTTGAGCACAGGCAGCGCTGCTACGTGAGATTGATGGGCATGGGAGACCAGTACATATTTCAAAGTGAGGCCCATTTCCTCGAGCAGATTGCTGGCCTCGTCGACTGCATCGGATATATCAATGACCGCGGCCTCATTGCCGCTGATCAGCAGGTACTGATTTTTGCCCTGATCCGATACAAAGCGTTTTACTTCTAACTGGCCTTTGTCTTTAGCCATCAGGATAATCTCCTTTCAAATCTAAGGGAAACCGGTCAAATGGAGATCCAATCATCCTAAAATTTTTCATAATTTACAAGCCGCTTGACAGAATAGACGATCCTTTGGGTTGCTCGATATCCAGGCCAACGCTCTGAAGGCGGCTGATCGGTTTTCAGATTTGACCGGAAATCTATAATGATTACTGTATATTTGGCGACTGATCAAGTATAAGGAGTTAAAAATGACTTATGAAAATTTTTTAATAAACACTTATTTTGACTCGTTTGATACCGATCGTTTTAACAGCTTCCGGGAATTTGACGCCAATGAGACGATTCAGGCTATCATTCAAAAATACCTCGAAGTCAATTCGGAATATCCCGCGTCTTACCTGGAACAAAAAGGGACGGTGCCGGTTGATTTAATGAAAAAACTCGGGCGCAATGACTTTTTCGGCCTTACCATTCCCCGAAAATACGGCGGGGTCGGGCTGAGTCTGAAACAATATCTGCATATCGTTGAAACCCTGGCCAGCCAAGATATGTCACTGGGAATTCTTGCGCTGGCCCACCTCTCAATCGGTATAAAGGGGATTGTGCTGTTTGGCAATGCGGAGCAGAAAGGTAAATATCTGGTACCGGCAGCCTCGGGTGAAATGATATTTTCCTATGCGCTGACAGAGCCTCAGACCGGATCAGATGCCCAGAATATTCAGACCGTTGCCGCAGTTTCAGAAGACGGCAGCCATTTCATCTTAAATGGGAGCAAGACTTACATTACCAATGCCAATTATGCCGGAGGCTTAACCGTATTTGCGCAGCTGGATGCGGACAAACCCGGATTCATGGGGGCTTTTATTGTTGAAACGGCCTGGGATGGCGTAACCATCGGTAAGGATATGCCCAAAATGGGCTTGAAGGCCAGCTCTACCGCCGCTATTCAATTTCAAGATGTAAAAGTTCCCAAAGAGAATCTCCTGGGTCGACCCGGTGACGGGTTTAAGATTGCCATGGTCATTTTAAATTATGGACGGCTGGCGCTGGGCGCCGCGTCGGCCGGGATGATGAAACAGTCGTTGCTGGATATGAACGATCGGGCCGCCAGCCGGACCCAGTTCGGGGTTCCGATCAATCAGTTTGAGCTCATCCAGGAAAAAATGGTTAAAGCCAGGGTTTACGGATATGTGGCGTCGGCGATGACAACCTTTACCGCCGGCATGCTCGAAAGCGATCCCACCGCTGCCGTGGCAATTGAAAGCTCGCATTGCAAGCTGTTTGGCACGACCCGTGCCTGGGACACGATTTACGACGCCTTGCAGGTTGCCGGAGGATCAGGTTATCTAACGACCCAGCCCTATGAAAAACGCTTACGGGACTTTCGGGTCACCACCATTTTTGAAGGCACAACTGAAATTCACTCGATCTATCCGGCCCTGTTTGTATTGCGGACCTTAAGCAAGCGCTTGCAGGCCGAAGCATCCGGCAGATTGCCGCAAGCCATCGCGCTGGTCAAAAAGATGTTTGGCCCCATCCGGTGGCCAATCGCATTTGATGATAAAATAATGAAGCGTGCCCTGCGGTTTGCCAAAGCGAGTGCCCGCCGGATGCGCCTGATGATTCTGGCCGGATTTTTGATCTACGGCGAATCGATTACCCGCAAGGAATTTTTTCTGCGACGCATCACTACCTTAAGCCTTTATGTTTACGGGATCATCGTCGTGCTGGCCAAACTTGAAGCTGCCCGAAAATCCGGGCGCCCCATCAACGCCGAGCTTAACATTTTAGCATATTTCCTTGAAGAAGCCCGCCAGACGCGCAAGCTGAACCAGCGCATTTTTTCCACCCGCCAGGAACGTTTTCACCGCAGAATCACCTCCGAGATCGTCAGTGAGATGGAATCCGGTGTCTGCGCCGAAGCCAAATAGAGCTGTCTTGACCTAACTCACCGCAGAGACGCAGAGGACGCAGAGTTTTTTTATGAAGAAACTCTCCCTCTGCGTCTCTGCGGTGAATCCATAGGTTTGGGCACCTTTATCCGCACCAAAAGATGTCGACCGGGTTGACGTTTGATGCGTCTATGTGTACAAACAAAGCTGACGCCGCGGCGGGTCTGTATCCTGTCTGTTTTAATTTACAGGAAGGGAAATCATGGTTATATTAACTGGACAACAGAGATGATTTTGCCGTACGCGTGGAGGGTTCCGAAAGCGTTGCGAGAGGAGGCACCAATGAAACGGTTGAAAATAGTGGTAATGATAATGTCAGCCTTTGGGTTGGCCGGTCTTGCGGTTTCGACTGCCAGCGCGGATATATACGCCTGGACGGATGAAAACGGTGTCAAATATTTTACCAACCAGACACCCCCGAAACAGGCAACGCTTTTCATGAAAACGCCTGAAATCCCTTATGATGAAGAAGCCGATAAACAGCGCCGCGAAATGGACAGCCTGGCGGTTGCCAAACAGGAAGCGGCCGAAAGGGAAGCCTTTTTACTGGAACAGCAACAGGCGGCCGAGCGGCGGATTGCAGCAGCAAATGCCAGGGCTGAATCGGCGCTTCGCGAAGCGGACCAGATTCTGCAGGATGCGCAAGCCGCATCTGAAGACGCCAATTACGGTTATTCCGGCAGTTATGGATACGGTTATTATTTTCCCTATTACGGGTATGGATCCCACCATCATAAAAAGGGTCACAAGCGTTTCGACGGCAACCGATATCGAAAAAGACACCCGAACCAACACCCTGTTAAACATCCCCTTCATAACCGTTACCAACGGTATCAGGGTGTCAGAAGTCATTACTACCTAACTGGCGGGCGATATCCAACTCACCGCTCACGGGTGGCCGCTTTTCGCGGGAGGCATGGCCGCTTTTAGCGGAGGTACTAAAAGGATTTCACCGCAGAGACGCAGAGGGCGCAGACGGCGCCGAGAAATTCTTTCAAAGCTAAAAAATAATAATCTCTGCGTACGCTGCATCTCTGCGGTGAACTATTTTCTGCTGGTACCCAACCTCTGAAAGCTTGAACCCGGGAATTGACACTAAAATAGGACGATTTAAGATCGAGATTTGGTGCCTGGGACTTGGAATATGAGGGGATTTATTTGGGCTGTAAAAAGTCCTGAATATTAATTATCTTTTCGTCGGATTTGATGGCACCCGTCAATTTGGCGGCTGATCCTTTCGCCTTTACTTTGCGCAATTCATTGATCACCGCCTGAAGTTCGGCATTATTTTCAATCAGGTTTTCAATTTGGATATTCAGTTTTTCCCAGCTGGTTTCCAGATCTTCGATGTTCAACTCAAAGTCTCCGATGGCCGCAAGCATTTTCCCCAGATGGGCTAGAATTCCAAAGTGGGTCGTACCCTGCAGATAGTAAGGGCAATGACACCACAGGCTTATGCCGGCGATATCTCTTTTGAGGGCCTCTGAATGGATGGTAGAGTGAATGGCACTGGGCCCCTGGTAGGAAATTGAATTCACACCTTTTTGCTTCAACATCGAAGACAGGTCCGCATTCGAGGCGATCGCTGATAAGATTCGATCCGTGTGCAGGACATGGTCGTACATGCTGCCCAATGTGATAATGGTTTCAATGTGGAGGCGGCTGCAAAGCGTCAATAATTCATCAACAAAACCAAACCATCTCAGGTTGGGCTCGTCGGCTTTCAGAATTACCAGGTCGCGCCCATCAGGTGCTGTCCGCGCAGCATAGAAAGTGCCTCCCGGTGATGAAAGGTTTTTAAATATCCCTTCTTCTATATGGACCACCGGCCGCTTTTCATCATAGCGGAAAAACACATCGGGATCGAGTTCGGCGAATCGTCGCGCTTTAAAGGTGCGAATCAGATAGGCGGCCATGCCGCTTGATATTTTCAACGCATTGCCCCAGCCGTCAAAACCGGCAATCAATAACGGATTTTTTAAATCTGGCAATTCGTGGATTTGGATACCGCTTGGACTCATGTTTCTATAATTGACATTCACATGAGAAATTGTCAAGGTTATCCGCACCAACGCATTTCCGCTTTAGATGTTACGTATGGATTTATGCAAATTTTATACAAAAAGGCGATTCCCTTATTTTCTTTTAGCCCTTGCGTTAAGACCGACAATCCATGAGGAGGCGCATTATGCTTCTGAAGCTTGAAACTGTTTTTGTGCGTGTCAATCAATGGTTGATTGGCGTCATGATGGGTGTGATGTTTGTTTTGGTTTTCATTAATGTCGTAACCCGCTACATTTTCGGGTTTTCTTTTGCGACAACAGAGGAGATTTCTACTTTTCTGATGATCTGGATCACTTATATCGGCGCCGGTTTAGCGCTGCGAGAGGGGCGACTGGCTGCTATTGATCTTTTTCAAGATTTACTTCCGGCAAAATTACGACCGACCATGCGGGCGTTTCTCGGTGTGGCGATCCTGGTGTTTTTCGGGATACTGGCTTACTACGGTTTCAAAATGGTCCAGTTTGGCTGGGCTCAGGAAACCTGGGCAACCCAGATCCCCCGCGGCATTCCCTATTTGGCCATCCCTATCGGCGCCACGGTTTTTGGATTGCATCTGGTTTTGATGTTTCGCGAATGGATGGACCGCAACTGGTTTGATAGTCAGCTCACAGACGAAATGGACATGCTTGAAAAGGATTCATCATGGCAGCAATTTTAATAATCGTATTTGGTTTGGGCCTGATGATCGGAATGCCGGTCGCCATAACCATGGGGTTATCGGGTATGGTAGCGGTACTGGTTGATGGCCGTTTTCCGGGCTTGGTGATTCCTCAGTATTTATTCAACGGGATTAGTTCATTTCCGCTTATGGCCGTACCTTTCTTTATACTGGCCGCTGAAATAATGACGGCCAGTGGCCTGACAACCTCATTGTTGCGTTTCGCCAACGACCTGGTGGGGCATATTCGTGGCGGATTGGGTCACGTCAATGTGATGGTCAGCATGTTATTTGCCGGTATCAGTGGCTCGGCGTTGGCGGATGCCGCAGGTCCCAGCGCCATTGTCATGCGCATGATGCGAAAAACGGGATACAGCCCTGCCTATGCCGGAGCCATGAGCGCGGCCACTGCAACGATTGGTCCCATCATTCCCCCCAGTATTCTGATGGTGGTTTATGCCATTTCCGATAGCCGGGTTACCGTCGCAGGACTCTTTCTTGCCGGTATCGTACCCGGAATTCTTCTGGGACTGGCCCTGATGGGGGTTAACCACTGGATATCCATTAAGCGCGGATATGTGTTTCGCAGTGAACGGCCCTCCCTGTTAGGATTGGCTAAAAGCTTCTGGAGCGCTTTGCCGGCGCTTTTGCTTCCCTTTATCATCATCGGTGGCATATTGGGCGGGATTTTCACGCCAACCGAAGCAGCCGCTGTGGCCGCTGCTTATGCCCTGTGTGTGGGGCTCTTTATAACACGGGGCCTTAAATGGAAAAATCTCCTGCCCTTGTTTGTTAGAAGCGGTGTGGTCACCGCTGCAGTTCTTTTAATTGTTTCCATGGCCTCTATTTTTTCCTGGCTGTTGACCATATTGCAGATTCCTCAAACCATTGCGACTTCAATCGCCAATATGACCGACAGCCCATCGGTGGTTGTCATTATGCTGGCCGTATTCGTGCTGCTCTGCGGATTGGTTATCGACACGCTGCCGGCTTTGATTATTCTTGTGCCGGTGCTGGGCCCGGTGGGTGATCAGTTTGGCCTTGATCCCATGTATTTTGCCATTATGATCGTGCTCAATCTTACCATTGGTATGGTCACACCGCCGGTTGGCCCTGTTTTATTCGTTGTCAGCACGATCGGCCGAGTCCGTCTGGAAACGCTGTCTAAAGCGATCGTTCCGCTTCTTTTGGCGGAACTTTTTGTACTGGCTTTAGTCATTGCTTTTCCGGCAATCAGTATAACGGTACCAAAACTCTTTGGTATAACTCACTAATCAAGGAAAGGAGAAATTTGCGATGAAAGCAAGAAAGTGGTTTTTTGTATTGTTGGCCATGGCCTTGGTTCTGCCCGGTATTGCATCCGCAGGACCGAAAGTTATCAAGTACTCACACTTCCAGCCGGCCAAGCTGGACCAACCCAAACAAGCGGCGGCGCTGGCATTTAAAAACTATGTGGAAGCCGGCACCAAAGGCTCGCTGAAAGTTGAGATTTATCCAGCAAGCCAGCTCGGCAACGCGATCACGGTGCTCGAAGGGCTGAAGCTTGGCAGCATAGAAATGGGCGTTGTACATGACGGCCCGATCTCGCCGGTGTTCAAACCATTTATGGTTTATGCGATTCCTTACTTATTTGACGACCAGGCCATGGCCTGGTCAGTGGTCGATGGCCCCTTTGGTCAGGAGCTTGCGGAAGCCATGCGCAAGGCGACCGGTATTCGCATGTTTGCTCTGGGTGATAACGGAATCAGGCATTTTACCAACAGCAAGCGTGTCATCCAATCACCGGATGATATGAAAGGGCTTAAAATTCGAGTCATGCCCGGGCCAATTTGGAGCAAATTGGTATCTTCCCTCGACGCCAGTCCTTCGCCGGTTCCTTGGCCGGAGTTGCCTGCTGCCTTGCAGCAGGGCGTAGTTGACGGCCAGGAAAACGGGGTGACGAACATTCTGGCTGCCAGCCTATACCAGAACCAGAAATACATCTCCCTCGACGGCCATGTCTATAGCTGGCATGCCTATATGATGAATGATCGGTTTTACCAAAGCCTGACACCCTCCGAACAGAAAACTGTCCAAAGGGGTGTGGAAATAGCCAAAATTATTCATCGTGGCATGACGTCAGCCCAGGACACCAATGCGCCGACAATCCTCAGTGGAGTCGGCATGCAAGTGACGCCGTTGACACCCGACCAGGTAGCTGCTTTTCGCAAAAAAGCGCAGCCTGCGGTGGTTGAATGGGTAAAAGAGCAAATTGGCAGCGAATGGGTAGATAAGCTTTTTGCGGCGATTGAAGACTATCGCCAGAAAAATTATTAAGCAGGTTTTTGCTAAACAAATTGGGTGATAGCTTTATCCGATTCACAAACAGGCCGTTAGTTCGGAATATTTAAATAGGTTGAAATGAACCCAGGTAAAGCTATCACCCCTATTTCATTTATTCGGCAGTCAAAAGATTGTAACTTATTTCCACTACCTGGTTTTACAATCCATGCCGTTTAAAAATGAAGGGATGAAATACGGGCCCTTACGGAAGGAGGCAGCTTTGATAACAAAAGATATTATCGATGGATTTATGAAAGTGGCATCTGCCTCAGTTGCTGATGCCGTTGAACAGGTTGCCGGTAAACGGGGACATATGGATCATTCAATTAAACCTCGAATTAGCGATAAAAAGATTGTCGGCCCGGCAGTGACGGTTCAAGAAGGTCCCACCGATGAGGCACTACCGCCCCAGCATGCTTTGGACGCAATCGATGAGTCTCCGGAAGGCAGTGTGATCGTCATCAGTATTGATGCCGAAACCAATGTGGCTGTTTGGGGGGGGTTAATGACAGCCGGCGCAGAAGCAAACAATCTGGCCGGAGCCGTTCTTGACGGCGGCGTCAGGGACGTGACTGAAATTCGGCGGGATTCCGGCTTTCAGATATTTGCGCGCAGTGTTTCACCCGGCACGACTGTGGGCCACTTCAAAACCCTCTCATCCAATGAACCGATAGTTTGCGGCAGCATCACCGTAAATCCCGGCGATCTGATTGTCGCAGATCTGGACGGCGTCGTCGTCGTACCGCAGGCGCATATCGAAGCGGTTCTTGAAAATGCAACCGAAATTGAACTGCGAGAGGCTGAACAGGCCAAACTCATCCGTGAGACGAAGTCTCTGCGCGCAGGCCTGGCCAAATATAAGCGGATATAGGAGGGGCGCATGCAACCCGAAATTATTTCCCTGGGTGAGCCGATGCTGGAGTTTAATGCAACCGAAGAAGGATCCTTATCAGAGGTGCAACACTTTGCCGTAGGGTGGGGAGGAGATACATCCAACTTTGCCATCGCAGCCAGCCGGCTGGGAGGAAGTGTCGGTTATCTTACACGCCTGGGCGATGACGAGTTTGCTGAAAGCTTCATCAAGCTATGGCAAAAAGAGGGTATTGATACAAGTCAAGTGGTACGGGATGCCGAGGCGCCTACCGGTATTTATTTTATCTCTAGAAAAGGCAACGTCCACTATTTTACCTATTATCGTAAAGATTCCGCTGCAAGCCACATGACGCCTGAATTTATTCCTGATGATTACATTCGCAAAGCAAAGCTCTTGCATGTTTCAGGCATCAGTCAGGGAATCAGTACCTCCGCTTGTGATGCCGTTTTTGCGGCGATTGCGGCGGCAAATGACGCCGGCGTATTGGTTTCATACGATCCCAACCTGAGACTGAAACTCTGGCCATTGGATCGGGCAAAAGCCATTATTCATCAGACAGCTTCTCTGGCAGATATATTTCTACCGAGTCTGGAAGATGCAACGGTGTTAACCGGGATACAGGATATAGAGGAAATTGCCCGTTATTATCTGAGCCTCGGGCCAAAAGTCCTGGTACTTAAATTAGGCGCAGAAGGGGCCTTGCTGGCTTTTGAGGAAGAACGCGATGGTTCTTCTCACATTCAAACCCAAAAATTTTCACCATATAAAGTGGAACCGATTGATATGACTGGAGCCGGTGATACCTTCGACGGTGCTTTTGTTGTGGGTTATATATCCGCATGGCCGTTGGAAAGGTGTGTGCGCTTTGCCAACGCAGCCGCTGCGCTTTCGACCAAAGGTCTGGGGGCTGTAACGCCCATTCCTGAACCCGAAGCGGTCGCCGCTCTGATGGACGAACAAAAGATCTAATTTTTGAGCCTGTAAAAAAAGTCTAACCCTTCCGGAAGGAAAAATGGCTAAGTATAAAGTCGTCGTCGTCAACTTGGGTTATGAGTCCTATGAGGTTGAGCGACAGATACTGGAGCCCATCGGCGCTGAATTGATTTTGGCACGCGATGATTGTCAAACGGCAGATGATGTTCTCGCAATCGCCAGGGATGCAGATGGCATCCTGGTCAGAGAAGCACCCATACCCGGTCGCGTTCTTGAATCTCTAAAGCGATGCAAAGTCATTGTACGTTACGGTGTCGGTGTGGATAATATTGATCTTGAAGTTGCAAGGCAAAAAAAAATTTTTGTGGCCAACCTCCCCGGATACGGTACGGAAGAAGTATCCGACCATGCAGTTGCATTGCTCTTGGCCTGTATCCGTGGGCTTTTGGTTAGAGACCGCCGCCTGCGGCAGGGCATACTCGAAACCGATATCACAGATGAAATTTATCGAACAACCGGCAAAACGATGGGTCTAATCGGATACGGACAAATCGGTCAGGCATTCCACCGGAAATGGAAAGGGTTTCTGCCCCAAAAAGTGTTGATCTATGATCCTTTCGCAACCGCAGAAGTGATCCGAAGACAGGGTGGCATAGAGGCAGACCTCGAAACCCTTTTGGCACAGAGCGACTATATCTCTTTGCACATGCCCCTTACCCCTGAAACCAAACATATGATCAACGCGAGCGCCCTGCGCAAAATGAAGCCAAGCGCCATACTGATAAACACGTCCCGTGGTGAGGTGATCGATGAAAAGGCATTGGTTCGGGCGCTGGAGGAGAACTGGGTCCTTGCAGCGGGATTGGACGTTTTTGAAGATGAACCACCCAGGCAGGATCATCCCTTGCTGAAATTGCAGAATGTAGTGTTATCCGGTCATGT
>Ga0209536_100017257_pt1 | contig 10233 bp, 4 predicted proteins | sample DeeMarSeWOR28_12_FD_187461 | JGI IMG/M metagenome (GOLD analysis project Ga0209536, IMG submission 187461) | Marine sediment microbial communities from White Oak River estuary, North Carolina - WOR-2-8_12 (SPAdes) (version 2) | ecosystem: Environmental > Aquatic > Marine > Intertidal zone >... | reverse complement strand
CGATTTTGCTGATCAAGATTCCGGATATCGAAAAGCTGCTGTATGAAGCCCAGAGCCTGATGCCGTCCACTCAGGGATCAAATGTGCAGAATCAGATCATGGGGATACGCATGGCCCTTTTCGGAACCGAGTGGATTGATCCCGAACGCTCCATCGTGGCCGGATTGGCTATGCAGGATGGTAAAAACAGCATGGTTGTTCTCGTTCCTTTCCGGCAACCCAATCCCGATTTCCAGAAATCCTACAACGCTGTCGCCGGCATCGATTACTACATAGCGGCTATGCCGCCTCAGCCGCAGGTATCTGTCAGCCCGGCCGTTGAAAACAGCCTGGTCCAGGCTTCCCTCACACCCGCAGCGGGTAGCCTAGTCCTGGAAGCCGCCGTCGCCAGATTGCTGGAAATGGTCGAAGCGCAAATCGCTCCTGCTCTGGGAAAAATGGAAGAGTCCCAACCGGATGGAACACTTCCATCCGAGTTCTCCCCTCAGGACGTTCGCGCCATAATCGATGCAATGCTGGCAATTGTAAAACAGGCAGACATTGTTCGCTTCGGTATTGATATCTCCGAAGACGTTTTTACACTGCTTATGGATATAGAGTCGCTGCCCGACACGATCCTTGCGAGTATCCTGAGAGACACCGGAGGAGAGACCCGGTTAATGGATTACCCGATCGAAACGGCGATACAGTATCATACCCGGGCTTACAATGTTTCCGGCACTATAGATCTTGTAGGATCCTATCTTGACACAATCTATAGCCAGCTTGGCCTCGATATCAATATCGATGAAATGGCAAAAATGACCGAATGCTTCACCGGAGAAATGGCCGGCGGCATAAATATAACCTCCGACGGATTTGCTATGGAATTCATTGCCGTCCTGCAGACGGGAATTGATGGGGAGATATTCATCCGAGACAGCTACCTGCCCTGGTTGGAACGCTACGGAAAATCAATATCGGAACTGGCAACAGAACAAGCGGACGAACCGCAAATAATGATGTTCGAACGCACCCCGGACAGCCGCGTGGCCGGCGTGAAAGTAATGGGCGTGAAAACGAACATCGTTACACCAAACAGCAAGGGTGGAAATCCATTCGACAACCTGGTACTGGAAATGCGCATGGCTGCAATAGACGACCTGCTGTTTATCGCCTCCGACGACGCTAAGATAGAAGAATTTATCAATGGAACCCGCAGCCTGGTCCGCTCGCCTGCCAGCGGTCCTACCGGCCGGTTCACCCTGGACCTGTCGGCGCTCCTCCGGGATATTCAGTCCCTGTTGCCAACGGAGCAATCGTCGGTTGCACTGCCTGATAACATCGGCAAAATATCTTCACAGTTCGAAATGGGCAACGGCACATTAAGAACCCGAACAAGCTTCAATACGGAAGGTTTAGCGAAATTGATATCGGTTTTCGGTGCTATGGTCACCCAGCAAAACCAGAATCAGACTGAGGGCACCAGCGCGGATATCACTGAAGCTCGGTAACATAAACTTCCATTACCCGTGATCGGGCTGCATATCTCAAGGTGTCTGGAAATATTGGAAAAAACTTAACACGCATTAATTTTTCATCCGGATAAAAAACGGTGTCCCAAAAGGCATTCATTTCCACTAGGGCACACCATGCTTCATAAAAACCGCCTTGGTTTGTTTGTCAGGCTTCCATCTGATTTAAATTCGACTGTCCATGTCTGAATCAATCCAATATAATCGCGAAGAACTAAAAGGTATGGCTGTTGATTGTTGATATCTCGTGCATCACTGGTTATGCGAATCCCGGAGTGCATGTCGAATTTTACGTCAACGGGAATAGATACATATAGGTATTGAAAAGGGGGAAGTAAAGATGGTGAAAGACCGGAAAGGATTCGACGTCAGGAGACGTGATTTTATCAAAGCAACCACTTTTGCGAGCATGGCTGCCGCTTTACCCGTAACAAGCCTTGCAGAGACAGGCTTCACGGGCGGATCAAAACCAAGCCCGGAAGGAAAGAATAGAAATCTGCTTTTTCTGAGCGACACTCCGGAAAGGTACGAAAATTTTATTGAGTCGATTCAATCAATCCGGCAATACGATATTCACGTATCTCCAATGAAGGTCGATTTTCAAAAACCTCAGGATGTTCTAAAAACCATTCAGGGCAATAACCCGGATATTCTTTTTGTCCGCCTCCCGGGCGTAGGCCAGTCCTCCAGGCATATAGCCGAAGGCATAGGCACTCTGGATGTTCCCGTAATACTTCTCCCCGCCAACCTTGATCTGATCATGCTCGAAACGGATCTGGCGGCGGCTTTCCGGCTGAAAGGCACTAATGCCCTTGTCGCCAATTCAGAAGAGCGTGCCATCGAACTGATTAACATTCTCGCAGCCCCAAGGGTTCTCGAAGGCAAGCGCGCTCTCATTTTCGGCAAACCGTTTAGTTCCACCAGTGTACCGGCTCCCAACCTCAGTGAGGATCACGTCTATAAGCATACGGGCGTCCGGATAGAATACCGGCCGATTGAAGAACTGAAACCGCTCATGGAAGGCGTTGATACAGCAGCCGCTGGGAAGGAAATGGAGAGGTGGAAAAAGGAATCAACAAAAATCGTCGAGCCCTCAGATGAAGCGATCCTTGCCTCATCCAAACTATATGTAGGATTGCGATCCATTGTCGATCAGGAAGGATTGTCCTCAATTTCCATAGACTGTTTGAGTTACTCCTTTGGCCGCGATACATCGATACCAACCCCCTGCCTTGCATTTACAAGATTGAGAGACGAAGGCGTATCCGCCCCATGCGAAGCCGACGTATGTATGATGCTTTCCTCCATGCTGCTGCAGGAGATCAGTCGGCGGCCTTCCTATGTATGCAATGTTTCTTCAGTGAATACCCAAGCATCCACGACCGTTCTTCGCCATTGTGTCGCACCCATAAAACTCTTAGGTCCCAATTCTGCCCAGCTACCGTATACACTTCGGGACTATCATGGTATGGGAAGAGGCGTGGTGGCGGAAATGGAATTCCCTGTAGGTCTGGATATAACTATGGGAGGATTCAGCAAGGACCTGAAAAATTTTGTGTTATGGCCGGGAAGAATTCAACCGGGCGTTAACGATAAAGCGACCCCTTCATTTGAAAACGCTCCTGCAGGAATGGAAAAAATGCGCAAGTTCTGCTCGAACAGGGCGGAAGTGAAAATTAACGACGTCAACCGTTTCCTTCAAGACATTGCAGGGATCCATCACATTATGGTTGCCGGAACGCATACGAAAGCGATCCATGATGCAATGCTTCGAATGAATGTGAGCGTCATCGCACCGCCTGACCTGACGGTGCCGGAGGCTTAAATTCCAATAGGGGCGAACACAAGGTTCGCCCCCTCACTTTCTATTTTTTAGCTTCCTTTGATCCGCAATTCTACTACGGATGGCCTTTCCGCCCTCCCGTAGACCTGCCAGGACCTTCAAACCAGTATTCTTCACAATTTCCATGAAATCGGGATTGGTCATCACCTGCTACCTTGTAAGATTGTCAGACCGCCTGTGACAACGCTAGCCGATAATTTAAGACACATTAAAGGAAGGCCGAAACCATGAATTAAGAAGTCCGAGATGCGATAGAAGCCGACCGCAGGTTACAGGATCATTACCGGAACTATCCGTGCAGTATTATCAGATTTGTTATAATTATGAATCTATGGTTTAGGTGGAAAGGGAAAAAAATGATGCATGCGTACAGGAGATGCGTTGTATTTACAATGTCGGCAGCACTGGGAATATCTGTTTCGCTTGGAGCGCAACAGAATACACAACCGCTCGTTCCGGAATCAACCGGTACCACCAAGTCTACCCAAGCCTTCGCATACCAGGTCGGGGTCGGCTCCACGAAGATAAGCTTCAAAGGCACCGACCTGATGCCTCAGGCCAGGGGTGAAGCGAAAATCGAAGCCAAGAAAGGCTTTACTAAAATAGATGCCAAGTTCAAGGATCTGGCCGAACCAACCAAGTATGGTTCGGAGTTTTTGACTTATGTATTGTGGGCGGTTTCCACCGAGGGACGCACCGATAATTTGGGCGAAGTTCAGATTAATAAAAACGGGGACGGCAACCTGAAAGTCAGCACCCAAATGGAGGTGTTCTCCCTTGTTCTTACGGCTGAACCTTATTTTGCGGTCCGTATACCCAGCGAACTGGTCGTCCTTGAAAATCAAAAACATGCGGATACTGTCGCAAGGATTTTCAAAGTTGAGTCTTACTCACTGATGGAGCGGGGAGTCTATCAAAAATTAAACAACCCCCTGTCGCTCAGCCTGGATTTGAAAAAGGTGCCGCGTGAAATGTATCAGGCCCGTAACGCCGTCAGTATTGCCAGTTCAAACGGCGCAGAGGAATATGCCAAGGAGATATTTTCCCGGGCTAAGGCCAGTCTGATAACGGCAGAATCGGCTCTGGAACGAAAAAGAGACAAAAATTACATCATTTCCACCGCCCGGCAAGCCATTCAATTTTCCGAGGATGCCCGGGCACTGGCGGTTCAACGCCAATATGAGGATAATCTGGCCAAGGAACGCAGAATCGCAGATGAGGCTGAGCGCCGAGCTCGCGAACAGGCGGAACAAGAGAAGCTCCGCCGGGCCAAGGCTGAAATTGAAAGAGCTCAGGCACTGCTGGAACAGGAAAAGGCACGAAGAGAAGCCGCTGAAGAGGTCAGCCGCAGGATGCAAGCCGAAGCCGAAAGACAACGGGCTCTTGCGACAGAAGCCGAAGCCAGGGAAACCGCGCTGAAAGCCAGCAAAGCCGCCCAGGAAGCCCAGAAAATAGCCGAAGAGGCCGAAATGAGACGACGACTGGCGGAAGAAGAAAAAGCCCAGCTTCGTGCACGACTTCTCCGGCAGTTCAACATGGTTCTGGAGACTCGTGATACAGAACGCGGGCTGGTAGTCAATATGTCGGATGTTCTGTTCGATACAGGAAGTTATACCCTGCGTCAGGTAGCCCGGGAAAAACTTGCCCGGATCGCTGGAATCCTGTTGAATTATCCGGAACTGCGGATCGCAGCCGAAGGCCATACGGATAATGTCGGCAGCCTGGAACTCAACCAGCGACTTTCTCAGCAACGGGCCGATGCAGTCCGAGATTATCTGATATCCCAAGGGATTCCCGAATCATCCGTCACTTCCATCGGCATGGACTTTTCGATGCCGGTTGCCTCGAATGACACCGCTGAAGGAAGGCAGAAGAACCGCCGTGTCGAACTGATTGTTTCGGGAGAAGTTATAGGTGTCGGGATCGGGAAAATCTGACCTATATTTCCAATAGGGTATATCAGTCGCTTTGCTGCAAGCGAAGCCGCCCAGACTCACACCGTTGTGAATAAGGATCCCTTTTATGCTTGTTACCTGAAGGATACATTCGTCAGTATCAAGGCCCCTTATACAAAAATGGTATTTATCTGATCTGTTCTCCCTTTGGAATAACAACAATACCACTGTCGGTGACCGTGAAACGTTCCGCATCCTGTTTAAGGTCATAACCGATCGAAAAACCGCGAGGGATTTTTACATCCTTGTCGATGATGGCCCTGCGTATTCGCGCATTGCGTCCTACATCCACCCTGTCGAACAGGATCGAGTCCTGCACCAGCGAGTAAGAATTGATGCGGACATCCGGAGATAGAATAGACCGCTCCACACGACCGCCACTAATAATGCAGCCGTTGCACAGAAGCGAATCGAGCGCAACACCCATACGATTTCCTTCTTCTCCGGCGAAAACGGTCTTCACGGGCGGGCGGAGTTCTGTAAAACTCAGAATGGGAAAGGAAGTATCATAGAGGTTAAATAGAGGATTCGTCTGTATCAGATCCATGCTCGCTTCATAGTATGAATCCAACGTCCCGATATCCCTCCAGTAATTTACTTCCTTGCGGTTCTCATCAATAAAGGGGTAGGCATAAACCTTCTCATCCTGAATGAGGCTTGGGATAATATTCCTTCCGAAATCGTGGTTGCTGTCATGTTGAGAATCGTCTGTTACAGCTTTACATAGCGTTCCGGTTTCAAAAATATACACTCCCATGTTCACCCTGGATAAATCAGGCTTATCGGGGATAGGCTTCGGGCTCTCGGGTTTTTCTTCGAAACTCAGAACCCGGTTGTGGTCGTCGATCTCCAAAACACCCATACGACTGGCAGTTGCTCTATCACAGTCAACAGTCGCCACCGTGACGGAGGCCCCGCTCTGCATATGGGCCTCGATCATCCTGCTGTAATCCATCTTGTATATATGATCACCGTAAAGGATCAGAACACGCGCCGGTTTCCATTGCTGTAGAATATCGATATTCTGGAAGACGGCATCGGCCGTGCCTCTGTACCAGCTATCGGCCGTTCGAAACTGCGGGGGAACCGTAAACAGGAATTCCCCGGCCGCTCTTGAGAAGATATTCCAACTCCATTTCAGGTGGCGATCGAGCGACAGGCTCCTGTATTGCGCGAGGACAAAAATACGCATGAGCCCTGAATTAACGCAGTTTGAAAGAGAAAAGTCAATAATTCGATAGTGTCCGCCGAAGGGGACTGCCGGTTTGCTTCTCCCCCGCGTTAAAGGATACAGTCTCTCCCCTTGTCCACCGGCAAGTATAATGGTCAGAGTTTCTCTCAAAGACTTAATACTTTTCATGGGTACTTTGATCGTATCCCTGCTGATTTAATGAAAACGGAATGAATCGAACCTTTGAACGATCTTCTCAAATAAATATAATTTTTAATTTGTTGATGAAACATTATTCCGCAACAGAAGCAGGATTAAAATGAAATATTCATTATAATAAAGCAACCACGGCGGAAGCAAGAAAAGCAGCGGTTGGTTTTACAAGAAGCCACGGCTGGCGTTTCTTTATGGAAAGCCCAACAGCATCTTTGAAGCGCCGCAATAAATACCTCATGGTCAATGCGCTGCCTGGAGGATTTTTCACCTCCCTTTTGTTCAACAGCCCGTGGTTGAAGTACAATAGGCCAGGAATAAATAATAGTCTTTTCTTTATTCCGTACAGCGTAGCTGAGATAATGAATAGGTGTTAGGCTATATACGCTCTAACTATTTAGAATAACAGGCTTTACTGTTATATTACTAAAAGGATCTTTGCCATGAAAGTCGCGATTATTTACAACAAGGACCGTTCCGGAGTCATCAATAAGTTCGGCATGCAGAACAAGGAAAGGTATAACCCGAAAACGGTAAGGCTTGTGGCAGAGGCGCTGGAACAGGGGGGACATAACGTTGCGATCATTGACGGCAATATGGATGTCATCCAGCAGTTGCAGGATTTCATGCCCCGGGTAATGGAGGGGGAGAGAATGGGCATGGTCTTCAACATGGCCTACGGCATCCAGGGGGAAAGCCGCTATACCCATCTGCCGGCGATGTTGGAAATGTTGGGCATTCCCTATGTAGGATCCACTCCATCCGGACACGCTCTAGCCCTGGACAAGATCATCACCAAGATCATCATGCAGAAGAACGGCATCCCGACTCCGGGATTCTGGGTTTTCTCAAAAGCGGACGAGGACATGTCCGGTGTGGAGTATCCCGTTATTGTCAAGCCGAAGATGGAGGCGGTTTCATACGGTCTGAAGATTGTTGAAAATGAAAAAGATCTGAGGGAAGCGGTCAAATTCACAATTGATGAATTCAAGCAGCAGGCCCTGGTTGAGCAGTTTATCAGGGGAAGGGAATTTTGTGTGGGATTGCTGGGGAACAATCCTGCTGAAGCATTTCCGATCATTGAAATTGACCTCGAAAACGATCCGGACGCCATTCAAAGTGTAGAAGACAAAAAAATGAAACCAAGGGATAAAATCTGCCCGGCGCCGATATCGGAAGAACTGGCGAAAAAAATGGTCGACTACACCATCCATGCCTTCAACGCACTCCAGCTCAGGGATTTTTCCAGGGTCGACATTCGCATGGACGAAAACGAAAACATCTACCTGCTGGAAATAAATTCCATGGCGAGCCTGGGAAGAACCGGCGCTTACGTCAATGCGGCGGCGGTGGCAGGATACGACTACAACGCGCTGATCAACAGGATCCTGGACGTAGCGGCCGTACGTTATTTTGCAGGGAGCACCTTGGTCGCTAAAACCGAGGACATAAAAGGCCTCAGCCCGCGGCTTCCCCTGCCCACTCGTATCCGCACCTATATCAGCAGCAGGAAAGATACCATTGAAAAGATCCTGAAAGAGATGGTCAACACCAACACCTACGTCCGCAACGTGGACGGAGTCAACCACCTCGGCGCGATCGTGAAAAGAGAACTGAGTCCTCTCGGTTTCGAGCACCAGGTGTATCCCCAGGTTGAAGTGGGGAATATTCTTTTCCTGGACAACTGCGCCAGCAGCGAATACGACATTCTGTTGCTCTGCCATCTGGACAACGCTGTCACACTGGCGAAACGTGAATTTTTCAAGGAAACCGAGCAACGGCTGTATGGTACGGGTGTATGGCAGAATATCGGGGGACTTGCGGTCATTATCACGGCCCTCCAGTCTCTTAGATTCGTGCGCATGCTGCGCAAGCTCAAAATAGGCATCCTCCTGACCACGGACGACACACTACAGGGCCGCATCTCCCAGAATCTGGTACAGAACAAAACGCGCATGGCCAATTACATCATCGGGATGAAAGGCGGAGGGCTGGATGGAACCGTTGTCACCTCACGTTCAGGAGCCGCCGTCTACAGCGGTTCCATGAGCATGAAGGCTAAGGGCCACGCGGAAGACGTTGCCAAGGCGGTGAATATTCTTTCCAAAATTATCACCGGTTGGACCGCGATGACCAACGAGTCGGAAGGCCTGGTTGCCTCACCGACGGAAATGAATCTCCAATCCAATATTATGGAACACTATGCGAATGCGGATATTGTTTTCAGTATACGCTTCGGCGATATGGAACAAATGAACACGATCGATAAAAAAATCCGTCACCCCCTGTCGACAAGGGAGAGTAAAATCATTCGTTTTCAGGTTGAGGGCGGAATACGCCGGCCTCCAATGAACCGAACCGATGCCATAAGCGGTTTCTATGAGACCATTCGGGAAATCGGGCAGACACTGGATATCCGTGTTGTAGAGGAGCACCGCTGGAGTTCTGCAGACATTTGCTTTGCCGGTCCCGGCAAAGCCATGGTCGATGGAATGGGGCCCCTGGGCACCAAATCCAGAGGAAGAGATGAATATATATTAAGGCACAGCCTTCTGGAGCGCTCCGCATTGCTGGCATTAACGCTTTTGGAAATCGGATTGGAGAAGAATTCTTGAACATATCCAGAATTGAAGAGAAATTCCGTTCAGACGATAATCACAAATTCGCAGCCGCCCCGAAAGGGATGGTTGCATCGGCGTTCCCCGAGGCGACCCGGGCCGGGGTGGAAATGTTCGAGCAGGGGGGGAACGCCATCGACGCCGCCTGCGCCTCAGCGCTGGCGCTGGGCGCTTGCGAGCCCCAGTCAAGCGGTCTTGGGGGCCAGTCGAGCTGCATACTGCACTTCAGAGGAAAAACCTTCTCCCTGGACGGATCCTCCCGTGTCCCTGCCCTGGCACATATCAGCAAATTCGGCAAAGGAGAACGAAGCAAGGGGTACCGGGCCACGACCATTCCAACGACCGTCGCGGTCATGGGATACCTGAATTTTAAATATGGAAGGTTGGGATGGAAAGACATTGTCCAGCCCGCGATTCGGATCGCTTCCGAGGGCTATCGAATCACCGAACTGCAGCACAGCCTTCAGAAAAGAGAACTGGAAAATTTTCTTAAAATACCGTCGAAAAGCGGCGCCAGGTACTTCTTAAAGAACGGTACCGAACCATACCGGCCGGGAGACCTTTTCATTCAGCCGGACCTGGCCAATACGCTTCTTTACCTGGCAGAGCACGGCCCCAGATCTTTCTACCAGGGAATGATCGCCAAGCGCATCGACGACGACATGCAGGTGCTGTACGACAAGCTCCGCGAATACCACAGGATCGTGCTCGCCTCGCCCATCTACTTCATGGCGCACTGCGCCCAGGCGAAGATCGTGATAGACCGGTGCCAGGCATTCTGGTCGGTGAAGTACGTGCTCGAGCGGCCCCTTCTCGACGAGGAGCCGGAACACGAGAGGGTCGGCGCCTTCGTCTCGTGCGGGGGAACGCGGGGAGAGAAGGTGTTCGCCGGATCGAAGACGACGATGAAGTATTTCTT
>Ga0209536_100017255_pt1 | contig 10234 bp, 6 predicted proteins | sample DeeMarSeWOR28_12_FD_187461 | JGI IMG/M metagenome (GOLD analysis project Ga0209536, IMG submission 187461) | Marine sediment microbial communities from White Oak River estuary, North Carolina - WOR-2-8_12 (SPAdes) (version 2) | ecosystem: Environmental > Aquatic > Marine > Intertidal zone >... | reverse complement strand
GAAAATGCTGACTGTGATGATGGCTTATACTGCAATGGCACTGAAACATGTGACGGTACTGATACATGCCAGTCAGGAACACCTGTTGACTGCAGTGACACCGTCGGCTGTACCGACGACTCGTGTGACGAGGTGAATGACACCTGTGTAAACGCAGCAAACGATGCCAACTGTCCTGATGACGGGCAATTCTGTACAGGTACCGAGTACTGCGATGTAGTGGATGACTGCACCTCCACTGGTGATCCTTGTGGTGCGGGAGAAACTTGTAATGAGAGTACCGATAACTGTGACGTGCCTGCAGTATGCGGGAATGGGACAATAGAAACAGGCGAGGACTGCGACGATGGAGCAGCAAACGGTTCGACTACCTGCGGCTGCCAGACAGACTGCACGTACGCGCCGGCAGCCACCTCCTGTGCCGACGGATTGTACTGCAACGGTGACGAGACGACCTGTGACGGTGCTGGGTCTTGCCAGCTAGGAACTCCTGTTACCTGTGATGACGGTGTCGGCTGCACTGAGGATATCTGCAATGAAGTTGACGATGCCTGTGTAAACATACCAGACAATACTAATTGTCCTGATGACGGTTCATTCTGTAATGGCACAGAGTTCTGTGATGAGGCAAATGATTGTTCTTCCACTGGCGATCCCTGCCTGGCTGGAGAAACCTGCAACGAGGCAACCGACACCTGTGATTAAGCAACCTGTTTCGATATTCCGGATAAGGGAACTTGCAGTGCCGATCCGAACTGCCAGTGGGTTGGAAAAGGCCAGAGCGGTTCCTGTCAGGATATTCCACCTGCAGAGGACTGTGCTGACGGAATAGATAACGATGGTGATTGTTTGGCTGATTGTGATGACCCAGGCTGTGCTAAGCGATGTAAATTATAATTAATAAACATTTACAACTTCCACTCATTAACACCAGGGACAAGAGTGGATATTAAGGCAGGGCCAGAAATGGCTTTCTTATTTATAAACTTCAACTAGCTGCTGATATGTCTGACAGTGTCAAGTAGAAAAGACCTATCCTTTGCCCCCTGTTTTTTGGGGTTTTTTCATTTCATATGCAGGGTATCAGCAGAGGTGAGATCCTGTAACGACGGTTGAGCACGCTGATATTCGCGGGTTGGCTACCGCCTGACATAGCTTCGTCGTGGAGCTGCCTCTGTCTATGATCTGGAGTTTTGTTACATTAGCCAATAGCAGGAACGAGGGTTCTCCTGACCTGGATCCCACCCCTGCCAATTCCCTGGATAGTTATTTATGCTACAACCTCTACCTCTTGAGCTATAGCCCACATGAAAGCAGCAATTTCCCGGGCAATAGCGATCACGACCACTTTATTCGGCTTCTTTTTTGCCATCATTCTTCTATAGCGTCTACACAGTCTTAATTGCGCCTTCCAGGAAATTTCGCAGATCCTTCTGGGCAACTCCCGCTGCCGCTTTAGCAGATGTCCAGTGATTCGTGCATGATGCTTATATGTCCAGGCACTTTCCACAAGCACTCTGCGGACATGGCTGTTGCCTGTCTTGGTAATGGAGCCCCGCCTGATGCTTTCACCACTGGAGTGTTCTGAAGGGACCAGGCCAAGATATGCCATGAGTTCCTTGGGTTTCTGAAAGCGTGAAAGGTCCCCCAGTTCAGCGACGGTAACAGCTGCCGTGATCAATGACACACCCCGCAGTGCTTGAATGGCTTTCACTATGGGAGCCATCCGCCACTCTTCGACCGTAAGGCTGATCTGTTCACTCAGCCTTGCTAAACGTCCAGTACATTCATGCACCGCTTCAATATATTCCTGCAGAGCAATCTTCTGAGCTGGATGCTTCAGCCTTACTTTACCCAACCAGACAAAATAGGTCTTAGTCCATAATGTCTTACCAGGGTAAATGAAGTTATGTCGCAGGAGAAAACTGATTACCCGCTGTTTTGCTCTACGCTCAGCCAGCCGGGCGTCTTCACGTGCTCGAGTCAGATCACGGATAGCCTCATCCTCCGGCTCAGGCACATAAATGCCTGTCAACTCTCCCGCTCGATACAGCCTGGCCAGGGTAAGAGCATCCCTGCGGTCATTTTTGATGCGGACACTCTTGCGCTTGGGAATCAATGCAGGTGCTGTGACAAGACACTGAAAGCCGTTGCCGGTCAGATAGCGATACAGTGCATACCCACAAGGGCCAGCCTCGTATATAAACTTGAGTTCAGCTCCGGTTGCCGTAAGCGACTTTATGACTTTATCTATGGCTTCTGTGGTATTTTCGATGGTTCCATAATGCCTGACTTCTCCCTTGCGTCCTTCATCGGCAATGGCTACAGAGATTGTTTTAGAATGAACATCCAATCCGATGAACTTTTTGGTAGAATCTCTTCCCATGGCTTGCCTCCTTTGGTTAATTGGTTATTGTTCTTGCCGAACTATGCCAATTAAACAGGAGGCAGGCCTTCTTGGCTACCTGTCAGACATTATGTCTATGCAGATTGAAAATATGGATTGATCAGCCGGTTGTTATTGTCACTACACACCATGAAAAAATAGAGCCAGAGAAGGGATTGGAAAATTCCTTTCTGGCTTTTCCATTTTATTTTAAGGTGTCCTTCCGTTATAGTAACTCCTAAATTGCCCTTGAAAAAGTTACACTGTTGGCAAGTAATCAGCACTTTTGATTCAAGATAATATTTGATATTGTTAATCGGGCTTAGCGTTACAATAACAACAAACTATGGCAAGTTATATGAAACCTTTTAGAAGAGAAAAATATATTTCTCTGGTTTTAACATTCTGTCTATCAATAAATATTTGCTTGCTATTATATTCTGAAATTTCTTATGCAAGTGGTCTATTATTTTCTAATAAGTCATACTCAAAAAATATAATTATCCAAGCTCTTATTGTAAGCAAAGAATCAGTCCTCCAGTTGATGGAATATGAAAGGGAAAGTTTACAAGCAGTTAAGCCAGATTCATCAAAGGATTTATCCGATAAAGGCAATGACAAGTACCTGTTTGTTAGAATAAAAAATCAAGGAGACAAACTGGCTTGGGGAAGGCTTTCATATGAACTCAAAACGCTATCATCCCAAGAGTTTGATGTTCCAGGTTTGGGGCCTAACTCGGGATGGCATTACTATATAATATCCCTCAAAAGTGTTTATCTTAACCCTACATCGGATAGTGTTCCTCAGGTGACAATAGTTTGGGAAAAATTATATACTAAGTAGCGTAAACAACATCACATTATCTTAACTAAAAAGGCCCCGAAATGGGGACAACCAATGGCAAGAAGTTTTTGAATGGAAGAAGCCACAAAAAAGAAAATATTAATTGTTTCATCAGTAATATATATTTTTTTGTCTATCGTATTATACAATGCGACTCTAACGCCTCAACTGCATTCGTTTTTTCAAAGTATATGGAGTGTCATTTGGTTATTTGGCCCACCTGCAAATTTAATTTACAAAAATGATTTTATTCTCCCATACATTATCGGTTCACTTTTTTGGTTTTCTTGTATGGCTACTGCATGGAAGTCAACAACACCCCAAAAGACAATGTTCTTTCATGCACTTTCTGTTGTTATTTGGCTCGCTTTTGGAATACTAGTCTATTCACCTGTAATATAATGAGAAAATAGTAATGTAATTTAAGACTAGAAAGTCAAACATCCTGCAACTAATTACTCATATTCTTGAGCAGGAAAGGCATAAAACAACACTAAAATCTGGCAAGGATGTTTTTTGTCATCACATTAAGGTGAAATATGTCTTTCGAGTTTGTACTTATATATTCTGTAACAGTTTTTGTTGCTTCAATTATACCAGGCCCGAGCAGAAGAATGAGAAATTCACCAGAACTGAATCGCTAAAAAGAAGTCGCAAGATTTGTAAGTCTGCTTGTTTTTATATTTATGGGTTTTGTTTCGGTAGTGATTTTTTATACAAGTGAACACTTAGATATAGTGGATTATCTTTTAATTCTTGTTGTCCCATTCGCAATGAGTATTTTATTTTACTTTGTGGTTCTTCATCATGACCCAAAAGCATCTGATTAGCCACTTGATATAAATGATTGTTAAAGAAATTCGTTAAACATAATAACCCATATTCTTAACTGAAAACGCCCAGAAATGGGCCTAACTTATGGCAATGATGATGTAGTCGGCTTTTTGTCGTAATACAAGATATAGCAGCGATTTTTCAAAATAATAAATTGTTCATCAGTAAGAAATGTGCATCCAAGATAGGATTTTGAATTTAAACAGGAAGCGATTTAATGGAATTATTAGAAAAAAAATCGAAATTAATTTTAGATAATTTAAGTTCTCAAATCTATCTTGTAGATCAACAATACAATATTATGGATTGCAATAGTGCATTTGCTGATCATGTCAAACAACCAAGAGAAAATATTATTGGTCAGCCATGCTATAAAATAGCCCACAACAGTGATATTCCATGCTGGCAGATAAATGACACTGTTTGCCCTGCTATGAAGGCTTTTGAAAAGAATGAAAAATATCGTGCTATTCATAAGCATTTTATTAATGACAACGTTGTAGTTGAAGAAGTGATTTCCACTCCTATTAATAATGGTCAATATGTTCTTGAAGAATACCGGGACTTATCTGACTTGCTTGGTTTAGTTCAAGGAATTCTTCCAATATGTTCAGGATGTAAGAAAATCCGAGATGAACATGGCAATTGGCATCGAATTGAAGGTTACTTACACGATAAAACTGGAGCCGATTTCTCCCACTCAATATGTCCAGAGTGCGCAAAACGCCTTTACCCAGAATTTATAGGCCAAGACAGGAAAAAATAAATGCCGAAACAGGCGTTTTACTTTACGCCTAGAATGTTTGGGGACTTACGAGCTTATTGGGTGCCAGCAATTTTTGGGTGGCCCAGCAGGTTACCCCAGAATTTATTTTGAACATAACTGCAACTAATTATCGGTAGTGTTGAGCAGGAAAGGCAAAAAACAACATAAAAATATGGCAAGGATGTTTTTGTATGGAAAATGACAATTCATACAAAAAAATAGTTTTATTGGGGGCAGGACATGATCCTTAATCCTGGCCCGCACGTTTGTGTCAGTCGTCCGATGTTTTGTAAGAGGACTGTCTGTCAATCATCAGACGCTTTGTTGAACGATTTTTTATCACTTATCATCCCTTGCAGAATAATCATTCAGGCAAATCAGTACCTTTGTTCATGATATCCACATATTGATGATAGCTGAAAATTCGATTGCGTTTCCGGCCTGTCAGTTCCCGTACAATACCGAGTCGCTCAAGGTGTTCCAGGCATTTGTTAACTGTTGCCGCAGTAATGCCTGTCTTTTTGACCAACGAACCTGCAGTGGCAATCGGGTGCTCCAGTAGAGACATATAGACCTGCAAAGCTGAATTTGCTGCCCGTCCAAGACCAGTGATCTTTATTTTATCTTTTTGGGTAAGAGCTTGCAGCTGCTGGGCTGCTTCAACGGCTTGGCCGGCAGTCATGATGACCGCTTCGGCGAAAAAATCCAGCCAGGATTCCCAATCTCCTGTCAGGCGAATAATGTTGAGCAATTCATAATAGTGTTGCCGGTACGTTTTGAAGTAGAGGCTCAAGTACAGCATAGGTTCCTGAAGCACTCTCTGTTCACACAATATCAGGGTGATCAGCAGTCGGCCAAGTCTGCCGTTTCCATCAAGAAAGGGATGAATTGTTTCAAACTGGACATGGGCCAGTGCCGCTTTCAATAATGGTGGAGTTGGTTCAGGTTTATTATGCAGGAAAAGTTCCAATTCACCCATACAATCTTGAATTTTATCAGCCGGGGGAGGAACGAAGACGGCATTACCAGGACGTGTTCCACCTATCCAGTTCTGACTGGTCCTGAACTCCCCTGGTGATTGATTACTTCCACGGCCTCTGCTGAGCAGCATTTCATGAATTTCCCTGATAAGTCGAAGGGATATAGGGAAACCATCATTCAAACGGGAAAGCCCATGGTTGAGGGCAGCGATATAGTTACTCACCTCCTTGACATCATCAAGTGGCACGCCAGGTGCTTCATCAAGCTCAAAAAGCAGTAGATCAGAGAGCGATGACTGTGTACCTTCAATCATCGATGAAAGTACAGCCTCTTTTCTGACATACATATACAAAAAGAGAGATGTCTCCGGCAGTAATGAAGAAACGCTGTCAAGTCGACCAACAGCAAGCAGTGCCTGGTCGAATTTTTCCCGAAGTTCAGCAGACCATTGGATTGGCGGTTTTGGGGGGAGAGGCGCTGGTACAAAGGCCCGAACTTTTTTCCCAACAATTGAAACTGTAATGTAATGTCCCTGAATCTTTCGTTTCATTCGTAAAGTAAAATAAGCTGAGGAGTTATTTTAGTTTTTCGGTTTATCTTAAAATAACATGGTGTGAATTAAAAGAAAAGAAAATAACCACAAGGAACAGAAAGGGACAACCGTGCCGGGGCACCACTCTTCAGATATCAGCATTGACGGCATACAAAACTGCCGACGATTGACATAGCGGACAGCTATCAGCAAAAACTCCTTCATTTCAAACTCAGCAGTTGTGTATGGAGATTGTCTGCCTGTCAATCATCAGACGTTTAGTTGTCTCGTAATCCAGTGTTAGATAGAGTGGTAACGATTAGTCAACTTCAGATAGAGTTGTAATGCTAAGAAACCCGGCTTTGACAGTGGAAATTTAATATTTTTATCACTTAATTATTTCATCACTCCATAGCTTCTGCAGAAAGATACGCCATGGCATAATTCTTATGCCACTATGAAGCCGTTCTTCTCTCTCGTTACAGATGACAATGGCCTTCCTGGGGGAGTAGAGTTCAATAAAAGATTTCATGGGGCGGAGTGATCGTTTGGCAACCATTGATGTTCCTTTAACCTCGACTGCCACCTCTCCACCACCTAAAACAAAATCTACCTCTTGGCCGGATTTTGTCCGCCAGAAATTGATATCATAATCGAGCTCATGGTATGAGCTGTGGGACAGCATCTCGAGGTAAATGAAATGCTCAAAAGCATTGCCAAATAACTCGCCCTTTTCCTCAGTAATGGTTTGTTTACAGATGGCACCGGCGATCCCGGGATCGAAAAGATAAAACTTAGGGGCCTTGCTGATGACTTGGCGCTCCTGTCTTCTCTTGAAAGGTTGGACAAAGGTCCCAAGCAGGGTATCCACCAGGATCTGGTAGTATTCCTTTACGGTCTTGGAGGAAACTCCACATTCACGGGCAATATTGGCATAATTAACCAATGAACCGTGGGTATACCCCATAGCTTCAAAAAATCTGGAAAAGGCAGGGATGTTACGGGTCAGGCCTTCATGAAACACTTCCTCTTTCAGGTAATCCTGGACATAACCACGCAATGATCTTTTGTATTTATTCTGCTGGTAATGGGATGGAATCATGCCGTGATTTAGGGCCCTGAGCAAATTCAGGTTCTCAACTTCTTTTGAGACCAGCGGAAATAGCTCAAAACGCCAAGCCCTGCCACCAAGTAGATTGGCTTGACCTTTTTTGAGTTTTCTGGCGGAAGAACCACACAATATAAAATTAATTTCTTCATTTTCGATAAGCCAGTGCACCTCATCAAGCACCTGGGGGACTTTCTGTATTTCGTCTATAATAACCGGATGTTGTCGTGCTTCATCCTTACGGGCCGTTAAGCGCTCCCTGAGTAAAAAGGGAGCTCTTGTAAGTTCCATAAAAGTATCAGTTTGCAGGAAATCTATGAAAATACTTTGCGGAAACTGTTCTCTCAACAGGGTCGTCTTGCCGACTTTCCTCGGTCCCCATAAGAAAGCTGATTGGGTGGGTGGTAAATCAATTTTTAGCAGGCGCCTTAATATATCCATTTTGAACTTTATTCCATTTTAGTTTAACTTAAATGAAGTGTAGTTCTTTTTTGAAAAGCAGTCAAGTGGCCTGTTGTTAGTTGTTACACGTTCATGAACGTTCCCAGCAAAAGTAAAAGTGGCAGGGGAGATTGACGATGCCATTAACCTGTCGTTTGTGCTGGAAAATTGTCAGAAAAAAGATGAGTTCTTTATCTTGCCTTTAAATTTGTGCCTCAGTAATGCATCAATTTGATATTATGATATTACTCAAGGGTTTCTAATCCTGGTAAAGCACGTTTGTGCCTATCTGCCTGTCTGTCAGTCGTCGTTTGTTTTGTAAAACGACAATCATTAGGCGTATCCTAGTACAATAATCATCAGACGTTTTGTAGTCTGATAATCGTCCGATGTTTTGTATGAAGACTGCCAATCGTCCCGCCGTATCGTTGCGAGACAATCGTGCCGGAGCACCATTACCCAACAAGGTCAATTTTTTACATGCTAATCTTGTGAGACTGAAATTCGTGCCGATCTCATTCAGTTTCTCCCGCGTCCCCGTTCAGAATCCCTCCAGATATTCCGGTTAATGGATCATTTCTGTCCAATATATAATTTCTTGCTGTTTCTAAAAGCGGAATCCAATACCAACCACCGGGCCATAGAACTTGAGATCCTGGACAAACTTGTCGTCATCCTGGTCATATTCGAGGTACCGGTAGCCCAGCTTGATGTCCCCCCAGTGGAACTTGTAGCCTAAGGCGGCGTATAACTGCCAGGTCAGGTTCGAATCGCCGGCGCCGATATCGGCATAGTAGGGGATATACCATTTCTCATTCAGCATGAAGGCGCCTCTAAAGCCTATGATGCCGTCCCAGAAATCGTTTGACCCGGAAAGGTTGGCCGGCGGCGGGGTCGGGGGCAGAGGGCCGTCAATGGTAATATCCAAATCCGCAGAAAGATCAAGATAACGCACACCCCCGATAACAGCCATGAAGGTCCTGTCTGTCTGCACCAGGTCATAGCCGACAATACCGGTTACCAGCCATGATTTAAGACCAAGTCCTGCGGAAACAGTCAGCGGCACCCCCTCACCGGGGCCGATGGTAATGTCCGTGTTCTTACTGTTGCTGACATCCATGTAGACTAAGTCAAGGCCAAATGAGAGTTTACTTTTGCGGGCCTCAAAAATACCCATAAAAACAAAGTTCAGTGAATCAAGAATATCGGAGGCATCGACACCAACGTTGCCGCCTGATCCCGGCGGCACCTCATATTTCAGGCTGCCATCAATAGACGGCAGCCAGCCGTAAATGGTGAATTCATACTGCCACTTGTCGCTCCCCTTTGTCATGCTTTCTGCAGCAGCGCTGTTTGCTCCGCAGAAAAGCACCAGGAGAAGAACGGCTGCAGCAATAGATATTTCTTTGATAAATTTTGTTGACCGCATTTTGCACCTCACATGTAGATATTTTTCGGGACAGGTTATTTTTCAAACAAACCTTCAGTGATATTGGAGAATATCAAACACAGGTATACCAATTTTTTATTTTTCAATCAGACACGGCCATCTTATGTACCATTTCAGCGCGGGCCTTGTCTTCCTCGGCCTTTTCAGCCTTCTGCATGGGCTTTATTTCCACGGTGACACGGGAGATCCTGCCGGTGAACCTTGACCTGGTTTCCGAGCCGATCGCTTCAACCACCGGGGTTGCCAGATCTATGCCGACATCAGCCGTTTCATCGGCTGAGAATACCATCGGCTGGGTATGATCTATACGGCCTTCGCCGACTTTTTTGTCATTTACGAAAAGGGTACCGGTACCTCCCTTGGCAAGGCCGCCGCCGTCATAGGCGAATTCAAAACGTATTGTATTTTTACCGGGTTTAAGCTTCTCCTTCCCGGCAATTGTAAAGCGCTGCAGGCCGAGGAAGTTATAGTCATAGGCAGGTACCCCATCCTTAACATAGAGCGCCCAGCCGCCAAAACGGCCTCCCTGGGCGATGATGGTGCCGTTGCCGCCGTCATCCGAAACCTCAACCTCGGCGGTTATGGTCTTGGAACGGTTCTTTATGTTCAAGAAGACATTCTCGGTCATGCCTGTCATGCCCTCGGCCAGGGTCAGCGAGGTACGGCCGGACATCAGGTCGGGACGGCCTGCAAGTGCCGCATTGACCCTTTCAATGGTACGGTCGTCAATCGGCAGCACATGGTTCCGGGCGGCCTCTTCCATAAAGATTGTCTGCAGTTCGGCAAGCTTCTCAGGATGCTTCGCCGACAGGTCGTTCACCAGGCTGAAGTCGGTGCGGGTGTCATAGAGCTCCCAGATGTCATCGGCAAGCCCGCGGCGCGGATGTTTCTC
>Ga0209536_100017254_pt1 | contig 10235 bp, 9 predicted proteins | sample DeeMarSeWOR28_12_FD_187461 | JGI IMG/M metagenome (GOLD analysis project Ga0209536, IMG submission 187461) | Marine sediment microbial communities from White Oak River estuary, North Carolina - WOR-2-8_12 (SPAdes) (version 2) | ecosystem: Environmental > Aquatic > Marine > Intertidal zone >... | reverse complement strand
TTAACAGTGAAAAAATATCAATTTTATAATGGATTAAAAATCAAATAATTTTATATTTACTGGAAATCGAAGATTACCCCTTCTTGGATTAGGGAGAGATTAGGAATAAATTTTGGTATAATTCTGAAAAACCGTTTAATAACCTACTGCATTTCAGTAAAGTAACGCGTGCACACGTGAAAACAAAACAAACAAGGAGGAGATTAAGAAAATGAATCAAAGAAAAGCAATAGTTATGATATCAGTGCTAGCAGTTGCAGTTATTTTAAGCGGGCTTTTGATACCGGCATATTCATCCAGTTTACTTCCTTCATATTCGATGCCAACATAACCTTGATATCCTGCATTGAGAACAATGTCCATCATCTTAAAATAGTCTGTATGAATTTCATTACCCTCCTCATCAAAATCGTGAGACTTGGCACTGACCGCTTTAGCATAAGGCATTAATTCTTTGACGCCTTTATAACGATCATACATGGTATCCTTATCGACACGAAAATTGCCAAAATCGGGTAAGGTTCCTGCGCGGGGATGATCGACCATTTTTATCACGTCCGCCAACCAGGCACCGTTGCTGGATAATCCACCATGATTTTCGACAATGACATTTATTTCAAAAGGATCAGAAAATTCACACAATTTTCTTAAACCATCAGCAGCCAGTTTTTGCTGCTCTTCGTAAGTACCTTCGCTGGCGGCATTGACGCGAATGGAATGGCACCCGAGGAATTTTGCCGCTTCCACCCACTTATAATGGTTCTCGACCGCCTGTATACGTTCTTCCGTATCAGGATGACCCAGCTGACCCTCGCCATCACACATAATCAGTAAACTTGTCACATCCTGATCTTCTGCGCGCTTTTTCATATCAGACAGATAGGATTCATCTTTTGCCTTATCCTTAAAAAACTGATTGACATACTCGATGGCTTCAATGTCAAATTCCTGTCTGGCCACTTTTGCAAAATCAAGATTATCAATTTTTTCATCAAAAAGGGCTTTATGCAATGACCATTGAGCCAGAGATATTTTGAATGCTGGCTCGTGATGATCGGCCAATAAGGATTTAGGTAAACTATTGGATGCAACAAGACCGGCACCGATCAGGGCCGAATGTTCAATAAACTGACGTCTGTTCATGATAAGGATCTCCTTGTTTTTCGTGGGGTGTAATGCGTTGAGTGTAGGGCGTGGAGTGAAGCTAATATATCAGGGGGATATTCTCAAACGAAAATAAGACTTTCTTTGATCAATTATTCCGCTACATTGTGGCAAATAACCCTCCCCCTCCCTTATATATTATGGACCTCACCCCCTTATTCCCCTCTCCTTTGAAGGCGAGGGGGAAACTTGGACAAATATTTCGGTTTTTACCCCCATTCTTTTTACCAGAGAAGGGGGTGTGGGATGAGTTTATTTAATCTGGGTCCAAGGGGTAGGTTATTTCTGGGAAAAATACAGACTCATTCCCAGCCCGACAAAAAGGTGACTGTAATTTATCTGTGTTTCAGGATAAATGAAAGTAGCGTTTGTAACAGATACGTTGGGGTATTCATCGGCATTGTACAATGTGTAGGGTCCGATTTCTGTGATACCGACATAACGGTATTGTACAATCCCGTTGACCGAAAACCTTTCCTGTAGTGGAAATCTGATAATCATCTGTGCCAAAAATCCAAACTTATTTTTACCAGAAGGGGCGTCTGTCATATTGTAGGTCGGTCCTAAACCGAGCACCAAATAATCACTCAGATAAATTGTCAGCAGAAGTGAGACTGTTCTGACCGAACTACCAATTTCGACGATCCCACCAGAGCCGGCCAATGGTCCGATTTTTGAGGGACCTTTTGCTAAAACCGAATTACCAAAGAAGAGTCCCATGCCTAAATGTTTCATCATTCGATAATCGAGTTGGATCATCCAGGATCGTGGCTCAAATGTGGTAATTGAGTATATCATATATTCCGTTGAAAAGTTATAATGATCCTGTATACCCGGAGTTCTCATACTTGAGGTGGGTCTTGCAATCTGACCGCCAAAGGCAGCTGCCAGGTAGAAAGATAGAGACCAATCGGATAATTTCTTTTCCTTTTTGTCCTTGTAGTTCCAGATCTGCTCATCGCCGGCATAAGAAATATTTATTATCATGAGGATCACGACTAAAATGGAGATCAATTTAATGATATTTACATTTTTGATAAGATTCATCGAAACCTCCTTCATTACTTAGTCGATCAGTATTACCCTGATATGACGATAGCAATGTCGAGATTTGGGGTTTTACCTTATGATACAATATACGAATTTGAAGGGCGTATGCAATCAAAATATTCAAAATTGTTTTTTTTCAGATGCACGCCTCGCCCAGTCAGCATATAAGAGTGGAAGCAACACATTTTTATGGTTCAGCAAGTATTTAACAAATTCTACACGGTCCTCATGATATATATTTCCAAAGCCAACAAACAAGGATGAACTCTTTTCATCGGGCAGCCATTCATATAAATATCCGGTGGCATCAAGTGTATACCATATTTTGCTATTTAGGTTGCTTGGTGTATGTTGATAGATGAGATCCAGATGTTCAGAAGGCAGAATCACGATGTATAGATTATCCTGATTGTTAAGTAAATATTGGTGTTTCTCTGAAAAATTTCCTCCAATTGAATACAAAGGTATTTTATTTATATTTAATTGTTCAACCTCAGTCCAGTCAAGACTGATCGCATCGATTTTCCATACATCGGTAAGGGTTGTGAACCGGAATTTAATCGTCTCACCGGCAATTGGAGGAACTTTAAATCTTATGAGACGAGAAAAAGGCGTGGCATTAGCATTGATGTCTATTATGCCACAAGGTTGCCAGGATAGGCCATCCCAATACGATACGGATAAAGCTCCTTCCCTGGTCCAGTCATCACAGAGTTGAATAAAATCTCTATCATTTTCAAGTGCCTGCATAAACGCTAAGGATTGGTTTCCAAGAAATGAGAAGAGATTTTCAAAAACATAATTCCCGAATTGTGTGCTTATTGCCTGAATAACCAATGATCCTGAAGATACATCCCGTGGACGGTTGAAGGTCAGGTAGATTTCATCCTGGTATTGAGAAGATAAGGATAAATTGCTCAAGTCTGCTTGCCAATAGATATCATCAACTCTGCAAATCCGGTCAAATATGTTTTTCCCGGTATTATCAGTTGCTGTAATAGGTTCAAGACTTTGATATACAGGCCAGAGATGATGGTTATTATCCGAGACAACAATCGCTTGATCATTGACTTCAACAGCCTGTAATGAAATTTGATTGAAGTAATGTGTTTCCGGCCGCTCATTGGTAATACGAATCCTCAATTTATTATCAACCGGATTCAGGTGCGATAAAACAGTACTGCTCGTCATTTCCCGTGCCTTACCAAGAGCAATGGGAAAAGCCTCTCCCTCCAATATGAAATCATTACCATCCCAGCTATAAATAAAGGGACAAGAACCAGAAGTGGGGGGATAAACCAGTTCAACTTGCGGATTTTCAGGACCATCATCAGCACTGAATCCTTTTATTAAAAGAGTTAAAAGAACCCCGTTAATGAGGAGACTCTTACCATGATCCGTTTGTTTGAAAGTGAGCAAATCGACACTATCCAGAGGAATCTCCCCCTCAAATTTTTCCCATTTTGTGCCTTGTTTGTTTTTCATTCTGCCTGATCCTTCAAGGCTGAGGGAATCCATTTTTTCTACAGTGAGCCGGTATTCCCGGCCACCGGGGGTAAGAAAGTTAAGTACTTTATTTTCCATAAGTCTTTGATTAACAGCAGGAATATTTGCCTTTTGTTCATAAGAACTTGAATAACAGCCCAAATAAAGCAAACAGATTAATGATATCAGACATATTTTCACGATCTTGACCCTTCCTTTATAAGTTGAGGATTAACGCTGTAGAAAAGAGTATATTCGTCAGATTTATTTTATTTTTGGAACTACCTTCAATCGATGATTTAATTGTGACACGCCGGTCACCAAAAGGTAGATAGCGGAGAGTGAGAAGTGCTCCCACATGATTATTAAATTCGAAAGACAGTCCACCGGCAATGGAAATTGTACTTGCAGAGCTTGTATATTTTATATCTACTTTACTGAATCTGTTAATAACTGTGATAGACTGATTGGCAAGACCGGCACCAATCCAGATGGAAAAGGCATTTACGGGATAGAAAAATCTGAGTTCTGCTAAAAACAATCGGAAGTGTTCACTATCTTCGGAGTAATCTTCGTTGTTACCAAAATTCAGGGTAAAGTCGGCCAGACCTGCCAGACTAATATATTTAATCAGCTTTATTCCGAAACCTATATTTACAGCAATTATTGGATTATTGATTTCCCGAAGTCTCTTGTATTCAATTGTTTCTATATTCTCAATCACATTTTTAAAAATTGAATGATACTGATTTAAATTATGATGGGTAGCTGAAAAACCAAATTCGATAAAAATATGTGGGTAATGAAATACCTTTATTTTTGGGGCGGTTTTATAGATATTCCGGGAGAATTCTGTTGATTTACCATTAATTGTTCTGATTTTGTCATATGTCGAGCTATAAAGTCGATTCGCAGATTTATCAGATCTTTTATATGTAACATAGTGGTTAGTGGTGCTTATTATTTTGCCTATTACTTCATCTCCATTTTTAAAGACAATTGTATCTTCCTGTAAGGTCGTTTTTTGAATCTTCGGGAAAGATTTACGATAATAATCCTCAAGATCGCGCTCCTTTAATATCCCCCTTTCATATAGAATATCATCAGATTCATCAATGACAGAAGTCACCTCATTCCGATGCAGAGATACGGTCGTGACTTTCCCCGACTGATTTATCATCTCAATAATCAAATAATCTTTTGATACTTTTAATAGTTGACCAGATAAAGAATCGCCTTGAGAAAGGAAAATCGTATCAGCGGAAAGGAAGGAAACAGCCATGACTAGAAGAATCAGAGAAGTGACAAAATATTTCATTTTGAACTCCCTCTACTTGTGACTAGTTTCGGTGTTATCATAAATATAAGAGACTGAAGAAATATTATGTCAAAAAAATGTCATTTTATTGTACTATTTATTTAAATCTCACATCTGTGTGCCCAATATCACAAAAGAGTAGACAAGCAGCAATTTGAGTAAAGTTGCTCTACCAAAATGACGATAATTTTAGTAGGGAGTACAATACGAGGAAATGTGATAGGATTATGACTGATACGAGTGTCATAGAAAGTAAAACCCGGCATCTGATCCGCTCATCGAAAAAAAAATGGAATGAAGTTCTGGAAAGTTCTTATCATCACTATGTAGAGATTCTAGAGGATCAAAGCCCGGTTTTTGAAGAACCCTCTCTGGAGGGTCTACAACTGGGACAAATCCCCTCCGGCCATCTATTGCTACAAACCGATTTTAAAGAAATAGGTGATCTGGCCTGGAACAAGGTTTTAGTGGGTGCAGAGCAATTTGGATGGATTGTCAGGGTATCACCTCCACAGATGGGTGTGCCTGAAAAAATCGTCTCTCAGGCTGATAAGTTTCATTTTCGCTATAAAGATCTGTATACCTTCGCCTTCGCTTTTTTATGTTTCATCGTCGGTTTCTGGAAATTCCGCCTAAGACCGATTTGATTTTTGCCCACCTATAGTTTTTTTAACCGCAAATACGCAAAGACTTATTGAAACCGCAAAGAACGCAAAATTGGATTTTATTGTTTTTGGTTTAAGGTTTGGGTAATATTTTAATTTGAATGGATTACTCAAACCTTTGCTCACTTATTTCGAATTAATGATTGGGGCTAGTGAGCAAAAACCAGAATACTTATTTTAAACCTATATTTTATCAAAACCTAAAATCTAAAACCCTAAAATTTTTTCTTTGCGCTCTTTGCGGTTTCAATAAGTCTTTGCGTCTTCGCGGTTAAAAGGGATGTCGCGGCGATGCGAGAGATCAGTCTATGATTGACGAATAGGTTAGTGTACGGAATTGGTCATGGAACGGTGCATCACCAAATAGCTGAGTCATCAAAATACCGATCAGTTCTTCCTCGGGATCAATCCAAAAAATGGTAGAGGCAGCACCACCCCAGCTATAAGTGCCTTCGGAAACCATCCCACCGGAACCGACCATATCGAGTGCAATACCAAAACCCAGTCCAAAACCAATATTTTGATCATCATCCACAAAGAGACCATCCGGTAAATGATTTGATCGAATCAGGTCAACTGTTTTACGACCGAGAATTCGTACGCCATTCAGGTCTCCCCCATTGAGCAGCATCTGGCAGAAGCGCATGTAGTCTCCGGCAGTGGAAACCAAACCGCCGCCACCGGAGGGGAAGAATTTATATTTTCCATCTCCAAGAGGGATTTCTTCAGAGGCCTCCAACTCACCGGATTCCTCATCGACGTAATAAAGTTCCGAATAACGATCACGTTTATTCTCGGGGACTGAAAAACCGGTATCATCCATACCCAGCGGTTGAAAAATTCGTTTTGCCAGAAATTCCTCAAAAGGCATTCCCGAGACAACTTCTACTAAATATCCAAGCACATCGATCGAGACGCTGTATATCCATTCTTCGCCTGGCTGGACGACCAGCGGAATCTTTGACAGTTTTTCAACCATTTGTTGGAGTGTAGTTCCTCCTTCAAACAGATTCGCCTTAGCATACATCTTATCGACAACCTCATGACCTTCCCAGCCATAGCACAGTCCGGAAGTGTGTGTGAGCAGATGACGGATGGTCATCTCTGTTTCAAGGCTATCCAGAACCAGTCCGGCTTCCGTTGAATCATTGAAGACCATCAGATTTTCAAACTCAGGGATGAATTTGGAAACGGGATCATCGAGGTGAAAGAGTCCTTCTTCGTAAAGAATCATTACCGCAATGCTGGTAATCGGTTTGGACATGGAATAGATCCGGAAGATCGTATTTTCTGTGATAGGTTTCTGGTTGGCAATATCTTGCATACCAACCATTTCCAGATGAGCGATCTTTCCTTTACGGGCAATCATTGTCAGGATGCCGCCGGTTGTCCCCTCATCAATGTGCTGTTGCATCAAAGGCTTGATCCGCGACAGTCTTTCTGAGGAGAGGCCCACCTCTTCCGGTACGGTGGTGGGTAAGGATTGAGCGTAAATTGATGCCACCAAGAGAATTAGGAAGAGTAAAGTAATCTGTTTCATTTGTAATATCTCCTACTATGATTAAATATTTAGGATTGAAAATTGATGATTTAAAAACGGTGATCAGATATAAAATTACAAATAAATTATTTTTATGGAAATATATATTTGATAAGTAAGAATAATCCTCCCTTATGTTTTGAGGACCCACCCCCTTATTCCCCCTCTCCTTTTTGTTTAGACCGGAGAGATGGGTTACAGGTGTTCGGGGACATGGTTTACATTAGATATAATGTGATTGATGCAAGTAACTTTTTCTGTGTGATGCTTGAGGGATGAAATTTTTTAGGCGATATTTTTTAATGTTGCCATAAAGCTAAAATAAAACGGCGAACTGTGTAGGGACGTAGCATGCTACGTCCCTACACGGCACGCCCTCAGAAATTTATTAACCTACACCATATGACTGTCGATTTTAAATTTTCCAATTTTTTAGATAAGGAACTGTCAGATTTGAAGCATATTCTCTCATTATTATAAAGTGTTACTCATGTGTCCGAACACCTGTAACCCATCTCTCCGGTCTAAACACTTTTAAGGCGAGGGGGAAACTTAGCAGAAATTACCATTTGAAATTTAAAGGAATGACATGTATCTTTTTAAAAACATACCTGATCATAAAACTAGGTATTTGTAGCAGGGGCGAAGCATTCCTATCAATAATGTCGGTTAAAATTTGAGAATCGTGGGTGGCATGCTTCACCCCTACTATTTATTTATGATTCAAAATCTATATAAATCACATCCAACGGATCTACGGGTTTAGTGTCATGCAGGTTAAATTAAAAGAATTTTTTTATTTCTCGAATCTGGTCACGCTGACAAGGATTATTTTAATTTTTCCCATCGTGTATCTCATCATTTTAAACACGCCTGAATACAATTGGTATATCCTGCTTTTAATTGTCATCGCTGCTCTGACGGACATCCTCGATGGGTACATCAGCAGAAAGCTAAATATGGTCACCGATCTGGGAATCGTTTTGGATCCGCTTGCCGATAAGCTTGCGATGGCGATTATTCTGATTGCCCTGGTTATCTTCCGGAAATTCCATCTATCACTGGTCATATTATTGATGTATCGTGATTTACTGATCGTTCTGATCGGTGCACTGGTTGTCAAAAAGATCGACAAGCCGATAATGGCCAATAAATGGGGGAAAATGAACACAAGTCTGATCGCCATATTGGTCATATTGTTTTTGCTTGAATTTTTTAATTATTTCTATATTATTATCCTGATTGCCTGCTATTTGAGTATACTTATTTCGGGAATTTCATATGCAAGAATCGCTGAACAGGTACTTTTCGGATCAAAAACAGGTAAATTCTTATACAGAGCGGGCCTTGTAATTTTAACAGTCATTGTTACTTTTTTTGCATTTCAGTTAGACAGAAATATTTATCCGGGATCGCGGCAAGGGATTGAGACGTATTATGTTCACGAGATGCAACATAAAACAGTCTTATCGTTTGATCTCGATCGGGGAAGAAGGTGCCTATGACAGGCAAAGATAAAAAGCCGATGGTGATCGCTCACCGCGGTGCACGGGATATCGCACCTGAAAATACGATCAAGGCTTGTCAGTTGGCGATCGAAAGTGGCGCAGAAGGATTGGAACTTGATATTCGTCCCTGTGGATCCGGCGAATTGGTACTCTATCATGATGCGTTCCTCTACAATCATTTTAAAGATCCGCGACGGGTAGCAAATGTGCAGCTGGACTCTCTTCAAAAGCTCGAATTTAACAGCAAACTTTATCAACATACTTCCGGGATCAACACGATGAAAGAGCTTTTTGAAGAATTTAAATACAAAGTACCGATCAACCTGGAAGCAAAGGTCTTTCTGCAGAACAAAAAAGATTTCGCCAGAAAAATCATCCAATTGGTAGAGGACTTTAAAATGACGGATCAGATCTGGATTTCTTCTTTCAATCCTCTTTTTTTAAAGGTCTTCAAATCTCAAACTAAAAAAATAAGAACGGGACTCTTATTCCGACATCTTTATTATATGTTCAAAGCGATAGATGTTGTACTCAAATCCGATGCCTGGCATCCGCACTTTTCGCTTCTGACAAAAGGTATGATCAATTCTGCCAATAAATTGAACAAAGAAATTCATTTGTGGACGATTAAAAAGAAGAGCGATATCGATCATTTGCCGCTGGAACATGTTCAGGGAATAATTACCGATATTTATGGACAGAAATTTTAGTATCCTCGTATTAGGAGTTAAGCATTCCTAACAGAAATATGAAAAAAAACGACCAATCCTGGTTGGAATGCTTCACCTCTACCTGAAATTCATATCGAAGCCAATTTGAATATTTGAAATCGCTATAATAATTCCCATAATTCCACCAATTAATAAGATGGTATTCACAGGATCGATTTGTTTCGTTTCGATGCTTTGGATCTGGTAAAAGGGAATTTTTATGGAATGATAAGTCCTCTTATTCCACTGGATATCTCTTTGTAATCCAAAAATAGTATCATTTTTAAACTTATATGTGTTCGGAAGATATAATCCGTATTTATTATTTTGATAAGTCGTTATTGAAATTTCTGACTGATCCTCAAGGCAATCTCTCATTTCATCTTTGTCATGCAATATTCTTGTTCTAGTGCAACTAATGGTAGCAAATAAGAGTGAACATATTAATGTGACAGATATAATTTTCATAGTGGCCTCCTGATAAAATTAATCTTGGAGTCATTCTAATTATTTTTTTCAGGAGCTTTGTCAAAATAATGTAAAATAAGTGTCAATAAATAAAGATAACATAATTATTTATCCTTTGTGCTCTTCGTGTTTAAATGGAATCCCGTCTACCCCATAATGACACTAATTAGAGAGGCATTATCACTTAGTTTTGCTGCGCCGCTGCGAGAGATACTCTTTGATACAATTTTGCACAGCTGTATAATTGCTGCACACATTTGCTGAGTCATAAAATTTTCCCATGTACTTATGATTTTTACGATTAACCTCATTTTTAATGACTGGCAT
>Ga0209536_100017253_pt1 | contig 10235 bp, 12 predicted proteins | sample DeeMarSeWOR28_12_FD_187461 | JGI IMG/M metagenome (GOLD analysis project Ga0209536, IMG submission 187461) | Marine sediment microbial communities from White Oak River estuary, North Carolina - WOR-2-8_12 (SPAdes) (version 2) | ecosystem: Environmental > Aquatic > Marine > Intertidal zone >... | reverse complement strand
CATAGGGATCATATGAACCGCCAGACCACCCGTCCTTTAACATCGTACTCTGAGAAACATACGGAACTGTTATCCTGACCGCGATATCATCGGTTATTCCGTACGCGAACCTTATCGGGATAACGGTGTAAACATGAGAATCCATCATCGCGTCACTGAGCGCGTCCCATTCCGGGCTGTCAGGAGGCCAGGTTGGAGAAAACGCGAACTGGGAGAAATAATTTGGGCAAACCTGGTTCGCCGAAAATATCTCAAGCTGGCCTGACAGAACCATCTCTCCCTGAGGCAACGGGCTTGTCAGGACTGAATCAGCCGAGAACGGCGAAGTGTACACATAAACCGCGGCAACCGGACCCGCCGCAAAAGCGATCATTAAGCATGATAGAATAAGAAGTAGTAATTTCTTCATTTCAACATATCTCCTTTCAAGAGTTAAAAAAATTAACCGGTTCGCTAACCAATATCACCCCCTCGATTCATTTTTCTTTTAAGCTCCTGTGCTCTTGCGGCAAAGTATACTGTCCGACATGGTTCATGTCAACAAAAAAGAGCCAACAGCAGGAAAAACTATTGGCTCTTTGAGGTTGAAATTTGGAATCTTTGTTACATTGACCAGGTCCCACCTACAGAGATATTTGTTCCCTTGATCCCGTTCTGCATGCCATCGCTCAAGGAATAAGTCGGCTGCTGAGAAAGGGGAACCTCGATCCTTCCTCTGATCTCTAGCTCTTCCATAGGCTTGAATGCAACATACGGAGAAAGGAATATGGCACTTATCTCTGAATCAGGGATAGTCATGGAATAGCCGCTAATGGTAAAGGTGTCCTTACCTCCCGCCATCCCCCAGATCTCACCGCCGAATTCAAGCTGTGAATCCATCGGATAAATGCAGGCAACGGAATAAACCGTTCTTTCAGCGGGACTGATAACAACGGTCGTGCTTGATGGGCCATCATAGAATACCGCATCGGTCAAAACATACCCGAGAAGGACCTTGCCAACCACGGGGCCGAGCTGCTTGGCGACAATGGCGGAGAGAATAACGTCATTCGCTCCTGTACCAATCCATGGCTCGTCAAAAGCCACGCTGATGAAGTCTTTATCGTAGGTTCCCGTCGCAAACTTTATTCCGAGGTTTCCGGTAATCGAGGGCATATTTTCATCTTCTCGGATTATCCTGTAAAGCCCTTCAATCCTGAGGTCTCCGATGCCGCTGCCAATGACGTCTTCCATGCCGGAACTTTCTTCGAAAGCCTGATTATACGAAACATAGGGCGCCGTTACGCGGACGGCTATGTCATCGGTAATTCCGTAAGCAAAAACCAGAGGAATAACCATCTGAGTTAGCGTGGTAACATCAACATCGCCAAGCGGTTCCCACTTTGGATCCGTCCCGGGGCCCGAGGCAATGATGCTGGAAATTTCAGAAGCGGTAAAATACTGAATGCCGCCCGAAAAATCCATCTGACCCCGAGCAAGAGGCTCGGACATTATGAGATCCTCAGTTAAAAGCCCTGTGTAAACATATGCCGCGCTAACGGGACCAGCTGCTAACGCAAAAACCAAACACGAAATAACTAAAGTAAATACTTTTTTCATTCTATTCCTCCTTTTTTATTGATCTTACGTCGAAGCATACTCTAATATTAAAATAATGTCAATAAAAAAGAGCCAACAGCGTAAAAACTATTGGCTCTTTTGAGGAAAAACCGGAAACTCAAAAATTACAGCACGTAATACCTTATTCCGACCGATCCCCCGCTTAACATATTGGTTTCCGAGTCAAGCTGGTATGTGCCTGCTCCGGGAATGGAGAATGTGCCGGTAACGTTCTGGTAAACATTGAGATCGGCTACAAGCAACAGGTTGGGGACCACGATGTACTCAAGCCCCGCCGTTAGCGTGACTATTGAACCTGTAGCGCTTTCAAGAACCTGCTGGTCAGAGCCTTCTCCAGCTATTGTTGACGCGCTCATTCCTACCGTCGGAGACAGCGCGCCGGCCTTGATCCTGTACTTGCCGGCTACTGTGATGCATGTGCCGGAGAACGCCTCATCGTAAGCGCCCCACATCGAAAGGAAGGAAACATTCTTGACATTGGCAAAACCTATGGAAGCAACAATCTGGTCGGTTATGTCATAAACAAGCGATATCTTCGGCATAACCAAAAAGCCCGATGGCGTAGTAAAGCCGTAATAAAGTAGCGAGTCTGAAAAATTCTGGCCGAGCGAACGGCTGTCCGAAAGGAACGTATACTCAACCCCAAGATTCCCCGCTTTCGCAAAGGCTGAACCTGAGAAAACAACCAACAAACAAAGAACAGACAATAATATTCTTCTCATAACATTAACTCTCCTTTCAAAAAAAGAACGCGAGAAATTTTATACGATTTTATCACCTCCAGATAGCTTTCTTAAAGCCCAATGCTCTTATGGGAAAGTATAGAAAAAAACGCAGTTGATGTCAAATCTTTACGAGGGTAGCGCCTTCGATGCCTTCGGTCTTTGTGATTTCTTTGATGATTTTATCTTGAACTTCCTGATCGATGTTCAGGACCATTACCGCCTTTTCTCCAACCTTTACGCGCCCCACATCCATAGCGGCAATATTAATGTTGTGTTTTCCGAGAAACGTCCCGACTTTTCCGATCATCCCCGGCTTATCAATATTGCTGAGTATTAAGAGGTACCCCGCCGGATCCACGTCAACCTTGTATCCGTCTATCCCGACAACCCTCTCCCCATATGGCGGCTCAAAAAGCGTCCCCTGAACGCTTCTCTTGACATTGCCGGATTCAAGTTTAATTGTTATAAGATTCTTGAAGTCTTTCGGTTCGGAGCTCTTTCCCTCAACAACCTTTATCCCTCTTTCCTTGGCGATAAGGGGAGCGTTGACGAAATTCACCGATTCCTGCATAACGGGTTCAAGAAGGCCTTTGAGTATCGCAACATTTAGGGGAGAAACATCAAGGGTTGAGATCTCTCCGTCATATTCTATCTTTACTTCATCAAAAGCCTTTCCGAAAAGCTGGGAGGCAAGGCTTCCGAGTTTTTCCGCAAGCCCCATGTACGGCTTCACTTTTTTGATAACTTCCGGCTTCATGGCGGGAATGTTAACAGCGGACCTAGCCTGTCCTCCCTTTAAGACGTCGATTATCTGCTCCACAACGTCTATGGCGACATTCTCCTGCGCCTCGAGCGTCGCGGCGCCAAGATGCGGGACCGTAATGATGTTTTCAAGCGTGAAGAGCGGGCTCTGGAAATCAGGCGGCTCCTTGGAATAAACATCAAGGGCAGCGGCTGCCACCTTCCCCGACTTTACGGCCTCATAAAGGTCATTCTCGTTAACAACGCCGCCCCTAGCGCAGTTAACTATTCGAACGCCATCCTTCATCTTTGCTATGGTCTTGGAATTGATAAGGTCCTCCGTGTCCTTTGTTTTCGGAATGTGGAGCGTGATAATTTCCGACTGAGCGATCACCTCGTCAAGACTTTTTAATTCAACGCCGAGTTCCTTCGCTCGCTCCTCAGAAATAAAAGGATCGGAACCGATAACCTTGGCCTCCATGGCGCTCAAGTATGACGCAACGCGCCCGCCTATCTTTCCGAGCCCGATAACGCCGATAACCTTATTATAAAGCTCGGTGCCGGTGAACTTGCTTCTTTCCCATTTTCCGCTTCTGAGTGAATTATACGCCTGAGGGATATTGCGGGCCATCGCAAGTATAAGGGTGAGAGTGTGTTCTGCGGCCGCGATCGTGTTGCCTTCGGGGGAATTAACGACAATGATGCCGCGTTTCGTCGCTGATGGAAGGTCGACATTATCAACGCCAACACCGGCCCTGCCGATGATCTTAAGCTTTTTGCCGGATTCGATTACCCTGGGCGTGACCTTTGTGCCGCTTCTGACTATCAGCGCGTCATATTCGCCTATGATCTTGCAGAGCTCGTCTTCGGGAAGCTTTGTCTTCATGTCGGCATGCAGGCCGGCATCCTTCAGCATCTTGAGACCGGATTCGGCGATCTTGTCAGACGCAAGAACCTTCATTGCCTTACTTTAACTCCTTTAACGCGGCGGCGACTCCTTTACCCAGCTCAATCTTAGCGCCCAGATCCTTCAATGTCATTTCAAGAGCCCCGAAAACCGCGACGATATCAAGTCTGTCAATGTAACCGAGGTGCCCTATGCGGAAGATCTTGCCTTTGAGATCTCCCTGTCCAGGGGCAACCTCCACTCCATATTTTCTGATTTCGGACCTTACTTTTTCGCCGTCAATTCCCTCCGGCGGAATTATGGCCGTAACCGCCCGTGATGCGCAGCTGTCTTCAGCCAAAAGCCCGAGCCCCAAAGCACGAACGCCGGCGCGCATCGCTCGGGTGTTCTGTTCATGCCTGGCAAAAATTCCTTCCAGCCCTTCCTCTTTTATCTTCTTAAATGACTCGGTAAGAGCAAAGAAAAGAGTTTCAGGAGGAGTCGTGTAAGTCTGCCCTTTCTCCCCGTGTTTCTTGAGAATGGTAAAATCCCAGTAGTGTTTCGGAAGATTTGATTTCTCGCGGTATTCCCACGCCTTGGGAGAAAGAGAAACAAAAGCGAGCCCCGGAGGAACCATGAAGGCCTTTTGCGATCCAGAAATTAAAACATCAATTCCCCACTTGTCCGCATACAGGGGCGCGGTCAGGAGCCCTGATATCGCGTCAACGATTGTCAGGACATCGTGTTTCTTGGCCACTTTCATTAACGCCTCAACATCATTGAGAACCGCGGTTGAGGTTTCGTTGTGCTGCATAAGAAGCCCTTTGGCATCTTTATTTTCGGACAGGACCTTATCGATAACTTTAGGATCCGCGGCCTTGCCTCGCTCAAATCTCTGGTCGACAACGTCGAGGCCATATGCCTTGCAGATCTTAACAAACCTGTCACCAAAATTGCCGATATTGGCAACCACAACCTTGTCCCCGCCCGAGAACATGTTGGCGACAGAAGCCTCCATGCCGGCGGTGCCGGATCCGGTAACATAAAGAACGTCGTTGGTTGTCTGATGCGCCCATTTAAGACTTTCTTCGATCTCCTTATACATTTTCGCAAAAACCGGCCCTCTGTGGCCGATCATCTGTTTGCCCATCGCCGACAGAACATCTCCTGGAACCGGCGTCGGCCCCGGAATCATTAAATACTCTTTAAATGCCATTATTTTCCCCTTTCCTTTCTATGTTTCGCGAACCCATTCGACTATCACATGCTTGTCGCCCTGTTTCCACTCAAACTTTGAATCACCCTTGTAGGCGCGGTGCACCACTCTGCCTATACGAAGAGCAAGACTGTCGGAAGTAAGTTGAACATGCAAGCCGTTGGCTTTCTTCTCGATTTTCATAATTCTTTCAAGAGGGTTTTTTTCCATCGCGTGGCGCTCTTCGCTGCGAAGAAGGTTTATTATCTCGTCCATGTGCTCAATAACAAACCCGCCGGTGAGGTTAACGATTCCCATCGCGTAGCCGTCTTCTATCTTCCTGCAGGCCGGGCATTTCTGAGAATTGACGCCTTTCTGCTTCTTCGTGTCCAGGTAAAGCCCTTCGTCAAGGACCCATCTTTTCTTGGAATAGACAGCCCTGCATGAAGGACAGATTGTCGGTTCCTTCAAACCCTTTCTCGGGAGATACGGATCGGGTACCCCTTGTCTCCTGGTTTGACCGTAGAAAACGCCTTTTTCTCTTCCGGATGGACCTCGTGACATCGCCCACCTCAATTAATAAAAATTAACGCTTCGAATACTGGAAGCTCTTTCTAGCTTTCTTTCTTCCGTACTTCTTTCTTTCCTTCATCCTGGGATCGCGCGTAAGCAGACCTTCAGGTTTTAGTCTGGCTCTAAAATCAGGATTCAGCTCAAGCAGGGCCTTGGAAATTCCATGAGATATCGCTCCCGCCTGACCTGAGACACCGCCGCCCGCAACCTTTACTACCGCATCATACTTGGACTTGGTATCCGTCAAGATCATAGGCTTCACAACAAGTTTTTCCAGAACCTTCCTGCCGGAAAGATACTCGATCAAAGGTTTCTTGTTGACAATAATATTCCCGCTGCCGGGGACCAGTTTAACCCTGGCGACGCAGGTCTTTCTCTTGCCCGTGGCGGAATAAAGTATTTCCGGCTCCTGCGGTCGCTTCGGTGCCGGTGCTGCCTGCGGCTGCTCCTCCTCAACTCCCTCGACCGCGCCCGGGACAGGCTGACCCTCAGTCTCCGGTGCTTTTTCCTCTTCCTCTTCCGGCGCTTCAAGGATCTGTTCTTTTTCAGCGGCCAGTAAAGGCTTTTTCTTGATTTCCTTTTTCTTTGAAGTTTTCTTTTTGCCCTTGGCGGCCTTCTTAGCCTTCTCCTTTGCCATCATGAACCTCCTAAAAAATTACAGCTTCACGGCTTCCGGGCTCTGCGCCTTGTGAGGATGTTCAGAACCCGCGTAAACTCTTAACTTCTTTACGACCCGCGCGGATAGCTTGTTCGACGGAAGCATCCCTTTAACAGCATTGAAAACTATCCTTTCCGGGTGTGTTTCGCGCATTTTCCCGAGCCAAGTCAATTTTGCTCCCCCCGGATATCCGGAGTGGGAGAAATAAAGTTTCTGTTTTTCCTTCTTGCCCGTAACGGCAACCTCCTTGGCATTGATTATCACGAGAAAATCACCGCAATCAATATGGGAAGAGAAGATCGGCTTATTCTTTCCCCTGAGTATGGAAGCCGCTACCGTCGCAATGCGGCCGAGGGTCTTCCCTTTGGCATCAATAAGATACCATTTTCTAGAAAGATCCCCTTTCTTCGCCATCAATGTTTTGTTCCTCTTCATTCAAATTTCCCCTCTCAGTACTCAACTCTCACCAGTGAGAGCCCTTTCGCGGGCGCCGTCCTGCCCGCGGCCGACCGCTTTTGGGCAGATAGAATCTCCTTGATCCTTCCGTGAGCGATCTTTCCCCTGCCAACGTCAACCAATGTCCCCACTATTCCTCGAACCATCTTGTACAGAAAACCGCTGCCCTCAACATCTATCTTGATCGCCCTGGCCCTCGAAAATTCTCCGAGGTCTCCGAAAAAGTCCTTGAGTTTCCCGGACCTGAATTTTATTGAATAAATCTCCCTTACGGGATTTACCAGCTTCCTTCGCTTGTCATTCAGCGTAAAAGACTTGAAATTATGCCTTCCAACAAGAGCCCTCGCCGTCTTCTTCATCGCGGCAACATCAAGGGCCGAAGGAAACTGCCACACATACCGGCGAACCGCCGCCGGCACATCCCCTCCCCAGGCTATCAAGTAAGAATAAAGCTTTTTCTTCGCTTTCCTTCTTGCGTCAAAGCCCTCGGCAACAACCTCCGCAGAACGCACGGTAATGTCATCCGGCAGAGCGGCCTGAATTATCCTCGGCAGTCTTTCCGGAGGAACATTCACGGCCGTCCTAAAATTGACCACCTGTCCCCTCGCGTGAACGCCGGCATCTGTCCTGCTTGCCGAAGTAACCTGCGCCCTGCTTCCGGTAACCGTTTCTATTGCTTTTTCAAGGACCCCCTGAACCGTTCTCTTGCCCGGCTGCTTGCCCCAGCCGGAAAACGATGTTCCGTCATATTCGATAACGAGCTTGAAGTTCCTCACGGTTTAGGGTCAGACAAGCTCCAGCAGGACCATCGGAGACGCATCACCGCGCCTCGTCCCGATCTTTGTAAGCCTGGTATAACCGCCTTTGCGGCCAGAATATCTTGAGCCGAGATCCGAAAAAACCTTTTTTACCACATCTGGGTCGCGAACAACCGATATTGCTCTCCTGCGCGCGGAAAGGTCCCCGCGTTTTGCCAGTTCGATAACGCCCTCGACCATCCTTCGGGCTTCCTTGCCCCTCTTTTCTGTGACCCTGATGCTGCCGTGCTTGAAAAACTCGCGGGTCATGCTACGGAGCATAGCCAGTCTCTGATCGGTCGGTTTGCTTAGTTTTCTTATTCCTTTTCTGTGTCGCATGTGACAGTCCTTACTTCTTCTTTTTCTTCTTGGTCTTCTTCTTTTCTTCCTCCGCCTCTTCCATCTTGGGCTCCTCACCCTCTGCCTTTTCACCTTTCAGCGAAAGCTTGTATTCCTTTAGCTTCTCCGCAATCTCCCTGGCCGACTTGGCGCCGAAATTCTTGATGTTCATAAGCTCGACTTCGGAACGTTTTATCAGGTCGCCAATAACTTTAATTCCCGCCTTCTTCAGGCAGTTGGACGACCTTGCCGAAAGCTCCAGGTCCTCAACGCTCATTTCAAGGACCGATTCCTCAACCTGTTCCTTGCCCGGGACGGGGATGCCAAGGACATCGGATTTCTTTCCAAGGTGTACGAACATGTCAACATGCCTGGCAAGGACCTTCGCGGACTCCATCATAGCCTCATCGGGCTTGATCGAACCGTTAGTCCACACGTCAAGAACAAGCCTGTCGTAGTTGATCTCGCGGCCCACCCTGACCTCTTCCGTGGATATATTCACCTTTAAAACGGGTGTAAAAATCGAATCCACCGGGATCGTTCCGATGGGCTGGCCGGGTTTCTTGTTCCTTTCGGAAGAAACATATCCCTTGCCTTTCTCGACCACCATTTCCATTTCAAGCTTACCGCCGGATTCAAGAGTGGCGATTTTCACATCGGGATTAACGATCTCGATCTCCGCATCATGTTCGATATCCGAAGCCTTGATCTCTCCCTTATTTTTGGCCTTGAGCTTAAGCGTCTTTGCTCCTTCCGCGTGAGACTTGAAGACCATTTCTTTAACGTTAAGGACTATCTCAAGAACATCCTCAACCACACCCGGCATTGTGGAGAACTCATGCGGAACGCCTTCTATCTTTATCGAAGTGACCGCGGCTCCCGGGAGAGATGAAAGAAGCACCCTTCTGAGCGAGTTGCCCAGCGTCGCTCCATACCCTCTCTCAAGAGGCTCTACAACGAACTTGCCAAAAGTATCTGATTCCGGAACGTATCTGACCCATGGTTTCTCACCGATCATTACCATTTACTAGACCTCCCTTTTTATTAACGCGAATAGTACTCAATTATCATGTGTTCTTCAATGAGGGTATCGATCTCCTCCCTCATCGGAACCCTAACAATCTTGCCTTCCAGCTTACCCTCATCCAATGAGAGCCAAGCCGGAGGTTTTCTTTCGGAGGCGGCCTCAATGAGCTTCTTGACCCTTTCCTTCGATTTTTCTCCGATCGATATGGCTTCACCGACTCTCACCTGATATGAAGGGATATTCACTTTCTTCCGGTTCACGTTAATATGCCCGTGGCGCACAAGCTGCCTCGCCGCGCTTCTGGAAGTGGCAAATCCGAGACGGTATATAACATTGTCGAGCCTTCTCTCAAGAAGCGCAAGGAGATTTTCGCCCGTAACGCCCTTGCCCTTTTCCGCCTTATCAAAGTAGCTTTCAAACTGCCTCTCCGCAATCCCGTATATCTGCCTGGCCTTCTGTTTTTCCCGCAGTCTCACGGCGTAGTCAGATATTCGCGATGGCAGCCTGCCGTGCTGCCCCGGAGCATAAGGCCGCTTCGTAACAGGACACTTTGCAGAGTAACACTTATCGCCCTTCAGAAGCAGCTTCTCCTTGACCCTCCTGCATTTTTTACAAGTTCCACCGCTATGTTTAGCCATCTATACTCTCCTTCTCTTGGGCGGCCTGCAACCATTATGCGGGATCGGCGTTACATCCTTGATTGAATTGATCTCCAGCCCGGCTGCCTGAAGAGCTCGTATAGCTGTTTCCCGGCCCGAACCCGGCCCCTTGACCAGCACGTTCACTTCTTTTACTCCGCGCTCAATGGCCCGTTTGGCCGCCAGTTCCGCAGCGGACTGAGCAGCAAACGGAGTTCCCTTTTTGGTGCCTTTAAATCCGACAGATCCGGAAGATGTCCACACAACCGCGTTCCCGTCACCGTCGGTAATACTAACGATGGTGTTGTTGAAAGTCGCTTTTATGTGCGCGATTCCAAACGCCGCAACTTTTTTCTCCTTCTTTTTCCCTTTCGCTTTTGGTTTTGCCTTGGCCTCTGCCATTGAATACCTCCTAAGTTTATTTTATTCCGCCGCGGCTTCTTCCTTTTTCTTACCTACGGTCGGCTGGCTCATCTGTTACTCTTAAAAATCTTTACATTTTAATTATAAAACAGAATATCCAGCTAAGCCAGAAGTGACAAAAAGAAGAAGCGGTTGTTGTACCGAAGCACCTTGAAAA
>Ga0209536_100017252_pt1 | contig 10236 bp, 12 predicted proteins | sample DeeMarSeWOR28_12_FD_187461 | JGI IMG/M metagenome (GOLD analysis project Ga0209536, IMG submission 187461) | Marine sediment microbial communities from White Oak River estuary, North Carolina - WOR-2-8_12 (SPAdes) (version 2) | ecosystem: Environmental > Aquatic > Marine > Intertidal zone >... | reverse complement strand
AGAAGGCCAAAGCAGAAAAGAAGAGGAGCTGGGTTTGACCCACCACGTGGGGCGCTGTGTACGGCACGTAATCAACAGGATATGGGAGCAGGCTGTATAGGAGGCCTGGGAATGAGCCTATGAAGATACACAGGAAGGCCGCGATGCCCATGGCAAGGAGCATGTTCACGGGGGCCTCCTTGGGCCTCATCCCGGAGTCGTGGCCGAAAAATGCAAAAAAGGGAATCTTGATACCTGCATGGTGGAATACACCGGCAGAGGCAAAGAGCAGAATGAACCATATGATCCTCATATGGCCTTTGGCAGCCGCATCCATGACCATGGACTTGCTGACAAAACCGCTAAAAAGCGGAAAGGCGGAGATGGACGCAGCCCCTACCATGCAGCATATACAGGTGAACGGCATGGTCCTGTACAATCCACCCAGGGCGGTACCGTTGATCTTTCCTGTGCGGTACATGACCGCGCCCATGGACATGAAAAGGAGGGCCTTGAAGAGAACATCATTGAAGACATGGGCCACGGCCCCATTGATGGCCAGAGCTGTCCCGATGCCAATGCCGCACACCATGAATCCGACTTGGTTGATCAGGCTGTAGGCAAGGACTCTCCTGAGGTCATTCTCAATGACCGCATAGAAGATAGGGAATCCAGTCATGATCGCCCCGATCCATATCAAGGCCTCTGTGCCCGGGAAGGCCCTTGCCAGGGCATAGACCGCACACTTTGTGGTAAAGGCGCTCATGAATATGACCCCGGTAATCGTTGCCTCAGGATAGGCGTCCGTGAGCCACGGATGGAGCAAGGGCCAGGCGCAATTCAGGCCAAAACCGAAAAATATAAGGTAAGTGGCCAATCCGTTCAATCCTATATACCCGAACTCAATGGACCCTGTTTGAGTCACATAGAGAACGATCCCCGCCAGGAGGCACAGGCCGCCGGCGGCATGGACCAGAAGATACCTGAATCCTGCTGCTTGCGCTGCCCTTGTCCTGCGGGCCCAGATCAAGAATATAGAGCTAACAGTGAGCATCTCCCAGAAGACAAAGAAAGAAAAAATGTCTCCTGCAAAGACAACCCCCAAGGCACTGCCGGCATATACTAGGCCGGCCACATGCTGCAGGTCATCTTTGACGTGAAGGGCATAAAGAAGGGCTATAAAGGATATGAGATGGAAGATGTAACCAAAAAGGAGGCTCAGCCTGTCTATCTTGCCAAAAACGAGCTCCCAATCAAGAAACTTCACGACCCAGTGGGTCCCTTCGGGGATGCTGATCAGGTTGACGAACCCAACAACCGGTATCAATAGCAGATAGGCACTCTTCCATTTCCCCTTGATAAAGGGAACCAACAATCCCCCGATGATGAATACGAATGCTGGAGGAACGGTGCTAATCATAGTAATCCTCTCGTCTCTTCATGATGGGCCGCAGGATGTATTTTGCTGCAAGAACGAGGGCCACGCAGGCCACAAATCCATAGACAGCATAAAATTCCAGCCAGCCTTCCCAAGGAAAATGGGGATGCTTGTGGACAAAAAGGTCAATGATAAGCAAAACAACGAGGGATGAAAAAAAACATCCTAGGAGTCTGTTAACGTTCCTGGGATTATCGAAAAGATATTTCTTTTCGTTCTGTCCTTTTTCTTCCATATGAATCTCCTTCTATGGAGTGCCTGAAGCCAAAAGATGAAAACACCGTTCAAGTCAAAGCGTCTTAAAGAGAATAAAGCCGAGATACAGGACACCTACGGTAATCGATATAAAGAAAACGGTCTTGTAAGGGGGAATGGGCTCGTGACCAAGTTCCATCTTGCCTTCTATTTCGTCGCTTCTTTCGTCAATCATGACTTATGTCCCTGTTATGTGCTGTACCATCATACTGGCCAACCTGAAAAAAGGTTGGGGGTAAAAAAGCAGTATCACGGAGATCACGGCGGTGATCACCAAGGGCACCACGCAGAATGGCGGGGCCTCTTGTACGGTATTTTCAAACATGGCCTCTTCCGGCCTACAGAAGAATGCCCGGTAAACAATAGGCATAAAGTAAGCCGCATTCAGCAGGGAGCTGAAGAGCAAGACAAATAGAATGGGCATCTGGTGTGCCTCGAGCGATCCCAGGACAAGATACCACTTGCTCACGAAGCCGCCGCAAGGGGGCATCCCGATAATACTCAACGAGGCGATAAAAAAGGCCGCCATGGTCACCGGCATCCTCCTGCCGATGCCGACCATCTCACTGATGTTCTTCTTGCCCGTGGCTACAAAGATGGCGCCTGCACAGAAAAAGAGGGTGATCTTGCCAAAGGCGTGCATGGCGATATGGACCATCCCGCCCGTTATCCCCTTTGGGGACAGCAGCCCCACGCCGAGTACGATATACGACAATTGCGCAATGGTCGAATAGGCGAGAAGACGTTTCAAGCCGTCTTGAGAAAGGGCAATGAATGAGCCAACAAGAATGGTAGCGGATGCAACAAAGAGGATGACGGGGCCGAAATCAAGAGAAAACAACAGGTCGGTTCCGAAGACCCCGGTGAGCACGCGAACCACGCTAAAGACACCTACCTTGACAACGGCCACCGCATGCAGCAAGGCGCTGACCGGCGTGGGCGCGACCATGGCTGCAGGCAACCAGGAGTGAAAGGGCATAATCGCTGCCTTGGCGAACCCGAAAAGGAACATGAACAGAAGGAGACCAATCAAGGGCTTGGATGCGGTTCCGGCCAAAAAGCCTTGTCGTCCAAATTCCAGGGTGCCGGCCAGGTTGTATGATATAAGCATGGCCGGCAATGCAAGGCCGATAGACGTACCCACGATGTAAAGGAGATATTTTCGCCCTGAGCTTCGCGCTTCATGGTCCTGATGGTGCGTGACCAAAGGATACGTGGCCAGAGACAGCATCTCGTAGAACAGGTACATGGTTAACAGGTTTGCTGAAAAGGCCACACCAATGGTTGCTGAAAGGGCAAAGGCAAAGTAGCAAAAATACCGGGTCTGGCTGTGTTCTTTCAGCCCTCGCATATAGCCGATGGAGTACGCAGATGTAATAATCCACAGGGAGGAAGAGACAAGGGCAAAGAGCATGCCCAGGGCGTCAACCCTGAACTTGATTGCCGCCCCGGGGAGGAATTCAGCCACCGTATAGACGATCTCGGTCCCTTTCAGAACGGTTGGAAGCATGGAGAGGACAATCAGAAACTTTGCAACGGCTGCCACAAAGGTCCATGCCTCCCGCACATTGGGTGCCCTGCTCGAAACGAGGATGGGTGTGATCAACAAAGAGACAAGGACAGCCAGCAAGGGTTTTATGGATATAACCGTTTCCATGGTAAGGCCTGTCGTTGGTTGTTAATACTCAGTAGTCCGTAAATCCGACATTGCTTTCCTTCACTAAACAATGCTTTTGGGTATGGCAAATTCGATAACGTTGTTTACAATATCGCCTGTGTAAAGACCCACCAAGATCAGCCCTACGGCAACGATAAAAAGCGGCACCAGCATGGTGAGAGGGGCCTCAGCCATGGGCTCCGGGTGATGATCGTGACCGTGAGCGTTACTAAAAGGCTCATAGTAGCAAATCTCGATGACCCTGAAAAAGAGAACCACATTCACCAGACTGCTGAACAGCAAGGCCACCATAAAGGCGTATTGGCCGGCCTGAATCGCCCCGGAGATGAGATACCACTTACTAAAGAACCCGCACGTGGGAGGCACGCCAATGATGGACAAGCCCCCGATCACAAGGGCCCCCATGGTGAAAGGCATTTTGCGGACCAAACCTTTAAGATCGTCAAAGGCATATCCTTTGAGTTTATAGGCGATGTTGCCCACGACCAGAAACACGCACAAGGTCATGAGGGCGTCGTTGACGATGTGGAGGATGGCCCCGGTCATTCCGGCCCGGTTCCCAAGCCACGCGCCGCCCACCATGTAGCCCACTTCTGCCACAATAATGTAGGTTAACATCTTCTTCAAGTTGCGCTCTGCCAGCGCAAGGATGGCACCCATGAAAATGGCAGCAACGGCAAGCCAGACAATGGGCTTGCTCACGGCCAAGACGTTGAAGGCAAACTCCGGGGTAAAGACAGTCAAAATAAGGCGAATCATCACGTAGATCATCACCTTGGTTACCAAAGGGGCAATCAAACTGCTGGCCGCAGAAGGGCCGTGTGTATACGCATTCGGGAGCCAGGCATGCAGCGGAAAGAAGGCCATCTTGATCCACACCCCGACCAGACAGATAATAAAGGCGCCCAGCACGGCCTTGGACTCATAAAGGGGAGGCAAGATATTGGCGATGTCTACCATGTTCAGCGAACCGGTGACGATATAGAGATAACCAACGCCCAACAGATAGAAGCACGCCCCAATGGTACCCATGTAGAGATAATTGAGCGTGGAAAGCTGAGCCCGGTCTTTCCCCATGGCAAGCATGGCGTAACCGCTGAGCGCCGTAATCTCCAGCAGCACATACAGGTTAAAGGCATCTCCGGTGGCCACGATACCTAAAAGACCTGTCACCTGTAAGACATACAATGCGTAAAACGGCGCTGTTTTATCCGGCAACTCGAGTTCAATGCTTTTTTTGCTCGCTATCAGATTAAGGAAGGCAACGACTGAAACCACGACCAGAACCAGCCCGTTGAGATGATCCACATAATAGGCAATCCCCATTGGCGGGTCCCATCCTCCGAATCGATAAACGATCGCCCCTTCCTCCAAGACCCTTAATAGCAAGCCAATGCATGAATAGGCCGCCGCGCCCAAGGCTGCAACGGCGATTGGAAAACAGAGTCTTTTGTTTATCCATCCGGCAGCACTGATGACTAAGGCCGAAAGAAGGGGGACAATGACAAGTAGTGCAGGATATTGTTGGCTCATTTTTCCCTTATCTGGGCTAGGATTTCGTCTTCTTCCAAGGTGTCGTACCGGTTATAGACTCTTATAGCCAGGGCCAGGGCCACGCCAAGTGTGGCCACGGCTACCACGATGGCGGTCAGCATCAGCACATGGGGCAGTGGATTGATGTAGTCCACAGCATGTATCATATGAGCGCCGGCACCGTGCTCGCCATGGCCATGCTCCAAGATCGGAATGGTGGCCCCTCTTTTTGCGCCGGTGGACACGTAGAACAAGATGATGGCTGTTTGAAAGATATTCATGCCCACGATCTTTTTGACCAGGTTGTTTTTCACGATCATGGCATAAAGGCCGATCATCATGAGGGTGATATAGATCCAGTAATTGTACTTGGCGACAACGATTTGAATTAGATCACCCATCACTTAAAGCCCTTCATCATATTTGCCCGTGGATGAGACATTGTTATAGATCCATATCATTGTGCACATGACGGCAATTCCCACACCGATTTCAACAATGAGAATGCCGTGGGATCGCGCGGTAACCGGGTCGCAATGGAGCACGGACGCGAGAGCACTGTAATCCAAGAAATTGAGTCCTAACAGGAGACAAAGGGCCCCTGTACCCGCATAAATAATCACACCAACAGCACAAAGAACGGCATCCAGCTTTTCGCGCATCCGTCGAACAGACGTTCTCAAATCCTGCGAGATAGCCAGCAGGATGATACTGGCTCCAAGGATAACACCGCCCTGGAACCCTCCGCCGGGGCTGTGGTGGCCATGGGCAATGACGTACAGGGCAAAAAGCTGAATAAAAGGGATCAGGAACCGGCAAATCGTCTTGATGATCAGATCGGGCGGTGTCCACGTGGCGTCGATCCTCTCAAAGTCGTCAGACGGCGGCAGCTTTGCGCCCTCTTTGACCCGCACGGTCACGCCGGTCAGAACATGCCGATAAAGCCTATCCTCAGGCTCTTCCCGCACAAAGATGCGCAGCAGGATAAAACAGGCCAGACCTGCCGTAAAAATCACCGCGGTTTCATACATGGTGTCATAACCTCGGTAGTCGGCCAGGACGGCGGTGACGATGTTGGGCACGGATGTTTCCTCCATGGTCTTTTCAATGAAGTGAGGAGACAGATGCGTGCTGGCAGGAGAGGCCGGGTCAGCCCACCCCGGGAAGTCGCCCGTGGCAGAAATCAACAGCACACCTGTTGAAAGCGCGATGATGAGTCCAATGATCTTCAATCTTTTGTCCTCCTTGTCGTTCGGAAAACAGCCGCCACGAAAAAGACCGTACTCACACCCGCTCCCACTGAAGCCTCCGTAAAGGAGACGTCCACCGCCCCCATGATGGACCAGAGCAGACACATCATAAAGCTGTAAGCCCCAAACAGGATAGCCGCTCCTAAGAGGTCTTTGACGGTGATGGCGGCGATTCCTGCTATGACGACCAAGGTGAGAATGGCCAAATCTAGCTGCCAGATCATGGGCTATCTCCTCTCTTCTCCTTTGGTCCAAGGGGCTAGGCCTGCCCTGACCCCCGCATCCACAATGGCGTGGGTGGCCGTGGGGCTGGCCAGAAACACAAAGACCAAAATCAACATCATCTTGAGACTGGTCAGCAAGGCGCCCAGAGAAAAATGGTGCAGGTTGAACAGGGCAAGGGCGATCATGGCCAGAAGGGAGCCCAGGGTGTCGAGTTTGCCGGCTGGATGGAGCCTGGAATAAAAATCAGGAAACCGCAGAATCCCCACAGCGCCGCCGGTAAAGAAAAACAGACCGGCAAACAAAAGCAAGCATACAATAATATCCATGTCTCAGAATCTCCCAGGTCTATCGTCCGAATCCCGCGACCTTGTTTTACTTTCATCTGAAGAGCTTCTACCTATAGGGCGGTTCATCGTACAATCCCTTACGCTTTTGGAAATACCTTGAAGCGGCCAGCACCGCGAGGAAGTTTAGCATGGCGTAAGCCAGGGCAATGTCCACGAACATATCCACCCGATGGTAGATAAGGCCGATCAGGATCAGCAACACCGTGGTCTTGCTCCCAATGGCATTGACGCCGATCATACGGTCTACGACCGTGGGCCCAAATACAGGGCGGTACAGAGAAAGGAGCATCAAAAAAGCCAAATAAAGACCGGAATACAAAAAGACGTTATCCATTAGACCTCACCGAATGCCTTGGCAATGTTTGCTTCCATCTCGCCCGGCAAGGGATCGCCAGACGCCTTGTCGATGGCATGGACCTTAAAGTCCCCGTCAATGGACACATAGACCGTGATGGTGCCAGGCGTGAGTGTGATTGAATTGGCAAAAGTCACCAGAGCCAAGTCGCTTTTCAGCTTGCTTCGAAACTTAATAATCCTTGGGTCGATCAGTTCCATCATCCTCGGGTGGAAGACCAAATAGGTCAGGTGAAGGTTCGCTTTGATGATCTCGAGCATTAGCCAGGGGATGTACCTGACAAACCGGGCCCACTGGGGCAGAAGCCCTCTCATTTTCGGAGAAGGAAACAACAGGTCAGAGGAAAGAAAGGAAACGATGGCGCAAGAAATGAGCCCCAGGCTCAGATGAAAGGCGTCGAACTTGCCGGAAAGCAAGACCCAGACGCCAAACATGACGATGAAGGTCACTGCAAAGGGATAAAGGAAAAGTCTTCTGCCTTGTGGTGACTGGGCCGAGGCCGGATCCTTGTTGCCGGCAGGAACGCCCGTGGGGCCCCGATTTTCCAGGCCTTCTGTATCCACCTGCAATCCTTCCTTGTTTGGGTGACCTCCAGCGATTGAGTAACCTACCACCAGATAAAGCGTCAATTGCCATAGAGCTGCCTGACTCCACGGCCTGCCCAGGGGGGTGGTATGTCACTTCCTTCGTTCAGCAAGTGATGTGCCAAGCCCCAATCGGCCCTCAAGTTGTTTGCTAACCACCTAGTTTTAAAAGCTTTACCTTCAATATGCGGTCAATGAGGCGGTGTACAGTATCGGCATATTTGCGCCGCTATGATAAAAAAGAGGCCGCTATTGACATCTTTTTGCCGATTTGTTACAGGAACAAAGGCGTTTAAAACCAGAGTTAAGCACACGGCCCTCCCCAAGCCAGCTCCATCATGTGACGGTGGGCAACAACGAATGGAAGGCGGGTGTTGCCATGAGCCCTCATAAAGTTGCCTTACACGGTCAAATAGAACCGGACGTTTTTCCAGAGTTTGTGGTAGTGAGCGAACACATGCGCTCCGTCATGAGAACCGTTCAGCAAATTTCACGGTTTGATGCCAACGTCCTGATCTGTGGGGAGTCTGGAACCGGGAAGGAGCTCCTGGCACGCATCGTGCACCAAAAAAGCAAGCGCCAAGACAAGCCTTTCGTGCCTGTCAACTGCGGCACGCTCTCTGGAGACCTCTTCGAAAGCAAGCTCTTCGGCCACGAGAAGGGGGCCTTTACAGGCGCCATCAGGCAGACTAAGGGCCGGTTTGAACAGGCCCACCAAGGCACCCTGTTTCTTGATGAAGTTTCCGAGATTTCGCTGCCCAATCAGGTGAACTTTCTTCGGGTTTTGGAGGATGGCTGTTTCCGGAGGATCGGAGGCGAAACCCTCACCAGCGTTGACGTGCGTGTGCTGGCAGCCACCAACAAGGATCTTGCCGCAGAAGTCAAGGCTCGGCGTTTTAGAAAAGACCTCTACTACCGCCTTCAGGTCATCCCTATTAGTCTGTTGCCTTTAAGGGACCGGCGGGAAGCAATTCCTTACCTGGTGGATGCTTTTTTGGAACGATTCGCTAAGATATATCAAGAGCACCGAGTCACCGTCTCCGACGACGCCATGCAATTGTTGATGTCCCATGAGTGGCCAGGCAACATCAGACAACTCAAGAATCTAATAGAGCGCATGTTCTTGATGGCATCCGGGCCGGTGATCAACGTGGACGACTTTCCAGAGGATTTTGTGGGAGGAACCGTTGATCCTTCAGCAACGCCAGCCCCAGCCTGGCGCCAGGCAGAGCCCATCTCTTATCATTCGGACGTACCTGGGGGCGTTGAACCCTTGCGAAAGGCGCGTGAAGGCGTGGAGAAGACCCTTATCTTACGGGCCTTGGAAATAACCGATGGGCAGAGAGCCAGGGCGGCCGAGCTACTTGAGATCAAACCCCGCACCCTTCGGCAAAAAATGAGCGACTATGGTATCAAGTTTCGCAGGACGCGAAAAAGAGCTTCGACGCGGTCTCGCGCCTGACCGGCGGGGACACCTGACGCAAGAAGGAAAGAAGGTGAAGCCCAGGCTCTTACTTGTTGATGATGAAGAAATGTACCTGGAATATCTCTCCAGGCGATTGATAACCCGTCACTATGATGTGACAAAATGCTTGAGCGGTGAAGAGGCCCTTGAAAAGATAAGAGATCGCGATTTCGATGTGGTCATACTGGACATGCTCCTGCCGGGCATGGACGGCATCGAGACGCTTCGCGAAATCAACAAGCTAAAACCCCTCACCGAGGTCATCATGTTAACCGGTCATGCCTCCTTGGAATCGGGCATAGAAGGGATGGAGCTGGGCGCCTTTGATTATCTGAGGAAACCTTGTGACACAGAAGAGTTGATCACAAAGATCAACGAGGCATGTGAGAGAAAGGCTCAACAGGAAGAACGCATCCGTCTCACTAGCGAACGGTACGCCACTGAGGGACAAGATGAATGAGGTCTAAGGGGCGACCTGATGCAGACGATGTGACCTTGGTCATTGTGAGTGGGTCAGCGGCTTCTCTTGCTCTCATGAAGAAGGCATGCGGATGGTGAAGGTGGTTCCGACGCCCTCCTGGCTCTCAAGGGTGATTTTTCCTCCGAGATTTCCGATAATGTTCTGGCATATGGGAAGTCCGAGGCCAGTCCCCTTCCCCGGAGGTTTGGTGGTATAAAAAAGATCAAATATCTTTCCCTGAGTTTCCTCTGACATTCCCACGCCATTATCCGCGATACTGATCTCAACCTCTGAATCGCCCTTTGCCGTTCCTATCTCAATACGCCCCTGACTTGCCTGTTTCTGCAGTACAGCATGGATGGCATTGGTGATGAAGTTGACAAAGACCTGCTTCAACAATGTTGGGTCTGAGTTTACCGAGACAGACTCGCCGGCAAAATTCAGGCGGATTTCAATGGGCGCGTATTTCAGTTCAGGCCTCAGAAAATCGACGGTCTCTTTGATTAATGTGTGGATATCGAACTCGGTTTTGCTTGGAGCTGAATCGCGTACGAAGTCAAGAAGTTTGTGGGTAAGTTCGCGACAGCGCCTCGTCTGGGCGCTGATCTTTGTTATGGTGCCCTCTAGCTCTTGGCGGTCCTCAGGGCTCAGCCCTTTGGCGTCCCGG
>Ga0209536_100017251_pt1 | contig 10236 bp, 9 predicted proteins | sample DeeMarSeWOR28_12_FD_187461 | JGI IMG/M metagenome (GOLD analysis project Ga0209536, IMG submission 187461) | Marine sediment microbial communities from White Oak River estuary, North Carolina - WOR-2-8_12 (SPAdes) (version 2) | ecosystem: Environmental > Aquatic > Marine > Intertidal zone >... | reverse complement strand
GAACGGGTCGCTCAGGGTGGCCATGCGCACGGCGCTTACGCCGGACCCCTTGTCGGCGGGGTCATCGGCGGCGTGGTCGGCCACAGCCTTGCCAGCGGGCGGGCGCGAACACCCATGACGGTGGCGGGCACCCTGCTCGGGTCCTCGATTGGACACCGCCTCAGCGCGGTGTCCTACAGACCGCCTACGCTGGTCGACGTGAGACGTTGTCAGACCGTAAACCGCTATGAGCCACGTCAACAGATCGTCGGCTATCGTGTAGACTATCGCTATGAGGGACAAACCTTCAGTACACGTACCCACCGGCATCCGGGCAAATTTATTCGCGTGGGTGTCAAGGTGGATCCGGTTGACGGTAGCTGACAGAGCAGATTCACCGGCACCATGATCTGCGGGCGGCTGCTTATCTGCGCTTGGATTATTCTGCTGGCGACCGGTCCCCGTGTCGCCGCGTGTTTCGATTTCCGGGATTTCAGCAGCCAGTTCGCCGAGCCGGCAAGCTCGGAAGGCCGGGGCATCAGCCTGGACGAGGCGGTATCGCGCGCGCGCCGGCAATCGGATGGCAAGATTCTTGGCGCTGAGACCGTCCGGGTCGACGGCCGGCGCGTTCACCGCATCAAGATTCTGACCCGGGACGGGCGTGTAACCCGTTTGGAAATCGATGCCGATACCGGTCGACCCGAACGGCGCAGGCGCTGAATATGCATATCCTGATCGTCGAGGACGAAGCGCGCCTGCGGGAGCACTTGCGGGATCGGCTGCGGAAAAACGGCTACGTGGTGGACGTCGCTGCCGACGGCGAGGAAGGCTTGTACTACGGCCAGGAGTTCCCCCTAGACCTGGCGGTGATCGATATCGGCTTGCCCAAGATCTCAGGCCTCGAGCTGATTCGCCGCTTTCGCTCCAACGGCAGGCATTTCCCGATTCTGATCCTCACTGCCAGGCGTAACTGGCGGGACAAGGTCGAAGGCCTGGAGACCGGGGCTGACGATTACCTGGTCAAGCCGTTTCGCTTCGAAGAGCTGCAGGCACGCCTGAATGCCCTGTTGCGGCGTGCCGCGGGCTGGTCGAAGCCGGTGATTGATTGCGGCCCTATTTCACTCGATACCGGCAAACAGACCGTCACGGTTGCCAGCAACCCGGTAGAGTTGACCGCCTTCGAATACCGGGTGCTCGAGTACCTGATGTTGCACGCCGGTCAGGTGGTGTCTAAGGCCGAGCTGACGGACAACATTTACGATCAGGATTACGACCGCAACAGTAACGTACTGGAAGTCTTCATCGGGCGCCTGCGGCGCAAACTGGACCCGGACAACCGCATCGAACCCATCGAAACGCTGCGCGGCCGCGGTTATCGATTCCGGCGGGAGACAGGCAGGGAGTGTTGAAGTTCTGATGCGCTCGCTGCAAAGCCGCCTGCTTCTGGCCGCCACACTGGTGCTTGCCGGTTTCATCGGCGCCACAGGGCTGGCACTCGACAAGGCGTTCCAGGTCAGCGCCAGAGCATCGATGCAAGATCGTCTGCAGTCGTATATCTATGCGCTGCTGGCCGCCGCCGACGAAGACGACAGTGGCCGCATGATTCCGCCGCAGGAGATTCCAGAACCACGCTTTTCGAAACCGGATTCGGGACTCTACGCGATGATTGCCGCGCACGACGGGAGGCCGCTGTGGCATTCCCACTCGCTGGCGGGGCGGAGCGTCGACATCGCGCGGCAGCAGTCCCCGGGACAACGCGAATTTCACCTGTTCAGCCAGGCCGGCATGGAGCTGTATGCCATCTCCTTCGGCGTCGCCTGGGAGGACTATGCCAAAGGCGAGACACTGTACACGTTCGCGGTGGCGGAAGACACCGTGGCATTGAGGGCGCAGATCGACAGTTTTCGTGCCTCGCTGTGGAGCTGGCTCGGCGCCATGGCCGTGGTCCTGCTGCTGGCCCAAGGCCTCATCCTACGCTGGGGGTTGCGTCCGCTGCGCAGTGTCGAAAGCGACCTGCATCGTATCGAGCAGGGCAGGGCGGAACACCTCGATGGAAGCTACCCGAAAGAGCTCACAGGACTCACATCCAGTCTCAATTCTCTGATCGAGCACGGCAAACGGGTGCAGACCCGGTATCGCAACAGCCTGGACGATCTCGCCCACAGCCTGAAGACACCCCTGGCGATCATGCAGTCGTTCTGCGAACAGGAATCGGCACATACCAGCCAGGGACGCGCCTCGCTGAGGGAGCAGGTGAGGCGCATGGATGAGATCATCGAGCACCAGTTGCAGCGGGCCGCGGTTTCCGGGCCGGCAGCCCTGGCTCGTTCGGTGCTGCTGCAGCCGGTGCTGGAGCGCCTGGTCCGTTCCCTGGACAAGGTGTACCGCGACAAACAGGTGGACGTCGCGCTGGACCTGGATTCCGGTGCGACCTTTTACGGGGACGAAGCGGACCTGACCGAAGTGCTCGGCAATCTGCTGGACAATGCCTACAAGTACTGCTTGGGTAAGGTCAGGGTGCGCGCGCGCTGCGCCCCGGAAGGCGTGTCCGGTCAGAGTCTTGAGATCAGCATCGAGGACGACGGCCAGGGCATCGACCCGCAGATGATCGACACCGTCCTGCAGCGCGGCAGGCGCATGGACGAAACCGTTCCAGGCCACGGTATTGGCCTCAGCATGGCCCGGGAAATCATCTCCGTGTACGGCGGCGAGCTGGATATCGGTTCCGGCAGCCTGGGCGGCGCGCTGTTGCGCGTGCGCTTCGCAAGCTGAGCCCGGGGGCATGACAGGGAGCCGCTGAGCTGCTTGAGCCGGCAGTCGCTGGCCGTAATTGCGGGTCGCGCCAACGGCGTGGCATTTTGCTCGTTGTGTGCGTACTTTCGGCCAGCGGAAGTTTCGGCTAGTCTCGAGATTCGCCCTTGACGAACTGCATATGCGACTCTCGCAGCCCGGTATCGATTGGCTCAAGGGCATTAAACAGGGGCCAGAGAACAGCGACCGCAGTGGGCGCTGCTCCCTGACCCCGATTTATCAGAAGCTTATTATCTGTTGAGCCTTATCGAATAATTCAGAAATCGAGTCTGGGTTGCCCCACTCAATTCCTGGCACCACAGCATCCGCGCTTAGCCCTCGCCGCATACCACACGCGGGCTGCATTTTTGGGCATCAAGCATCCATGTGGAACCTACTTACGGGAGACTGTCCGAGGCAATAGTATTTGCAGAATCTAGTGCCGACACAATCATGCGATCGTTACATCGCGTGACAGATAGACGTCCTGGATCGCGTTGAGTAGCTTCACACCTTCGGCCATAGGTCGCTGGAATGCCTTCCGCCCCGAAATTAGCCCCATTCCGCCCGCACGTTTATTGATGACCGCCGTGCGCACCGCCTGGTGTAGATCATCCTTGCCCGAAGGACCTCCCGAATTGATCATGCCGACACGCCCCATGTAGCAGCTGGCCACCTGATAGCGCACCAGATCAATGGGATGATCACTACTGAGTTCTTCGTAAACCTTGGGGTGCGTCTTACCGAACTTGATTGCGTTATAACCACCGTTGGTTTGCGCCTGTTTCTGCTTGACGATATCTGCCTCAATGGTCGCCGCCAGATGATTGGCTTGACCTGTAAGATCCGCCGCGGTGTGGTAGTCAATATCGTCTTTCTTGAACGCTGAGTTGCGCAGATACGCCCACAGAAAGGTAACCATACCAAGCTCGTGGGCACGGGCAAACGCCTCGCTCACCTCCAGAATCTGCCGACGCGATTCTTCGGAACCATAAAAGACCGTGGCGCCCACGGCGACGGCGCCCAATTCGAACGCCTGCTCGACGCTTGCGAATAATGACTGGTCGAAGTGATTGGGATAGGTCAGCAGTTCATTGTGGTTGATCTTGACCAGAAACGGAATCTTGTGGGCATATTTTCGGCTCACTGACCCCAGAACTCCAAGCGTAGACGCCACCGCGTTGCACCCTCCCTCGATAGCCAGCTTGATTATGTTTTCTGGATCGAAATAGAGGGGGTTAGGCGCGAAAGAGGCGCCCGCCGAATGTTCGACGCCCTGGTCCACGGGGAGGATTGACATGTAGCCACTTCCACCCAGGCGGCCGTGGTCGTAGAGCACCTGTAAATTACGCAGCACCCGGGGGCCTCGATCAGTGTCTGCCACCACACGACTGACAAAATCCGGACCCGGCAGGTGCAGCAACTCCCGCGGAATGCCTTGGCAGACATGCCCAAGTAGGAACTCGGTCTCTTCCTCCAATAACGCTTGAATATCGGTCATTGCCAATCCTTTTCAGCCCACAGGGTCGTTTCTTGATGTAACAAACTCTTCTCTAGTATACACAGACAATCTTTCGCCGACGTTACAGAAATTCAGCGACGCATCGAAGTTCAGGTTCGAAGATCCGACACCATTTTACAATAATGGTTGGTGGCTGGCGCCTCGAGGTCTGTGTTCAGCTGCCGCCCGTCGCCAGCAGCCAAAGCGTTGCAGAAATGGTACCGGAACTGTGGCGAATTCGAGCGCCAAACTGCAGGAACGGTAGCCAGCAACGGGCCATGAGTTGCGCCCAGACGCACTGGAATTCAATCTCGAAAGAATGTTGCGCGGATATGCGTGCAGGGAGATCCTATGCACCTGATGGACGCTGATTACACTCGCCTTGCGGCTTTCAACGAGGAGAAGGGCTGCATGGTTGTAAAGACGGGTATCCGCGGGGTGGCTGCGCAGATGCGTATCTATGCAGAAACGCGAATCGATGGCCGTTCATTAAATAACGCGTTCGTTGCCGCCGTCGACCGGAATCTGTGCCGCGGTGGTTTTGGTAAACAGCGGGCCACAGAGTTCGGCGGCAAGATTGGCGACATCCCGACTGGTCACTTCCTGTTTCAGGAGGTTGCGCACTTTGTACTCGGCTACCGACAGGCCGTAGTGTTGTGCCCGTGCCGCCAGTACTTCGTCGGTCCAGAGACCAGTATCGAAAACTGCATCGGGATGCAGAGCGTTGATGCGAATGCCGTCCTGTCCCCACTCCAGCGCCGCGACGCGCATTAACTGATTCAACGCGGCCTTGGATGCCGAATAGGCTGCGGCACCCGGGCCCGGCGCCGGCACATTCTTGGATCCGATGACCACGACGCGGCCGTTGCGCGGCGCGCGCTGCAACAGGGGATGCGTCATGCGCAGCAGCGACAGATTCGCGTCCAGGTTGACCGCCATCACCCTGCGCCAGGTGTCCTTCGACAGCGCCTCGATACGGCAACCGCCCGGAAATATCCCGGCATTGAGTACCAGCATGTCCAGGCCGCCGTATGTGGCAAGAGCAGTACGCAGGGCGGCCTCGAGTGCCGCGTCGTCGGTCACGTCACACACCAGCCCCAGGAAGTCGTCGCACGGGAAGAGACCGGCAACTTTGGCGTCGCGGTCCAGCCCGACGACCGCCGCGCCGCGGGCCAGGAACGCCTCGACACAGGCCTTGCCGATACCGGATGCGGCTCCGGTGACCAGCGCAATTTCACCCGTGAACAGCGGCGGCTCGCCGCCCTTGCGCAGCTTGGCCTGCTCCAGATCCCAGTATTCGACGGCGAAGATATCGGCGCGCGGCAGGGCCCGGTAACCGCCCAGCAGCTCGGCGCGGGCAATGATGTCCATGCTGTGCTGATAGAGGTCGCGCACCACCAGCGCCTCTTTGACCGTTCGCCCGACAGTCGCCATGCCGAAACGCTTGTCGAGGAGTACGCGGGGTGCCGGGTCGAGCATGATACGGTCCTGCGTGTCATCCTCGCTGTGTGCCGCGAAATAGTCCGCGTAAGCGCGTGCATAAGCCTCGATGTCTGTTCCCAGACAGGGAATCTGTTTGGTACGAATGACGTGATCGGGCGTGACCGGGCCCTGCTGCGATATGGCAGCGACGTCATCGCGACGGGCAAAACACAGGCTCTGGGCGTCGCTGGTAATGCGCAGGATGACCGGAAAGCCGGCGCGTTCGGAGATGTCGCGGCGCAGTTGTGCAATTTCCGCAGGACCCAGGGGGTGTGCTTCCGGTGCCGGCGCCGGTGGCAGCTCCCAGGCCCGCTGGGCCTGCAGATACGCTTCCGCCTTGCTGACCAGCGCTATCATACGCTGGTAGGCCTCGCGCGCCGTGCCGCCGAAGGAAAAGATCCCGTGATTGAGCAGCACCATGCCGAGCGTCTGGGCGCCGGCCTGGTGGGGAAACAGTTCGGCAACAACGCGGGCCAGGTCGAAGCCCGGCATGGTGTAGGGAACGATAACCACCGAATCCCCGTAGATGTCGCGGATACGCTGCTCGCCGTTTGCCGTATTGGTTACCGTTACCACCGCGTCCGCGTGCGTATGGTCGACGTACTTGTAGGGCAGGATGGCGTGCAGAATGGTTTCCACCGACGGGGTGGGTGCCGCGGCACGGGTCATGTGGGTGCGCAGCTCGTTGACCATGTGCGGATCTGACAGCCGCTCGAGTTTCGCCAGCTTGAGCAGGTGGGCCATGCGCACCGGAGCGAAGCCACTCTGTTCAATGGTTTCCAGGTCCCAGCCGCTGCCCTTTACGTAGAGTATTTCCTCCGGCTCGCCGAGGATGTTGTTCTCGGTCACCTTGACGGAGGTGTTGCCGCCGCCGTGCAGCACCAGTGCGGGCTCGCGGCCGAGCAGGCGCGAGCTGTATACCCGCTGCGCGAGGTCCCCGGCATATGCCGCCGCGTCGTGTTCATTCCACAGGTCTTTCATACGCTGCTCCTGGTGCGGATGCCCAGCTGTCCGTCATGGTCAACAGACGGGTTGTTCGTAGACGGATCAGTCGCAAGAGTGTAGGGGTTCGCAACCGGGTCGTAAACGACCGCAAGCGCCTGGTGTTGCCGCGAACTGGCATAACTGTGCACCGCTCCGCTATGATTGAAAGCTCAGATCTGCGGTATTTCAGGGAGGTTTTCATGACCAGGCTGCTCACCACGCTCACGATGGTTCTGTTTGTCAGCGCAGGTATTCCGGTGCTGCACGCCGCATCGTTGGAGGACATCAGGAGCAGTGCCGCGCAGGGCGATAGCGCGAGTCAATTCAGCCTGGCGCAGAGATACGAAGCGGGCAAAGGTGTCGAGCGCGACCCGGCCCAGGCCGCCGAGTGGTACCGCAAGGCGGCGCTGCAGGGACACGCCAGGGCACAGACCAACCTGGGTAACCTGTACCGGACAGGTCAGGGCGTCAGCCAGGACTTCGAAGCGGCGCTGGGATGGTACCGCAAGGCCGCGGCGCAGGGCGATACCAAGGCACAGATCAACATTGCCATGATGTACGCCGGTGGCATGGGGGTAGAACAGGACAGCAGCGAGGGCCTGAACTGGATGCGGCGCGCCGCCGATGCCGGGGACACCCAGGCCATGGTGCATCTCGGCACCATGTACCGGGCCGGCAACGGCGTCGACAAGGACTACGCAAGGTCCACACAGTGGTTTCGAAGCGCCGCGGAGAAAGGCGATGCCATCGCTCAGCAGAATCTGGGGCTGAGCTATTTCAACGGCACGGGCGTCGAGCGCGATTACGCGGAATCGGTCAAATGGCACCGCAAGGCCGCCAACCAGGGCTATCCGCCTGCCGAGTACAGCATGGCGCTGCGTTATGCCAAGGGCAAGGGCGTCAGGCAGGACTACGGCGAAGCGGCCGAGTGGTATCGCAAGGCGGCCCGGCATGGTCACCCTGACGCTCAGAACAACCTCGGCCTGATGTACCGCAAAGGGCAGGGCGTGAGCCAGGACTACGGGGAAGCGCTGGCCTGGTTTCAAAAGGCCGCCGAGCGCGGCCATCCGCTGGCGCAGTACAACCTGGGCAACATGTACCTGAAGGGGCAGGGGACCCGGAAAGATCCCGAGCAAGCCAGGAAATGGTTCCGCAAAGCGGCAAAGGCCAGACACAAGGGTGCACAGAAGGCGCTCGAATCCATGGAAGGCGGCACCTGAGGCGTATATACACTGCCGGTTTCGCGACAGCTCCGCGGGAAAGACCCACGCCGTCATTGCGCGACGACTTTCGCCCGCGCGGCTAGAGTCTGGTTCGCTCGTTTATGCCCTTCGGGCGCAATGACCTGGCGTGATGTACGCGAGTGACGACGGTTACCCGATGTCACCTGATTATGTGAGACACAATAGCTGCAGCGCCGGTCAGGGCAGTGGTGACAGGCTGACATTGACCGGCAGCCTGTCACCGGGATGGTGGGACAGCTGCGTGGTGGATGTGTAGCCGCGATAGCGGTAGGTGACACGATAGGCTGTCACCCGCTCACGGGCCTGTCGTTCTGTAACGGTTTTACAGGAACGCTGTGCCTGCCACAGGCGCATCTGGCTGCGGATGTCCTCCCCGATGGTGGCCGACAAAGGGGTGAATTCGTGCGTGGCCGCGTCCCGATCGGTGCAAACTCGGCGGGTGACCGGTTCGTAGTCGGTCTCCACGATCGGCTGCACGTTCAGTACCTCGGCATAGCCCCGGAACGCCCCGGCCGCGGCCAGGGCTGTCGGACTCCAGGCACCCAGCAGGACCAACGTCTGCAGTATTCGTTTCATGGCGCTCAGAACCCCATATCCGAAAGCAGCTGCTGTCCGCGGCCCAGCTGTGTTTCGCTGGCGTACAGCATAACCACATCGAATCCGCCATCGGGTCGCCGGAACCAGTCCAGGCGGATATCACCGAAGCTGGGCTGCAGACTCTCGACGAAAGCCGCCGCCCGGTAGGGACGCGCAAAGCGGATGATGAACAACCTGCGCTGATCCGAGTAGGGCCTGGGGGTCGAACCGTGGGGCGGTTCGCTGCTCCCTTGCAGGACGAAATCGAGATGACGCAGGATATAGCTGCTGTACCAGACCGCGCCGTCCGGCAGCGTTCCGCCGGATACCGGAATCCGCGCCGGGCCGTAGTTGTAGGCCGCCAGCGCACGGTGCAGGTTGCCCTGGTAGCGCTCCAGCAGTTCCTTGAGGTAGCGCGCGCCTGCCTCGACGTTGGTGCAGGGTTCCAGCAGCTCGGAAAGCCGGTTCAGCCCCAGGTGCTTTGCCGTGCCGGGCCAGAGTATCTGCATCAGTCCATAGGCGTTGGCGTGCGAGCGCGCCTCGGCCTCGAAATCGCTTTCACCCCGGGCGACGGCCAGCAACAGCGTTTCCGGCAGTTCGTGGGCTGCGGCGGCGCGCTTGAAACAGTGGGCATAGGGGAACTCCAGTGCGGGTGGGGTCTGCGCCGCGGTCGCGGAGAACTGCTGCCATCGGGTCTCCAGGGCGCGGACATCGATCGAAGCGTCCGTTCTGGCGCTGGCCGGTGCGCCGACCAGCAGGGTAAGGCAGAGAACCAGGGTGTATTCCAGCCGCGGCATGGCTAGTCCAGTTTCAACCCGGTGATGGCTTCGATGTGCTCGATGCGCGCCAGCCGTTCCGTTTCATCCTGGTAACTGAACGCCACCCGGTATTGCCCCGGCGCGGCATTGACTACCTCTACGGGCACCTGTGTGGCTGAACTCAAACGCCGCGCGAAACCCTGTGCCGACCACTCGCTGCGGAACGGGCTCCAGAACAGGTGAATACCCGCATCACCGCCGTCCGCCCGGTTGGAAACATCGGCCTGCGCCTGCCGGTCGAGGCGCTGCTCTGGCCCCGTGCCGGGTGTTTCGAAACCGCCAGCTGCGTCGCCCTCGGCGCTGGCCAGTTCACTCTCTGGCGGTACCGCCTGCATGTCGGGGTGGTGCTCCGGGTCGGGCACTGACAGGTCGAAACCGCTCTGTGTTTCGCGGTCGGTTGGTGCGGATTCCGGGTCCGGCGCAACCGCGGCGTCGGAGGCGTGTTCGGCCGGGACAACATCGACCTGTTCAGCAATGGACTCGAACACCTCTGAAAGCTGTTCCGGTGTGGGGTCGGCGGCCAGCCCAGTCACTGTGTCAGCCGGTGGATTGTACCGACCGTCCAGCACCAGCAGGAAGGCAGCGACCGTCAGGCCAACGCCCGATACGAATCCTAGCGCCCTCATCATGGTATACGCCTCGCCGTCCAGACCGCGTGGTCACTGTGGGTGGCTATCAGGCGGTCGAGCCTGCCCAGCCACTGATCCGTGTCGCCGTTGTCGGAGCGCATGCCTGTGCTACTGCCGCAGGCATCGGGCAAGCGCTGTAATAACGCCGTGAACTGTTGTGCAAGTTCTGATCCGCTGACGGCGATGGCATAGACGGTGGTCCAGTCGGCGTCGGAGAACCGCGGCGTGGGGAA
>Ga0209536_100017250_pt1 | contig 10236 bp, 1 predicted proteins | sample DeeMarSeWOR28_12_FD_187461 | JGI IMG/M metagenome (GOLD analysis project Ga0209536, IMG submission 187461) | Marine sediment microbial communities from White Oak River estuary, North Carolina - WOR-2-8_12 (SPAdes) (version 2) | ecosystem: Environmental > Aquatic > Marine > Intertidal zone >... | reverse complement strand
ACCAACAAAACCATAGGTTGTTTCATCACCTATAAAGAATTGAACAGCAGTACTTGAAGGTCTATACCGTAATTGATACCGGTTATAACCTGATGAATTCCTACAAACAATACCTGGAAAGTTGCCATCTCCAACACTTTCTCTATAAACCCAAGCTTCAATTGTAATACCATCAGTTATATCAAGACTGTTGTCTCCTCCGCAGTCGATATAATCATTAGAACCATCAAAATTGTTAGCACCATCCAGCACACCAGTATAATCCTGTATAGAACCATAGTTTGTTCCATCATTACCATTACCTGTGGAATCATAATGAACACCAGAGGTTTCACTAAGATGCTGAGTAATCATATAATTAGAATCCCAAACACCACCTGGGTTTTCCATATCAGTTGCTAAAATATTGCCATAGTACATGTAAAATGAGGTATCAGAAACACTGGAAACAAATGTAACATTCACCCAAGCAATTAAATTACCATTAGAAGGATTATAGTATTCAATTTCATGGTTAAGCTGATTAGCAATTCCCTCGTTATCCATGAATATAATGTCATCGCCACTAATGTTTGCTTTATCTCTAAGGTCAGTATCAAAAATGTTAATATAAACAGGGAAATTGTCAAGATCGCAATCAATCTTAGTATAATCAATTGTAATTTCCTTTAAATAATTCCAACCTTGACTAAATGGATTTGTAACAGTTCCTACCTCAGTTGAAAACCTAAAGGTTCTATTAGTCCAATTACCGGTAGAATCTGTTGTGTTTACAATCCACCAATAATAACTTCCAAAACTGCTAAAGGTGTATTCTTGTGAATAAGTTCCATTATTAACAGATGAATTGGTACCAATATTTGACCACGAACCACTTGCATTTGTCATAAAAGTCACATCCATATTATCTCCTTGAGGATCAGTTACTGTTACACTTAGAGCTACATTTCCAATTGAAACGCCTTTTGTATTGTTTATTGGATTTTCATCAGATATTATCGGAAAACCTGGAGATTGATATGTTTCCTCAGTTCCAATCAAATAAAATGAGCTTGGATCATTTTGATTATTATATTCCGTTGAAATCCAAGATGAATTACGCTCAATATCAGATACTCTTACCTCGTCAATTCCCCCTTCAAAGTAATTAGTCGAATATCTTCCAATCTCAAGAATCTCACCTGCAAAACTAGGTGAACCAGTATATGTTGTATTATCTGTTTGCTCAACACCGTCAACAAATATAAACATATTTGTCCCATCCCAGGTACCCACTAGATGAGCCCAAGTATCAGTCGGAAGATCAGCATTTGAGCTTACAAAAGCATAGGTAGAACCATCACCTAAAAAGAACTGTACAACATTATCAGCAGGTTTATATCTAAACTGATATCGCTTAGTCCCAGAAGCTCTGCTGAGTACACCGGGGTAACTTCCTACTCCATCGCCTGATTTATTTACCCATGCTTCAATCGTAATACCATCAGTGATATCAAGACTACTATCACCTCCACAATCAATATAATCATCAGTTCCATCAAAACTATTAGCACCATCAATCTGACCACTGGAGTCTTGAGTTGAACCATAGTTTGTACCATCATTATCATTACTTGTTGAATCAAAATGAGTACCACTGGTTTCATTTAAATGTTGAACAATCAAATAAGAAGAATCCCAAACACCAGAGACATCCTGCTGATTAGTTGCACCTGAATTACCATAATATAAAAATATAATAGTATTAGTCACTGAGGAAAGACTAGGAACTTTTACCCAAGCAGCAAGCTCACCTGTGGAATCATCAAAAAACTCAATTTCATGACTTAACTTAGCACCATCTGTATCAGCAAAAACAATATCATCACCATCAACCTGACACTTAGAAGGATCAGATAAATCACTATCAGAAGATATACTAATTAAAACAGGAAAATTAACTAAGGTATCATCAACCTTTGAACTATCAATAATAATATTTTTCCTATACTTCCAGCTAGGATTCCACCAAGGATACACCGGGGCAATATACTCCTCTTCACCACCTCTATAGAAAAACGCACTAGGATCATCTTGATTATTAAATTCAGTAGAAATCCAAGAAGAATTACGTTCAATATCAGATACTCTTACCTCATCAATACCACCAGCAAAACAGTTAGTTGATGTATATCGTCCTATTTCTAAAGGTTCAGTTGTAAAACTTGGTGAACCAGAAAAAGAACCGGTGTCTGTTTGTTGAACACCATCAACAAACAAAAGCAAAGTTGATCCATCCCAAGTACCTACAAGATGAGCCCAAGTACTTGTTGGTAGATCAGCATTTGAATAAACAAAATCATAACTAGTACCATCTCCGACAAAGAGTTGTACTTGACTATCACCAGGTTTATATCTGAACTGATAACGTTTTGTGCCTGATGTACCAGCACGACTAACAATACCTGGATAAGTACCAGTTCCAGCACCAGTCTTATACACCCAAGCTTCAATAGTAACCGCACTGGTAATATCTAAACTATCATCATTTCCACAGTCGATATAGTCATCTGTTCCATCAAAACTATTAGCACCATCAACTTTTCCACTATAGTCCTGAGTAGAACCAGAATTAGTACCATCATTACCATTACTAGTGGAATCATAATGAGTACCACTGGTTTCATTTAAATGCTGAACAATCAAATAAGAAGAATCCCAAACACCAGAGACATCCTGCTGACTAACACAATCTGAATTACCATAATACATGTAAATTTTTGTATTAACAGAAGACGAAAGACTTGTAACATTCACCCAAGCAACAAGTTCACCAGTGGAATCATAAAAATATTCAATCTCATGACTTAATTTAACAGCATTTACATCAGTAAATACTATATCATCACCATCAGCCTGACACTTAGACGAATCAGATAAACTACTATCAGAAGGAAAGCTGATTAACACTGGGAAGTTTTTTAGACCATCATTCACCTGAGAACTGTTAATAATAATCTCTTTTCTATACTGCCAGTTAATATTCCACCAAAAGTCATTTGAGTCCCTATCATCTAATGGAAGAGGATTTCTTTGATTCTCAAAATTGAACAAATCCATTTTCCTTATATTTTTATAAATATTAGGTTGATGAGATTCTATTTTTAAGGCACTAACTGTATCAAAAATAGAGCTATCTGCCAAACCGTCAATAAACGGTAAAACAGAACCTCCTATCATTAGAGCTATAATTACTAGCACCATTTTTTTATTATTCCTACTACTTTTTTTCATCCTTTCATAACCTCCATTTTTAAAAAACAATTAAAATAAGCATAAATCCAAAAACCCCTATTGGGAATTAAAAAATCAGTTAAAACGTAAGCTTGACTTGAAACATCCCAGCTGTAGATAAAATCAAGAATAATACCATTATCAACTGCTTGTTGCCAGGTAAAAATTGTATCATTATAAATAATTTTCAAGTCATTTTTATCAATTTGAGTAACATGTGGCAAACCAACAAGGTTCCAGTTAGATAATATCTCTATTTTAAATTCATCAACAATGTTTACCGTACTATCTATCCAAAGAGTACAACTTTCAAAAGCATACATCCAGTAACATTCACCGGGAACTAGCACATCAGCAAATTCATAATTCTGATTTGTTACATTCCATTTATAAACAAAATCTAGAATAGTATTGTTATCTATTGCATCCTGCCAACTATGGTTTAGACCTAAATAATTAACTTTTATTTTTGTCTTATGAACTGTATCATTTACTGGAATCGTTATAAGGTTCCAGTTCTCAGACAAGGCTATATCATAATAAAAAATTGATGTTTTGTTACACCTTATTTGGAAATGATATTGAGTATTTACTGAAGCAAGATATGTATAGTTATCAAATACCTTCATGTCTATTGAGGTGTTACTTTCTAAATTTTTAAGCAAGATAGTTTCATATCCTGATTCAGAGATTTCGTAAGGATCCCACTTAATTGTAATATTTTTTGATTCCGCATTTCCATAAATAATATAAATATCCCAAATCTTTTCAGTATCTGGATATTTTTTATAATCTTTTTTTAGCTTTTCATATGGCCCACTTAAATTTGAATCAAACCACGCATACACAAAGGGAAAAGAAGGATAACCAGACTTTGGTTCATCATAACTATCCTGTCCATCAGATGCATACAGAGCTTCACCAAAAACTAAAGAGTCACTTATATTATTTGGCCCATAGAAATTTAAAAGGGCTTCCCATGAAATTCCACCTGAGGCATTTTCCTCATTACCTACATATATGAAACTATCTGGGTCAAACTGATTGTTATATTGTGTTTTAATCCAACATTCACTTCTATTTACATCTGAAATTCTGACCTCATCTATTCCTCCACCATAATAATTAATATCAGTGTACCTGCCAATCTCAAGAATTTGATAAGATAGACTCGGAGAACCCGTGAAAGAACCTGAGTCGGTTTGTTCTATCCCATCTACAAAAAGTTTCATATCGGTTCCATCCCAAGTTGCAACCAAATGTGTCCAAACACCAATGCTAAGGTCATCATTTGAATCAACTATAGTATAACCTGAGCTATCACCGAGGAAAAACTGAGCGACATTATCTGCTGGCTTATATCTTAACTGATATCGATTATAGGATGATCCCATACGAGATATTATACCAAGGTAACTTCCTAATCCATCATTTGCTCGTTTCACCCACGCCTCAAGAGTAATACTATCAGTAATATCCAAAGATTCAGAATTACCACAATCTATCCAGTTGTTTGTTCCATCAAAGCTATTTGCACCATCGATTTGACCTGAATAATTTTGATTGGAACCATAATTAATTCCATCATTTCCATATCTTGTACTATCATAATGAGAACCAATAGTTTCGCCTAAATGCTGTACCATTACATAATTAGAATCCCATACATAACTTACATCCTGCATATTTATAACAGAAGGATTTCCATAATACATGTATATTGTAGTATTCTTATATGAATCTAGACTAGTAATATTTACCCAACTGATTAGATTTCCAGAATTGTAATATTCGATTTCATGAGATAAAATATTTGCAATTCCTTCACCATCCATAAATACAATGTCATCACCATCAGATTGAGCTTTACTTGCAAGATCGCTATCTGAAAGATCAATTAAAACAGGGAAATTTGTAAGATTGCAATCAACCTTATTATGATTGATTTCAATTTTTTTCCGAAATTCCCATCCACTTGAAAATGGATTCATAACATTTATTCTTTCAGTTGTAAAATAAAAGGTATCATTAATCCAGGATTTACCATCAGTACAATTCACACTCCAATAATATTTGTGAATTGGTTTTGAAAAATAGTAGGTCTGATAGTATGTTCCATTATGCTGGGAGACATTTGTCCCTATGTTGCTCCAAGTACCTGAAGCATTAGTTTTAAATGTAATATCCATAGAATTATTATCTTTATCAGAAACAGATATCCCAAGTATTACATCTCCTACGTCCACATTTTTTGCACCATTTTTCGGAACAGGATTTGAAATGATTGGAGGATAATTCTCAGGCCTTGTGGTAAAACTATATGATTCATTTGTCCAGTTATTACCATCTGAACAATTAACACTCCAAAAATACTCTTTGCTATAATTTGTTATTGAATATACTTGCTGGTAGATTCCGTTTGAAACACTATTGTTACTTCCAAATACTTCCCAAATGCCTGAAGCATTTGTCATAAATGATATGTTCATCAAGTCGCCTTCAATATCAAAAGCCTTAATTCTAAACTTTGTATTTCCAAGAGGCATCTTAATAGATTTATCAGCAGGAATTTCAGAAGATATGAATGGTTTTAGATTACCAAAAAATGTTGTATGATTTATAACGTCTTTCTCCTGCAGATAATGATAAAGATAAAGATGACCAAATCCTACATACCAAACATCTGACCTGTTGCTGATATAATCAAAATGTAAGGCCACCTCACCAGATATTAAATCATTATTTCGCGCATGGCCAAACATATGATAGATTCCACCTGAGTTATAGACTGAATTAAACTTATTATTTAGAGTTGTGAGATTTCTTACAGATTCTATAGAAATCGAAAAACCTACACGATCATACACACCATTTGAGTCGTCCCAATCTGCAAATGTATCATCACCGCTGGTACTTCTATCACAAATATACTTAAATTCACCAATTTTTTGCCTTATTACACTATCTGATTGGCCATATGGTTCAATCCATGCATAAAGATATTCTTTATCCCCTCTTTTACTAATATTTGGAAAATTCAGATCCTCAATAAGGTTTTGTTTACTTCCGTTTATTTCTTCGTCATAACTTGATTGAACACCCCATTGCTCTTCATCATATGGAGGATGGAGGTGATATTTGCTATGTGATGCAGGTTCAACAAAGCCCTCATCCAATTGATTCTGCATATCTGTCCTATTTGCAGGTTCGCCGGCATAAACTGCTGAACCAACTGTTACAATACCTGGTGTGAACCATATATTTCTTGATTGACATCTATCTATTGCAGTCATAAAATATTCATGGTATCTTTCATACCAATCATCAATTGTCATTACAACTGCCATTTTTTTATCATCGTAATACTTAGTAATCTTATCATATTCTGAGTCAATTACATTTTCATTTTCATCAGTAATTTTTAAAAGTAATATATCAAAATCAGCAGGAAAACCCACAGTTATATATGCTTTTTTTGCAGAATAATTAAATCTAGCTGCCTCAATTCCATTCTGGATTTCACCTTGACTTTTATTTGGTATCAATGTCCAATCGTAACCACCACATTTGTAAGCCTTTAGGTTTGTTAAGTCAGTTGTGAAATTAAATACATAAGTAAGAGGATATGAACACCCATAATCTATGTGAGTTGTATTGTCGATTGTAAACAAATGAAGTTTTGGATTATCTCTAAAATTTTGATCAATTTCAGTATTAGTGTCTATTTTTAATCGAACACCCTTGTCTAATTCAGAATTTACAATAGGGAAAATTACAGCTAATAGAAATAAAAATATGATAATTGTGAAGACTACGTTTTTACTTGGTGCATTTTTCATACTTATGTTTCCCCTTTGGTTTGTTCTCCCCTCGCAGGTGTAAAGAGAAAAAGGTAGCCTCAGGATAATCCTGGGCATGCCTCCCTTTTTAATCATTATTATTGTTTTTTCATTAGGTCGTTAGCAGATACAAAGTTATCCAGCTTCTAGCAGAGAATATGAAACGGATGAAATCGATTATTGACCTTCCTTCTCTGAAATAATTTATAAGCGGGTTTATGTTCAAAGACCTTTCGTGTGATCTTGGTGCTGTAAACAACGCATTATCTGACCAATCGCTTTTGTCTCCATATACATCCTTTGCCTGAACTCTTATGATATATTCTCCTTTAGCCCATGAGTGGGTTGCACTCGCTTCTGTACCTGATGGGAAAAATTCTGTCCAACCACTTGTTGTACCATCCCCCCAATCAAATAAATAAGAGATATCATCACCTTCAATATCTGTTGTTACTGCAGTAAATGTATATGTTTGTCCTGCTTTTCCTTCTGATGGTCCCTCTGGCGCAGGTGGTGTTTCAGGCGGATCATTAATACAGATAATAGTAATGTACACCGTTGCAATATCTGTTAGATCTCCATCACTAATAGTATATGTGAAATGGTCTTCTCCACAATAATTTTCATATGGCCTATATGTTATATAATCACCATGATTAATTATTGTTCCATTCTCTGGGTCAGTTACATCTACAATTGTTATATCATCACCATTTAGATCATAATCGTTTTCAAGAACATCTAGCACATTATCTTCTGAATCCTCATCAACTGTATAGTAATCATCAACTGCATTTGGAGGTACTGGTCCTGCATCAAAAACTTCTATATGAACTATACAGTCATCTTCAAGATCACCATCACTTGCAATAAATGTTACATCATATTCTCCCTCTTGAGTATGACCGGGGGTCCAGCTAAATGTACCTGTTCCATCACCATTATCTGTGAATTCAGCACCACTGGGTAAATCTTCTGCTGAAAGTGAAGGAGTTGTTCCATCAGGATCAGTTGCACTTACATCAAACTCAAGAAGTTCATCTTCAAATACTTGTTTTTCACCTGGACAGATTATCTCAGGCGGACGATTAACATTATTAACTGTTATATCGACGACACAGGTATCTTCAAGTCCACCAGAACTAGCGGTAAATGTTACATCATAATTACCAGATTGATCATATGTAGGGGTCCATTTGAAAGTTCCTGTTCCATCTCCATTATCTGTAAATTCGGCACCACTGGGCAAATTTTCTGCTGAAAGTGAAGGAATTTCTCCATCAGGATCAGTTGCAGTCACATCAAACTCAAGATATTCGTTTTCATTTACCGATTGTGCACCTGGACAGGTAATCTCAGGTGCCCGATCAACATGATTTACAGTAATATCTACCGTACATGTGTCCCACAATTCTCCATCGGATGCATTAAATGTCACATCATAATTACCGGATTGATCATAGTCAGGAGTCCATTCAAAAGTACCCGATCCATCACCATTATCTGTGAATTCAGCACCACTGGGTAAAACTTCTGCTGAAAGTGAAGGAATTGTTTCATTGTCAGTTGCAGTTACATCAAACTCAAGAAGACTTCCTTCATCTACTGATTGATCTCCAGGACATGTTATTTCTGGAGGAGTATTTTCAGTTTTGATGCATTCAATATAGAAGCTTATGATTCCAAAAGGAGATACAGACTTTGAATAGCTTGAGTTAACCATCATATCTGCTACTTGATTATCATCTGAATCATATAGAATCACTGAATTGTATTCACTATTATTTACTTCATCTGTGTCCCAAGAAATTGTAATGGTTGTTGAAGAACTACCAGTCCACCATGCAGTGAAATTCCAGACCTTATATGTATCTGGATACTTTTTGATCTCTTGTATTAATTTATCATAAGGACTTGTAAAATCAGTTGTAAAATATGAATCAATGTATGGAGGAATTCCTCCTGGAGGATTTGGTATATCATAACTATCCTGACCGTCGGATCCGTCAGAGGCCTCTCCAAATATTACATAATCGTTTTTACCACCTGGCTCATCGAAATCAATTGTTACATCCCAGTTGATATCTCTATCATCCTCAATTACAATATCTCTTTTTTTAAGGACTTTTGAATTTAACTCAAAGCTATCTTGATTACCATCAATACTCAGGTATGTGGATGGAAATAGTAATGAACAATTATAGTAGGCATATAACCAATATGAGTATCCAGGATAGAGATAATCTGTAAATCCATAGTTTTGATCGTTGCGACTCCAGTTATAAATGAATCCTACAATAATAGGATTGCCACCAGAAGTTGCTTCTGACCATGTATAGATAGTTCCATCGTAAAATACTCTTAAATCGTTTTTATAATAAGAGTTACTATCCGGTGAACCAAATGCATTCCATTCTTCTTTTAGATCTGTGATATTATCTCCTCTTATAAAGACACTGATGTTTTGTGCCCAAAGCTCACATTCTTTGTAAGCATACATCCAATATCCATAACCTGGAGAAAGGATTGATGTAAGTCCAGGGCCCCAATTCTGATTATCTCGACTCCAATTATATATGAATCCAAGAAGAATTGGATCACCACCACCTGTTGCCTCTTCCCAAGTGTACCTTGAACCCTGATGCCAAACGAAAAGATCATCTTTATGAACTTCTTTATTGAATGGAATTGCTACAAAGTTCCATTTTACAGTTAAATTTGTAATTTGAAGCTCTTGTACCATTTCAAATTGATATGTTGCAGATGTTATAGCATTTCCTTCATCATCGCTTGCCCAGATTGTATAATTATAAGTTCCAGGAATTGAGTAGTTTTCATCATAGTAGTAAATATCTCCACCATTTTGTGTCATTGATACATTTATTGGTGTAAAACCAAGTGGTCCGTCTATACTGACCTTTACTGTATTTACATTGATATTATCTGTTACAGTTGCTGTTATGTTTACATAATTATCTACTAGTTGAACATCTGGATTTGCATCAACATTGGTAATTGCTGGGTCATCATTATCAGTCACAACAATATCATAAGGACCACTAGTATCAGAAAGACCCTCAGCATCAAAAACCTCTAACTCATAAGTATGATCAGAATCATCACC
>Ga0209536_100017249_pt1 | contig 10237 bp, 7 predicted proteins | sample DeeMarSeWOR28_12_FD_187461 | JGI IMG/M metagenome (GOLD analysis project Ga0209536, IMG submission 187461) | Marine sediment microbial communities from White Oak River estuary, North Carolina - WOR-2-8_12 (SPAdes) (version 2) | ecosystem: Environmental > Aquatic > Marine > Intertidal zone >... | reverse complement strand
ATTACGGAATTTTTTTATACGCTTGAAATTTAAAGGTTAACCTATTTGCAAATAATTAAGAAAATTTCGAATTCCTTGATTCTGTTATATATTTGTCGCTAGAGTATAACATTAAATATAGGATTCTATATGGTGTTAACATTATTGTATAAATATTCTTTAATTTTACAGAAGATTAACTATGTAAATTATAAAATAACTAGTGTAGATGATACTGTTCTTACTCCGACCGGAGTTGCGACCGCATTTTATACCTCTTCTTTAGAGTACAATCACAATCGCCTAATACTAACAGATAATAATGGAAACTTCCGAGCAATTCCTCAAGGACCATCAAATGTATCAATTGGAAATACATTTGTTGGAAAACACGTCATTAATACAGCAAATTTTATAGAACTTATAAATAATGATTTTGAAGTTGGTGATGCCATAACACTTGTAAATAGACTTGCAGGAATAGCAACAGTTCGTTGGACTGGTGGCGGAGTTAATGATGGTTCATATATAATTGCGGGACTTACAGGTCCAGAAGCGTCTAGAAGTCAATTTACGATGATTGAGAATTCTATAGCAACACTTTTGTGTATAGATAGTATTGGTTTAACACAATTTATAGTTGCTGGGATTGGTGCGATATAATCTATATGTTTTGGAGATTTGAGAAATGCCTATAATGCAAGCACTGATTGTTGGTGGTGGACAACCAGAAAGTGTTATAGTTGAGACAGATACTACTACACCAAAACCATTAGTTACCATATTACCCGATATTAGGTCAGCTGTATTTGATCCTTCTGTTATTTTTGGTGCTAAAATCATTGACGTTGAACTTTGGGCAGGAGGAGGAGCTTCTGGATCTGCTAGAGATGGTGTATCTGGTGACGGTGGTGCCGGAGGATATGTTAAAGCTAGAATTAATCTTAGTAATATTGATGGAGTTGAAATTAAAGTTGGCGGCGGCGGCGGAACTCCAGATTATTATGCAATTCCGAGTGATGAATATGCTACAGAAAATATTGCTAATATAGTACCAGTAGGAACAGCATCAGCAAATAGTGCTGTGTCCTTAACAACTCCATCAGAAGTTACAGGACTTAGATCTACAGTTGGAGCATCTGCAGGAGTTAACCCTGCAGTTTCTTTTCAAAGCTCCATAGCAGTACCACCAGGATCTACATCTATAACACCATCAAGTTCAGCAGGTAATATTATTATTTTAGCATCTTCTTGTGATCAAGGAACAATTCCAGAATTATTGGGTTATACTACATTATCTTCTAGTAATGGCGGAAATCCAAGTTATAGGGTTCAATATAAAGTTGCTGCCGTAGCTAATGAACCTATAACAGGATTAACTGCATCATTAACAGTAAATGGTGTTGCAAGACCAGTTTCTCACCTTGTTCAAGTTTTTGCAAATGTCGATACTGTTAATGGTATTGATGTAAATGAGAGTGCTACTACTGATCAACCAGATTCCCCTTCCATCAATTCCAATTTAACGGGAGCTATGGGAGTATCTTTTGGATTTTTTGATGATATTGGTATTCCACCAGCATCTGTTACTGCACCAGCTGGACATACAAATCTTACAGTTGCCAATTCTACAAATAGTCCAACTTCAGTGACTCCTGTAACAACATTAACTATTGGTGGTTTACCCGGAGATACTTTTGTCGCAACTACTAATACTGATACTTCATTTACGATAGGTGGGTTGACCGCAGGTGATTTTGTTATTGTTATTGCTGGTTCTGATGGTCAAACTCCTGCCTCTCCGACTCCCACAAGCCCTAATCCCTTAACAGGTTGGGTTACTTTATCTTCTGGAGGAGGAACCAATCCCGGTAGAAGAGTAGCATATACATTTGCTACAGGAACTTCAATTACTTTAAATGGTTTATCAAATCCCGAAAATGATCCGGGTAGTGATCCACCTATTCTAGATCAAAATATTGCATATACAGTTTTAGCATTTAGGGGTGTTGATCCTGACGAACCAATTAATGATTCTGCCGAAGATACGAATAACACGGGAGATCCAAATCCTCCCGAAGTAACACCGAATATAGATGGTTGTATGATTGTTGCTTTGGGAGTTCTTGACGATGATTCTGAAGCACCATCAGTTACAGCACCTGATGGATTTACTCTAGGTCCAGTTGCTGCAACTAGTAGTCCTGGTGATAATAATAATGCAACTGTTATGTCGGCATATTTACTACAAACAACTGCTGGAGCAATAAATCCTAATGCATTTGGTGGAGATGGTTCTGATAACTGGTTTGCAATTACAATAGCATTAACTCCTGCCAGAATTGATTCTACTGTAATGGTAGCAAATCAGGCATTACCTGATACTGGAAACTATAATCCGAATGCATTTAATCTTGGAGGTTTATCTGGTCCAAGTTGGGGAGTTAGTGTTCTTCTTAGTCGTAGTAATAATTTTGTAGCGAGTCCAACATCTATAACTCTTCCTACAGTTCCTATAGCAGCTGCACCAAATGATATAATTATAGTTGCTTCTTTTGCTGACGCTGGAATTCTAGATGTACCAGATGGTTTTTCAAATCTTGACTCTGGAACTGGGTACAGTCTTTCTTGGAAAAGGTGGATATCTGCTGCAGATAATTCGATAATTGGATTATCTCCGCTTGGTGAGGATAATAATGGTAATAGTGCATTAATTAGACATGTTGCTTATGTTTATAGAAATGTAAGCACCCTAAACCCTATTAACATATCAACAGACAGTGGAACAAATGATACTACAATTAATCCAAGTGCTGTTGCTTTAGATGGTTCTGAATATGCAGTAGTACCTTTTGTTTTTATTAGAGATGTATCATTAACAGCTATAACTAATATTTCGGTATCTGATACAATAAATTACCCTTCAAGTTCAGTTTATCCTGTTGGAAGCAATTCAACTGGAATTTCCGAGGCAACATTAGTCAATGCATTTGGAAGTGGATTACCAGACAATCCAACTGAAACACCAACTTCTTTTACCATAACACCGTCTGGAGTTGATTGGAATTCTGTTACTGTTGCATTAAGACCAACAGCAGCAGCAGCGGGGTCATTTACTGGATCAATTACATTACCATTAGGAATTGAGGTAGGTGATCTGGTTCTAGTTGCTTCAGTTTCTGATGCAGGAACATTATCCACACCATTAAATTATACTTCAATAACCAATATTAATGGTCAGGACCCTTCATATCAACTGTCATATAAGTTTATTGAATCTTCAACAGAAACTACTGTTGATGGATTGACAACAACCACTGTCCAAACAGGTGGTCCAAGTTCAGGACAACCAAGAGGTACTGCACATATTGTTCAAGTTTTTAGAGGTGCTGATCCTGCAGCAACAATATCTTTTGCCGATTCATCAAATAACAATGGAAATCCAAATCCACCACCTATTAATGGTGTTGCTGCAAATAATATAGTTGCAGCATTTGCTTTTGTTGACGATATAAGCATTACAGCAACAGCTCCAGGTGGATACACTTTAGGTGCTCTTCAATCTGTTGGAACGAATCCTAATGGATCACAGGAAGCAACTGTAATGTGTGCATATAATTTGAATCCAACAACTCCAGAAGAAGATCCTGGTTCATTTAATGTAAGTAATGAGGATGCCTGGGAAGCAGTAACAATATTGATTGAAAATAATGTTACGCAAAGATTTTATCCATCGGACCCTGGAGGTTGTGGAGGTTCAAGTGGTGGTTATACGGCATTATTTGATAATCTAACTAAGGATTTAATTTTAATGGTAGGGGCTGGCGGAGGCGGCGGCGGTAGTTCTGTAATTCCAATCGGTGCTGCTGCAGGAACTCCAGCAAGTGCAGCATACAGATCTGTGGGAGGATCTGGTGGCGTTGGAGGAGGAAATGGTAATGCTGGTGGAAATGGAAGTAGTGGACTATCATTCCTTGAAGGAACCTCTTTTGCTATAGCAGGACAGTTTGGTTCTGGGGGTACATTAATTTCCGGTGGAATTGGAGGCAATGCTACTCAGATAGGATCTCCAACAATTTTGGTATCAAATCCAGGAGAAACTGGAGTTGCTTATACAAATAACACTTCTGGTAGTAGAGGTGCCAATTCCCCATATAATACAAGTGACATTCCACTTCAAGGTGCTAATGCAACTGGTGGATACATCGCTGGTCGCGGGGGTGGTTCTTCACGAACAAATTTAACAGTATCTGATGCGACAATTCCTTTGGATTGTGGTGGAGCAGGAGGTCCTGGTTATTATGGTGGGGGTGGTGGAGGTCCTGGACTATATGGTGGCGGCGGTGGCGGCGGTGGTGGTTGTTCTTATCACAATCCATCTATTGTTACTATTCTTTCATCTGAAGTTGGTGTTGGCACAAATCCAGCAGGACAAGGTTCTGGATTTTGGAATTTTCCAATTGCAGTTGGCGGGTCTCGTGTAATTGGAAATAATACATCACCAATACCGGCAACAACAACTTCTATAGGAAATTCTGGCGGTGATGGTCGAGTGGTAATTACATATCTCACGGTTTGATTTTTGCTCTTGACCCTCATCCCACACCGTGCTATGATAGGTGGGTAATCAATCAGATGAACCCAATGACCGATGAGTATCTCACTCGATGTGTAGTTGACCCTATGAAGAAAACTGTTTATATTTACTCTAGTGAGGGGACAGAAAAAAAAGTGTCCTGCGAGACTACCCAAGAGTTTATGAGTATGCTAGAATTTGTTCGTTCGGTTCTTGATGAAGACACTCTTTCTTACGTAAATCCACTATGAGTTTTAATAAATCACTAGATTTTAATTCTCTTATTGAGGTAAAAGTTAAAACAACTCCAGAAAATGTCAAAGAAGCAAATGAAGCACTTTTCTGTGCTAGAATGACTGTTCCCGCAGCAGCAAAGCATTGTGGAATGACTCAAAAAGAAATGAAAATGACTTTTCTAGAGTATCTCAAGTATCACCCACCAACCTTTAAGAACTGATACAAACACTTGACAATCTAAGATTTCTATCTTATGATTGTCACATCCCAAACACGGGACTGTCGCCTATTGGTTAAGGCCCACTGCTTATAACGGTGTGAACGGAGTTCAATTCTCCGCAGTCCTACCAAGGGAGTATGGTGGAATCGGTAGACACACCAGACTTAAAATCTGTTGGGAGCAATCCCGTGGGAGTTCAAGTCTCCCTACTCCTACTAAGGAGATTTAATCATCTCCTAAATATTCAAAAGTAGAAGAACTACTGATGAAATACCGAATTGATGCCAGATATGTATGGTACAATGAAGGTAAACAAATAGTGCTTATGTACTTTATAAATCAGGTTCCATTTACTTTTGATGAACTCCCCGACGAATCAATATTCGATGAGGAGTTGATGAAATTAGCAGACTCTGAAAGAAGTTACGAAGTAGAAGATTTGTATAAAACTTCATCATATTTGATTGAAGAACAATGCCATCCGATGCTTTTTGAACTTGATCTGGAAAATCCAGAAATGTTGCCTGTTGATTAAATGCCCTTGTAGCTCAGTGGTAGAGCAACGGTTTTGTAAACCGTTGGTCGCTGGTTCAAATCCAGTCGGGGGCTTGAGTTCTTTAAACTCCAAAATGTCATTAATTTCACAAGAAGACCGTCAAATGGTCATCGAAGCATTAGAATATTATATCTACGATATGGAGAAAAACAACTGCAACGAAGCAGCGATTTACTCCTATAATACTCTTCTGAACTGGATTCGTTTGGAGCACTTTAAGAATGAAAATTAACCTTTGGCATTGTGATTCAATGAAACAATGGCGTTGGACTTTAGTAGATGACCATCGTCCCATTGTTAAAATGGAATCTGGACAAAGACCAGATCTTCGTGATGCAATGTCTGATATTGCAACGACTGTGGAATATATGTTAGAATCAAAACATAATGGGTAAAAATACCTAAATGAAATCCGATTTTTATATAGATAGAGTTAGTAAAGATGATATAAAAGAACTTCTTTACAATCATCATTACTTAAAAGACGAATCTAAGGATTTTAAGTCGGGATATAACTATGGACTTTTCAAACGAACTGAATGGGAATGTCCTCTTAGGATTGGCAAGTGCCTTGCTGCTTGCGTTTTTACTGGTCTCCCAGTTCCAGAAATCGCAGTAGGAGCATTTGGATTACAAAGACACGAACAAGAGGGTTTGTATGAACTTTCTAGACTTTGTGTTCATCCAGATATTCAAAAAGAAGAATATAATATCACATCTTGGTTTGTCAGTCGTTGTATAAAGAGGTTTAGAAAGGATGCCCGCGTTCGTTGTATTTTTAGCTACGCTGATGCTAATCACCACATTGGAACTATATACCGAGCTTGTAATTTTACTTACTACGGGTTAACTGATCCTAAGAAAGACTTTTATTATGCCGATGGAACTAAGCATTCTAGAGGAAGCATAAAAGGAATTGAAGGTGAGTGGAAAGAAAGAAGTAGAAAACATAGGTATGCTATGATTTTTGACTTTGGTTTGAACATCTTGTGGAAACCTCAAAAGTATGTTAAAATTGAAGAGTCCGTGTGAAGGAACTACGCATTTTGTGCTCATCAACACCTCCCTTTGGGAGGTTTTTTTATGTGATAAATAACTTATAACGGAACTATAAGCATAATAAAAATGGGTCTCAGTCGTCTGGATAATTTTCTGAAGAGTACTCGTGGGGAAATTCTTTATGTTGATCCTTCAAGTATTGATTCAACCGATAGTATAGAAAATAAAGGTAATTCCTTAACAAGACCTTTTAAAACTATACAAAGAGCTTTAATTGAGTCTTCTAGATTTTCTTACCAAAGAGGAACTGACAACGATAGATTTGGTAAGACAACTATCTTGCTCTATCCTGGAGAGCATATTGTTGATAATCGACCTGGTTGGATTCCAGATTCTTCTTTGGGAGTAAATCAATATCGCCTAAGAAACGGTACTTCTAGCGATGATTTCTCACCATTTGATGTTAATACAGATTTTAATATCAATTCCGAGAATAATGCTCTGTATAAATTAAACTCAATTTATGGTGGAGTTATTATTCCCAGAGGAACTTCAATCGTAGGATATGATCTTCGTAAGACTAAGATTCGTCCAAGATATGTTCCAAATCCAGATGATGTTGATGGAGCAAACATTGAGAGATCTGCTATTTTCAGAGTAACTGGTGCTTGTTACTTGTGGCAGTTTACAATCTTTGACGCGGATCCAGGAACTCCTTGCTATATTGATTATACAACAAATACTTTCTTCCCAAGATTTTCTCACCACAAACTGACTTGTTTTGAATATGCTGATGGTGTTAATAAGGTAGCAATTAACGATCAGTTTATTCGTAACTTCTCTACAGATAGAACTGATCTTGACATCTACTACGAGAAAATTGGTATTGCTTACGGAGAAACTAGTGATAGAGGTATTGAACCAGATTATCCATCTTCAGAGATTGACATTCAACCTAAGATTGATGAATTCCAAATTGTAGGATCTCGTGGAGAAGAGGTTGGAATTACAAGTATTCGTGCTGGAGATGGATTTGATATTAATAGCGACACATCTACAATCACTGTTCAACTTTCAGATCCATTCCCAAATCTAGATATCAACTCTCCAATTCAGATTCAAGGAATTTCTGCTAACGGATATAATGGGCAGCAGGTTGTAAGTAAGGTTAATAGTCCAACAGAAATAGAATATAAAGTACAAGTACCACCTCTTGAATTAAATGTTCCATCTCCTTCTGGAGCAACTGTAAGTCTAATTCTCGATACTGTTAACTCAGCATCACCATACATCTTTAACTGTTCGCTAAGATCTGTTTATGGTATGTGCGGTCTTCATGCAGATGGGGATAAGGCAGGTGGATTTAAGAGTATGGTTGTTGCTCAGTTCACTGGAATTGGACTACAAAAAGATAATAAGGCTTTTGTTAAGTATAATAAGAATACTGGCGATTATCCTGATGAATTAGCATCTTCTAATCAAAACATTTATTCAGATTCTTTGGCAAAGCATAAGCCTACTTATGAAAGTGTTCATATCAAGTGTAGTAATAACGCATTCATTCAGGTAGTTTCTGTTTTTGCGATTGGATTTACTAGACATTTCCTTTCGGAGTCTGGTGGTGACCTTTCTATTACAAACTCAAACTCCAACTTTGGTGCCAATTCTTTAACAGCATCTGGATTTAGAAATGAAGCATTTTCCAGAGATGATGTTGGATACATTACTCATATTATTCCACCAAGAGAAATTGAAGAAAATACAATTTCATTGGAATATGATTCTATAGATTCAATTTTATCCACAAGTTCAAAACTTTATCTGTATAATAGAACTGTTCAAACTGATGTTCCAAATTCTATTATTGATGGATATAGAATTGGCGCAAAGACAGATGATTATATTAATCTAACTATCAATGGAATTACATACTCTGCTAAAATTGTTATTCCTGGCACAACTCAGTCAAAAGAAAAAACAACAAAAATTTCAAAGAGTGGAAGTTTAAACAATATCGTTGATAGTGTATTTACTTGCGTTAGTGCTCATAATTTAAGTCAAGGAGAAAAAATAAGAATCATAAGTGAAAATGGATATCTTCCAGATGGAGTTGAAAATGATACTGTTTATTATGCGATTGTTACTGGTAGTCTAATTTCGGGAAATAATCAGTTTAAAATTGCTAAGTCTTTAAATGATGCTCTCAATGATAGATTCTTAAATGTAAACAATAGAGGTGGAAACCTGAAAGTTGTAAGTAGAGTTTCTGATAAAAAATCCGGAGATCCTGGACATCCAATTCAGTGGGATTCTTTTGGATGGTATATCAATGTAAATCCGTTGGATAACGCATTAACTTCACAATTAACTGGAACTGCTTCATCAAGAACTTTTATTACCAGAACTCTGAATCAAAGAAGTTTAACAGATTCAATTTATAGATTGAGATATGTTATTCCTGCTTCATCAAATGTAACAGCAAGACCTCCAACTGATGGATTTATTATTGAAGAATCTAATAAAACAACTGGATCAACTGATAATGAAGTAACAAAGTATATTAGAGATGCAGTAAATCCAACATCAATTCAAAACATTTCAGAGTTAAGAAATTTTAGATTTATTTCTGGCGCATCTTGGTCTAATAATGTTGCTACAATCACAACAGAACTCCCGCACGACTTATTTGTAGGTTCTACAGTAGAAATAAAAGGAATTGAAAGCAGTGAAAATGAGGATGCAACAGATAAAATTGGATATAATGGAACTTTTGAAGTTACCGAAGTTTTATCCAGAAGAACATTTAGATATAGATTATTAAGTAGTCCAGGAGAGTTCTTAAATAATGTTTCCGTGAGAAATAGAAATCTACCAAGATTCTCCAAAAAAGGATATAATGAGATATATTCAATTTATAATTCAGAAGAAATTCAAGAATATATTAGAGGTGAACAGGATGGTATCTATCACTTAACAATAACCAATTCATCAAATTCACCTTCTGCTGCACCATTTAACAATTTAAAATTAAGTCAACCAATATTAAATCTGTATCCAAGAATAAACAGGGATGAACCAGATTCGGACCCACAAGCAGCAAAATCTTTTGCCGTTCCAAATCCAATCGGAAAGGTTGTTATTAGTGACGCAGAAAATAGCATTACAAAAGAAACTATTGAAAAATCTTTATTAGATTTTGGTAAGAATTCTCAAAAAATTGATAACATTATTAGTATTGGAATTGCTGGAACACTTCATCAATTTAGGACAGACCTAGAACATGGATTGAATAGAGTAATTAGTGTAAGTGTCAATAGTCCAGGAACTAATTACGGAACTGCTGGTTTAGGAGTTTCTGAAACATTCTTTAATGCTCAATTAGTAAGTACAACTGGATTTGGATCTGAAGCTTCTGGTAAGGTTGTAGTGAATTCTAGTGGAGAATTGGTGAGCGTTCAAATTATGGACGGTGGAAGTGGATATCAGGTTGGAGATTTATTAAATGTCGTAGGTATCGCAACAAGATCTGGTGGACATACGCCTGGTGTGGTTCAAGTTTCTAAAATTTATAATAATGTTGGAGACAACTTTAAAATTACAGGTATAATTGATGATGAGTATACAAAATATAATAGAATCTATAGAGTTAATCAAATTACAGGATCTAAGA
>Ga0209536_100017248_pt1 | contig 10237 bp, 14 predicted proteins | sample DeeMarSeWOR28_12_FD_187461 | JGI IMG/M metagenome (GOLD analysis project Ga0209536, IMG submission 187461) | Marine sediment microbial communities from White Oak River estuary, North Carolina - WOR-2-8_12 (SPAdes) (version 2) | ecosystem: Environmental > Aquatic > Marine > Intertidal zone >... | reverse complement strand
TGAACGTCAGATCAAGCGCTGGAAAGCTATGGGAAGACATGTGGCACAAATCCGCAAGCACTGTAGACCTGGGGACCTCACCTGTCGACGCCGGCAGAGGCAGGCCTTACTCAATTGGGCTTACGACAGCCGTGCGCTTTAGTGTTGTACAACTCTATGTAACGACATTGACATAATAAATAAAACCTGATTCTAATATGCAGCTATCCTGGTATGAGTTCCTCCTGCCCCATCTCACAATCCCAAACCAAAACGATCTACGATAAAAAATCTGATCGAGATCTTCTAAAAATGGCATGGCTGCAGCAACTATTTTCATTATAACCTATATCGGTATTGCCATCGGCAGAATACCCGGCCTTGTCATTGACAGGGTTGGCATTGCTCTCCTGGGAGCGATTGCCATGGTAGTCTTTAAGGTTATATCTGTAGAGGATGCGATAAACTCCATCGATTTCCCCACAATTCTCCTTCTCTTTGGCTTAATGATTATTTCTGCTCAACTGAGACTTGGCGGTTTTTACTCATGGTCCGCATCCAGAATCATCTTCCTCCTGCAAAAACCCCGTTTATTCCTTTTGAACAGCATGCTTCTGAGTGCACTCTTATCCGCTGTGCTGGCGAACGATATAGTTTGTTTTGCCTTTACTCCGGTCCTGGCGCTTTCACTAAGCCAGGCCGGTGTCAACCCCCTGCCCTTTTTGCTGGGACTTGCCATTTCCAGCAACATCGGTTCTGCCGCCACAATTATTGGCAACCCCCAGAATATGTTGATCGGGCAGGTCGGTCAACTGGATTTCGGAAATTTCCTTTTCTGGTCCACGCCCCCGTCATTGCTTGCTCTGAGCGCTAGCTACCTGACACTTTTGTGGATTTTCCGCGGTAAATTTCTGGCAAAAAAGGGCGCTATCCCGGAAAACGTTGCTCATGCGGTGAAATGGCCCTCTTTTGATTTATGGCAAAGCAGCAAGGGCATTGCTGCCATTTGTATTCTTGTTCTCCTTTTTTTCACTCCTGTTCCTAGAGAAATATCAGCCGTAGGGATTGCCGGGATTCTTTTATGCAGCAGGAAGATGAGAACCAAAGATATTCTTGTTCTGATTGACTGGCATCTTATTCTTCTCTTTTGTGCCTTATTTATCGTCATTCAAGGCATATCACAACACGGTTTGCTGCCTGCCCTGGCAGGCCGATTGGGTAACGGGGAAATCAGCATGCACAACCTGCCAGTCCTTACAGGAATATCCGCAGTGCTAAGCAATATGGTAAGTAATGTCCCGGCTGTCATGATCCTGGTCCGGTTTCTTGACCCTGCAAATCCTTTAGAATGGTACACCTTGGCGGTTTCAAGTACATTTGCCGGCAACCTTGTCACTATAGGTAGCATAGCGAACCTTATAGTTATTGAACAGGCAGCACATTTTGGAGTAGATATCTCTTTCAGGCAGCATGCAGCGGCAGGTATCCCGGTTACCATGATCTCTTTTGCCGCACTGCTGTTCTGGTTGATTATTTAAGTCATTTCAAACAAGTCCGGCATAAAACCCTAGGGGTTGAGGATGCTTTCATATCTCGCTATAGGAACCATACTTGGTCTTTCGGCAGGATTTGCGCCAGGACCACTTCTGGCCCTTGTTGTTTCCGAAACCCTGCAGCATGACATAAAGGCAGGGATCAAAGTCGCTCTGGCACCTATTCTGACGGATCTGCCGATCATAGTATTAACAGTTTTTATCCTGGCAAAACTCGCCCGCTTTCAACAGATCCTCGGTGTTATTTCAATTACCGGTGGTTGTTTTATCCTGTACCTGGGAATTAAGAATATTCAAACGAAAGGTCTTGATATTGCTAAAGGAACCAGTATTTCAAAGTCCCTGCAGAAAGGTATTCTCGTAAATGCATTAAGCCCCCACCCCTATCTTTTCTGGTTCACTGTTGGCGCACCGACGACCATGAAAGCCATGGTGCAGGGTCTGGCTTTTGCAATGTCCTTTATCGTGAGTTTTTATACGCTGCTTGTAGGATCAAAGATCATACTGGCTATACTGACTGACCAATCCCGCTCATTTCTCCAGGGAAGAACTTATATTTTCGTGATGCGATTTCTTGGAATCGTCCTGCTCGTGCTTGCCGGGATTCTTTTCCGGGACGGATTTGCTCTGCTCCTTCAATTCTGATCTGTGAATCTGGTCACAGCCATTCAATTTCCTGGGGTTCATACTGGATACCCACCTCTTTGCCAGGATAGAGTTTGAGCAATTCAACCTGCTCCCGCTGTATCCGAATAGTGACTACCAGTTCCGCAATTTTTATGGCGGTTTGTACCGTCTGTCCATTGCTTTCCAAGAATAGCCGGGTAACAAAACCATTTAAGCTGCCTATTTTCCATTTCAGCAGGGGACTTTTGCTCGAAAGCACAATTTTCAAGCGTGACGGATCAAGGATTGCCACCTGCTTCCCCTCCTCAGGAGTAGGAGCAACGAGGACCTGGCCATCTTCAAGCTCTTTCTGCAGAAAACCCTCCCAGCCGAACTTCCATGGACCGTAGACAGCACATCCGAGGCCGCCTTTAAAAAGCCTGCCATGCAGTAAATGCAACACCGAATCACAGGTCTCAAAGAGCCACTGCCAGTCATGGGTTGCAACCACAAGGGTGGTGCCCCATTCATCCCTTGCCTTCAATGATGCTTTCCTGATAAGACGGGCACTGCCTGTATCAACATTGGCAGTCGGTTCATCAAGGAGCAGTACTTCCGGTTTGAGAACAAGACGTGCGGCGAGGGCTACACGCTGCGCCTCACCTCCAGAAAGGGCAGACCAGCGGCGTCTGGAAAAACTTTCGGGTGTCAGGCCGACCTGGGTCAAGGCATCCTCCACACGACTTTTAAGACGCTTGATATCACCCCTGATTTTCAACCCATAGGCTACATTCTCAAAAACATTACGCTGCATGAGATAGGGTTCCTGGGGCAGAAGGGTAACCTTGAAACGGGTATCGCTGGTAAAAGGTCCTGTTTTGCGTCCTTTAAAAAATATTGATCCATAGGTTGGTTCCTCCAGAAAACCCATCAGCTTGAGCAGGGTGGACTTACCGCTGCCGTTGGGCCCGATAAGACCTATTATGGCAGCTTCAGGGATGGATACATCTTCAATGGAAAGAACAAGTTTTGTCCCGTAATAATGATCAACGTTCTGGATATGGTACATCTCCACCTCAGATCCTCCTTCGCAGACCTGCCAGTAAAATATTGACCGTCAACGCGATCAGGAGCAGAACCAGCCCCAATGCTATGCCCATGCCGAATTCGCCTTTGCTTGTTTCCAGGGCAATGGCCGTGGTAATGGTCCTGGTATGCCACTTTATATTTCCACCGACCATCAACGAAATACCCACTTCGGTCAATACTCTTCCCGTGGCTGTCACAGCTGCAGCTAAAATGCCGAGTCGAACTTCCCAAAGAGTGGAGATTGCAATCTGTTTCCTGTTTGCCCCCAGTGACATGAGGGTAATGTGCAGGTTGCGGTCCGAGGCTTCTACAGACGTGGCCGTCAAGGCAATGATGATGGGAAGGGACAGTATTGCCTGGCCGATTGCAATGCCTGGTATGGTAAAGAGCAGACCCGCCTCGCCCAAAGGACCATTCCTGGTAAGCAGCGCGTAGATGACAAGTCCGATGAATACCGTCGGTAATGACAGGAGGGTGTCAACAATGATCCGCAGCTGCTTTTTGAGCAGGAAGTCAAAATATCCCAGGACGTAACCAAGCGGGATGCCAAGGAGCAGACTGGCAGCCATTGCCAGAGTTGACGCTCGAATCGTGGCACCGATAGCTGAATACGTTGCCGGATCAAGGCTTACCAGAAGGGCATAGGCCTGGACAAAACCTTCTTGAATAAAATCCATTCCTGCTACCGTGCTGCATTAGGTGTAAAAAGCTGTTTATCGAGGAGCTTAAATTCTCCAATCAGCTGCTGCGCCTCTTCACCTGCCATCCAGTCGGAAAATGCCTGTGCTTTCTCATATTTGACGCTGGGGCAATGTTTCGGGTTTACCGGCATCACACTGTATTGGTTCAGGAGCACAGTATCACCCTCCACCAGGATAACCAGGGACGGCTTGCCGGCTGCAGCTGATTCATACTTGATATAGGTTCCCCGATCTGTCAGGGTATAACCCCGCAACTCAGCTGCCATAGTAATGGTAGGCAGCATGCCCTGGCCGCTCTGCCGGTACCAGGTTTCCTGTTCAGGTGTCGGGATATCTGCACCCTGCCAGAGAGCCCGCTCCATTTTATGGGTTCCTGATTCGTCACCGCGGCTTACAAAAATATTACTCGATGACCTGACTGCCTGCAGTGCTTCTGAAACCGTCTTTCCACTTATATTCGCGGGATCGTCTGTCGGTCCAATGAGCACAAAGTCGTTGTACATGATTTCCCTCCGGTCAATGCCGAACCCCTTGTCGATAAAATCAATTTCAGCCTGCGGAGCATGCACGAGGAGAACATCCACGTCACAGTTCTCGCCGAGCTTCAATGCCTTGCCTGTACCTGTTGATATCCACTTGATTCCTATGCCGGTCTTTTCAGTAAAAGCCGGCATGAGGTATTCGAGCAACCCGGTATTATCAGTGCTCGTTGTTGTTGCCATCAGCAAGATTTCCTCTTCTCCAGCAGCCTTGGCGAATTGGAGAGTAACTGAAAATACTACGAGCAAAGCAATCATATATAAACAAGGCATCATTACCAATGTTTTATCTCTTCCTATGTTTCTCACCGTTCCCCTCCCCTCCATTACTAGAAAATTGAACATTTTTTCATTCCCTGGCCAAGTCAATTAATTATTCTTCCCTTATTTTCGTTAAGGCTTTACGTATATGTTATTGAAACGAGTTAGTTCATAAGTATGTTGAGACTATGCCTAAAACGCGCAATTATGTCAATGTTGACATAATTGCATACTTTACTATTTATAAAATATTCAGAATTTGGATAACACGATGGGTAAACAGGAAGATAAATTCATTGTACGCTCCAAAATATGGATTGAAGACAGCACTGGCAGAGTTGCCTTTGGTCTTGGAAGATTTCGGATCCTTGAGGCAATTGAGCGCCTTGGTTCCATGAACTCAGCCGCTGCTGAATTGTCAATGAGTTATCGCTCCGTCTGGTGCAGAATAAGAGAATCAGAAGATCGCATCGGCAGAAAACTGGTAGTCAGGAAAGGCAAAGGCTCAGACTTAACCCCTTTTGCCAGGGATTTAATGAAGCAATTTACAGATATGGATGCAAGGCTAAAGCAAGAAGCTGATAAAATGTTCGGAAATCTTCTTTAAGGCCGGTTGAGCAAAGAAAATGAGGGAGATTTAAAATCTCCAGAATGTCTTAAAAATACGGTTATAACGCATCACCGCCAAATCAACTTACCGGGTTGCCGATCGACAATCATTCATTTGTCATTACTCTTAACTTTTTACTGGCATGACAAATTCTTTTTGATGAAGCAGCAATGGAAATCACATGCACTCTTAGTTGTAAAGAAACGCCACACTCCAACGCTGCACAATAAAGAACAAGGCCCAAACTTTGAGGGTATTTTGCATACCGCGATCAGAAAGTTTGGGCCTTAATAAGTTTTTAGTTATTCGCCTATAATTTTCACTAGGACCCTTTTGCGACGACCTCCGTCAAATTCACCGTAAAAAATCTGCTCCCAGGTGCCGAAATCAAGCCTGCCGTCACTAATTGCCACAACGACCTCACGGCCCATGACCTGCCTTTTCAGGTGGGCGTCGGCATTATCTTCATAACCGTTATGCCGGTATTGTGAAACAGGTTCATGCGGGGCAAGTTTTTCAAGCCAGACCTCGTAGTCATGATGCAAGCCGGGCTCGTCATCATTAATGAAGACAGAGGCGGTTATGTGCATGGCATTCACCAGGGCCAGCCCTTCCCGCACCCCGCTCTCCCGCAGACATTCCTCCACCTGGCCTGTAATATTGATAAAGGCTCGTCTGGTCGGGACATTAAACCAGAGTTCCTTGCGAAAACTCTTCATATCATTTCAATTATTTCTTTTTCTTCGCCAGTTCATCGTCAATTATCTGCTGGAATCCCTGCAGGCTTCTCTGCTGCAGCAAGCGGCCGTTTACAAAAATTGACGGTGTCCCGCGCACTCCTGCAGTGACACCGTCCTGCAGGTCACGCTCCACCATTGCGGAAAGAGCAGGATTCTGCATGTCCTTCTTGAACTGTTCCATGTCGAGTCCGACAGTCCCTGCAATTTCATCAAATTTTTCATCGTTGAGCTGGTTGTAATTCTTGAAAAGTTCACCATGGTACTCCCAGAACTTGCCCTGCTGGTTTGCTGCGAGTGCCGCTACTGCAGCGTTCATAGCAAACTTATGAATCCTTGTTAGGGGAAAATTCTTAAACACAACCTTGACATCATTCGGATACTGCTCGAGCACCTGCTCGAGTAAAGGTTCAACCTTTGAACAATACGGTCATTGGTAATCACTGAACACCGCAACAACAACAGGCGCTGCAGCTGGTCCCTTAAAAGGCAAACCGGAAATATCAATATCTACAATAAAGCTTATCCTGATCATCTCTAGGGTATTTGCCTTGCTGTCGGCAAGCAGCAGGAATTCACCACCCGGTGTTGTGCCGATACTCACAACAGAATCACTTACGTTCAGGGAATCTTTGATCGCGCCACTGCTGTCCATAATAAAAATCTTTCCACCCTCAGCGAGGATAAAGGTATATTTGCCATCAGCGGAAACCGCCATGTCAATCGGCTTGGCTTCGAGCTTAAGGGTTTTTGAGTCCCCCATCTCTACTTCGGCCTGAGCCAGGGTGCTCAAGCATACAAAAAGCGCTAACAGTAAAATGCATAATTTGCGGGCTAGACGCATAACAAGAATCCTCCTCAATAGATGTTTATTTATTTGGGGTAATGAAAATCAATTATTACCGTTACCTTCATAAAATAACCGGCTGCTCACCACTCCCTTTATTTTGAAATTTGCCGGCGAGCTCTGACGATACTCCGCAAGCTTTTTTGTATCAAGCATTTTCCTGCCATTGAATACAAATGCTGCGGGTAATAAATTATACAATCCTCAAATAAAATATTAAAAATATCTCCATCTTGCCGAAAACCTCTGTATCGTTTACTATTTTGTACTATAAAACGATAAACACCGGTGTTCTCAACCCTTTTGCATGGGGGCACTAAATTTCCATGGCCTGGAGACATAAAAAAATAATAATGGGAACAAAAATAACAATAACAATCTTTCTCGCCTTTATCTCCTGCCTGCTATTATTGAATTCCTGTTCTGGAGACAATAAAAAGGCCATACGGGTTGGCAGTACCCTTTCATCGTTTACAGGTACAGATCTGGAAGGCAATACTTTTTCTCTGGCATCCCGCAAGGATCGCCCGGTTATTATGCGTTTTTTTCTTATAAACTGCCCCTACTGCAAGGCGGACACTCCTGTATTCAATAAGTTTTTTGAGGAATACGCCGCCAAGGGTCTTTCGATAGTCTATATCAACAATAATGGTACCAACAGCAGTGAAGTAAAAAGCTTTGTCGAGGAACTTAATGTCCGTTTTCCGGTGATATATGACCCTGACGGCAATATAGCCAGGAAATATAATGTCAAAGTGCAGCCTTTGACCCTGGTTCTATCTCCGGAGCATAAGCTTCTTGCAGCCCTTCTTGGTGGGGTAAGCGAGGCAGAGCTGCATGAACTTCTCAGCCCTTACTTCCAGGGTTAAAGATAAAATATTTCTGAAAACACCATAATGACTAAAACAAGTATTCTTTTACTGGCTTTTCTGTTACCTCTGCTTGCTTTTAATCCCTCAACCGCAAATGGTGAGCCGATTGACACAGTATCGGCCGAGATCCGCTGCTCGGTCTGTGGCATGTTCGTGGCAAAATACCCGAACTGGCTTGCCCAGATACACTATGACGACCCTTCCCAAACCAGATTCTTTGACGGCCCCAAGGATATGATGGTTTTCTATTTTGCTCCTGAGCAGTATGGCGGTCCTTCACGGGAAACGATCAAGGATATCTTTGTAAAGGATTATTATACACTTAACTGGATGCCGGCAAAAGACGCTTTTTACGTGATAGGCAGCGATGTATACGGGCCCATGGGCCATGAATTCATACCTTTCGCAACCAAGGATGCGGCGGACTCATTTCTGAAGGATCATCACGGGAAGGAAGTCCTTACTTTCGACAAGATCACACCCGAAGTTGTTGAATCACTCCGTGAAGGTCAGAGGATGCGTTAGTTCACGCCGGGATGCTGCGGAACATTCCTCCTGTAATCCTTCAATAAAAATTCATAAGAAAACTATGCGGCCGTCTCATATTCTGCTCATCATCATTCTTTTTTTCCTCATACTTGACGCTGCACTCTACCTTCATGCAACACGCTTGCAGGAAACTCTTCGCTCTGACCATGCTGTTCAGGAAATTGCGGTTGCCGGGCTTGGGCTCACCGACTTGTGTGTTGCGACAGAGGCACGTTACACCAGGCATCCGGCAGTGAGTGATACCATGTCTCCATTTATGGATCATCCCGGTGCGATAGAACACTTCCCATCCGGATCATTCTGGGCAGCACCAGCAGATAAAAACATTCGCTAATCCATAATGACAATGCTCCCTAAAGGTTTGGAAAAACAGCTTAACATCCTTGATTTCTCTCTCTCGTCTTTATGGAGAAGAAAGCTGAAAAACATAAGCATCATGCTGGTGTTTGCGCTGGTCATATTCCTGCTTGGTTCCTTTCAGATGCTTACCGGCGCCCTGACAAAATCAGCAGATGCGGTTCTGCGGAACACGCCTGAAATAACCATCCAGAAAATGTCTGCCGGAAGGCAGGAGGCAATCCCGCTTTCCTATGAAGAAAAACTCCGCTCTATCTATGGCATCAGAGCAATTATTCCAAGAGTCTGGGGATACTATTTTGACGAATCAAGCCTGGCCAATTTCACCATCCTAGCAATGGATACCAATTCCATGCCGAGTGGCAATAAACTTGACCTCACCCTTTCATACGGCCATTTCCCCAAGCTCACAGAACCGGGAACAGCAGTATTAGGCCGCTCGGTTCAGGAAATTCTAGGCCTTGGTAAGCGCCGCATTTTTTCGCTTTTCAGACCTGACCTGTCCCTGAAATCTTTCAAGGTTGTCGGGCTTTTCAGCGGCCAGACCGATCTTATGACCAATGACCTGATAGTCATGAACCTGGACGATGCCAGAGATCTTTTTGCCATGTCCCCTACTATGGCGACAGACCTTTGCCTTTATGTTGCAAATCCAGCAGAGATCGAGACCATTGCAAAAAAAATTGCCGGCCTGCTCCCTGATACACGGGTTCTTACCAAGTCACAGATCCAGAAAACATACCAGGTTGTTTTCAGTTGGCGCAGCGGTTTTGCTTCTATCTGCCTTTTAACTGCCCTCGTTGCTTTTGTGATTCTTGCCTGGGACAAGGCATCAGGGTTATCGCCTGAAGAGAAGAGAGAAATAGGCATCCTCAAGATACTCGGCTGGGAAACAGCCGATATTCTCGCCATTCGCTTCTGGGAAAGCACGCTGATTTCCTCCCTAGCTTTTATCATCGGATGTACTGCGGCGTATATGCATGTAGCCTTCTTTGATGCCTCGCTCCTGAAGCCCGTTATGGTAGGATGGTCAGTCATTCATCCACCGTTTAAACTCTTACCTTCTGTGAAGCTGGCAGATCTCCTGCTAATCTTTTCATTTTCCGTACTACCCTATCTGGGTGCCACGGTTATACCAGCCTGGCGCTGTTCAATAGTGCCCCCGGATTCGGTAATACGATAATTGAAGGGGGTAAAGGGGTAAGGTTCCAGGGTTGAGAGGAATACATGTCAAAAGGCAGAATGCAAGCAGAATGAAAAATGGACAAAAATACAATACCTCAAATTAAAAACCATCTGCTGATAGCTGATGACTGAAAAAATGCTGATAGAACTAGAAAAAACCACCAAGATTTACAACCAGGGGAAACCAAACGAAGTGACAGCGCTCCACGAAGTGAGCCTTACCGTTGCACCGCAGACTATGGTTTGCCTCCAGGGGGCCAGTGGATCGGGCAAGTCAACCCTCCTGGCCATTATTGGTTGCGTTTTCCCTCCGACCAGCGGCAGGGCATCTATTGCAGGCAAACAGCTCTCG
>Ga0209536_100017247_pt1 | contig 10237 bp, 8 predicted proteins | sample DeeMarSeWOR28_12_FD_187461 | JGI IMG/M metagenome (GOLD analysis project Ga0209536, IMG submission 187461) | Marine sediment microbial communities from White Oak River estuary, North Carolina - WOR-2-8_12 (SPAdes) (version 2) | ecosystem: Environmental > Aquatic > Marine > Intertidal zone >... | reverse complement strand
GACCGCCTTCAGCAGCACCGTCTTCCCGCCCGCATTGGGGCCGCTGACCAAAACGGTGAACTCGGCCGGTGACAGTTCGAGGTCGAAGGGAACCGGGGGCTCGCTCTCGGACAGGAGCAGTGGATGGGCCGCCTGCACGATCGTCATCACCGCTGCGTTGCCGGTCGCTGCCGCAGCATCGCCGCCACCCTCGAGTGGCCGCGACCGGGCTGGCGCGCAGCGCCGGCACGGCACCATACCGGGTGCTACACCGTCGGCCTCAATGGCGAACCGCGCCCGCGCGTAGGCGTCGTCGGCGCGCGCGCACATGTCGAGACCGTCGACCAACTCATCGCCGTGCGGTCTCGTCCTCTCAGTCAAATCCCGCAGCACGGCGAGAACCGCACGGGCCTCGGCCGATTCCCAGGAACTGAGTTCGTTGCCCAGCTCCACGGCCTCAGGTGGCTCCACGAACAGGGTCGCGCCCGACGCCGATTCCCCGTGCACGATCCCCTTGATTCGATCACGGTCGTCTCGCCGCACCGGGATCACGTAGCGGCCGCTCTTGAGCGTCACCTCGGCCTGCCCTGCCCCGCGATCCAGCGCCCGCAACTGGCGTTCCAGGGTGACAATCAGACGATTACGCGTGTCCCTCACACCGCGTCGCGCCCGGGCCAAGTCCGCCGAAGCATCATCGCTAACCGAGCCATCTGGTTCGAACGAGCGCGTGATCCGGTCTTCGACGTCCTTGGGCGGTATCTCTGCAACCATGCCAGCCACCAGCGGTGCAGCGTCACCGATTCGGTTCAGCTCGGCACGCACGCTCCGCATCGCGCCCAGCGCAGCTCCGATCGCTATCAACTCGGCGGGCTCGAGAACGCTGCCAGGAATGCGCAAGTTCTCGATAACGGGTCCAATGTCGCTGACCACCTCGGGCCGGAACGGGTCTCCCTCATCCAGCAGTCGCTGCATCTCCGCCGCTGTGGCAAGTTGCTCGCTGATCCATTCAGTATCGGAACATGGCACGCGGGAACGGACGACGGCTGCTCCCAGTTCCGAGACCGCGTGGCTGGCTACTAGCTCGAGCGCCTGGCGGAACTCGAGCGCCTCCAGCGTCCGAGCCGGTGCAGCGGCCTGTAAAGGGGAAGGGGTGCCGGCGACTCCCGTCGCCAACACCCCTTGCTGCTGCTCCGTCGGATTGACCCCGGTCATGCTACGCAGGCCGCACCCGCGTCCCGTAACGGCCAACGCACATGATCTCTACCGGTTGGGGTCACTGCCATGATTTGGAACACTTCGACACAGACTGCTGGAAAGCTTTTGGCGTAACGACTCCTAGAGGGATGCCCTATCTCGGTGGACGACGGCGCTTCCGCTTGGCCGCGTTGAGCTTCCGCTTGCGCCGCTCACTCGGCTTCTCATAGTGACGGTGCTTGCGGAGATCGGAAAGGATCCCAGCTTTCTCGCACTTCTTCTTGAACCGCCGCAGGGCGCGTTCAAAACTCTCGTCTTCGTAGATAACTACTTCAGCCATGGACCTCTGACCTTTTGGGTCAATCTCTTGCGCGACGATGTACAGACCTTAAAAGGTAGATGGGATCAATCCGAATCTCAAGGAGCCTAGCCGGGCGGCCAGCGCATGGCGCGGCCGCCGAGCACGTGGGCGTGCAGATGGAAGACCGTTTGTCCGGCTTCGGCATTGGTGTTGACCACGACACGGTAGCCTCGCTGGCTCAGTCCCTCACCCTCTGCTACCGCCTTGGCGAACAGCAGCAAGCCGCCCAACACCTCCGAGTCCGTGACCTCGTTGAGCGACGCCACATGAGCGCGGGGAATCACCAGCGCATGGGTCGGGGCCTGAGGATCGATGTCGCGGAAGGCAACGAACCGGTCGTCCTGAGCGATGACGGTGGCCGGGATATCTCCCGCGGAGATCTTACAGAACAGGCAGTCTTTCATGTCAGGTCCCGAACGCTTCCTTCATCCGGTTCCAGATGCGCCGGCCCAATGTCTCTTCCGAGGGTGGGTCACCCTCCAGCTCGGAAAGGCGCTCGAATGCGGCCCGCAGGTCCGGATCCAGTTTGGTGGGGGTCCACACCTGGATCCGGACGAACAGCGAGCCACGACGTCCGTCGCTCACGTTGGGCAGGCCCTTATTGCGCAGTGTCAGGACGGTACCCGATTGGGTCCCGGCCGGGACCTCCAGTGTCTCGTCGCCGTACGGCGTAGGTATCACGAATTCCGCGCCCAGGGCCGCCTGGCTGAATGCCACGGGCAGGTCGAACACGAGGTCGTCGCCGCGGCGCTCGAACCGTTCGTCCTCTTCTACGTCCAGTTCCACCAGTAGGTCACCCGGAGCACCGTTGCGCGGGCCCGCCGCACCTTTGCCGCGCAATGTGAGGTAGTTCTCATGGGACACACCGGGCGGCACGTCGATCTCGACGACCGACTGGGCCTTCACACGCCCGTCGCCAGCACATTCGCGACACGGTTTGGCGATGACGCTCCCCTCACCCTCACACGTCGGGCAGGTGGTAACCGACACCAGTTGCCCGAACAGCGATTGCTGCGCCCGCCTGACCTCACCAACACCACCGCAAGTTTGACACGGGCCAGCGGAGCTACCCGGCTCGGCTCCCGACCCGCTGCACACACCACATTGCTTGAGCGTCGTGAGCTTGATCTTGCGCGACGTGCCATGGGCCACGTCAGCCAGGCTGAGCTTGAGCGAGACCCTTATGTCTTGGCCGCGCCGCCGGCTGTGCCGGGATCGCTGGCCGCCACCAAAGAAGGCATCGAACCCACCCATCCCTCCGAAATCCCGCATGAACATGTTCAGAGCTTCGGACAGGTCGAACGGGTGGAAGCCGAAACCACCTCCGCCACCCTTGAGCCCGGCCACACCGAACCGGTCGTAAGCCGACCGCTTCTCGGGATCGTGCAGTACGTCGTAGGCCTCGCTGACCTCCTTGAAACGCTCCTCCGCCACCTTGTCACCGTCATTGCGGTCCGGGTGGTACTGCATCGCAAGCTTGCGATAGGCCTTCTTGATGTCGTCGGTTGATGCGTTCCGGGAAACGCCTAGAACCTCATAGAAGTCACGAGTCATGATGGTGAAATCTAACTGGAACCGGAGGGGACTAGATGGCTCATTAGTCGACTCGTGTGCTCCACCAGCGAAACGACCTTACGGTACGGCATCCTGGTGGGACCCATCACCCCGATCACGCCCGAAAGCGATCCCGACTGGTAGGTGGACGTAACAATGGTGAAAGCGCTCAACTTGGGATCGAGGTTCTCGCCGCCGATCGTCACGGTGATACCCGGCTCATTACGTTCGCGCAACGCCTTGCGCAGCAGATCACGCTGCTCGGTGATCTCCAGCAAGGTCCGCATCCGCGTATTGCTATTGAACTCCGGCTGTTCGGCCAGCATCTGGGCGCTGGACAGCAAGACGGGGCTGTCCTCCATCTCGGGAAGCTGGAAGATGTTCTCGGCTTCTTCGACGAATACGTTGAGCAACTCACCATCGGGCCCGAGTGATGCGTCCCGCAGACGCTCCTTGAGAGTGCGCCTCACATCACGCAAGGTCAGTCCGGCCAGCCTCTCGTTCAGGACGCCTGCCAACTTATCGAGCGCTTCACGAGGAAAGGCGCTGTCCACCTCCACGAAGATGGTTCGGGCCGCACCACCCTTGAGCAACAGCACCATCAGGATGCGATCGGACGACACATTCATCAGCTGCAACTGTTCCAGCACCGCGTTGTCGAACGACGGAGCCACGGCAACACCCAGCTCTTGCGTCAGGATTGCGAGGACTTGGGCTGCCTTCTGTAATAGGCCCTCGATCCCGGTTGCGTCAGCCCCCAGCTCGCGCATCAGCCGGTCCTGCTCCAGCGCCGTGACGTTGGAGTACGCCATCAGCTTGTCGACATAGACCCGGTATGCCCGGTCGGTCGGCATCCGGCCGGCTGAGGTGTGGGGATGATACAAGTATCCCCGATCTTCGAGATCGCTCATCGTGTTCCTGACGGTGGCCGCCGACACCCCCAGCTTGAACCGCTTCGCGATGGTGCGCGAGCCGGCCGGTTCGGCAGTCTCCACGTACGAAACGATGACAGCCTCGAGGACCTGGCGTTCCCGCTCGGTCAGGTCGTCGCGTGCAGTGTCCCAAGTCATAGGCAGGCAAGAATTTAGCCACCTTGGGCCCAGGTGGTCAAGGCGGGGATGAGTTCATCGAGGCGCAGCCAGCCCTCGGTGGTGAGCCGCAGGCCGGCAGCGGCGCTGCGATCCGCTGCCCCACTGTCACGAGCAGCCCGTGGCTGCGGGTTACCAACGGTCGACGGCTCGATCCAGCCGGCGTCCACCGCCCGGCGGAGCACCCTAGGATTCAACCTGTCGATCTCATCCGGCGCCAGGCCGTCAGAGGTCCGGAGGGCAAGGTACGTGCGTTCCAGGCTACGCTGCGCAGGCGTAAGCGTTTCCTGTCCGACCGTTGGATCTCCCCCGGTCCGCATCACTTTTTCGTAGGCGGACCAGGGATCCAAGTTCCAACTGCGCGTTCTTCCGTCGAACCGGTGGGCCGAGGGCCCCAGACCGGCATAGGGCGCACCGGACCAGTACGCGCTGTTGTGAACTGCGCGGTGGCCCGGCCTGGCATGGTTGGAGACTTCATAGTGCTCGTAGCCCGCGGCGACGAGTGCTCGATGCGCCAGCAGGAACTCATCGGCCCATCTTCCAGCTCCGGCCGGTGTAGCCACTCCGCGAGCTATCCAGCGGTGCAACGGCGTACGCGGCTCCACAGCCAGCCCGTAGACGGAGAGATGATCCGGCTCGAGTTCCACGGCCCGCTCCAAGTCAGCGGAAAAGGCGCTGGGCACTTCTCGGGGAAGGCCGAAGATCAGGTCTATTGAGAGGGACGGGATACCGGCCCGGCGCAAGACTTCGACCGCAAACCCCGACTGTGGGGCGGTGTGCGTACGGTGCATCCAGGAGAGCACTGCAGCACTGAACGACTGGACTCCCAGTGAGACGCGGGAGACGCCGGCCCGCACCCAGGCTTCCGCGACCGCGAGTGTGACGTCATCCGGATTGGCTTCGAGCGTGATCTCGGGGCGCGGAGCACCGTGCTCACGATCCGGCCGTCGGGCAGCCACCCCGAGAATCTCCAGGAGGCGTTCCAGTTCCGCGGGCGGCACGAGCGAGGGCGTCCCGCCACCGAGGTACAGTGTTTCCAGCGGCTCGTCGTCCCACTCTCCCTGCTCCCGGCGAAACTCTCGTTCTCGCACCACGGCCTCCACAAAGCCTCGTGCCGGTATCGCCTTGCGCACCGCAATGGAGAAATCGCAGTAGGAGCAACGCCGGCGGCAGAACGGGACGTGAACGTAGACGTGGCGCATTCTTTGAAGCGTACAGGGTACACGTTACAGAGTACAGGGAGCGGAGAGTGGGGAAGCGGGGAGCGGAATGTGACCGGCCGGACCAACGGGATACTGGAGCGCCGCGACACCGGTTCGGAGCGGATCGCGCTACCGGCCGCCGCTGAGCGCAACCGTCACCCGAAATATCTTCCCCGGCTCCTGGCTCACCAAGCCTCTGATCTCCAGCGCCGTGAGTACGGCCAGGGTCTCAGACGCCGGTCGGCCGAAGCGGTTGGCCACCTCGTCCACGTGCTCGAGGCCCAGTCCCAGGATGTCGAGCATGCTGCGCTCGGCGTCGGTGAGATCGTTGGGAAGCGTCGAGGCCGGGGCCGCGTCGAAGGTTTGCCCGTATTCCTCGAGCACGTCACGCAGCCCCAGCGCCGGTTTGGCGCCATGTTGGATCAGCCGGTTACAGCCGATGGACAAGGGACTGGTGATCGGGCCCGGCACAGCCAGCACTTCCTTGCCTTGGGCCAGCGCGCAGTCGGCCGTGATCAGCGCACCGGATCTCCCCCTGGCTTCAATCACCAATGTCACGCAAGACAGGCCGCTGATCAGCCGGTTACGGCGCGGGAAGCTGCCGGCGCTGGGCCGCTCGCCCGGTGGGAATTCAGTCAGCAGACAGCCCGCAGCGGCCATTCGGTCATACAGCTTGCGGTTGGCGACCGGGTACACGACACCGAGTCCGTTCCCCAATACACCAACGGTGCCACCGCCGGCTTCTAGGGCGGCCTCGTGCGCCACCCGGTCCAGTCCGCGGGCCAAGCCACTGACTACGACCAAGCCGGCCCGGCTCAGGCCGCCGGCAAACAGGCGGCAAGCGCCAGCGCCGTAACGGGTATGAGACCGGCTGCCAACGATGGCCACGGCATCACGCCCGAGCAGACCGACATCCCCCAACGCGAACAGCACGGTGGGTGCGGCCGGTATCTTCCGCAAGGCCGCAGGGAATCGCTCGTCGTGCGGTAGCAGGACCACGCCACCCAGCCGCTCCGTATCGCGCACGGCGGCTGCACCGGCAGTCACCGACGCCTGGGAGATCGCTGTAGCGGCGGCGCGCGATATCGACGGCACTTCGAGCAGCTCGGGGAAGCCCGCCCGCAACGCGTTCTCAGCCGAGCCGAACGTCGCGAGCAACACGTCCATTCGCGCGCGGCCGATGCCCGGCACCAGGGCCAGCGTCACATAGGCGAGGTCAGACCCGTTCAAGGCAGGTATCGATCGGTGGCAGTTGACTCATCGTCTTCCCGGACCCGCCGGAGCAATCTCCAAATGAGCTCCCCGAGATCCTCCAGCCCGCGCTGAGAGGCAGCCGAGATCACCGCTATACCGCGGGCGTCGGGAGCCTGTATCTCTGGTGGTTCTGCGCCGAGCTCGAGCAAATCGCTCTTGGTCAGTACGACGATGTGAGGTTTGGCAGCTAGCCGCGGGTCATAGGCCAACGCCTCGGCACGCAGCATGTCGTAGCTCAGCTGTGGATCCGGTGAATCGAGTGGTACGAGACAAACCAGAACGCGGGTCCGTTCCACGTGCTGCAGGAATCTGTCACCGAGGCCTTTACCCGCATGTGCACCCTCGATGATTCCCGGGATGTCAGCCAGCACGAACGAGCGCCCACGAGAGAGACCTACAACTCCGAGATTGGGCTCCAGTGTGGTGAACGGGTAGTCGGCGATCTTGGGACGTGCCGCCGAGACGACGGAGAGCAGCGTGCTCTTGCCCGCATTGGGTTCGCCCAGAAGGCCGACGTCGGCGATGAGCTTGAGAATCAGCTCTATGTTCCGCTCCTCACCGGCACCTCCCGGCTCCCATTCGCGCGGCGCTCGATGAGTCGACGTGGCAAAAGCAGCGTTGCCGCGGCCACCGCGTCCCCCCCGCGCAACGCACAACCGGTCACCCGGCTGGATCAGTTCGCCCAGCTCCTCACCCGTGTCGGCGTCCCGGACCACGGTCCCGGGCGGTACCGGCAACACTCGATCGGATCCGGACCTGCCGGTGCGGTTCGAGCCCTGACCGTGTAGCCCGCGCTCCGCTTTCCAGTGCGTTCTATAGCTGTAGTCCAACAGCGTCGATAGGTGTGGATCTGCCGTGAGGTAGACACTGCCGCCGTCGCCACCGTCGCCGCCGTCGGGACCTCCCTTGGCGACGTACTTCTCGCGCCGGAACGAAGTGCAGCCCGATCCCCCGGTTCCGCCCGTCACGTGGAGCTTGGCGGTGTCGATCAACGCCATGCTAGCGTGCCTCCGGCCGCTGTAGTCGCAACACTGCAAGCTGGTGGGCCGTATTCGGTGCAAACATCACGATCCAGTGTGCACAAACCGAAGCTTCTTGTCCAACCGGATCTTTGCGATGGTGATCAAACAATCGTGAGATCTCCTGTGGCTCGCGTGTGGCCGACCGCGACACCGCGAGTATTGAGCACGGGAATCTCGGCGAACTGGGGTACCACCGACGCGGGTGAGGGATCGAGATCGAGCTGGTCCAGAACGTGGACCAGGGCCGCCATTGCGGCCATGGCATCGCCGTCCTCCACCTTGAGCGCCACTCCCAGACCGCGGTCGATCAGAGCGGCCAGGTAGACCCCGGCAGCACCCACCTTGATCAGCAGTGCTCCCGGGTTGGCCTGCATCAGCTCGGTACCCAGCCGGTTGCGCCCCGCCACCAGGTGGGGATGCTGCATCATCGCCTGTACGATCGCCCTCTCGGGCTCGCCCATACTCTGAGCCAGTCGCGCCAGACCCAACGCCATCCGTGTGAGCGGAATCGCGAACGAAACCGCGGTGCATCCGTCGACCCCCTCCGCTATGTCGAACTCGTTTATCCCAGTCCAGCGACTCAGCTCCTGCTTGATGCGCCGCTGTACCGGGTGACCCGACGCATTGTATCCGGCAGTCGGCCAAGCGTGGTGGCGCGCAAGCGCGAGCATCCCGGTGTGCTTGCCGGAGCAGTTACTAGCGAGCGGTGCCGGTCGCTCCAGCAGATCGTGGTCGAGCGGCGGCAGCGCGAACGACCGGCCCAGCGGATGATGGGGCCCGCAGGCCAGGTCGTCCTCGGTGAGATCCAGCCTGTTCAGGAACCGCCGGACGATCTGCACCTGGCTCTTCTCCGAACTGTGTGAGGCGCAGGCCAAGGCGAGTTCCTCGGGCGTAATGTCGTAGCGCTCCACCGCACCCTCCTGCACCAGCGGTAGCGCTTGGAACGGTTTGGCTGTCGAGCGCATGAATGTGACCAGATCCGGATCACCGGAGCGGGCGTACAGGTCGCCGTTCGCGCGCACGACGGCTGCAGACACACGGTGGACGGATTCAATCACGCCGGAGCGGGTGGTCTCGACGGTTATCTCGGTCATTGGGAACGATGAAGGGTACAGAGTACAGGGTGAGGAGTACAGGGAGCGGGGAGCGGAGCGCAGGATTGTCGATAGACCGGCGGGACCGCCCGAAACACGCGAATGCCGGGCAGACCGGGGATACCGGCACAATGGGCGGTGGCGGATTCGAACCGCCGACCTCCGGTATGTGAGACCGGCGCTCTAACCAACTGAGCTAACCACCCGAGTACGATCGCGCATGGCACTGCACCTGTGGACCGGCGTCAGAGCAGCGGATCGCCATCTGGAAAATGGCACGGCATCTGGGCGATGTGAAGAGGCGGTATCGCTGCGCGCTCCGGCGCGGTCTCGTAGCGCGCCGTCAGCGCTGCGGGAAGGTGAAATCGAAGCGGAAGCCGGCGCTGACGATGCCCTCGATGTCCGTCGCGTCCACACCGGTTTGGTTCCCAGCATTGCGAACCACGTTCGCCCCGACGTCCCACGCCAACCAAGCATAACGAATCGGTTGAAACCGGCCCGCCAAGCCAAAACGGTACGTCTTCTCGACCACGCCGAGGAAGATCGACGGGCTCGACACGAAGTCCGAATACGGCACGGGGAAGGGATCGCGCAGATTCCCCTCGCCCTGCCGCTGGAACTGGAAGAACGGAGTGACCTCGAGCCCGGCGAGCGGCGCATGCCAGGTCCCGGCCAGAGTCAAGCGGTCGTAGTCCACGAAGTCGTCGGCAAGCCCGCGATCGAGAAACGTATACCTGTCGCTGAATCTGTTCGTTCGATAGGTGAACGCCGCCACCTGGCGATACGACAGCTCGGCGTCCAGCACGCGCAGCAGGCCGGGTGCCCTGAGTCTCAAGTAGAACGCGTACCTTGTCGGGGCCCTTGTTCCGCCCGCGGCATCGATGTCGATATCGTCCAGTAGCCCCTCACCCGAAAACTCCAGCCGCCCGAATAGACGGAACCACAGCTGAGCGTCCAACATCGCGTTCTCAACCGTCTCCTTGGGTTCTTCGTCGGGAAAGCCCGTGGCGACCTGGAGAAACGCGCCCTCGAGTGGGTTCAAGAACCGCAGCATGAATCCCGAGGTGCCGGCAAAGAGAATCCCGTCGCCCAAGCTGGCCACGAAGTCCTTGGTGCGATACTCGAGGCGATGCACGGACAGATAGCGCTTGTGCCGATTGCCCTCAAGATCGGTGAGAGTTTCGAGTTCGCCCGTCAGCGATCGCAGCGCAAACCGACCAACGCGAATCTCGAACGAGAGAGCCGGATACGAGGCCGGAATGTCAGACAGGAAGAGGCTCCGTGTCCCCAGTGTGGTCCAGTTTTGCTTGAGGCGTCCAAACCAGACGTCGGCAAAGCTGAACGAAAGGGAGAGATATCCATTGTCCACCTGCCCGATGCGGCCTTGGTCGATCGGCGCGTCGGGGTCCGACGCGAGCTGCTGATCGCCGCTCAGGCGCACCTCGGAGGAGAAGATGCCCTGCTCCACCCAGGCCCCGGCCGTGTAACG
>Ga0209536_100017246_pt1 | contig 10238 bp, 7 predicted proteins | sample DeeMarSeWOR28_12_FD_187461 | JGI IMG/M metagenome (GOLD analysis project Ga0209536, IMG submission 187461) | Marine sediment microbial communities from White Oak River estuary, North Carolina - WOR-2-8_12 (SPAdes) (version 2) | ecosystem: Environmental > Aquatic > Marine > Intertidal zone >... | reverse complement strand
CACCACGACTTGCTTCGAGTCCATGAAGAGCTGCCCATCGTGAACCAGAACGGCGTCGAGGAAGACGTTCGGCGTGAAGCCCTCGTCGATTTCGAGCTCGATCAGCTTGACCGTCCCGGTGACGTGCACCAGGCGGTACTCGTAGAGGTCCTCGCCCTCGATGGTGAACAGGACGTACGAGTCCCGCGCCGGGGTCGTCAACATCACCGGCGCCGTCCGCCCGCCCTCGAAGGTGTCGCGATCGAGAATGATCCCGACGCCCCCGTGGTGGTAGCCGACGTCGACGGTGTCGGGATCCGCCACCCACACCGTGGTCTCGGCGTGGACGGGGAAGGGCTCGTCCTCGTCGCCGCTCCACTCCAAGCGGTAGAAGCCCTCACGGCTCGGTGTGAAGACCACCTCGGCCTCGCCCTCTTCGCCGGTCCGGATCAGTTCCCGCAGCACGACCTCGCTCTCGTATCCCTGGGACTTGACGCGCCATCCCGGATCGTCGGGGGGAGGAAACACCCCCGTTCGTGCTCGCAGCTTGTCGAGGCTCTCTCCGGCGACCTCGCGGCCCCGGGGGTCGACCCAGATCTCCTCCCAGCGGTCCCGGGTGACGGTCACGCGGCCCTCGGCCGGGAACGGCTGCTCGTTGGCGTCGAGGGTCTTGATCTCGATGCGGACCTCGTCGCCGGGGCGGTGGAGCGAGTGCGCGACACGGGGGAAGACGAAGTAACGCTGGCGGCTGACCCGCACCGAGCCCCGCCCCGTGATCTCCCGTCGCGACGCGTCGGTGACCCGCGCCTCGACGGTGTATTCGAAGTCCTGCTGTGCGTGGGGCGGCGTTTCGAAGGCGACGGTCGCCGTGCCTTCCGGACCCGTCCGGAGGGTCTCGCGGTGGACGATCTGCCCGGGACCTCCCCACCAGCGCTGTCGCTGCTCCATGTCTTCGTAGAACCACGGGAACTCCCGGGGCGGGCTCCACCACACCCACAGCGGGCGCTGGTAGACCAGGACCTCGACCTCGGCGCCGTCGACCCGGCCACCGAAGTAGTACTCGGCCGTGACCTCCGCCTCGATCGTGTCGCCGACCCGGAACGCCTTCGGCCGTCCGTCTTCCGTGGGCGTGCGAACGTCGACCTTGAACTCCGGCAGCTTGTACTCCTCGAGCCGGAAGAGGGTCGCGCCGCCGATGCTCCGGTTGCCGTCGCCGTCCGTGAGATTGACGCGGTACTCGCCCAGGGGAAGCGAGTCCCCGAGGCGCAGCGAGGACCACGCACTCCCGAAGGCGTTGAGCCGCAGGTCGCCCTTGGCGACCTCGGAGCCGCGAGGGTCGGTGATGCGATACGCGACGGTGCGGCCGGAAGGTGTCGAGTAGGTCTCGCCGTCGTGGCGGCGGGCGACGATCTTCCAGTGAACCTCGTCCCCCGGCCGATAGGCCGGACGGTCGGTGAAGGCGTAGATGCGCCAGCGCTCGCCATCGGCCCGCCGGCTCCCGCCGGAGCCGAATCCCAGCGCCTGGTCGTCGCCCTCGGTCGCCGCGACGAACAGGTCCCGGCCGCTCGAGGTCGCGGGAAGGCGGAAATGGGCCAATCCCTCGGCGTCGCTCTTGCCTCGCAGCTGCTCCCATCCCCAGACGCGGTTGTCGTGGCTCCGCACCCACAGGGAGATCTCGGCGTTCTTCCGGGGGGCTCCGCTGAGCGCGTCACAGAGGTAGACCAGCGCCTGCGAGCTCGAGGTCTTCATCACCAGCGACGCGCCGGTGACCAGGATCAGCTCCCGGACACGCTCGCCGCCCGCGCGGGCCTCGAGGACGTAAGCGCCCCGCGGCAGCTTCGGGTCCAGCGTCACCGTCTCCTGGCCGGGGACGTGATCCCCGGCATCGTGGGTGGGTCTCGGCCACGTGCGGATCGCAGGCCGCCCCGGGAGGCTCACGCGCCCCAGCCACGCACCGCTGTTCTCGTCGCCGGAGAATCCGACGTCGGTCACCAGATCGATGCGGTAGAGGGCGAGCTCGACCTCGGATACGTTCCGCCAGCTCAGGTGGAACTCGATCTCCGAGTCGGGGAGGAAGAAGCTCGAGACCGCCAGCCCCAGGCTCGGCGCCGTGATCTGCTCGATGCGCCGGACGGCGTCGTCGTGGTAGCGCGTCTCACCCTTCGCGAACTCTCGGACGAGCCGGCGGTAGACGGCCAGGGCGGCGCGGTAATCGGGCTCGCGTCGAAGCTGCCCATCCTGGCCGCGAGTCTCACGCCCGGCGCGAGCGAGCCACTCGGCGTAGTGGTACAGGGCGTCGTCGAACCATTCGGTTCCGGCGCCGGCCTCGAGGGCGGCCTCGAACTCGTCGCGCGCTCGGCGGCTCGCCGGCTCTCCGCCCGAGCTCGCCATCGTCATGGCGATGAGGTAGTGGAGGTGGGCGCGGTCGTCGGGCCGGACGGCGATGTCGAGGGCGTTGTCCAGGATCTCGATGGGTAGGCGGTTGCCGTAGCCGCCGTAAACATAGTACGGGTCGACCTCCGGGGGTCGGTCGGCTTTCCGGACGATGTCGAGGTAGCGCTCTCGCGCCGGGTCGATCTCCCGGGAGCCGGCCCAGAAGTCGAGCGCCGCCTGGTAGTGCGGCCACGCCTGTCCCCAGTTTCGCGACCGGCGGCGGCTCCACCAGAAGTCCCCGAGGGACTCCTGTGCCTCCGCCCACGCGGCGTCTCGATCCTCGGGGCGGCCGACGGCTTGCACCACGGCCTCGAGCAAGCGGCGCGCCTCGTCGAGCTTGCTGGCGTCGGCCGTGGCGGTTGCCGCCTGCGAGCGCCACAGGGTGTCCGCCCACCGGACGTCGGCCCGGCGCCGCTCCGGTTCGGAAAGGTCGGATTCACGCAGCGCGGCGTAGATCGAATGGGCCAGGGCGTACGAGCCCTCGGCGTACAGCGCCTCGGCGCGCTCCGGATCGGCGTCAGTGACGACGGCGATCTCAACGGGATCCTCTCCCGCGGAGCCGAGCCACGCCACGCCGAGGAACGAGATCAGGGGAATCAGGACGAACGGCAGTTTTCTCACGATTGTCTCCACGGCTCGCCCCCCGGAATCGGAATCCACAGACACCGGACCCTTCCCTGAGTTCCCGATGGTAGACTCGCGGGCAGGTTTCGCGAAGCCCCACGCCCTGAATCCGGAGGTCCCGCTTCGATGAGCCCGCGGGTGTTGCACCTCGACCCCACCTCACCCAGAGACGAGCGACTGCGGACGGCCGCGAGCGTTCTGGAGGCCGGAGAGGTCATCGCGCTGCCGACCGAGACCTTCTACGGCCTGGCGGTGGACGCCTTCCAATCCGCGGCCGTCCGGCGGCTGAACGTGCTCAAGCGCAAACCGGCGGACTCTCCGTCGTTGCTGCTGGTCTCGTCAACGGAACAGGTCGATCAGGTCGCGCGGAACCTCCCGGAGACCTTTCACACGCTCGCCGGCGCATTCTGGCCCGGGCCCCTCACCCTGGTCGTTTCCGCGGCCGATCGGCTGCCCCGGGAGGTGACGGGGGGCCGGGGCACGGTCGGCGTCCGGGTCCCCGGGCTGGGGCTGCCTCGACGTCTGGCGGGCGTGCTGGGTCGGCCGATCACGGGGGTGAGCGCAAACCTCCACGGGGAGGCCCCGTGTCGCACCCCCGCGGAGGTCGTGAGGGCGCTTCCCGAGGGCATCGCCATGATCCTCGACGGCGGGCCCGCACCGGGGGGTGCCGCATCGACGGTCCTCGACCTCTCGGGTGAGACGGCCCGTATCGTGCGGGCGGGGGCGGTTCCGATCACCGCGCTCGCGCCGTTCTTACCTGAAATCAACCGTTGAGTCGGTGTCAGCGATGTTCACGTCGTATAATCATGCGGTCGAAGTCGGACGGACGGCCGCTGCGGGCCGACCCCTCGAGAACCTCGGGGGAGGCCCGGAGAGGAAAGTCCGAACTCCGCAGGGCAGCGTGCTGGGTAACGCCCAGGCCTGGCGATGGGACGGAAAGTGCAACAGAAAGCAGACCGCCTGTCGCGTGCAAACCTCGAGTCACCTCGAGGTGAGCCTCACGGCGCGGCAGGTAAGGGTGAAACGGTGCGGTAAGAGCGCACCAGCGCCGGCGGCAACGTCGGTGGCTAGGCAAACCCCACGCGGAGCAAGACCGAATAGAGGAGCGTTCGAGGCCGGCCCGGCCGAGCTCCCGGGTAGGTTGCTGGAGGGCGAGGGAGACCTCGTACCTAGAGGAATGGCCGTCACCCCGAAAGGGGAACAGAATTCGGCTTACGGACGACTTCGGCACACATCCGAGCCCGCCGCGGCCCCGGTGGCGGGAAAGCGGCGGGCTCGGTCCTTTTCCCCGACATTGACGTGAAACCCTGGACAGGATCGCAGTCACTTCTCCGAAGAGGAGATACCGTCGGGGTCATGGCCCCCGGGTTCGGCGTCCGCGCGCGGGATCTGAGGGGCGGGGTCCGGCGGCTCGAGGCTCTGGGCTATCGGGTGGTGCTGGGCCGGCACGCGCTCGACCGCGACGGCTACCTGGCCGGCTCCGACGAGGCGCGGGCGAGCGACCTGAGCACGCTGATCGACGATCCCGACATCCGGGGAATCTGGTTCGCCCGAGGAGGATACGGATCGACGCGATTGCTGGACCTGGTCGACTGGTCCGGTCTGGCGCGGGCGCCGAAGACCCTGATCGGCTACAGCGACGTGACCGCGCTGTTCGCCGCTGCGCTCGCCCGCACGCGAAGCCTGTGCCTCTACGGACCGGTGGTCACGGAGCTGGCCGACCCCGAGGCGTATCACCTGCCGTCCCTCCGCCGCGTCCTGCGTGGCCAGGAGATCATCGTGCGTTTCGCCAAGCGGCAGGTGCTCGGCCCCGGCCGGGCGACCGGCCGGATGCTCGGCGGCAACCTCTCCGTCCTGATCCACCTGCTCGGGACCCGCCACGCGCCGCGATTCCGGGGGGCGATCCTGTTTCTCGAAGACGTGGGTGAGCCGGCCTACCGTCTCGACCGCATGCTCGCTCACCTGCGGATGTCCGGGGCGCTGTCCGGCGTCGCCGGCGTCGTGATCGGGTCGTTCGAGCCCGTGGCGCGGCGATCGTTCCTGAGGGACCGGCCGGTCGCAGAGCTGTTGCGCGAGACCTTCGAGCCACTCGGGGTCCCCGTGGTCGTCGGGATTCCCGCGGGGCACCTCCGTGGCAAGCGGACGCTGCCCCTCGGCGGGCGGGCCCGGTTGGATACCCGCGACGGAAGGCTGACGGTCGAGCCCCGCGCCGCCGGACCCTCCCGGCGCACATGAGCATCCCGGGACGGCGGATCCGGCTCGACCTGGCCTATGACGGGACGGACTTCGCGGGGTGGCAGGTGCAGCCCGGGCAGCGCACCGTGCAGGGGACGGTGGAGGAGGCGCTCTCGCGGCTCGGCGGCGGCGTCGCGGTTGCGGTCCGCGGCGCGGGACGCACCGATGCCGGGGTGCACGCGCGCCAACAGGTCGCGGACGCCGTGATAGCAAGCCGTCTCGACGACGCCGGCGTGCTCGCTGCGCTCGCGGCGATTCTCCCGCGGGACCTGAGGCCTCGAGTCGTGCAGACCGTCCCCGACGCTTTCCACGCCCGCAAGGCGGCGGTATCTAAGACCTATTGCTACGCCCTGGACCGCTCGCCGTGTGGCGACCCGCTCCGGTCGCGCTACGCGCTCCACCATCCCCACCCCATCGATCGTGGCGCGCTCGACGAGGCGTTGCGCGGGATCGTGGGCCGGAGGGACTTCGCGGGGTTCGCGGGCGCGGCCTCCGAGGTGAAGACCACCGTGCGAACCCTCGCCGAGGCTCGCTACGAGGAATCGGCGCGCGACCGGGGCGTCTTCACCTTCACCGCCGACGGCTTCCTCAATCACATGGTGAGAAACCTGGTGGGCACGCTGCTCGCGATCGGGCGCGGGCGCTTCGCCTCGGCGCGGATCGCCGAGATCCTCGACTCGCGGGATCGGACGCGGGCCGGTCCGACGGCTCCTGCTCATGGGTTGTGCCTGGATCGGATCGTCTGCCGCGGGGAGCGGTCCCCCGGTTCGACCGGCGCGGCAGAGGATCCGCTCGGCCGCGGTCCCGGTGTCGCCGAGCCCGCAGGGTGAGTCTGCCCCCTGCCGCAGCGAAGTTGTTATCATGGCCGGCCACGGAGGGCCCGTGAAAGCGGTACTGGTGACCGGGGGCGCCGGATACATCGGCAGCCACATCGTTCGTCGATTGCTCCACGAGGGGCGTCGCGTCGTCGTTCTCGACGACCTGTCCGAGGGTCACGCCTCGGCGGTCGGCAACGCCGATCTCATCCAGGCTCGGTTCGGCGACCGCGAGGTGCTCGACGAGCTGCTGGCCTCGGGGATCTTCGGCCACGTCGTCCACATGGCGGCGTCTTGCGAGGTCGGGGAATCGATGGAGAACCCGGCGAAGTACTATGAAAACAACATCGAGCAGAGTCTCGCGCTTCTCGAGGTGGCGCGAAAGCATCGCATCGACGGCATCGTCTTCTCGAGCAGCGCCGCGGTCTACGGAGAGCCCGAAGACGTCCCCATCACCGAAAGCCACCCGCAGCGGCCGACCAACACGTACGGGGAGACCAAGCTGGCCTTCGAGCGGGCCCTGCACTGGTACGGGCAGGCGTACGATCTCCGGTGGGTCGCCCTGAGGTACTTCAACGCCGCCGGGGCCCATCCGGAAGCGGACATCGGCGAGGACCACGCGCGGGAGACCCACCTGATCCCGCGGCTGTTGCGCACGGTCCAGGACGGGGGGCCCCCGACGCCGATCTTCGGGGACGACTACCCGACCAGCGACGGGACTTGTGTCCGCGACTACGTTCACGTCGTCGATCTGGCCGAGGCGCACGTCATCGCGATCGATGCCATGGAGCGGGGCGCCGTGGTGGGCGAGGCGTTCAACCTCGGCAACGGCGGAGGGTTCTCGGTGCGCGAGGTCGTCCAGGCCGTCGAGCGCGTGACGGGAACGGCGCCTCCGACCGAGCGCGCACCACGCAGGCCCGGGGACCCCGCCATGCTGGTCGCCTCGTCGGAGGCCGCGCGCAGGCGTCTCGGGTGGGTACCGGCCTACCCGGATCTGGAGCGGATCATCTCGACCGCGTGGGACTGGCACCGCACGCATCCGCACGGCTACGACGATCGTGGCGGCCGCGACACCGCCTGAGCGTTCGAAGAGACCCGGGGACGATATGAAGCGCACGGTAGATCTTGCACGACTCGCGGAGCCCGGGAGCGACGAGGAGCGAATCCTCCACCAGATCGAGCTTGATCGTCTCCCGCGTCACGTGGCGATCATCATGGACGGCAACGGCCGCTGGGCGCGCCAGCGACACCTGCCGAGGGTCGCGGGCCATCGCGCGGGGATCACCTCGGTTCGCGAGGCGGTCGAGACGGCGGCAAGGCTCGGGCTCGATGTCCTGAGCCTCTATGCCTTCTCCCGCGAGAACTGGAAACGACCCCGGACCGAGGTCGACACGCTCATGGGTCTTCTGCGGGAGTACCTGGCCAAGGAGTTCGCGACCCTGCAGGAGAATGACATCCGTTTCCACGTCATCGGCCGGATGCAGGATCTGGCCAAGCCGGTCCGGCGGGAGCTCGAAGACGCGATCGAGGCCACGCGATCGAACGCAGGGATGCGATTCAATATCGCGTTGTCCTACGGTGGGCGGGCCGAGATCGTGGATGCCTGTCGCGCGTTGATCGAGGAGGGTCTGTCGCCCGGGAGCGTCGACGAGTCGGCGATCGGTGCCCACCTGTACACCGCCGGACAGCCCGATCCCGATCTCTTGATCCGCACCAGCGGCGAGATGCGGATCTCGAACTTCCTGTTGTGGCAGATCGCCTATTCGGAGATCTGGGTCACGCCGACGTTGTGGCCCGACTTTCGAAGGGGCAATCTCTACGAGGCCCTTCTCGACTACCAACGGCGGGAGCGACGCTACGGAGGTCTGGTGCCCGACGGGGCGCCTGGTCCTCCCGCGGTCGCGCCGCGGTAACCGCCGGCACCTTCGATATGCGCCGCATCCTGACGGCTGCCGTTCTCCTGCCGCTCTTCTGGCTACTCGTCAAGCGAGCGCCGCCCTGGGCGTTCTACACGGTCGCGGCGGTCGCCCTTGTGCGGGCGGTGTGGGAATGCCTCGTGCTGCTGGAGCACACTCAGGCCCGGCCCTTCAAGCTGCTCGGGGTCGCCGGGAGCCTCGCGGTTCTGGTCTCATTCGTGGAGCTCGGGCCGTCGTTCCCCGCGATCCTTCCGGTCCTCGGGGTGGTGGTATCGGCCCTGTGCATCTCGCTGTGGCTCCGCGAGGAGCCCGCCGCCATGCTGGGCGCCGCGCTGGGCACGGTGTTCCCCGTCGTTTTCGTCGGCGTCGCCCTTTCGTACTCGGTGGCGCTTCGCACGATCCCCGGAGAGGACGGCCAGGACCTGTTGATGCTGCTGCTGGCGTGCGTCATCGCCACCGACACGGCGGCTTACTACGTGGGCAGCACTTTCGGCCGTCGTCGTCTCGCGCCGCGCGTTTCGCCCAAGAAGAGCTGGGAAGGGGCGCTGGGCGGCATCGCGGCCAGCGTCGGCGCCGCGCTGCTCGCCCACTTCTGGTTCTTCCAGCGGCTTCCCCTGGTCCACGCGGTGGTCCTCGGATTGCTGCTGGCGGTGGCCTCGATCCTCGGAGATCTGTCCGAGAGCGTGGTGAAGCGGGCGGCCGGCGCCAAGGACGCCTCGAACCTGCTCCCGGGTCACGGCGGCATGCTCGACCGCGCCGACAGTCTGCTGTTCGCCGGGCCGGTGCTCTACTACTACTATTTGTTGGCACTGGGCGGCGGGGTGGGGGGACCGTGATGAAGAATCTGGCCGTCTTGGGGTCCACCGGGTCCATCGGGCGAAGCACGCTCGACGTCGTGGCCTCTCGACCCGACGCCTTCCGGGTGGTCGCCCTTGCCGCCGGCCGCAATCTCGACCTTCTGCTCGAGCAGGCTGCTCTCTTGCGGCCCCGGATCGTTACCGTGGCGGACGCGTCCGCGGCGGGCGAGCTCGAGGGCCGGTTGGACGCGGGCATCCGCGTGCTCCACGGCATCGAGGGACTCGTGGAGGTCGCGCGCCTTTCCGACGTCGATCTGGTGGTCTGCGGCCTCGTCGGTGCGCTCGGATTGCACCCGACCTGGGCGGCCGTGGACGCGGGTCGCGACGTCGCCCTGGCCAACAAGGAAGCCCTCGTCGTGGGCGGGGCGTTTCTCACCGCCCGGGCCCGGGAAACCGGCTCGGTGATACTCCCGGTGGACAGCGAGCACAACGCGCTCCACCAGTGTCTCCGGGGCGAGGCCATCGGCGAGGTCAAGAGGCTGTGGCTGACCGCGTCGGGTGGCCCGTTTCGAAGTCGTCCCGCGGAGACCCTCGCCGACGTGACCCCCGAGGAAGCTCTTCGACATCCGACCTGGAACATGGGAAGGAAGATCACCGTCGACTCGGCGACCCTGATGAACAAGGGGTTGGAGGTGATCGAGGCTCACTGGTTGTTCGGGATCGGCGCAGACCGGATCGAGGTCGTCGTGCACCCGAAGAGCGTCGTGCACTCGATGGTCGAGCTCGTGGACGGCTCGTTCAAGGCCCAGCTCGGCATCACCGACATGCGCCACCCGATCCAGTACGCCCTGACCTGGCCGGAACGATGGGCGAGCGCGCTTCCCCCTTTCGATCCGGTCGCGGCCGGGCCGCTCGAGTTCGAGCGCCCCGACCTCGAGCGATTCCCGTGCCTCGCGCTGGCCTACCGCGCCCTGAAGGCGGGCGGGGCGGCGCCGGCCGTGCTCAACGCCGCCAACGAGATCGCCGTCGAGGCGTTCCTGGACGGCAAGATCGGCTTCACGGATATCCCCACGACGATCGAGGCCGCCCTCGAGCGGCACGGAGGCGACGGGGCTGATAGTCTGGAAGACGTCCTGACGGCCGACGCTCGGGCGCGGGAGACCACGGTCCGGCTGTTGGCGGAGGGAGTCCGTTTGTAATGCAGACGTTGGAGTTCGTCCTCGCGTTCATCGTGGTCCTGAGCCCGCTGGTGTTCGTCCACGAGTTCGGGCACTTCATCGTTGCCAAGGCCTTGGGCATCGAGGTGCCGGTGTTCTCCATCGGCTTCGGCCCACGGCTCGTCGGTTTCCGGCGCAAGGAGACCGATTACCGGATCTCGTTGATTCCTCTGGGCGGTTACGTCCGCCTGGCCGGAGACGAGGCTGACGAGAACCGCACGG
>Ga0209536_100017245_pt1 | contig 10238 bp, 13 predicted proteins | sample DeeMarSeWOR28_12_FD_187461 | JGI IMG/M metagenome (GOLD analysis project Ga0209536, IMG submission 187461) | Marine sediment microbial communities from White Oak River estuary, North Carolina - WOR-2-8_12 (SPAdes) (version 2) | ecosystem: Environmental > Aquatic > Marine > Intertidal zone >... | reverse complement strand
ATAAAGTCCAGATATTCAAGAGAAGAGAAAGAAGAAGTATTGAATTTTGTTCATCATATGAATCAGTTGACTTTATTTAGTAAACAGGAAATATTAAAACTATTGTCACTTAATCGTGCGACCTATTATAACTGGTTAGGTCGTAGTGAATCTGATCAATTGACGGATCTCAAACCGGTTGGTAAGAATCCGGACCGGGATGTTGGCGCAATGGTCCCGCACCCAGCGCGGCGATTTCCCGGGCCCGGTGTTGCAGAGCTGCCCCACCCGGCCGGGAGCCGGTCAGGTATACATATCCTCGCCGGTTCAGGTGAAAAGCATTGCCCCATTCATCAGCTAATGCTTCCAACAGGTCGATGCTGCGGTTCATCAAATCAACCATGGCCGTACCCGGGCCCGGCCACCAGTTGCGATAGGCCTCGGTAGATTTGTCGCTGGTCAGGGTCAGCGGCGGCCGTTCGTCCACCAAAACGACTTTCTTCACGCCAAAGCGGACGGCCAGGAAATAGGCCGCCGTAATGCCGGCTATGCCCGCCCCACAAATGACCACATCCGCTGTTTGCCGGCTCATGCATCCCCCGCCAGCGGCAAATCATCTGCCGGATCATAATCCTTGTTGGAGGTATTGGCGTCGCCCGCATATTGGTGCCGCCGGTTGCGTAACCTGGTCACCCCGCCCCGAACGACCTGGAAATGATCGTAATCCCGGGCCACATAGGCGTCTGGGAAAATGAGCTGCGCTTCCTGGCGCACCATTTGTTCGTAGTAACGCCGCGAGATATGGGTCAACAAGAGGGCTTTGGCCTGCACATCCCGGGCTAATCGTGCGGCCTGCCCCGCGGTTAAATGACCGAATCGCGCAGCCAGGTCGGCGTCTTCGTCCTGGTAGGTGGCTTCAATGGTGATCGCATCTGCCTGGTGGCAAACTTCGCGCAGATTATTGGTCCGGCCCACATCCCCAATATGAACATATTTCGTGCCCGGAATCGGGTCGCCCAGCACATCATCCGGCCGGATGGTGCGTCCATCCGCCAGCGTGATCGATTTTCCCTGTACCAACCGGCCGCGTTCCGGGCCAAAAGGTACGCCCAGGGCCGCCGCTTTTTCCGCCAGGAATGGCCGCCGCGCTTTTTCCGCAAATAGAAACCCATAACAGCCGCTGCCCCGGTGGGTCACGGGAAAAGCAGAGAGGTGAAATTTTTCGTCCTCAACGATGACCATACCCGGATGGAGCGGGATCAGATTGATTTCTACCGGCGGGCGGGTATTGCGCCATACAACATGAAAAAGTAAGTCCGCCACCCGGTCCAGCGCCGGCTGCCCGGCATAAATATCAATCTGCCCCAGGGTTTCCCAGCGTCCCAGCGTAGACATCAGGCCGCCCAGGCCCAACACATGATCCAGGTGGCTGTGGGTGAGCAAAATTGTGTTGAGCTGGCGGAAGCCGAGGCCGCTGCGTAATATCTGGCGCTGGGTGCCCTCACCGCAGTCGATCAGGAACCGGTATTGACGGTGGAGCACCATGTGCGCGGAAAGCCCGCGATGAATGGAGGGCGTAGAAGCAGAAGTGCCCAAGAAGATAACGTCAAACATAAAGCGTGAAATTCTCTGTTAATTGTGATTGGTTATGCCGGCGCCTTGCACAGCTACCCGGCCGGGTTGCCCCTCGGCGCCGGAAATCTGGATGGGTGCTTCCAGCCATTGCGCTAAAACAGCGGCATTGGTGAACAGGTGTGCAGTACAATTGCCGGTGGTCAGGCTGGATTCACCATGGGCTAATGCCATCGGTAACAGCAGTTGGTCGGCCAGATGCCGGTCCACTGCTCCGCGATTGTCTATGAATGCGCCTAATTCGGCAACCGCCGCTTCAGCTACCTTGTCCGCCGGCAATCCTTTGCGCCCCAGGTGGCTGAAGCCCGCTTGCGCCGTCCACAAGACCAGCCCCGCACCCGGCCCCGGCCCCCGTTCGCGCGCCGGCCGGACGGAGGAAGCCAGACCCATTTCATGCAGCAGGTTTTCCGCCCGCCGGGCCATGCGGTGCGGAATATGCGCCGGCAGGTTGGTGACGGCGGCGATCCCGTCAACCTGCTTGACCGGTTGGGAAGTGAAGTGCACAGCCTCTAGCCGGGATACCGGCCGGATGGTCGCCGCGATTTCGCCACCACCCACCGGATACCAGCCCCAGGTATGCAGGCCGAAGTCGCATTGCGCGCCGAAGCGGGCCAGCGCCGGCCGGAACACCTCGGCGACATAATGGTGAGGCGGGCTAAAGGGGACAAAGGTGCCGCCGCGAATGATCACCTGGGAGGTCGTGCCGGCAAAGAGCAACGGCCAGAGCACCGCCTGGAGGATGAGTGTCGCCGATCCTGCGGATCCGCCCGCAGCGGCATCCTGCACATCAAAGCGGTATTCGCCGCCAAGCGGTGGGCTGCCCGGCCGGAAGGTCAGGTCGGTGGCATTGAGTGTGTCCCCCTGCACATCCGCCCGGCAGATGGCGGCCAGCGCCCGCACCACAGTGAGGTGTTGGGGACGCAGCCCTGGTTTTTTGCGCCCGGCGCGAATGTTGGTGATGCGCACCGCCCGGCCGGTAAGAGCGGCGAGACTGAGACTGGTGCGCAGCACCTGTCCCCCGCCTTCCCCCTGCTGGCCATCAATTTTTTTCAGAGACAATGGGCACCTCGGGAATATCCGTCACTTGCTGAATCAACTTGATTCCGCATACCATCATTCTATTTTCAGCGACAATCTACCGGTTGGCAAGCAAGTGATTGACGGCACCCTGGCGAATATTCCGCGGGAAGGGAAATGATCGCTGTCCCCAATAGGTTAACGGCCGATAAGGAAACCCTATCGGCCGCTAAAAAAGTGGCGGTTTATTACGGTGATTGCCCACCCAGAGATGGAAGTCCGCCGGCGAAATATCACTCATCATGTGTAACGCTGACATTTATGAATGTAAGTGTTACATGTCCCTAATAAAGTTAAGTTTACCTGCCTTTTCATCTGTCGGCTTTTCGGTTTTCTTACTTTTTTGTTGCCCAAATATTACCATGGCTATCATTCTTCACGCGGAAGAGAAATGTCGAGTATACTAAAAGCAAATGAAGGCGGGAGGATGGTGATGGAAGGGAAGATTCTGATTGTGGAGGATGAAGAGGGGTTGCGCTCTTCGCTCCGGGATTATTTTCAGCGAGAAGGATTTCAGGTGGTAGTGGCTGTTGATGGCCGGCAGGCGATTGCTGCTCTGGATGATTACCGGCCGGATCTGGTCATTCTCGATGTGCAGCTTCCTTATCGCGATGGGCTGGAAATTTGCCGGGAAGTGCGCCGCCGTTATGATCACGGCGTCGATATTATCATGGTCTCCGGAAAAAAGATGGAGCTGATGGATAAAGTAGTCGGGCTGGAGATTGGCGCGGATGTCTACCTTTTTAAACCCTTTGAGACGCGCGAATTATTGGCTCAGGTGCGCGCGTTATTGCGCCGCCGCCACGCGCTTGGTGCACGGTCTGAGGACAATGGCTGGTACAATGTGGACCAGCGCTTGCGGATCCATTTCCAGAAACGGCTGGTGGAAGTGAACCAGAAACCGGTTCATCTCACGCGACTGGAATTCGACTTGTTGCAAAAGCTGGCTGAGCAGCCCGACATGCCTTTTACCCGTTCTACCCTTCTTGATGAAGTATGGGGATATGCAAATACGGGCGAGTATTCTGACGCCGCGATAAATACGTGTATTTCCAAGTTGCGCGCGAAAATCGAGCCTGATCCCGGAAATCCGCAATATATCATTTCAGTGCATGGGGTCGGATACCGCTTCAGTACCGATTGATAAAGGCATTCATGGTTGGCGATGAATAATTGGGTAGAGGTCACGTTTTGGCTACCTGTGCTGGTGGTGCCGGTATTCCTATTGTTACTGGTTCTGCTAGCCTTCCTTCTTCTGGTCATAATACGCCGTAACCGCCGGCATGTGGAGAAATTGGAACAGGCATTGGCGGACGCCCAAAGGAAAATGGCCGGACTGGAAGAACGTGAAGCCGAATGGCAATCCGCTACCGAAGCCTACCAGAATTTTGTATATATCGTTTCGCACGAAACCGCCAATCCTTTACAAAGTATCCAGACCAACCTTGATAATCTGGTGGCCAGCATGCCGGATGGTCAGATGGAGTGGCAATCTTACCATCAGGTTATCGTGGAGGAGATTCGGCGGCTGGGACGACTGACGGAAAATTTACGTATCCTTTCCCACCTGGAAGCCAAAGAGACCGCCACCGCCTTACAGGTCGTCAATCTCAAGGCAGTGATTGAGGAGGTGATCATTGCCCGCCCTGATGAAGCCGAGCAAAAAGGATTGACCCTACTTTACGTAGGGCCAATGGCTGCATTCCGGGTGATGGGCGATCGGGAGCAGCTCCGGCAAGTATTCCTCAATCTCGTGGATAACAGCATCAAGTATTCACGTAAAGCGGGCGGACTGATCACCATATCCGCAGACATTGGTAGAGAGATAATCTGCATGCGGGTGTCCGATGAAGGGATTGGTATAGATGGTGAAGATCTGCCCTATGTGTTCGAGGCGGCTTATCGCTCACCCCATGCCTGGAGCTATCGCCGCCGGGGTAGTGGGTTGGGTTTGCATATCGCCCAGCGAATCGTGGAACGGCATCAGGGAACGATACAGGTCGATAGTGAATTTGGGGCCGGAACAGTGATCACAATTGAATTACCCGCCATCCTGGCTGAGCACGCGTAAAAAAACGAAATAACCAATGAAAACATCATCCCTTTTGATTATGCTTTGCAGTTTTTTCTTCCTTACTTCCTGTTTGCAGGTCCGTACGGGAGAGCGCCCGGCCGGGGCGCCGTTGCTGGATATAGATTTAAGTGAGCGACCGGGGCAACCGGAAGAGAGTCCCGGTTCGACCGCAAATGACCCTACGGCCGCACCGCTACAGAATCCCTGGCCCGAAAATGGGGCTAAAGCGGTTTCTGTTGATCTCGACCTGGATTGGCAACAACCCTTAGAGGGGGAGACAGTGGTCGTTTATGATGTTTTCCTCGAAGCAGATGACTCCACGCCGGATGAATATGCCTGTGAAGATACCCCGGTTTCCCTTTGCGACCCGGCCGGCTTATTAGCCTACAACACGCGTTATTACTGGCAGGTCGTGTCCATTGATGGGCAAGGGAAAGAGCGGGTCAGCCCCATCTGGCACTTTTCCACCGCCCCTGATCCCACGACTCCTTTATTCAGCGATGATTTCTCGTCCGATAAGGGTTGGGAAGATGAGAGTGATGGCCACATTCAGCGCGATCCCGATCAGGAACAATTGGTTTGGGAAGTGGAAGGAGATCCATCGTATGTCTATTACATGCCGGTGGACATTCAACCTGACTGGGTAAAACTCACTTTCCGTATTAATCTCCTGGCTGGCGGGGGCAACAATCATATCTTTGTCGGCCTGGTGGAAAAGGGACGTGATGTTGGTGCAGATCCATCAAACCGGCCGGGATTTTATTTGTCCATTGGCCACGATGCCGGTGTGGGGACATACTTGCACCATCATATTATTTACGCGGACCAGCCTACGGAAAAGCTAACCCCTCCCGAAGGATGTGCGGATATAACCTGCACGCCCCAAACTGCTTACCTGCAGCCTGGGCCCTGGGGAACCTGGAACAATGTTGCCCTAACCATCACCGGGAATACATGGGATGTCGTGCTCTCCGATGCGTCGGGGCGCGAGATTGGTCGCATGTCCGGTATAACAGACGCAACCCATGATGGTTACGAAGGAATAATTTTATCTAGCACCATTCTTCGGACCTGGGAATGGCTACATGGTTATGTGGATGATATTCAGCTCTATGCTGCCCCACAACGATAGGTGAAAACATGAAACAATCTCGTTTAGTGGCCGGCCACAAGGAAAAGACAAAACTACCGGCTAAGCGGCTACCATACTTCATTGCGCTCCTCCTGCTCTTCTTGCTCAGTGCCTGTTCGCTGACAAAGACCCGGCCGGACGTGGAGACAGTTGTTGAAAACAGCACAGTATTTGCCGAGAACGCCAAAGTGGTCTATATGACAGTTGGTGATGTGACCAACGACGGCCGGCCGGACCTGGTGGTGACCACCTGTTGTGAGGCCCGCGCTGCTGTCTTTCAGAGAAGCGGGAATGATTGGGATGAGGGGGTATTATTGGCCGGCCCTTCGCTCACCGTTGCCAACCGGCCCATCGTCGGCCCCACAAAAAGTGATGGCCAGAACTGGTTAATCTATACCGAGCACCTGGGGGGTAACAATGGTCAATGGTTACGCAGCCACCACTATGCGGGTGTAGACCTGGTGGAGGACCAGGATATTGCCACGCGCACGGACTGGCCCGGGCAGCAGGCGCCGGCCATAGGTGATTTAGACCAGGATGGAAACGTGGAGGTCTGGTATGTAGAGATGTACGGCGAAATGCCCGAACCGACAGTACACCTTTTTCGTACTGTCTGGGATCCAGAAAGCGAAACATTTGTGGGCCGTGAAATTAAAGACGGGGGTAAGCCGCAGGGCTCCCACATTCGGCCGCGGATTGGCGATTTTTGGGGGAACGGCACCACATCATTGGTCTGGCTTTCTCGGCGGGGCACGCTCGAACTGGTTTCCTATACTCCAGGAGAGGGAGGGGAAAGTCACACTAGCAGGCCTATTTATGAAATCAACGATCCTATCCTGGACTTTCACGTGGGAGAGTATGACCAGGAGCCGGGATTGGATATTAGTTTTGTCAGCTGGGATGGCGAGATGGGCCGGGCTTATCTCCTTTCCGGGGGTACTTTTTCGGCGGAACAGATCGGTGAGTCGGCAGAGCAGCTAAGAGGTATCCGCATGGGCGACACAAATGGGGATGGCCGGGCGGAGATCTACGCCATCGGCGCTACAGGCGGCGTTTATGGGCTTGACGAGGATGGTAGCTGGCAGCAACTGGCTGTGTTTGAGGATGTGGACTGGCAAGATGGGGCTGTCCTGAAAGCAGCGGAAGGGGGCAAAGACGAAGTTTTCTTTTCCGGCCATCGTGAGGGAACCACAATTCATATCATCAGCGTATCCAGACCATAAGCGGCTGCTTCTGCCCTGTTGGCCAATTGGTTGTTCTTATGTAATTCATTCTTTCGCCAGGGTGCCGGTTGTGCTATTATCCCGCTATGACGACTGTTCTCCTTGTACGCCACGGGCAAAATGATTGGGTAAAGAAAAATCGGCTGGCGGGTTGGATTCCCGGCGTGCACCTGAATGAAGAAGGACAAAAACAAGCGGCAGCAGCGGCGGAACGGCTGGCCCATTTACCGGTGAAAGCCATCTATAGCAGCCCGGTGGAGCGCTGCATGGAAACGGCCCAGATCATCGCCGGCCGGTTCAACCAGCCGGTTATTGCCCTGGCCGATGTCGGCGAGGTACGCTACGGAGAATGGGAAGGGGAAGAAATCAAGATTCTGGCAAAGAAAAAAGCGTGGTATGCGGTCCAGCATTTCCCCAGCCGGTTCCAATTCCCGGAAGGCGAGGCATTGTGGGCGGTGCAACAACGAGCGGTCATGGCGCTGGAAAAATTGTCCCATGATCATCCGGAGGAGTTGATCGTTGTTGTTTCTCACGCTGACGTGATCAAGCTGGTGCTGGCCCATTACCTGGGCGTCCATATTGATCTCTTCCAGCGTATCGGTCTCTCGCCGGCTTCCGTTAGCGCTCTTTCTTTACATAAAAGTGGAATGGTGCACGTATTGCGCATCAATGATGACGGCCCCTTCCAACCGCCGCCCCCACCGAAAAAAGATGAAGATGAAAGTGAATCCACGTCCCATCAAGAATCCGAAAAAGTGAGTGGACATGCCTCGAAACATTGAATTAAACCCAGCCAATCATTTAACCATTGGCACTGTCGGCCCCCCAGGAAAACGCACCTTTTACCTGCAAGGTAGCAAAGGGACCAACACGATTTCGCTGACCATCGAAAAAGAGCAGGCGGTCATGCTGGCCAGCAGCTTTGAATCTTTGCTGGAAGAGTTGCAAAAACTCAACCCACAATTGACCAGCGAGGGAACAGAGCAAATATTCTCGGACCTGCGCCTGCGTGAGCCGGTAGAATCCTTGTTTCGCGTGGGGAATATAGGTCTGGGCTATAGCGAAGAAGATGACCGCGTGGTGCTGGTCGCCTACGAATTAGCTGAGGAAGAAGAAGACGCCAGCGCGGTCAGTTACTGGGTCACCCGGGATCAAATTAGCCTGATGATTCCCCACATCCGGGAGGTGGTGCAGGCCGGCCGGCCGCTTTGCGGCAATTGCGGCCAGCCCATGGACCCGGAAGGCCATTTTTGCCCGCATCGGAATGGGCATGTCAAGTAGTGATGACCGGCGCAGAAAGAAAACATATCCTGGACACTTTGACGTCTGGCGTCATGGATATGGTGGGGCTGCTTCCCTGGGGCTCTAACTACACTTTTTTGGTCAACATTTGCCAGGAACTGGCGGAAATGCAGGCGATTTATAAACCGCGAAAAGGAGAGCGACCGCTGTGGGATTTCCCCCGCGGTACGTTATGCCAGCGAGAACGGGCGGCATTTTTGGTGAGTGATGCCCTGGGCTGGCATATTGTGCCCCCCACCGTCTTGCGCGATGGCCCGCATGGATTGGGTACGGTGCAATACTTCGTGGACCATGATCCGGATCGCCATTATTTTAACCTGGACGGTCCGTATGAACCCGCCTTACAACGCTTTGCCCTTTTTGATGTGTTAGCTAACAATGCCGATCGTAAGGGCGGGCACGTCTTGTTGGACAATACCGGCCGGTTATGGTCCATCGGGTCATCCTGGGGGCCATGGAACGTTTCATCGGGGTCTTGACGGAGCACTTCGCCGGCGCCTTCCCCACATGGCTGGCTCCTGTCCAGGTGATTCTCCTGACCGTCACCGACCCCCAGATCCCCTATGCCGAAAAGGTCTATCAACGGCTGATCGAATCGGGAATCCGCGCGGAAAAGGATTTCCGGAATGAGAAACTTGGATTAAAGATCCGGGAGGCGGAACTACAGAAGATTCCTTACATGGTTGTCATCGGGGACCGGGAAGTCAAACAGGAGCTGATCGCCCCCCGGGCCCGCACCGGAAAGGCATTGAGCTCTTTGAAAGTCGAGGAGTTCATCCAGAAAATAAAGGAAGAAATCAAAATAGGGGGTGAATCGTATCGCTAAAGAAACGGTGGGCATCAATTGGGGAATCCGAGCTTCAGAGGTCCGGGTCATTACCTCCGACGGGAAGCAGATGGGAATCCTGCCGCTCAAGGAAGCGATGAAACTGGCCGAGGAACAAGGGCTGGACCTTGTGGAAGTGGCGGCTAACGCCTCTCCCCCGGTCTGCCGGATCATGAATTACGGAAAATACAAATACCAGCAGAGCAAGCGGACCCACGAAGCTCGGAAGCACCAGACCGTCATCCAGGTGAAGGAGCTCAAACTGCGGCCCCGAACCGAGGAGCATGACTTTCAGTTCAAACTTCGTCATGCCAAACGATTCCTCGAGGAGGGCAACAAGGTCAAGGTCTCTGTTCTTTTTCGCGGAAGGGAGATGGCCTATCCGGAATTCGGGAAGGAAATCCTGAACCGCTTCATTGAAGGGGTAAAGGATTTGGTGGTAGTGGAACAGGCTCCCCGACTGGAGGGAAGGAACATGGTCACCATCCTGACTCCCAAGAGTTAAGCCTCTCTTGAGAGCAATTCTCTTTTGGTCCAGAGAGCAGGGAAAGGGTGTTTTCCCATACGGTGCCTTTTTTATTAAAGTATTTAAATAGAAAATATGAGGAAATATTATGAAATTAAAAACAAAAAGAGGGGCAGCCAAGCGTTTTAAACTGACCGGGAGAGGAAAGGTCAAACGTTCCAAGGCCTATGCCAGCCATCTTCTTTCCAGTAAGACAACCAAGCGGAAGAGAAGACTGCGCAAGAACGTTGTCGTGGATAAACGGGATTCCAGGAATGTAAAGAGGCTAATCCCTTACGCGTAAAGATTTTGATTTGTGAAGAATGGAAAGAAATAAGCTAGAAAAAAGAGATGGCGGATACCGGATTAAAGCCCTATCTGCGTATGCCTTCGTTCTTCTGTGTCCCATATCGATTTGTGAAGGAGTAATGAAAGATGCCTAGAGTCAAGAAAAGCGTGAAAACCCGCGCCAGGAGGAAGAAAGTCCT
>Ga0209536_100017244_pt1 | contig 10238 bp, 7 predicted proteins | sample DeeMarSeWOR28_12_FD_187461 | JGI IMG/M metagenome (GOLD analysis project Ga0209536, IMG submission 187461) | Marine sediment microbial communities from White Oak River estuary, North Carolina - WOR-2-8_12 (SPAdes) (version 2) | ecosystem: Environmental > Aquatic > Marine > Intertidal zone >... | reverse complement strand
GTGTTACGGCACACTGCGCCAGGCGCCACGCCTTCAGGCCTTGCTGGAACAGTTACTGGATAAGCCGCTGCGGAGCAGGGACTCTGACGTCTACGGTCTCCTGCTGTGCGGCCTGTACCAGCTCGAAAGCATGAGAATTCCGGATCATGCCGCCGTGGACGCCACAGTGACCGCCGCCGCTGCGGCGTTGTTGATCAGCAGCTCGAAATGAGCGTCGGCGGACAACACTCCATTAGCCGGTAATCCCAGAGCACCGGTCAGAATGGCTTTAAAGGCCGCCAGGTCGAAGGCCACTGTCATAGACACTTGGCCCTGAGCGTCTATACTCACCTGGCCTGTGGTCTGTAGATCACCCAGGGGCGATAAATCCATGCCGAACGACAGCGGCTGAGTTTGCTGCGCAAAGGTATGATCGAAGGATAGGTTGTAACTTAAGCGTTTGCTGAACGCGTTGTAATCCAAACTAATGTCTTGCAGGGTTTTGCCCGCCGCATCGGCCAGTTTCTGCGCCAGATCCTGGGCGCTGGTGAAGGTGGGCGCGCCTTCATTATGCAACAGGCTCAGCACTTGATCGCTGAAGGCCTCACCGAAGTTCAGCACCTCCTGAAAGTTGATATCGGTAAAAGTGATGCCTTCTTGCAATATGGAGGACTGGCTTAAACTGTTGAGCCACCCCCCTACTTCAGCCAGTGCTCCTAGCACCGTTTCGCTGCTGGCGTGAAGAAAGTCTTTGAACTCGTTTGCCGCCGCCCCCTGCACCGCCACAGCGGGTTGGTCGCCGTTGAACACATAATTTTGATCCAGGTTCACCGTGGTACTGCGGCTGTAACTGCCCAGTTCCACGGTTACGGGCAAGCTACCCGTAAGTGTGGCCGCGGCGCTTTGCAGCGTTACCAGTGAGCCCACGCTGGTGCCTTGGAGTTCTTCCAAGGTGATATTGCCGCGGGCATCGCCGTCGGCGTTATTGAACAGGACGTCCACGTCGGCATCCAAATCCAGCACGCCGCCGGCTACCGAGGCTTGTACAAAACCCAAATTCATTTGCGCTGCCAAGGTGCTGGTGTGCACATCGGCGCTTAGGCCAAAGTCGTTGACGCGAATGAAAAACGCCTCAGTGCTGGAGAGGTTGGGACGCAAGTCGTAACCGAATGAGAAATCCAGGTCGAAGGTGCCGTTGTAGTCCACCGCCGCCGACTCGAAGCTCAGCTGCCAGTCGTTGCCGCCGGCGTCCAGGCTCAGCGGCACAGCGGCGTGGTTGTTTACGGCTTGATGCTGCACGTCAAAACGGATTTCATCACCGAAGATGTCGCCGATGATACCGTCCAAGGTACCACCTAAAACCGCCACCAACTCATCGGTAGTGGGCGTCGCATCCGCCGTAAAATAGTTTTTCACCGGATCCAGGATATTAGCCTTGAATACCGTCGCCGGTGTCGCCCCATCGGCCACGCTCAAATCCACCAGCGGCAGCTTCTGCGCGAGTTCTTCGAAAGACTCCAGTTCCTTGGTTATCTCGTGCACAGACTCCAGTCCTTGAAGCAGTCCCGCCTGCGCAGCTGGGCTAATGTCCGCATTGAGCAGCAACCTCGGCTCAAGCGTTTCAAATTTTACTTTTCTATTGGGAATATCCGATTTATTCGAATCAGGTGATTTAAACCAATGCGTGGATTTACTTAATGCGTGTTTGATGCTCGCGACCAATGGTAAATATTTGCGTGCATTGCGATGATTACTTCCCCCGGACATAGATCCCCCCATTTGTTTTTATTTCGTGGCTTTTAGCGCTTAATTCGCATTCGCCACTATTCTCTATTTGCACAACTTAACGCTGCCTCAGCTGTTGCGCCTTATTTTATTCGGTAAGAGGGAGTGTTCCTGAGAAGGGCCAATCCGTCAATAGTACAAATGTACTAGTTGATGGTTTTGATTTTTAAAGATACCAGCCTAAATATAAAGAGTCGAAGTCGTTAAGAATGTGCTTAACGTGGGTATTCAGCGAGAAATACTCAATTACTTTGCAAATCACAATTTCATATAAGACAAACTCGCTTATTCGCAAACAAGACCGTTCCTGCTTTGAACTGTTGCGCTATTCTCACTTCGGCGAATGGACTGATTTGTTTGGCAAGTTCATAAAATAGACAAACTTAAGTTTGCTGCTTCATTTATTACATAACACCACAAACCTCTAATCTCGCTCAGCTCTAAGTTCATAAATAAGTTGTGTTATCACTGGCAATTACTACAAACACGAAGAGAAACAGTGTTCCGACATCCCAGTTTGCCTCCCTGTCTAACCTCCCCAGAAAATGTAATTAATGCTTACGCTGCACAGGAGATAATCCTACGTAATCGGACCATGGCTAAAATAAAACCATTTAGCTTGATCAGGTATTAGAATCTCTGCTTCTAAGAAGCAACTCCATCCAACAAAGTAAAAGGTTTGCTATTTTTCGACCGCCCCCGCAAGCACCAACTCGTGAGATAACATTGCGAAACACAGGTTGAATTTAGGGCATAGCAGCTGTTGGTGATTTGAATCAAACTTTCAACAAAAACTTGATCCAAATCTATTGACCTGAACTCAAACAGGCATATACTTTCGAGTTCCTCCCAGCTGTAAACACGTGTTTTACCGAATAATTCTAATAAAGGAATTTTATACTGCGAGAAATTTAAACAGCTTTGCTTTTGATTTAAAAGCATATAAGGTTGTTCGCTCACAGAAAGCTTAGTTGGGTTGCGTAAGCAACGAAATAACAGAAGTCCTTAGATGTACTACAAAGGATATCACTGAAGATATCCCAAGTTTTGTGCACACAAAGATTTCGATAATAACAAGTAAAGAGGGATTGCGATGACTACATTAGTAAAACCGCACGGTTCTGATGAACTCAAACCCTTGCTATTAGAGGGAGCTGCGCTTGATGCCGAAAAAGCCAAGGCGCAAAAATTACCGAAGATCAATATTTCATCCCGGGAAGCCGGTGACCTGGTCATGCTAGGCATCGGAGGCTTCACCCCATTAGAAGGATTTATGACCCGCGCCGATTGGGAAGGGGTGTGCGACGGCATGAAAATGGCCAATGGATTATTCTGGCCAATCCCCATCACCTTATCCACCGACGTCAGCACCGCGGCGGGATTGAACGAAGGCGAAGACATCGCCTTATACGATCCGGAGCGGGACGAAATCCTCGCCACCATGAAGCTGACGGAAAAATTCACCATCGATAAAGCCCACGAGTGCATGCAAGTGTATAAAACCACTGACATGGAACACCCGGGCGTGAAAATGGTAATGGATCAAGGTGATGTGAATCTTGCCGGTCCAGTAAAAGTTTTGTCTTTAGGCGGATTTCCGGAGCAATACGGCAACCAATTTATGACCCCGGCGCAAACCCGCGAAGAATTTAAGAAGCGCGGCTGGAAAACCATCGCCGCATTCCAAACCCGCAATCCCATGCACCGCTCCCACGAATACCTCGCTAAAATCGCCATCGAAACCTTGGACGGCGTATTGATTCACTCCCTGCTGGGCAAACTCAAACCCGGTGATATCCCAGCGGATGTGCGCAGCAAGGCCATCGGCACCTTAATTGAAAACTATTTTGTGGATAACACCGTCATTCAAGCCGGTTACCCACTGGACATGCGTTACGCCGGTCCGCGCGAAGCTTTATTACACGCTTTATTCCGCCAGAACTATGGGTGTTCACACCTGATTGTCGGCCGTGACCACGCTGGTGTGGGTGATTATTACGGCCCGTTCGACGCGCACCACATCTTTGATGAGATCCCCAAAGGCGCTTTGGAAACCCAGCCGCTGAAAATCGACTGGACATTCTGGTGTAATAAATGTGGCGGCATGGCTTCCATGAAAACCTGCCCCCATGGTGCAGAAGACCGATTGTTGCTCTCCGGTACCAAATTACGTAAAGCGCTTTCAGAAGGTACTGAAGTGCCCGATAATTTCAGCCGTCCAGAAGTACTTACCATTTTGCGCGAGTACTATGGCAGCTTGAAAGACGATGAAAAAGTAGAAGTAAAATTATCAGGCCACTCAGCCAAATAAAACGTTCTTAATAATAAATAGTACTTCCAGCTTAATCATTAACCACTAGATAAAGGAGTCGACACAATGCCAACTTTCGTGCGCACCGACAAATGCGACGGCTGTAAAGGCCAGGACAAGACTGCGTGCATGTACATCTGCCCGCATGACTTGATGAAACTGGACAAAGACGGTTCTGAAACCGGCCACGCTATGAAGGCTTACAATCAAGAGCCCGAGCAATGCTGGGAATGCTATTCCTGCGTGAAAATTTGTCCTCAACAGGCGATCGAAGCCCGTCACTATGCAGACATCGTTCCTTTGGGTGGCTCTGTGCAACCTTTGCGCGGTTCCGATTCCATTATGTGGACCATCAAATTCCGTAACGGCACCATGAAGCGTTTCAAATTCCCTATTCGTACCACTCCAGAAGGTTCTATCGATCCATACGGCGGCAAACCCGAAGCGGATATGTCCAAGATCGAAGAACCCGGCTTCTTCGTGCAATGCAACGGTTACCGCGCAGGCAACCGCAGCGAACTGATCAAGCTTTAAAACAATAATCATTCATTCAGAGAATTGAGAGAGGAAGCAAAAATGGCAGGAGAATTTGGTAATCCTGAAGTGATCGAAGAAGAAGTCGACATTCTTCTTATCGGTGGCGGCATGGCATGCTGCGGTGCCGGCTATGAAATCATGCGCTGGATCGAAGCCGCAAAAAAAGACGGCCACAACCTGACTGTGAAACTGGTGGACAAAGCCGCTATGGATCGCTCCGGCGCTGTTGCTCAAGGCTTATCCGCGATCAACACTTATATCGGTACTGACCTGGATCCTGCGGACTATGCCCGCATGGTGTCCAACGACTTAATGGGTATTACCCGTGATGACTTGGCCTATGACTTGGGCCGCCACGTGGATGAGTCCGTGCACTTGTTCGAAGAATGGGGTTTGCCCATTTGGAAAACCGACGAAAACGGTGAGCGTCATGACGGTTCCAAAGGATTGACTCCGTTGAAAGACGGCGGCAAACCCGTACGTTCCGGTAAGTGGCAGATCATGATCAATGGTGAGTCTTACAAATGGATCGTGGCCGAAGCGGCGAAAAAAGCCTTAGGTACTGAAAACATCGAAGAGCGTATCTTCATCGTTAAACTGGTCAACGACAAAAACGACCCCAACCGCATAGCTGGCGCCGTTGGTTTCTCAACCCGTGAAGATTCGGTCCATGTTTACAAATTCAAAGCCTGTCTGTTGGCCGCTGGCGGATGCGTAAACCTCTTCCGTCCCCGCTCCGTGGGTGAAGGCACAGGCCGTGCCTGGTATCCCGTATGGAACGCCGGTTCCACATACGCGATGGCTGCAGAAGCCGGCGCTGAGTTAACCATGATGGAAAACCGCTTCGTACCCACCCGTTTTAAAGACGGTTACGGTCCGGTAGGCGCGTGGTTCTTATTGTTCAAAGCAAAAGCCACCAACGCTTTCGGCGAAAACTACATGGAACGCAACAAAGAAATGCTGGACGACTATCCTCCGTATGGTCATGCCGCGGTACCAGCCTCTTGCTTGCGTAACCACTTGATGTTGAAAGAAATGAAAGAAGGCCGTGGTCCCATTTACATGGACACCGTTACGGCACTGGCCAACTTGCGGGAAACCTTGTCACCACGTGAAGTTAAACACTTGGAAGCCGAAGCCTGGGAAGACTTTTTAGACATGTGCGTCGGTCAATGTGGTATCTGGGTTGGTGAAAACATCGAGCCAGAGAAGAAAAACTCTGAATTGATGCCGACCGAACCCTACTTGTTAGGTTCACACTCCGGTTGCTGCGGCATCTGGGTATCCGGTCCTACCGACGTTGGTGCTCCCACCGACGAAGCTCATGCCGACAAGGGTAAAATCCCGGCTCACCTGCCTTCCGGCTGGAACTGGGGTTATCGTTCCATGACCACGGTGAAAGGTTTGTTCACCGCCGGTGACGGTGTGGGTGCATCCGGCCACAAGTTCTCTTCCGGTTCACACGCCGAAGGCCGTTTGGCGGCCAAAGCCATGGTGAAATTCGCTATCGACAACAAAGACTGGAAACCTGAGTTGGATACTGATGTTGCCCAATTGGTGGCCGACATTTACCAACCGGTGAAAACCTATCTTGAGCACAAAGACTACACCACCGCCATCGACGTTAATCCGCACTACATCACTCCCAAGATGTTGCAGTTCCGTCTGCAAAAAATCATGGACGAGTATGTGGCCGGTGTTGCTACTTACTACAACACCAACGCGAAAATGCTCGAAGTGGCTGAAGAGAAGTTGGAAATGCTCAAAGAAGACGCTCTTAAGATGCGCGCTAAAGACCTTCACGAGTTACTGCGTGCCTGGGAAAACTACCACCGCATCTTGACAGCGGAAGCTCATATGAAACACATCCAATTCCGTGAAGAATCCCGTTATCCGGGCTTCTACTACCGCACGGACAAAAACTTCGTTGATGAAGAGAACTGGAAATGTTTTGTTAACTCTGTATACGACAAGAAAACCCACACTTGGACTTGCTTCAAGCGTGCGCACACTGATCTTGTCGACAAATCCAAACTGTTCAAATAATCTCACTACTATTACGGTAAGATTAAGCGAACAGCAAGGACCCAAAAATCCGGGTACCCGCAAGGGACCCGGATTTTTTTCCTGTATAATGGTCGAAATTTAGACCAAACACAGATACAAAAGTAATAATAAACCGAAAAAAGCTGGTGTCATTTAGACGAGTATCATTTCGCGCCGCAGCTATATCTAACTCGGCGGTGGCACGACATTAAACAGATACGCAATATCGGAGTATTGTCATGAGCGAAGAAAAATTCGACCTGCCTTTTCAAAGCCCGGTTGTTCCCGAATTACTGAACAACGATTCTAAAATCAGTTTCCGATGCTATCCAGGTATCTCCTGCTTTAACGCCTGCTGCAAGCAAGCCGACATTACATTGACGCCTTACGACATTTTGCGTATGAAAAAACACTTAGGCATGTCCACTACCGATATTTTGGCCAAACATACTGTGCCGTATCAAATGGACGCCCAAGGTATGCCCGGCATCAAACTGCGCACCCAGGACGACACACCCCAGTGTTTGTTTATGGTAGACGAAGGCTGCGGTATCTATGAAAGCCGCCCCTCAGCATGCCGATATTACCCTGTGGGTTTATTGCCGTTACGCCGCACGGGAGTCAATCAGGACGAACACCATTATTGCATCGTGCAGGAAGACCACTGTAAAGGCCACGATGAAGATAATAAATTGACTATCGATCAATACCGCAAGGAACAAGGCGTGGAAGAATACGATGAGATGAACCGTGAATGGTATCAAATCATTCTCAAAAAACGTTCCGCCGGCCCCGCGGTCGGTAAACCACCGGAAATGACTTTCCAGTTGTTTTTCATGGCGAGCTACGACACCGATCGTTTCCGCCGCTTTGTTACCAGCGACAGCTTTAAAAACACTTACACATTGGACGAAGCCACATACAAATCTTTTGAAGACGATGATGTCGCTTTGATGAAATTCGGCTTCCAACTTATGAAACAAGTCTTCTTCGGTGAAATGACCATCCCCACTAAAGAAGGCGCCGTGGAAGAACGTATCGAAAAACGCAAAGAAGTCATCGAACTGCGCCGTAAAGCGGAGATAGAACAATGGAAAAAGAAAAACGATAATTACGAGAATATGGAGAAATAAAGTACTTAGAGTACAAAATCCCAGCGTATGGTGGGCGTCGCCCACCATACGTAGGATAGGTAATCAGTTTTCGCGCAGAAAACGGCAAAACCAAGCATAAACATAGAGGTTGATTCACCAAGGGATTATTGCCATGAATCTAAAGGGCACTACGTTATCCTCCTGGGGTCTCTTAATCGCCAAGGCACTGAAAGACTATGGCATTGATCCCCAGCCGTTGTTCAAACAAGCCGGACTGGATCCACAGAAAATGCAGGAGTCGCGCGAACGTTATTCGGCGTTTGCGTTGCAAAAAGTGTGGCGCGCGGCGGCAAATATTACCCAAGATCCCGCCTTCGGATTGAAGGTAGCCCAACATTGGCATCCCACTACGTTTTGTGCGCTGGGGTACGCTTGGTTGGCCAGCAAGAATCTAAAAGACGCCATGGAACGCGCAGTGCGTTATTCGCGCGCCGTAACCGACATGGTCAACTTGAGCTTAGACAACGCCGGTGGCGCCTACAAACTCAGTCTGGAGTATGTGCAGTTGGATGCGAAACCGGTACCGGAGTCCGTAGACGCCGCCATTGGATCTTTAGTTGTCATGACACGTCAGGCGTATTGCGACGAAATCAATCCGGTGTTGGTGTTATTACCCAGGGAAAAGCCGGACAATGCCCAATATTTTTACGAGTTTTTCCATTCGCCCATTGAATACGAAGCGCAGGAATGCTCCCTGCTGTTTAGCGAAGACGAGATTGAAAAACCACTGCCCACGGCCAATACCGAATTGGCACATATGACGGATAAAGTCATCGAAGATTATTTAAGAACTCTCGACCAGAACGTATTTGCCATGCAAGTCAAATCCAAACTTCTGGATCAATTACCCACAGGCATGGCAACCGAAACCAGTATTGCCAACGCGTTGCAGGTAAGTCCCGGTGATTTAAAAAAAAGGCTGGATGCGGAGGGCACTTCTTTCAAAGATCTATTGGATGAAACCCGCAGCGAGCTAGCGCATAAGTATTTGCAACAAGCCAAAATGTCCATGGAAGAAATCGCTTTTCTTTTGGGTTTCGCCGAAGTCGCACAACTTACCGCGGCATTACAGAAATGGGAAAGCGTCCCTCAGGAGTAGCTCGTAGCGTGCGCCGTGCGCACGATAAGCTATGGATTGGTTGAGAGCTTTGTCCGCGCGTACGACGCACGCTACGGCAATCAAAACAAGTTTTACGACATATCTTCAATGATGCCTACTTCGGATTGTAGTCCAAGGACACCATCCAACCCCGCACATTTTCTCCGCGCAATACCAAAGCGCTAAGGCGCACATGGCCAAAATTAAACTTATCTCCTTTGATGGAATATTCGACTCCGGTACCCACTTCGTATAAGGCGGCGAATTCCAATGTATGACTGTTTTCACCAAAAAAACGCGACAAGCCACCCAACAACACAGCATCTAAACGCTCGCCGAATGGCTTGGCCTGGTGGGTATAATGACATCAGCTTTTAACGAGGCCATATTGGCGTTGGTATTGAATTGCAATACTTCACTACTCTCGTCGAAGGAATCCATATTGAGGTGATACACGTGCGCTTGCACGGTGCTCTCGCGGCCCACGATCTGCCATCGTATATCATTCCTAAGCCTAAACTGACCACAGTGGATTTGGTGTTCCAGTTTAAATATGTGCCGTCCAACAAAGCGCCATAAAATTCAGCAGCCTCTCCATGATGGCTAGCGGTATTTACCAAACGCTCGGTACCGACGCGTATTTTTGGCTCCATAGTGACATGCTCGCTCATTTGATAGTCAAGCAACATTCCCAACGAAGCCCCATAGCCTTGCCACTTGGAGTCAGCATAATCACTCAGCCAATCGTCGACTGGCACAGTTTCTTTGCTTTCCTGATAACCTAACGCTAGTTCGAATTTCACGGCGGTTTTGTCGTTGAGGTCCATGGCACCCAATATGAACGGCATCCTGAGAATACTGATTTTCACGGGTGGTGCGGTGTCGTTTTCGATTTTATAGTTCGCCGCTGAAAAGTCTGGCGTCAGGGTTAACATGGATAAGAAAGCGTAATCAGTAGCTAGTTCCTCAGCGTAATTTTCCTGCGCCGCCGCCGGCAGCGCTACAAACACAACTATCAGCACGCAGATTCGCGGTAACACCGCAATTCGCTACGTAGTTAACCGCCGGTATATATCCGAGACTTTTAAAGGCAGCTTGTAGACTTCATCGATCACCGTGAACGCCGCGGGACCGTACATGTGCGGCAAGTAATCTTTGGCTTCTTTGTCTATGGTGATGCAATAAGGGTGGATACCTTCGTACCGGGCTTCGATCAAGGCCCGGCGGGTGTCTTCAATGCCGTATTCGCCTCGATAGGTGTCGTAGTCGTCGGGCTTACCGTCGGAGATAGTAATGAGCACGCGGGTTTTAGCTTCCACTTCGTTGA
>Ga0209536_100017243_pt1 | contig 10238 bp, 9 predicted proteins | sample DeeMarSeWOR28_12_FD_187461 | JGI IMG/M metagenome (GOLD analysis project Ga0209536, IMG submission 187461) | Marine sediment microbial communities from White Oak River estuary, North Carolina - WOR-2-8_12 (SPAdes) (version 2) | ecosystem: Environmental > Aquatic > Marine > Intertidal zone >... | reverse complement strand
AATGGACACCGGTACCTTCCCTATATTGTGGTGGTTGTAGATGAGCTGGCAGATCTTATGATGACTGCCGGCAAAGAAATAGAAACGCCGATCGCAAGACTGGCACAGTTGGCACGGGCCATTGGCATCCACCTGGTTCTTGCCACACAAAGACCTGATGTAAAAGTGATTACCGGAACCATCAAGGTGAATTTCCCTGCCAGGATATCCTATAAGGTGGTATCGAAAATGGATTCCAGGATTATCCTGGATACCGGCGGTGCCGATCAGCTGGTGGGAATGGGGGATATGCTGTTGTCGATAAATTCTGATATCATACGGCTTCAGAGTCCGTTTATAGATACAAAGGAGGTGGAAAGGATCTGTGATTTTGTAGGTTCACAGAGAGGCTATCCCTCTGCCTATTTATTGCCGGAATACGAAGGTGATGAAAGCGGAGAGATCGGGGATGTTGACCTGGCTGACAGGGATTCCTTGTTCGAAGATGCTGCCCGCCTGATTGTCCTGCACCAGCAGGGCAGCACCTCATTGATCCAGAGGAAATTGAAATTAGGGTACAATCGGGCCGGACGGTTGATAGATCAACTCGAGGCCGCAGGTATTGTGGGACCATTTGAAGGATCCAAGGCCAGAGAGGTATTGATATCGGATGAATACGCTTTGGAACAGAAATTGCGGGATTTAGATGAAAATATTAATTAATTACTGTAATGAAGAAGAAATTATTGATCTTACTTGGGTTTATAGGGGTTTTTAGTCTCTCAAATGCTCAATATGACCAGAAGGCGCTGGACATTCTTGACGCAATGAGTGAAAAATATAAAAACCTGCCCTCCTTTTATGCCAGTTTTACCTATACACTGGAAAATGAAATGGAAAATATCCATGAAGAATTCTCTGGCGATATTGTAGTGAAGGGCGATAAGTTCAGGTTGGATCTTGGGGAGCAGGAGGTGTTCAATGATGGAGAGACCATGTGGACCTACCTGAAAGATGTAAATGAAGTGAATATAGATTATTATTTTCCCGAAGATGAGGATATGACTCCTTCCAATATATTTCTTGCCTACAAAGACGGGTATAAATATGTGTTTCTGGAGGAAGAAACTCTATCAGGGACGGTATATAATGTAATTGACCTCATCCCCGATGACCAGGATAAACCATTCTTCAAGGTCAGGTTATGGATTCAGAAGGATGATAGTTCACTGTTCAGATGGAAACTGTTTGACAAAACCGGGAATACCTATTTGTATACCATCACAAATTTTGATGATCGCTATAATGCCAAGGATGAGGAATTCGTTTTTGACACGGCGAAGTATCCCGGAATCACTGAAATAGACTTACGATAAATTTCATGAACAGGCAGGATCTTTTTCAACAGATCAAGGCTAAAGAATCATATCTCTGTGTGGGGCTGGATACCGACATCAACAGGATACCGCTCAACGTGAAGGAATCTGAGGATCCTGTTTTTGAATTCAACAGGCAGATTATCGATGCTACCCATGACCTCTGCATATCCTATAAATTGAATCTTGCGTTTTATGAGGCCCTGGGCCCTGCAGGTCTTGTGAGCATGCAGAAAACCCTGGAATATATTCCGGAAGGGATCTTCGTGATTGCCGATGCAAAAAGGGGCGATATTGGGAATACCAGTAAGATGTATGCTTCGGAATTTTTCGATCATTATGGATATGATGCCGTAACCCTGAGTCCATATATGGGAAAGGATTCGATAGATCCCTATCTCAATTATGCGGACAAATGGGCAATACTTCTGGCTTTGACATCCAATCCGGGGAGTAATGATTTTCAGATGCTCCGAACCAGTGACGGATATCTGTATGAAGAGGTATTAAGAAAGTCGAGCCAGTGGGGAAGCCAGGACCAGATCATGTATGTTGTAGGCGCGACCAAAGCAGCTGCCTTATCTGACATAAGGAAAATCATCCCGGATCATTTTCTGTTGATACCAGGGGTGGGTACCCAGGGTGGAGATCTTGATGAAGTCACCAGATCTGGTATAAACAAAAGTGTAGGCCTCATTATCAATGCGTCCAGAAGTATTCTCTATGCTTCTGATGGCAGGGATTTCAATAAAGCCGCAAGGATAAAAGCTGAGGAAATCCAAACATCCATGAGCCGGATGTTGGATAAATATTGTTGATTTTTACCAACATCTCAGCTATCTTTATTTAAAAACCAGCTATGTATATCCATGAATCGTATTTGTCATTTCTATGGCAGAATATGAACTTCAATTCTGCCCGTTTATGTACAACATCCCGTGAAACTGTAGTAATCAAACACCCCGGAATTCTTAATAAACACGCGGGTCCCGATTTTCTCGAATCCAGGATTAGGATTGGAGGAATTGAGTGGATAGGAGATGTTGAAATCCATGTGAAATCCTCACACTGGTATGCCCACGATCACGCTTCCAATCTGGGGTATGATAACGTGATCCTCCATGTGGTCTGGAAAGACGATATCAAAGTACAAAGAAGCGATGGAACAATAATCCCGACCATAGAATTGCAGGACAGGGTGTCGCCGGAATCATTGCACAGGCTATCTGATTTCATGTACTCTGCTGTCAAATATCCTTGTCATACTTCCATAAAGCTTGTAAAAAAACCTTCAATACTTGCTATGATTGACAGTACCCTGCTGGAAAGAATGGAACGTCGGGCAAAAGAAATATTAAGAATTCACAAGGATTCTGGAAAAGACTGGGAAGAAACCTCTTACAGGGTGCTGTCGCGCAATTTTGGCTTTAAAGTGAATCAGGATAATATGTTTCTCCTCTCGAAACTCATTCCCTTTTCTATTCTTTCGAGACATAGGAAAAACAGGATCCAGACCGAAGCCCTCCTCCTGGGTATGGCCGGATTGCTGGAACGGCCTGTCGACGCCTACTCCGGGAAACTCTACAATGAATATACCTTTTTAAAGTATAAGTACAAATTGAACGGTAGTTTCCTGAGAAGGCATCAATGGAGATTCCTGCGTTTAAGACCTCAGAATTTTCCCACTGTCCGGATTGCCCAGCTGGCCAAGTTGTTCGGGAAAATGGATAAAATCTTTTCAGCGATAACGGAGTTTAATTCCCTTGAACCGGTCATGAACTTTCTAAGGATAAAACAAAGTCTCTACTGGCAGCATCACTATGACCTGGGGAAGCGGTGTTCCGGGAAGCTGGCCGGACTGGGAATTGAAAGTATCCGAAATATTTTAATAAATACCTTTGTGCCTGTACTGACAGCGTATTCCAGAAGTTTAAATAATGAAGCATATTTTGAAAAAGCTGTAGAAATTCTGGGTTCAATTCCACCGGAGCAAAACCACATAGTACGAGATTGGGCTGCTATTGGAATTCATCCTTCAAATTCCTGCGAATCACAGGGATTAATTGAATTATCAAATGTTTATTGTAATAAAAAAAAGTGCCTAAATTGTGACATCGGTAGGGAAATACTGGTAAGCAAGACGTAGCCTGTGGTAATATATTTAATAAATGGCATAGTAATTATCATGATAATTGCGGTATTGTACCGCAGATCTACTTCATCGCCAATACGGAAACACTTTTTTCCCGGGTTATTGCTGAAGGTACTCTCAGGAATTGCAGTGGGCGTGCTCTATTTTGAATATTATGGGGAAGGTGATACATTAGTCTATCATGAGACTGCCTCATTTATAGCCAGGGCAGGAGGAAAATCGCTAACTGAATTCCATCGATATTTTATCGGCGAACCCGGTATTGAGCTGCTGCAGGCCTATCCGATTCTGAATGAACCGAGATCTTCTTTTTTCATCAAGATCATCTCCCTAATCTATATTTTCACTTCCGGGAATTATTGGATTACCAGCGTCTACTTCTCCCTGTTGAGTTTCACAGGATCCTGGTATTTAGCGAATACCATTATCAGGTATGAGCGAAAGGCTGAACTGGCCGTTATAATATCCCTGCTATATTTTCCATCCTTTGTGTTGTGGACCTCCGGCATTCTTAAGGAATCACTGGCCTGGTTTTGCCTTGCGCAGATCATCGCATGTATTTATGTATACTATAAGGATGGGAAATGTATTCCAGTGCATATTGTACTGACAATAGTGCTTTTTATTATACTCTGGAAGATAAAATACCATTATGCAGCAGTGCTGGCATTGTGTTCTATCCCATTATTACTGCACAGGGCATTGTTAGAGAAATTCAGCCCTCGAACCACTGTGATTCTTTATATTTTCGGTTCCCTGATCATCTTGGGCATTCTCATGCTTAGCCATCCCAACTTTCGACCGGCAAGGATTATGAACATAATTCATGAAAACCACCAGGTGATGATTCAGCTGTCAGATCCAGGCCATGCGATACAGTTCATGCCTTTAAGTAATTCGAACCTGCAGTTTATTGTCAACATTCCGGTATCTCTTTTCGGTGGACTTTTTATGCCTCTGCCATGGCAGGGTGTGAATTTTCTTGCCATATCTGCTGGTATTTTCAATGCAATACTGCTCGTACTGTTTATGTGGAAAGGAATCCTCATGGTAAAAGGCAGAAATATGCGTATTTCAGTGCTGGGCATTTCCTTATCACTTTACATTGTTATTCTGGCTATATTGATGGCCTATACCACACCCAATTTTGGCACGCTTGAAAGGTATAAGATAGCGTATATCCCCTTTTTTGTATTGTGGACACTATATAATAATCCTTTGGTTGATAGAATGCTCAGCAACAACAAACAATGACCCCTGATATTTTGGACGTAAAAGATATTGACGTAAATTTGGTTCCAACCCATATATCATGGATAAACCTATAATGATCTTCGGCGCTACAGGAATAGGAATTGCTGCCTATGAGATTTTTAAAAGTCATGATCTGGTGATCTTCGGCTTTCTGGATGACCGCAATGAGGTCCAGGGTAAAGAAATAGAGGAAGCATCAGTGCTCGGCCACCCGGATGACGATGGATTCCTTAAATTCATCGGACAAAAGTGTGAAGCTTTCGTAGCCACAGATGACAATGAAGAAAGGCGGAGTATCATCAAAATGTTGATGGAACGACGTAAGGTGATGCCAGTTAACGCCATACATAAAAATTCCAGTATCGCTGGTTCTGCCAGTATATCGCATGGTAATTTTATAAACGATGGTGTTGTAATGGGTGCGAATTGCACAATCGGCAGCCACAATATAATACACGCCGGTGCTGTAATCGAGTACGATGCAGTACTTGGTGAATACGTACAGATCGGTCCGGGCGCTGTTGTGGGGGCTGGTGTAAAGATCCAGGATGAGGCCTTCATCGGGGCCGGAGCTGTTGTGGTTGCAGGAGTATCTATTGGTAAGCATGCCAGGATAGGTGCTGGTTCAGTAGTGGTAGATAATGTAGAAGACAATAAAACGGTATTTGGCAATCCAGCCAAACCGGTAGATATATAGTTATTTCAATCAGTTATTCTATACTCTATGACTAGAATTGCCGAGTCGGAACTCATTGTGAATTCGGATGGGAGCATTTACCATCTGAATCTGAAGCCCGGAGATATTTCGGATAAGATCATTGCCGTTGGCGATCCGGGAAGAGTGTATCGTGTCAGTAAATATTTTGATACACTTGAATTTGAGATGAATAAAAGGGAATTTATCACCCATACCGGCACATATAAAGGCAAACGGCTTACTGTAATGAGTACCGGGATGGGAACCGATAATATTGAGATCCTGTTAACCGAGCTGGATGCCCTGTTCAATATTGATCTTAAAACCCGGGAGACGAAAAAGAAAAAAAAGAAACTGAACATTGTAAAGATTGGTACATCGGGCAGCATCCAGTCAGATATAAAGCTGGGCACGCTGCTTGTATCGGAATATGCCATTGGCCTGGATAACCTGTATGCCTATTATGATTTTCCACAGGACCGGATAGGTGTTGAAGTAAGCAATGCCTTAAAAAAGAACCTGGATTTGAATTTCATGCCCTATTGTTGCAAATGTTCAGAGCGCCTTAAAGAACGGATTGCATGGGACCTGCCTACGGGAAACACATTAAGTGCGCCGGGATTTTACGCCCCACAGGGAAGAGTGATTCGGCTAAAACCAAAAATCCCTGCCCTGTTGAACGATCTGATGCATTTTCATTATAATGATTTCTGGCTCACCAATTTTGAGATGGAAGCCTCAGCCTACTATGGGCTCGGAAACATGCTGGGTCACGAGATACTGTGCCTGAATGCCATAATTGCAAACCGTGTCAGGAAGAATTTTTCAAAGAATTACAATATAACGGTTGACAAACTCATTCAACTCGTCCTGGAGAGGATATGATGTTTCTGCCTGTTTTGATTAATGGATCTGATCGATCTGTGGGTGATTAAGCCTGGAGTAAAAACCTATTCTTTCTTCTTTTTGAACAATTTGTCGAATGCTTCCTTGACCTCATCGGCAGCCTCCTGTAGTTTTGATTCAAACTTCTCGAAGTCTTCTGCATGCTCTTCCTTAAAAGAAGCGAATTTTTCCTCCAGTGTTTTTTTGTTTCTTTTTAGCTCTTCGATGCGTTCGTCGAGTTCTTTTTTGATATCTTCCTTGGAATTCTTTGATTTTGAGAACAGGTCATCAATGGATTTTCCAAGATCTCTTAATGCCTTTTCGGCTTGTCCCATTTTCTTGTTTGCCATAATTCAGTGTATTATTTTGAGTATGATTCATCAGAAATATTATCTTTGCCAGGTAAATGTAATACAGAACTTTTGAATAAAAAATATATCATAAAGGTTCTTATATACCTGGTCTTTGCTGCGCTGATCATAGGATGCACTTCCACGAAGCCGAAGAAAAGGAGCCAGCCTAAACGCGGTCCAATTCCATGCCCCGTAAAAGATTGCTAGTTCTATTTCTGGACAATATTCCACAGCCCCAATAATATATTGCAGATAAATATGATTTCGCAGTTACAAAGGTTATTTTTGGAGGTCATAAACCTAAATAGCGACTGATTTTTTCTATTACCTATGGATATAACAATTGATAAGCATTCCGGATTCTGTTTTGGAGTGGAGTTCGCCATACAAATGGCGGAAGATGAACTGGAAAATGAGGAGATCCTGTATTGCCTGGGAGATATAGTGCACAATGACATGGAAGTGGAACGGTTATACCATAAGGGATTGCGAATTATCTCGTATGATGACCTTAAGAACATCAGAGACAGCAAGGTCCTGATCAGAGCCCATGGAGAACCTCCTGAAACCTACAAGATAGCACTTGAAAACAACCTGGAGATTATCGATGCTTCCTGTCCCGTAGTCTTGAAATTGCAGAACCGGATCAGAGATGCTTTTGAGCAGGTAGAGAAGTCAGACGGTCAACTGGTGATATATGGAAAAGAAGGGCATGCAGAGATCGTTGGTTTGAACGGACAGACCAGGAATAAGGCCATCGTAGTATCCTCCGATGCGGATCTCGATAAAATTGATTTCAGTAAACCTGTCACTTTATTTAGCCAGACGACAAAAAGCACCGAGGGATTTTATACTATCACTCAAAAAATCAGGGAAAAAATTGTTGAAAAAGGCCATGACAACAATGAGGAAATGTTTAACTCACACGACAGTATTTGCCGGCAGGTAAGTAACCGGGCTCCGAATCTTAATGATTTCTCTGAGCAACATGATATCATACTTTTTGTAAGCAGCAGGAAAAGTTCCAATGGGAAAGCACTTTTTGAAATTTGCAGACAAAAAAATCCCAAGAGTTATTTTGTTGAATCTGAACTTGATATCAGCCCTTCCTGGTTTCAACCGCAGGATAGTATAGGCATTTGCGGTGCCACCTCAACCCCCATGTGGTTGATGGAACGGGTGAAGGATCGGATCCAATCCTTAGCAAATTAATCAGGTAAAATGTAGTATAATAAAATTGACTTCCTGCGGAATTCAATATAGTTATTCATTAAATATGATTTGAAGTAAAAATTGTTATTTTTGCTGTGCCAAATTACTAATGAATACGCGTTAAAGATGATTGAAACTATCCGGATCAAAAAAGGATTTGATATAAATCTTAAAGGAAAAGCCGATAAACGAATTGAAGAAGTAGCCCCCCCTGAAACATACGCCCTCAAACCAACAGACTTCCAGGGTATAAAAAGACCAAAACTTCTGGTTAATGAAGGAGATTCCGTACAGGCTGGGACACCGATTCTGTACTGCAAGATGAATGACAGAATCAAATACGTGTCACCTGTCAGCGGAGAGGTGGTAGAGATTGTCAGGGGTGAAAAGCGAAAATTGCTGGAGGTACGAATCCTTGCAGATAAAGAGATTAAGTACGAAGCGATCAAGAAGTTCTCGGCCTCCGAGATCAGCAATCTGACAAGACAGCAAATTACAAATATTTTATGCGACCATGGGGTATGGCCCAACATTATTCAACGTCCCTATGGAATAATTGCCAATCCCGACGATGAACCCAGGGATATCTTTGTATCCGGTTATGATTCCAGCCCGCTTGCCCCGGATTATGATTTCATATACCAGGGACAGGAACAATACATTCAGACGGGTATAGATATCTTAAACAAATTTATATCGGGCCAGATCCACTTTACGGTTGACGCAGATGCTGAATTTTCAAAGGTTTTCTCACAGCTTAAGGACATCAATTTGCATAAAATCTCCGGTCCGCACCCCTCTGGCAATGTGGGTATTCAGATTCACCATATAAAACCCATCAACAAAGGGGACATTGTCTGGACGACTACGCCATTTGGCCTGGCACAGATAGGCAAACTGTTCACGGAAGGGAGGTACGATGCTGAAAGGATCATTGCACTTACCGGACCTGAGGCGAAAAGGCCGGCATATTTTAAAGTGAGGACCGGCACGGGAGTCAGTAAGATCCTTGACAATAATTTATCCTCGGAAAATGCCAGGGTGATCAGTGGAAACGTGCTGACGGGAGATAAAATATCAAAAGATGGATACCTCGGTTTTTATCATAATCAATTGACAATTCTTGAGGAAGGCAATAAACCGGTCTTACTGGGATGGTTCAAGTTTACTTTCAGTGAGTTGAGTTTTCACAGGGCGCTCGGTCTTTTTTCTTTCCTTAATTCCAAAAAGACAGAGTACAATTTAAATACGAACACCAGGGGTGACAAAAGAGCTTTTGTATTATCCGGTGTGTTCGAGAAAGTTATGCCGATGGATATTTACCCCACCCATCTCTTTAAAGCAATAATCACAGAGGATTATGATGAGATGGAAGCCCTGGGGATCTATGAGGTCATAGAGGAAGATGTCGCGCTATGTGAATTTGTGGATGTGTCAAAGCACAACATTCAGCAAATTGTAAGAGATGGATTAGAATTATTACAAAATAGCTAAGTAAGTAAATAGATGAAGTTTTTAGAAGATTTAGTCAATAATCTAAAACCTAATTTTGAAAAGGGTGGAAAGTTCGAGAAACTCTATTGGGTATTCGAAGGATTTGAGACCTTCCTTTTTCAAATGGGAACGACTACTTCGGGGAGAGGCGTCCACGTCAGGGATGCAATTGACCTTAAAAGGTTGATGATCACTGTGGTGGTAGCTATGGTTCCGGCATTGATCTTTGGTATGTTCAATGTTGGCCATCAGCATTTTCTGGCGATAGGTCAGGAAGCCGGTTTCTGGTTAAAGTTCTGGATAGGGTTTAAGGTTGTTCTGCCCATTGTTGTAGTATCCTATGCCGTAGGATTGGGTATAGAATTCATTTTTACATCCATAAAGAATCATCCCATTGCTGAAGGATTCTTGGTAACCGGCATGTTAATACCTCTTGTTGTTCCTCCCACCATACCATTATGGCAGGTGGCATTGGCTACTGCTTTCGCCGTGATCATCGGCAAGGAAGTATTTGGAGGAACCGGGATGAATATTTTTAATGTCGCGCTGACAGCAAGGGCATTTTTATATTTTGCCTATCCACAGGAGATCTCTGGGGATATCTGGACCTATATGGGTGACCAGGTGCCAATAGATGGATATTCCGGTGCCACTGCATTGGCGGTCGCCGCAGCAACGGAAGGATCTTCCACAGTCCTTGGTGAATTTGCCAACGCCTGGCAGGAAGGATTTTATTCCTTAAACAACCTGTTCTTCGGATTTGTCCCCGGATCCATTGGGGAAACGTCCACTTTCTGGATCCTTATAGGTGCGCTGATCCTTTGGCTTACGCGGGT
>Ga0209536_100017242_pt1 | contig 10238 bp, 8 predicted proteins | sample DeeMarSeWOR28_12_FD_187461 | JGI IMG/M metagenome (GOLD analysis project Ga0209536, IMG submission 187461) | Marine sediment microbial communities from White Oak River estuary, North Carolina - WOR-2-8_12 (SPAdes) (version 2) | ecosystem: Environmental > Aquatic > Marine > Intertidal zone >... | reverse complement strand
CCGAAGAACAGCCGCCGCCGCTGCGTGAACGAGGGTCTCACGGACCGGTACGGCCCCGACGAATCGCCGCAGTGAATCGCCCTGCTGCTCCCGCAGCACCACCAGGATCACGTCGGCATCGAACGCGTGGATCCGCTTGACGCCCAGCAGACTGAAGCGCGACTTGCCCAGCACCGCGTGAATCGCGGCGAGAGCGGCTTCGGCGGCGAGGCGGAGCTCCACCGTCTCCGTCCCGACTCCATCGGCTTCACCGAGCTCGACGCCGTCGGCCAGTTCCAGTTCGACGGTCACGTGCGCGTGCGAGCCGCGGTCGCGCTCGACCTCGACCCGCGACAACTTCAATCTGAAGTCCATGCCTTCGCCCGGAACACCTTCGGGATCCACTCCTTCGATCGGTCCTGTGGGCCGCGACTTCGTCAACAGTCCGCCTCCAGGGCAGGTTGATCGGTTCAGACGGGTACAGAGTGCGAGGTCGGCTCCACGAGGGAAAGGGGTAGCCGGATCGCCTGTCCGGCGCATGTCTGGCGCCGCCGGGATTCCGGACCGCACATTCGAGACATGAAGCAAGAGGAAGAAGGGCAACCGTACTCGTTTCATCTACCGGATCTGGCCGGTCGGGAGAGCGGCGACGTGGTGCTGCTCGATGAGGAAGAATCCCGTCACGTCCGCTCGGTCCGGCTGACGGAAGGTTCGCCGGTCGCAGTCACGGATGGTAGGGGAATCCTGCGTTCGGCGAGGCTGGGGGCGCTCCGGGGATCGCGTCGGGAGGCGCTGCTGGGCGAGGAGATTCCGGTCCCGCCGCCCGCCGCCGTCGAGCTCGCCGTGGCAGTCGGCAACCGGAACCGCATGCTGTGGCTGATCGAGAAGGCTGCGGAGTTCGGAATCGAGTCGGTTTCGTTGCTCGAGACCGAGCGTTCCCGCTCGGTCTCGGACGCCGGACGTTCGGCCGCCTTCCGGGCCAAGGCCGAGCGCCGCGCTCTCGCGGCCCTGAAGCAGAGTGGAGGCGCTCACCTTCCCGAGATCCTGGCGTTGCGCGAGCTCCCCGGTTTCCTGACGGAATTCGAGAGCCGCACCGGCGGAGCCGGATTCGTGCTCGATCGTGCAGGTGCGCCGCTGGCCCGGCTGCTCGGAGGTCCCGCGGAGCGGATCACGTTGCTCGTGGGCCCTGAGGGCGGCCTGTCCGGCCGGGAAATCGAGGCCTGCGAGCGCGCAGGCTTCCGTCGTGCCGGGCTCGGACCGTTCATCCTGCGATTCGAGACGGCCGCCCTGGCGGCGCTCGCGGTCGTCGTCCAGCAGCGCCTCCCGCACACGATGCACGGGCCGGGTCGCGGAACACGGAATCAGGCACCTTGAAGGGAGGTCCAGGATGAGCACGGACTGTCTGTTCTGTCGGATCGCGGCGGGAGAGATCCCGGCCGACATCGTGGCCGAAGGAGACAGCTGGCTGGCGTTCCGGGACATACAGCCGCAGGCCCCCGTCCACGTACTGATCATCCCCCGGACACACGTCGCAAGCGCGGCGGAACTGGGCACGGAGCCGGCGCTGGCCGGTGACCTGCTGCAGGCGGTCGCCGTGGTGGCCCGACAGGAAGGGCTGGGCGAAGAGGGCTTCCGGGTGGTGACGAACGTAGGTGAGCGTGCTGGACAGAGCGTGATGCATCTTCATTTCCACCTGCTCGGGGGAAGGCGGATGCATTGGCCTCCGGGCTGATTCCGCGTCACCGATGAACGCCGGCGATTCGCTGGCCCGGCTGGACTGGACGGAAGTGCTCGCCCGGATCGCTCGCCTGTCCTCTTCCGAGCTCGGCGCGGAGCATGTCCGCTCCCTGCGTCCTGCCGGTGCGCGGGAGCAGGCGGAGAGCCGGCTGGCCATCGCGGATCAGATGGTGGGGCTTCTCCTCAAACTGGAATGGTCACCGCCGGCGATTCCCGATTCGCGCGCGGCGCTGCGACGCTTGCGCATCGATGGCGCGGTCCTCGACGCGCAGGAGCTGGTCGATGTCGGCGCGCTGCTGGCCGCGTCGCGACTCGCGCGCTCGCAGCTCCGGCGATTTCCGGACGAGCTTCCGGCACTCGCGGGCCTGGGAGAGCGGCTCCTGAAACAGGGCGAACTGGAGGCGCAGCTCGAGACAGCGCTCGACGAGGGGGGAGCGCTGAAGGACTCGGCTTCCCCGGCATTGCGGAAGGTCCGCCGGGATCTCCGTTCAGCGCGCTCGTCGCTGGTCGCGAGGCTGGAAGCCTACGCGCGAAAGCTGCCCGACAGGATTCAGGTCCCGGACGCGTCGGTGACGGTCCGGTCGGGACGCTACTGCATTCCCATCCGTCGCGAGGGCCGCTCCGAAGTGGGGGGCATCATTCACGACGAGTCGGCCACGCACCAGACGGTATTCGTCGAGCCTCCGCTGGCGATCGAGCCGATGAATCGCCTTTCCGAGCTGGAGCGGGAAGAAGCCCGTGAGATCGCCCGGATCCTGAGGCAGCTGACCGAATCGGTGCGGCCGTGGACGGCCGAGCTCCAGTCCAGTCTGCAGGCCCTGGCCGAAGCGGATTCGCTGTTCGCCCGGGCGCGCTGGGCGCTGGCACACGGCGGAACGCGCCCGGTGTTTCTGGGCGATCCCGGGCCGCATCCGTCCGGTATCGCCCTGCGTCTCGTTCAGGCGCACCATCCGCTGCTGCTGAACGGGCCGGAGCCGTCTGTCCCCTTCGACCTGGACCTGTTCGAAGGGGAAACGGCGCTGCTGATCAGCGGGCCGAACGCCGGGGGAAAGACGGTTCTGCTCAAGACGATCGGCCTCACCTGCCTGCTGGCGCAGTCGGGCGTGCTGCCGCCCGTCGGCCCCGGGACGATGCTGCCCGTTATCGATGACCTGCATGCGGTGATCGGCGACGAGCAGTCGATCGTCGCATCTCTCTCCACTTTCAGCGCGCAGATCAGCGGAGTCCGGGACACGCTGGCCCGCGCCGACGGCGGGTCGATGGTGCTGCTCGACGAGATCGGTTCGAGCACGGACCCGGCCGAAGGCGCAGCTCTCGCTGCGGCGGTGCTGATGCGACTGGCGGGGCAGGCCGGGCTGACCGTGGCGACGACGCATCTCGGGGCCCTGAAGGCCCTGGCTGCCGAGGATGGACGCATCGTCAACGCGTCCCTGCAGTTCGACACGCATCTGCTCTGTCCGACCTTCCGGTTGATTCGCGACCGACCGGGTCGCAGTTACGCGATCGAGATCGCCACGCGGCTGGGACTTCCGCCGGACGTGATCGCCGAGGCGCAGTCGAGACTCGGGGACGAGGATCGGAAGCTCGAAGCTCTGCTGGCGGACCTGGAGAGGCGGGAGGCGGATCTGGCGGTGATGACCGCGGATGCGCAGCTCGCCGAAAGGCGCCTGAAGGATCGGGAGCAACGCCTGGCGGGAGCGGAGGAACGGGCCGGGCAGAAGGAGAAGCGACTGGAGCGGGAGGCACGTGATCGTGCCGAACTGTACCTGAAACAGGCGCGCCGCGAAGTCGCGGATGAGATCCGGCGGCTGCGTGAGCAGTTCCGGCGATCGGCTTCGCCAGCCGCCGATCGGGAAGGAGAGCACACGGATCGGGAAGCGGCGAGGGTACGTTCGAGAGTCGAACAGCTGTACCGCGACGCGAAACAGGCGGCCGCGACCGGGACCGGCGATCCCGTTGGGGGCCGAGAGACCGCGGACCCGTCGGCCGGCGAGCGCGTCCGGTCCCGTTCGCTGGGGGTCGAGGGCGTGGTCAGCGAGGTGCGAGGAGACCGCGTCGTCCTCGATGCTGGAGGGCTGCGGATGGAGATCCCCGTTTCGGACGTCGAGCCCGCCGCGGGGAGTGGATCGGAACAGGGCCCGGCGGGACGACCGGTCCCTCCGCGCCGCGGAGACGTCTCGGGCATTCCGGACGTGGTCGCCCGGCCGGAGATCGATCTGCGCGGCCTGCGCTCGGACGAAATCGACCATGCCCTGCTGCCGGCAGTGGATGCGGCGCACGTGGCCGATCTGCCCACGCTCCGTATCATTCACGGAAAGGGCACCTTCGCGCTTCGTGAGAAGGTCGGAAGCCTGTTGAGCCGCGACCGGAGAATTGCTCGTCTGCGACCGGGAGGTTTCGAGGAGGGGGGATCGGGAGTTACCGTAGTCGAGTTCCGGCGGGATGGAGACTGACGCAAGGCGGTAGATGGTTAGCGACGCACTGGTAGAGGAAATTCGAGATCGAGCCGAGATCGTCGAGCTGCTCGGCGAGTACATGCCACTCAAGCGTTCCGGGCGAACGTGGCGCGGGCCCTGTCCACTGCATGGAGGCGAGGGTCCGAACTTCTCGGTCGACCCGGGTCGAAACCTGTTCAAGTGTTTCGTGTGCGGCGAAGGCGGAGACGTCTTCGCTTTTTTCATGAAGCACCTCGGTCTCGATTTCCCTTCGGCGGTGCGGCACGTGGCGGCGAGAGTCGGAATCGAGGTGCCGGAGGATCGTGAAGTCCGCGAGGATCCGTTCGGAGCCCTGCGGGAAGTCGTGGCCTTCGCGGAAGAATGGTTCAGCGAGCGGCTGCGGGACGACAGAGAGGGCGCCGAGGTCAGGCGGTATCTGCACGGACGCGGGTTCAGCGACGAGGAGATCGAACAGTTCGGCCTCGGCTGGGCGCCCGACAGCTGGCGGGCCCTGCGCGAGGCGGCCGCCGGTCGCGGCATAGAGGACGATCGCCTGCTCGAGGCCGGTCTGCTGGCCACCAGCGAGAGGGCCGAGGAACCCTACGATCGCTTCCGGGGAAGACTGATCTTTCCGATTCACGACATCCGGGATCGTCCGATCGCGTTCGGGGGTCGCGTCCTCACCGCCGGATCGGAGGCCGTGCCCAAGTACATCAACTCGCCCGAGAGCCCGATCTTCCACAAGGGACGCACGCTGTACGGCCTGGTCTGGGCGCGGCACGAGATCCGGCGCGAGGAGGCGTCGATCCTGTGCGAGGGATACATGGACGTCCTTGCGCTGCACCGAAACGGATTCCGCACCGCCGTAGCGCCGCTGGGCACCTCGCTCACCTCCGAGCAGGCGGACCTGCTCGGTCGCTACGGGAAGAAGGTGTACCTGCTCTACGACAGTGACGAGGCCGGTCTGAAGGCGACGTTCCGAGCCGGCGACGTGCTGCTGGAGTCGGGTCTGCACCCGATGGTGGTCACGCTTCCGGCGGGCGAGGACCCGGATTCCCTCCTGGCCGCCAAGGGGAGGGAGGCGCTCGCCGGCCTGATCGACGACTCGGTGGACATCCTCGAGCGCAAGCTCCAGATCCTGGAGCGGCACGGGTTCCTGGACAGCATCGAGGGCCGGCGGCGGGCCGTGGATGGTCTGCTGAGCACGCTGCGCGCCGTTCAGGATCCGGCCCTGCAGGACCTCTACCTGGCCCGGGCGGCGGAGCGCACGGGCGTGCGACGAGAGACCCTGGTCAGGGAGGTGGCGCGGGAACGGGCGAAATCTGACCGATGGCGCTCGCAGGCTTCCGGCGCGGGCGACGCGACCGGGGCGCACGGAGAATCGAGTGCCCGTCCGGGACCTGCCGTCGGATCTGAGGCCGATGTCGCCGCGGAACGAGGGCTGCTGCTCCTCTTTCTTCGCGATCGGAAGCTGATCGAACAATCGGTCGAACGGGGCCTGGAGCCCTCTCACTTTCGGGAACCAGGCCACCGCTCCATCTATGCGGCGCTCCTGGAAGCGGAACAGGACCGTGACCCTGCGGCGATCGCCGCCTCACTCGCTCCGGAGCAGGCGGACCTGCTGGCGCAGCTCCTGGAAGACTCCACGGAGCTGGTGCACCCGGCCGATGTCCACACCGAGGCGCTCCGGCGCCTGCTCCATCGGGATCGCCTGGAGCGCCTCCGGCAGATCGATCGTGAGCTCGATCTCGCGGACGAACAGCAGGCGCGCAGTCTGCTGGTCGAGAAATCGGAGATCGCAAGGAACCTGAGAGCAGCAGGCGTATCGCTCAGTTTTGTAAGGAATTACGCGGGCCGATCCGGCGACGTTCAGGCAGGATGAGGCGGACAGGTGGAATGGATTTCGGGGAGCGAAGGAATCACAGATGATGGAGAGCGGCGTAGTGAGTGAACTCGTGGAAGATCTCCTGGCGTTGGAGGAGCTGGACGGGGCGATCGCCCGGGGTCGGGCGGAGCTGCGTGCGCTGGAGGAGGAGGCCCGGCAGCTGGAGGAAGGGCTGGAAGCGCTCCGTCGGCAGGAATCGGAAGCCGAAGTCAAGGTGGACGGAGCGGACCGACAGCTCCGGCAGGCGGAGCGGACGGTGCAGGCCGGCCGTGAGACGGTGAAGCGGCTCCAGCTTCGAGCCCAGGAGGTGGTCAACCAGCGATCCCACCTGGCGGCCAGGGCGGAGATCGACGCGGCGCGGCAGAACCTGGACGCGGCCGAGACCACGATGCTCGAGGCCATGCAGGACCAGGAACGGCTGCGAGCCGCCCGGAAAGCGGTGGCGGACGAACTGGAGCAGCAGCAGGCGGCGACGGAGGAAAGGCTCGCCGGGATTCTGCGCAGGCAGCAGGAAGTCTCCGACGAGATCGCCATCCACGCCGACAAGCGCGAGAATCGGGCGATGCGGATCGACGAGTCGGTCAGGTCTCTGTACGATCGGGTTCGGGCGGGCAGGACGAGCAGCGCGCTGGCCCCGGTCATCGATGGTGTGTGCGGGCACTGCTACACCTCCATTCCCCTGCAGCGTCAGGCCGAGATCAGGGGAGGGCGAAACCTCATCGTCTGCGAGACGTGCGGCGTAATCCTGCATTTCGGGCGCTGATCCGCCGCGACGCCGGCCCGGCATGGGGGCAGGGGTGAGCGTCTCCCGGACCGACGACCGAGGCTGGAGCGCTCCCGCGCGGGAACGAGAGGACGAGGTGGAAGCCCTCGTACGTTCGCTCGGGTGCCCTCCGGCGTTCGCCCGCCTGCTTCTCGCGCGCGGACTGTCGGACGTAGCAGGGATCCGCTCGTTCCTCGCGCCGCGGCTGCAGGACCTCCACGACCCGTTCCTGATGCCGGAGATGCACACTGCCGTGCAGCGTATCGAGGAGGCGGTCGACCGGGGCGAGAAGATCCTCGTCCACGGGGATTACGATGCCGACGGAATGTCGGCTTCGGCCCTCCTGACTCTCGGTCTCCGTCGACTGGAAGCGGACGTCGAGACCTTCGTGCCCCACCGCACGCGCGACGGCTACGATCTGTCCGAAGCCGGGCTCGAGCGCGCCGGCCGGATCGGTGCCGGACTGATCGTGACGGCGGACTGCGGCGTTACGGCCGTCGAGGCGGTGGCCCGGGCCCGCCGCCAGGGTCGGGATGTAATCGTCACCGATCATCACAGGGCCGGCGGCAGGCTGCCCTCGGCGGTCGCCGTCGTGAATCCGATGCGGCCTGACAGCGAATATCCGTTCCGGCAGCTGGCCGGGGTCGGAGTGGCGTTCAAGCTGATTCAGGCCCTTTTCTCCCGATCCGGGATTCCGGACCAGGAGGCGAATCAGCACCTGGACCTGGTCGCGATCGGCACCATCGCGGACCAGATGCCGCTGCTGGGGGAGAACCGGATTCTGGTCAAGGCGGGACTGAAGGCCCTCCAGCTGAGCCGGAAGCCAGGGCTCCGTGCGCTTCTCAGCCGGGTGGGCGTGACCGGAGCCGATCCGATCGGCGCGTCGCAGATCGCGTTCCGTGTGGGCCCGAGACTCAACTCGGTGGGCCGGATGGGATCGGCGGACTCGGGTCTGCGGCTGCTGATCACGGAGGATGCGCACGAAGCTGAACGGCTCGCGGGGTTCCTGGATCGACGCAACTCGGAGCGCCGACAGACGGATCAGCGGGTGTATGCCGAGGTGGAAGCGCTGGTCGCCGAAGGTTTCGATCCCGATCTCGACCGGGCGGTCGTGGTCTGGGGGAACGAGTGGCATCCCGGAGTGATCGGAATCGTCGCGTCGCGGATCGCGGATGCGACCCGGCGTCCGGCGATCGTCGTCTCGTTCGATGGCGACATCGGGCGCGGCTCCGGACGATCGTTCGGGGACTTTCAGCTGCATGCGGCGCTCGAGGAACTGTCCGGGGACCTCGAACGGTTCGGGGGGCACGCCATGGCCGCCGGCCTGTCGATCCGCCGGGATCGAATGGAGAAATTCGCAGCGGCCTTCCGCGCGATCGCCAGCCGCGAGATCGGGCCCGAGGCAGAGCCCGAGACCGTCGCGATCGATGCCCCGATCGCGCTTCAGGAGGTGAACGCGGAGCTGATGAACTGGGTGAAGCGCGGCGGTCCGTACGGAACGGGGCATCCGGCTCCGGTTTTCGTCAGTCGCGGCGTACGGATTCGAGACAGCCGAGCCGTGGGGGTGCAGGGAGCGCATCTGCGGTTCGTGCTGGATGACGGCGGAGAGCTGCTGGAGGGAATCGGCTTCGGCGCCGGCGCCCGACGTTCCGAGGCCGAGGCAGGAGGACCCTTCGACGTGGCCTATCGGCTGGAAGTGAATCGCTGGAACGGTCGCAACCGGATACAGGCGCAGCTGGTGGATTTCCGTCCCTCCGCGATTTGAGCGGCGGCGAGACACCAGGCGCGGATCGAATCCCGGTGAGCCTCAGGATCGTGGCCGGATCTCTCGGAGGCAGGTCGATCGAGGCCCCGCGCGGCCGGCGCACGCGTCCGACCGGGGCGCGGGTCAGGGAGGCCTGGTTCAGTGCGCTCGGCGAGCGGGTCGAGGGTGCCGAGGTCCTGGACCTGTTCTCGGGATCCGGGGCGCTCGGGATCGAGGCATTGTCCCGGGGTGCGGCGGTCGTTCAGTTCGTGGAGGAGGATCGCCGGGCATTCGAGGTGCTGAAACGGAACATCGGTACTCTCGGGCTCGATGAACGTGCTCGCCTGTACCGTGGCGACGTCTTCCGTTTCCTGTCGCGACGTGCAGGCAGTCCGTGGTACGATCTCGCCCTGGCCGATCCGCCATACGGCAGACTGCTGGCGGCCCGGCTCGTGGCCGAGTACCGCAGCCGGCCGTTCGCGACCCTGCTCAGCGTGGAGCACGGCATCGACGAGCTGCCGGGTGAAGGAACCGACCGCCAGCGACGATACGGGGACACCGTGCTGTCCTTCTACTCCGCCTCGAAGGGAGACGAGACCGGTGCAAGCTGACCGACAGATCGCGATCTATCCGGGCTCCTTCGATCCCCTTACGCTCGGGCACGATGACATCGTCAGGCGCGCCCTGAAGCTCGCGGATGGAGTCCTGATCGCCGTGGCCGAGCGCGCGACGCACAGCAAACAGCCGATGTTCTCGATGGACGAACGCGTGGAGATGATTGCAGAAGTCTATGCGGACGAACCGGCGATCCGGGTCGTGCCGTTTTCCGGACTGCTCGTCGACTTCGCGCGGGAGCACGGCGCCCGGCTGATCGTCCGCGGCCTCAGGGCCGTCAGCGACTTCGAGTACGAGTTTCAGATGGCGCTGATGAACCGCAGCCTGTGGCCCGAGATCGAGATCATCTTCATGGCCCCCGCCACCTCCTATACGTTCCTCAGCTCGTCTCTCGTCCGTGAGGTCGCGAGTCTCGGCGGCGACGTATCCGAGTTCGTGCCCCCGACGGTCCTGGAGCGCCTGGTGCAGGCGTTCGGTCCCTCCGTCGCCGGCCGTTGAGCTTCCTGGCTTCACTGCCCGAGCGGGTGACCCCGGGTGTCCGCATCGGGTTTCCCGAGGCGGACGAGGAGCGGACGGCGGCCGCGCTGAAAAGGCTCGCCCGCGACGGAAGAGTGCGACCGATCGCCGTGCGAGCGGAAGCAGGGGAGGATGATCTGCGGCATGCCGTCTCCCTGCTCGCGGCCGGGGAACTGGACGGAGTGGTGGCGGGGGCGGTGTCGACGACGGCCGCCGTGCTGAGAGCGGGTCTGCAGCTGCTTGGTCCCGACGAAGGAATCCGCACGGTCTCGAGTGCGTTTTACATGGTGCTCCCCGCCGGGGGGAATCGACCCGAGCGGGTGCTCACGTTCACGGATGCGGGAGTCGTTCCCGAGCCCACAGCGGAGCAGCTCGCGGAGATCGCGGACTGTGCCAGCCGCGCGCGGACGTTGATCGTGGGCGATGAGCCCCGTGTCGCGTTTCTGTCCTACGCGACGGGAGACTCGGCGGACGGCGGGTCGGTGCAGCGGATGCGCGAGGCGGTCCGGTTGTTTCGACTCCGCCGGCCCGGGGTGCCCGCCGATGGGCCACTGCAGGCCGATG
>Ga0209536_100017241_pt1 | contig 10238 bp, 7 predicted proteins | sample DeeMarSeWOR28_12_FD_187461 | JGI IMG/M metagenome (GOLD analysis project Ga0209536, IMG submission 187461) | Marine sediment microbial communities from White Oak River estuary, North Carolina - WOR-2-8_12 (SPAdes) (version 2) | ecosystem: Environmental > Aquatic > Marine > Intertidal zone >... | reverse complement strand
GGGTGCGGGAAACACCATTCGCGTGCAGGCAAAGGAAGTAGACGCCGCTGCCCGCCAGGGTGCCTCCCGCGGTCCTGCCGTCCCAGACTTGGGCGTGATAGCCCGGTTCCAGCCGCCGCTCCCCATCCACATCGGCCTGGACATCACCCCGGATTGGCGAGTGCTGGTCTACACCTTCCTCGCCGCCGGGGTGACGGGAGTGGCATTCGGCCTCGTGCCCGCACTGCGGGCGGCGCGGCCCGACCTCGTGCCGGCCCTCAAGGAATCCACCGCGGGCACGGGAGGGCCGGGTCGCCCGTTCGGGTTGCGCAGTGCGCTGGTGGTGGTGCAGGTAGCGGTCTCGCTCGTCCTGCTCGTGGCCGGAACTCTACTCATCCGCAGCCTTGGCGCGGCCGGGAAGGTCGATTTCGGCTATGACACGGCGCGCACCGCGTACCTGGCGATGGCGATGGAAATGAACGGGTACGACGCGGAGGATGCCGGCGCGTTCATCGAAGCCGGTAAGTTGCGACTCCAGGGGCTGCCCGAGGTTGAGGTGGTCGGCGTGGCGAGTCGCGTACCGCAGTCACTCAACAACAACGGCTTCGGGATCTTCATTGATGGGCATCAGAGCTCGGGCGCCGATCGACCTTACTTCATGGATGGCGCGCGCGTCGATGAGGACTATTTGGACGCCCTCGCCCTGCGCATCGAGTCCGGCCGGGGGATCGAGCCCGCGGATCGGGATGAACGCCGGCGGGTGGCGGTGGTGACCCGGACCATGGCCTCGCGGTTTTGGCCCGGTGAAGAGGCAGTGGGGCGGGAGTTCCGGACCAGCTGGGAGGGGCAACCGTACCAGATCGTCGGGGTCGTCGAGGATTACAAGGTGGACACGCCGGGAGAGCAGCCAAAACCGTACGTCCACTTTCCGATGGAGCGAGACCGCACGTTCGCCAATTACGTCGTCAAGACGACGATTCCGGCCGGGGAGGTCGTGCCGGAGCTCGAACGTGAGTTGCGAGAGCTGGATCCGGACCTGGTGTTTCTGGGAACGGGGACGCTAAAGGAGCTCGCCGACGTGCGCCTTTTCCCCATCCAGGCTGGCGCCTGGTTGATCGGCGCGTTTGCCATGCTGGCGTTGGTTCTCGCGGCGGTCGGTCTGTACGGGGTGATCAGCTACTCCGTGAGCCAGCGCGTCCGTGAAATCGGCATTCGCAAGGCACTCGGCGCTCAGACGAGTAGGGTCGTGGGCATGGTGCTGCGACAGGGAATGGTGCTGGCCGGACTCGGGGTCGCGCTGGGCGCGGCCCTGGCCGCCATCGGCGCGCAGGCCCTGTCCGGGGTGCTCTTCGTCGGCGCGTTCGATCCCGTCAGTTTCGGTGCGGCGGGTGGGGTGCTTGCCGGGGTTGCGGTGCTCGCCAACTGGATCCCGGCGCGGCGGGCCTCACTGGTAGATCCGATGGTGGCGGTGAAGCTGGAAGGCGGCGAGACATTACGCTGACTCCTGAAGCCATCATCCTGGCACCAGCCACCGCTCCTCTGATCTCTCCCGGTCGTAAGGACAGCCACTCAGCCAAGCACTTACATAGTATTGATGTGTGCCACATCATGATGGGATACTGCACCATCACTCATAGGTTAGGCACGCATCATGAAATATTGGTAATCATGGAAAAACATAGCGCCATCATACATAGTGAGTGCAAGCCATTATATAGTTATGCATGCCTACATCGACTCCATGTGGGCCCACATATGTGCATATATGGCGCACACACGGCCGGTCGTTGCCGCTTTTGGACATACGAATCTGTTGTCAGTAAAGGACTTGGGGCACCCACGGCTGGAGGACACGTCCCAACACCACATTACCGAACACGGCCACCGCAGGATGCGGAGTTGAGGAGTCTGCCCGTCTACCGGCCGTATCAGGAGGTCGTGCGGGCGGGGTAGTAGGGCCGTTGATTGACGCGGATGAAGGCGGATGAACGCGGATAACGGTGGTGCCGAGCGCGCGTTTCATCGCGCGAAGACCAAAGGCGGTGCGGATGTCTTGGGCAGGCGGGATCACAGCTCGGCGAAGGGTAACGCCGTCACTTCCTGACCAATTGGTAGACGAAGGTCACCTGGATGGATCAGATAGCCTGACATCGATCTTTCCCCGAAGTCGCCCTGAAACACCTTGATGGACGAGGCCATCGCCGGGCGCGGGGTTGAGGAAAGCTTCACCTCGATAGGCAGTAGTTTCCCCTCCATCTCGACCACTATGTCGACCTCTCTTCCTGCGGAGGTGCGCCAAAAGTAAACCTGAGGGTCGAAGCCCCTGTGAGTCACCACCTTGACGATCTCCATCAGCACGGCTGTCTCCAGTATTGCGCCCGCCAGCGGGCCGGCGGCGGCGTGGTCTGGGTCCTTCAAACCAGTCAAGTACGAGAGCGTGCCTACGTCGGTGAAGTAGACCTTCGGTGTCTTGACGACCCGTTTGCCGACATTCGCGAAGTACGGCCTCAGAACCACGATCTGATAGGTGGCCTCGAGCACCGAGATCCATGCCTTGACGGTATTCACTGCCACTCCCAGGTCCCGGGCCAGATCGCTGAGGCTCAGGAGTTGGGCTGTGCGTGCCGCCAACGCTCTGAGGAAGCTCTGGAACTGGGAGAGATCGCCTACCTGTCGGAGTGAGCGCACGTCGCGCTCCAGGTAGGTCTGGACGTAGGCCGAATGCCAGAGGCCGGTGTCACGACCTCGGTCGGCCACGAGTTCCGGGTAATACCCTCGCAGAAACTCGTTCCACACTTCGCGGTGCGCGGTCTTCGCAGTTCTGCCGCCTCGCTCAGTTGATTCCCATGGCAGAAGCGCGTGCGGACGTGCGAAGACCTCCCGCCGCGAAAGCGGCAGTAACCGCAGGATCGCCGCACGGCCGGCGAGCGATTCACTGATCCGCTCCGCGAGAAGTAGGTTCTGCGATCCCGTGAGCACGTATTGCCCGCTCTGATTCCGGTGCGCGTCGATTCGCTCCTTCACATACGGCAGCAGGTCGGGCGCGTACTGCACCTCGTCGAAGATCACTGGGGGTGGGTAGGCTTTCAGGAAACCGCGCGGGTCCTCCGTGGCCGCGGCTCGTACGTCCGGCGGTTCGAGCGAGACGTAACCGTGGACACCGCCGAAAAGGTGTTTCAGAAGCGTGGTCTTGCCGGATTGGCGCGGACCGGTCAGGACAACTGCGGGGAACTCTGCTACGGCCCGTTCGAGGACTGGCTCGAGTGATCGGGTTATGTAATTGTCTGAACTGGTCGGCATAATGTATGCAAATTTGCATTTGGAATGCAAAATTGCAAGTCTTGGTAGCCGCCGGTTTGGTGATGCGGGTGGAGAAGGACCGGATGCAGGTCAGGAGACGACACGTCCGAACACTTCCCGCACCCGCTGCTGCACTTCCGTCGCCACGAGCTCCGGATGACGCGCCGCGATGACTGCGGCCCGCAACTCCCACGCGAAGATGCGGAGCGACTCGGCTACTCGCAGTCGCTCCTCGACGGTGAGCGCACGGATGGCAGCGAGTTGGACGCGGGCGGCTTCAGGACGCATAGGCACAATCTGAGTGGAGTGGTGCTGCTCGGCAAGCAGGCCCTAGCCGTACTTGCCATCCCGAGAGTGCAGAATCTGCGATCCGCGATCTGCATTGACAGAGCTGTGTCGCCGCCTCACTCACCTCTCGCGCACCCTTGGGCGGTGATGCATCTTAGTCGATCATGGCAGATACCGTCCGCAATTCAATAACGCATGACTAGCCAGTCCGACTATCTAGGAGCAGCCCTCACCAACCGCTACACAATCGAGCGGGAGCTAGGTCGTGGTGGGATGGCCGTGGTCTACCCAGCCACCGATCAGAAGCTCGGTCGGCAGGTCGCGCTCAAAGTCCTCCGTCCTGAAATGCGACCGTCCCCAGGGAACCGACCTGTCCGTTTTCCAGCTGGAGGATCCATGTCCGAGGCCACCCATATGCCGGGAAGGTCCTTCCCGGGAGCCCTTCTATTCGCGATACTCGCACCGGCCCTGGCGTTTGGCCAGACCAATCCGCTCTGGACCGAATCGAAAGTCCATAACTACCTCCCCCACATGACCTGGCCGGAAGTGGAGGCATTCCTGGAGCGGTCTGACATGGTCATACTGCCCGTTGGCTCGGTGGAGCAACATGGCCTCCACCTACCACTCGGCACCGATTATCTCAACGGCGTCGAGCGGGCAAAGCTGGTGGCACAGCGCGCCGATGTGCTCGTCGCACCTATCCTTATTCCGGGGCAGTCTCCCTACCACATGGAATTCCCGGGTACCATCACCCTGTCTGCCGAGACGATTCAGAGGGTGTACGTCGAGGCCGCCCAGAGTCTGATTCGCCATGGGTTCAAGCGGTTCCTCATCCTGAACGCCCACGGGGGAAACCGGGCCATCTGCCAGTTCATCGTCGACAGGATCAACCAGGAGACCGAGGGGATCGCCGTCGATCTGGGCAGCGCGGCCAGTCCCTATCTCCAGGGGCAAACCGAGCGACAGGAGAGGCCGGAAGATCCGCTTGAGCTCGACCGTCACGCCGGGGTGGGGGAAACGGCCAACTCCCTCTTCCTGATACCTACTCTCGTACAACAGGAGCTGGCGGTTCCCGCCACCATCACCATGCCCGAGCACCTGGAGAGCATGGTTCCCCAGGTGCTGGCCGGTGACCCTGCGGCAACCACTGTCTTCCTGGCGGAGGGATTGAAGGCCGGCGAAACCGGCAAGGGCACCTCGGCCCGGGAGATGTCCACGACCGGCGTTTGGGGGGTTCGGGATCCCAAGGACGCCTCGGCCGAGGACGGCCGCTTCGAAACGGAACGCTTCGTGGACGCGGCAGTGCGGTTCATCGAGCGGTGGAGGGAGCTGCGGCCTGCTGGGGGCTAGGGTTCTTCACGGCCTGAAGTGGTCGAGCGCTCCGGCACCTGCTTCCATCCTGTTCCGCAGCCAAGACGCAGACTGGTAGAAGGCGAGAGCCAAGATGAGACTGTGTGGTGCGGTGTTTCTCTGGATGCTGGCCCCATGCTCTGGGGGGGCCCAGGAGCGAACGTTTCTGTCCGATGACCGGACCATCCTCGGGTCTTCCGAGGACCTCACCGCGTCCGTGGTCTTTGCGGACATTGACGGGGACCAGGATCTAGACGCGGTCTACGCGAATGGACGGCACTGGGCTCAACTCAACGAGGTCTACCTGAACAACGGCTCGGGGCAATTCACGGTCGGCTACGCACTAGGACCGGAGAAGGCGACGACCTACGCAGTACCAGTAGGCGATCTGGATGGCGACGGTGATCTGGACGTCGTCGTCGGAAATGACAGAGCAGAGAACTGGGTTTATCTGAATGACGGAGGCGGTCGATTCACTCTGGCCTGGTCAGTTGGTCCTGAGATCGAGCCCACCCGCAGCGCTCAGCTCCACGACCTCGACGGTGACGGCGCGCTCGACCTTCTCGTCACGAACCGTGGCACAGCTAACGGCTTCTACCTGAACGACGGATCCGGGCGGTTCGGCCCGAAGCGCGAGTTTGGCACTTCGACCGGCTCGACCATCGCCGTGGCCATCGGCGACGTCGATTCGGACGGCGACCCAGACCTCGTCCTCGCGAACCGTGACGGCCAAGCCAATCAGATCCTCATCAACGACGGTGCCCTCGGGTTCGACGAGGTCCGAATCTTCGGTACGGGGCACGACGAGACCCGCTCTATCGCACTGGCTGATGTGAACGGCGACGGGATTGCCGACATTATTGCGGGCAACATCGGCGAACCCAACGCTGTCTACTTTGGGCGGGGGGACGGGGACTTCGATTTCGGTGCTCCGTTCGGAGGCTCGGAAATGACGTACGCGGTCGTGACGGCCGACGTTGAGCGCGATGGAGACGAGGACCTTGTGGTCGCGAATGTCGGGAGTCCCAACGCTGTGTACCTCAACAATGGTCGCGGTACGGAGTGGTCCATCCGGTGGCTGGGTGAAGAGACCAACAGCAGCTACGGAGTGGCAGTCGGTGACCTCAACGGCGACGGATTTCCGGATATCGGGTTCGCAAATTCGGGGGCATTCAATCGTATCTTCTTCAACGTGGCCAGATCGAACGAGGGAGTACTGAGGTGAAAAGGCATGCACGTACACCAAATGACGTCGAGTGACGTCGTGACGCGGCTCCGTGGCGTAGCGTTGTGTCACCGAGTGACACGAACCTACCCAGTCCGCGCACATTCGACGCACACGACGTGTCCGGCAGAGCACTTCACCTGGCGCACGCCCAGATCGCGGGGTAGTTCAGGACGCCGTCCCACATGAGTGACGATGTCCTCGCCTGCCCAAGGGCCACCCTGGCCGACCGCAACAGTATCGGCCGCGTACTCGGAGTCGGTGGGATGGCTACTGTGTATCTCGCCAAGGATCTCAAGCACGCAGCAGTGGAGTCTGGCGTCCCGGTCAGGCAAATCGAAGTGAGCCTGTTTCGGTTTTCACGGGAAGTTGCAGAAAGGCCGTCTCTACAGCAGCTCATGAATGCGCATCGGATACCTACAGTGGACTGAAACCATGACGATACCAGATTTTCAGGTAATCATGAGGCCGGCGGCCGTTCGCCCCTCTACCCTGTTCTTTTCTTCCGTTTCCGTGGTCCGTAACCCCCTCCCGGGATTCTTCCTAGCGCTGTTCCTAGCGGGATGCGGCGACTCTCGCGGCCCTGCTGACGTACAGGCTCTGATCGAGGCTGCCAAGCAAGAGGTCACCGTGGCGAACATGGAGGAGGAGCTGGATTCCATCGTCCAGTACGATCGCCTTTCCGGAAGCCCCGGCGAGTTCGCTGCCGTGGAGTACTTGAGGCGGACCCTGGAAGCCGAGGGGATTCGGGTGTCGGTCGATACGTTCCCGGCCTACATCAGCGATCCGGTCTCGGCCACGGTCGACGTACCGGGGACGGCCTTCGCTCCAGCAGCCATTACCGTCTCCGGGTCGGGCACGGTTCGGGACCTGCGGGGCCAGGCGGTAGACCTGGGAGCCCTAGCGGACCTCCCGCCCATCCTTACAGAGACGGGCGAGTTGCTTTTCCTGGACGCCCAAGGTCCGGCAGGCTCAACAACCTACTCTCCCCTTCCCGATCTGACGGGAAAGATCGCCCTCGTTACCGGTCAACCCCGCCCGGACCCCGTGACCCAGTTGGCCCGGATGGGGGCCGCAGGGGTGGTGTTCATCAATCCGGAGGAGCGCCTGAACGATCTCACGACTACCACGGTCTGGGGTGGGCCCTCGCTTCTGAACTACCACCGAATTCCCACTCTCCCGGTAGCCGAAATCAAGCGGAGCGACGGCGATCGCCTGCGCGCCATGCTGGCCGAGGGATCGGTGCAGGTCAGGATGAGCACCGAGACGCGGACCGGGTGGAAGGAACTGAGGTTGCTTACAGCAACCATCCCCGGGCCCACCACCGACGCCCCCTACGTTCTGGCCGGCGGGCACCTGGATGCCTGGCACCACGGTGGGACGGACAACGCCGGCGCCAATGTGGCCATGCTGGAGCTGGCCCGTGCCTTCCACCGGCACCGGGGCCAGCTCGAGAGGGGCCTGGTGATCGCATGGTGGCCGGGCCACAGTAACGGCCGCTATGCCGGCTCCTCCTGGTTCGTGGACAACCATTTCGACCAACTCCGCCGCCGGGCCGTAGCCCATGTGAACTTCGAGGGGTTGGGTCAGATCGAGGCAAAGCGCTTCGGGGCCAATGCCACTGCCTCCCTGACGGGCATGGCTCAGGAGGTGTTCCGGGATGAGGTGGGGGATTCCGTCCGCGTCACCCCGCCGGGCAGGAACTCGGACCAGTCCTTCAACGGGGTGGGGCTTCCGCTATTGCAGCTCAACCACTCCCGGCTGGCGGAAGACGGGGGATACTGGTGGTGGCACACTCCCGACGACACGAGGGACAAGGTTGACGCCCAAATCCTGAAGGTGGACACCGACCTGTATGTGGCGGCACTGGGGCGACTCCTGGCAGCACCCGTTCTTCCTTTGAGCCTCCCGGCCACCGTGGAGCGCCTGGGCTCCATCCTGAGGGAGCGGCAAGAGACTGCTGGGGACCACTTCGACCTCAGCGAGGCCATCACTCGGCAGGAAGCACTGTTGGACGTGGTTCGGAGGGTGGAGGCGGATCTGGAGACGAGAGCGACAGGACCCGAGTTGGACCTAGGGTTGGTTGCCATCCTTCGGCCCCTGCACCGGGTGCTTTACAACCTGTTGGGTCCCTACCACCCGGATCCGGCCGTTTCTGAAGGCTCTCTCCCGGGGCTGAACCCAGTGGAGATGCTGGCAGCGAACGATCCTACAACGGACCGCTATCAGTTCGCACTCACGACGCTCCGGAGAGAACTGCCCCGGATTCTCGAAGCCCTCGACACCGCTCGCGAGCGGGCCGAGGGCTTGCTGGCTCGGACAGCGGGGAGGTAGGCGAGAAGTCCGTCACTCGGCTGAACAACCAGACAGCAGTTGCGACCAATCTGATCCGTCGCGGCTACCCCTATGCGAGACTCCCCGGCAACTCGAACGCCTGGCACCCGCTGTCAAAAATCGCCGTCAACATTTCGACACGGGGTGAAAACGACAGTGCCGGGGCGGCCAGCCTCAGCCACGCAGCGCACATTCGAGCGACATCAGATATCCGGCCAAGCTCTTCACCTGGTCCACTCACAGATCGGGCCGTAGCTTAGGCGGAGGGTCGCTGGCTGAATGAGCCCACGCGCGACTGCCACGGAGGAACAATGACGGTTCGGCATCGCTCTCGTCTGTCTTGGATGCTGCTTGCAGCGGCGGTTGTCCTCGCCTCACCGGCTGCTGTTCAAGCCACGCAGGCAGCTCAGAACGCTGCTCAGGACTCGTTTACCGCGGCGATTCAGCGCTTTGACAGTCAAATTGCAGCTGACGTCGCTGCTGATGGTGTCGCGTCCATTGTTGCCGGCGTGTTTGTAGGAAACTCTGTGATTTGGGCCAGAGGCTTTGGATGGGCAGACGCCGATCTGCGCACACCCGCCGGCGTTGAGACCATTTACCGTACCGGCTCCATCTCCAAGACGTTCACTGCGGTGCTTTTGATGCAACTCGTGGAGCGCGGAGTTGTGGCGCTGGACGATCCAGTCGTCAGGCATTTCCCGGAGTTTGCGCAGCTCGACGGCCCGGATGAACAGGTTCGCTCGATCACCTTCCGACAGCTGGCCAGCCATACAGGCGGTCTGGTTCGCGAGCCTGAACTGCTGTTTGCAGCGTCCGGTCCCCTGGCTGAGTGGGAGTCAAAAGTCCTCGCCGCGATACCAACGACGTCGCTTCAGTCGCAGCCAGGCTCGGAGTACTCGTACTCCAACATCGGATTCGGCATCCTGGGGTTGGCGCTTTCACGCGCCGCGGGACGGCCATTCATGGACCTGGTGACTGAGCTGATTTTCGAGCCGCTGGGCATGACGCAAAGCACCTTCGCTCTTACACCGGAACTCGAGCCGTACATTTCGGTCGGCTACGCAAATCGTGAGGACGGGACCATCGATGCCGAGTACCCCGCGCAGGAACACGCCGGTCGTGGCTACAAGGTCCCCAACGGTGGTGTGTACTCGACGGTCGGAGATCTGGCACGATTCGCCGCCGCACTGAGTGGCACCTCGCCGATGACGATCCTCTCTGCTCGGGCGCGTAGAGAGATGTTGACGATTCAAACGCCGGAGGACAGTACCCGCGGTTATGGGCTTGGGCTGTCCGTACAGACCGCTGACAATGGGGTTCGCCTCGTCGGCCACGGAGGCTCGGTATCGGGCTACAATGCGCACATGGTGTTCGACCCGGAGACGACTGTTGGCGTGATCCTAATGCGCAACTACGGCAGGGGCAGCACCAACCTCGGCCAAGCCGCGCAGGGTTTGGCTGCGGAGTTGGCTGGCATCGTGAGCGAAGGTCACTGAAGGAATGGACACCGAATAGAATCTGGTCGAACTCCTAGCCCGAGCCAACGCACAGTGCGGCAGGACTCCGCAGCGCACGGTGACTAGCCTGCTGGCGACGCGCCTCCGAGGCAACCAACGTACATTCGAGTGCTTTTGGGAGATCGAAGCCAACGCACACAGATGCGAAAGCCCCGTCAGAACGGGGCTTTTCACATGGCCAGGGACGGAATTGAACCGCCGACACGAGGATTTTCAGTCCGCAATTATTGACTCGGAAATCGTCA
>Ga0209536_100017240_pt1 | contig 10238 bp, 7 predicted proteins | sample DeeMarSeWOR28_12_FD_187461 | JGI IMG/M metagenome (GOLD analysis project Ga0209536, IMG submission 187461) | Marine sediment microbial communities from White Oak River estuary, North Carolina - WOR-2-8_12 (SPAdes) (version 2) | ecosystem: Environmental > Aquatic > Marine > Intertidal zone >... | reverse complement strand
GCAATGTGAAACGCACCAGAGGCAATAAAAAGAACGTGATCTGTTCTGACAACTCCATACTTTGTGTTAACGTTTGTACCTTCTACAATAGGAAGAAGATCTCTTTGCACACCTTCACGGGAAACGTCAGGTCCGTGCCCTTTACCTCCACTGCTGGCAACTTTGTCAATCTCATCAATAAAAATTATCCCGGATTCTTCAACTCTTTGTATGGCTTCACGCTGAACAGCTTCCATATCAATGAGCTTTTGTGCCTCTTCCTGTGCAAGAATTTGTCTTGCTTCCGCAATAGTGGTTTTTCTTTTCTTTCTTTTTTTCGGCATCAGGTTCCCAACAATTTCCTGGATATTAATACCCATATCATCCATCCCAAAAGGACCCATAACCTGCATACCCATAGCCGGTGGTGCCTGGGAGTCAAACTCAATCAGTTTTTCATCCATTTCACCATTTTTCAATTTCGTCTTCATCCATTCTCGGGTTTTCCTATTCTGATATTCTTCTGAATTAACTTCTTCAGCGCTTTGGTCTGCAGAAGTTTGTGTCTGCACCTGTACGGGTTGAGCTGGTTGATGTGGTTTACGAATCGGAGGGATTAATATATCAAGAATCCTTTCATCCGCCAGATGTTCAGCTTTAGTTTGGACTTCTTTTGTCTTTTCGGCTTTCACCATACTAACAGCAAAGTCCGTAAGATCACGCACCATAGATTCAACATCTCTTCCAACATATCCAACCTCCGTAAACTTTGAAGCCTCAACTTTTACGAATGGTGCTGCTGCAAGTCTGGCAAGTCTGCGGGATATTTCTGTCTTACCAACTCCAGTTGGTCCGATCAATATAATATTATTTGGAAGTATTTCTTCGCGTAGGACATCTTCAATTTGCTGTCTTCGCCATCTGTTGCGCAATGCAATTGCCACAGCGCGTTTCGCATCCGTCTGCCCGATGATATACTTATCAAGCTCTTTTACAATTTTACTCGGTGTTAAATCTTTCATTGAATTTTCATTCATAACTAAATCTCATCTCCTTTTAAGTGGGCGTAGTCTTAGACGAAGCCTCTTATTCAATTACTTCAACATTAATTTTATCATTAGTATAAATGCATATCTCCGCAGCGGTTTTAAGCGATTCCTCAGCAATTTCTTTGGCAGAAAATTTACTGTACTTCTTAAGCATTCTAGCTGCTGATAAAGCATACATTCCACCCGAACCTATTGCAACAATCTTATCGTCAGGTTCGATTACATCACCGTTACCGGATACGATTAGTGCAGTATCTTTTGAAACAACAGCCAGCATTGCTTCGAGGCGACGGAGTATTTTGTCAGTGCGCCAATCTTTTGCAAGTTCAACTGCTGCTCGATTCACATTGCCGCGATACTGCTGCAGCTTATCTTCAAATCTTTCCATCAAGGCGAATGCATCTGCTGCACCTCCTGCAAATCCGCAAATAACTTTTCCCTCAGCAAGTTTCCTTATCTTTAAAGCGTTATGCTTCATAATTGTATTGCCAATTGACACCTGTCCGTCACCACCGAGGGCGGCGGTGCCGTTGTGAACGATTCCAAGTATTGTTGTTGATCTTATTTTTTTACCCATAATTTCTCCTTATTCAAACTTCGGTTATGACTTCTTGATTGTAAGGTTTAAAAAGCTTAACCGGAAATATCCTTGGGACTTCTTTCTTGTACTTTTCATAAATCTCACCAAATTGCCTTACTAATTTCTTCTCTTCATAATAAGAACCAATGTAAAAATAAGCCACTACACAGATGAGAAATGTGAGATAAAACAAGTCCATTACAGGTCTGAAGAGTAGAAAAGTGATTGAAAAGAAGTAAACAGGATGTCTTGAATATCTGTAAGGACCTTCAATACGAAGAGTAAATTCTTCATCAAGCTCGGTATTATAGCTTTTCTCAAAAAATCTTTTTATCTGATCAAGACCTAAAAATTCCTTAAAACAAATATACTTAAATGACCAGAATACACCTGCCAAAGAAAAGAATTGTGGAATAAGCACAATTAAGTCATAAGGATTGGGCAAATCGTAAATAATGATATGCGGTTTTGGTGAAATCTGATAAATCAAATAGAGTGATAAAAAACCAAAGAGGTTATATAGCAAGCGATAAAACGCTATCAGATCACCAAAAATTTTCCTGAACCAGATTTTTATCTTTATTGAGGCAAGTAGTGAATGAACATAACCGTAAATTGCAAAAAGGAGGACAATGATTGTTACATCAAGAACCAAACTCATCAAAGTTCTTTTCTTAACCTCGCAACAGGAAGTCTTAATTGCTCTCTGTATTTTGCCACAGTTCTTCTGGCTATATGAATTCCCTCTTCATTTAGAAGTTCCGCAAGCTTATCATCGCTATAAGGTTTAATTTTATCTTCTTTGTCGATTATTTCTTTTAATCTTTCTTTGATATGTTTATTTGAAACTTCTTCACCTGTATCTGTTGAAAGACCTTCGCTGAAGAAATATTTCAGTTCATGAATTCCCTGTGGGCTCTGAACGTACTTACCGTTTACAACCCTGCTAATAGTTGAGATGTCCATATTTATTTCCTGTGCGATATCCTTATAGATCATTGGTCTGAGAGATTTTGGACCCTTCTCAAAAAATTCATATTGCCTGTGGAAGATTGCCTGCATAATTTTCATCAAAGTATCTCTCCGCTGTTGAATGCAAGCAATAAACCATTTAGCAGATTCAAATTTCTCACGGAGGAATTTATATGTTTCCTTTTCGCGAGAAGATTTTTTACCACGTCTTCTGTTACTCTCGAACATTTCCAGATATTGCCTGCTGATGGTTACCGAAGGCATGCTTCTATCATTAAGAGTAATTACATAATCATTTTCTACTTTTTCAATTATGAAATCAGGTGAGATCTGGTTCATTTCTGCTGATTCAATATTTCCTTCACCTGGTTTTGGATTCAGGCTCTGTATAAGATGAACGGTTTCGCGCAAAGTCTCATCTGTCAGGTTCATCTTTTGCTTCAGTAACTCAAATCTTCGTTTGGTAAAATCATCGTAATACTCCACTAACATTTGCTCTGCCATATATTTGTAATAAGTATCAGCCTCTTTACTTGCACGTAGCTGAACAAGAAGACATTCCTGAAGGTTTCGGCAGGCAATTCCAATAGGATCAAAAAGCTGAATTTTCTTAAGAAGATTTTCAGCTTCTTCAGGATCAATTTTTATATGCTCAAAAAGCTCAAGCTCATTTAATATTTCGCCCAGACCTCTTTTAAGGTATCCGCTATCATCAAGATTTCCAATTATCTCTTCTCCAAGTCTGTTCAGATTTTCATCAAGATTACGCAGATTCAACTGTTCCAATAAATGTTCTGCAAGGGATTCTCTTACAGGAGCTAAAGGATGAAATTGCTCCTCTTCGGTATTACCACGGTAAGCTCTTTCGTGATCAAAATCATCATCGTTCATAAAATCTTCCAGTTCGAACTCTTCTTTATCCGGATCCTTAATTTCATCAACAGCTGTATCTTCTTCACGTTCTTTATCTTTCTCAGTTTCCTGAGATAATTCCATTTCCTCTTCAAGGATAGGATTAAGCTCAAGCTCGGTTTTAATTCTCTGCTCCAATGCAAGAGTATTAAGTTGTAAAAGCTTTTGATACTGAATTTGCTGTGGTGATAGCTTTTGTTGTTGAGATAATCGTTGACTTAGTGTGAGCATATTACTTTCCGATTAATTCTTTAAATTTTATATACCAATTTTTACCATACAACCTGCTTAGAGAATCTTCACAAAATTCTGCAACAGTTGTATTTTCAATTTTACCTAGTTCAATTGCTGGTTTACATTCATCAATATGTTCAAATCGCAAAACATCCCCGCCGAAATCAGAAATCCTGATAGGAAAAAGGTGACAGGAAATTGGTTTCCTGAAATCGGTTTTTCCATCAAGGTATGCTTTTTCTATAGAACATTTTGCGATGCTGTTCTCATAGTAAACAAAAACACAAGCCCGGTTATCAATACTTCTAATCATTGGTTCATCTTTTCTAACCTCATAAAATCCGTTGTCTTCGATTTCCCTTCTATGGTTAATCGGAAGGTAGTGAAGAACCTTTGTGAGAAGATTGTTTATGAGATTAACTTCCTCCCATTTAAGTGGTGCACCGTAATGACTCTCAAAAGTGCAGCAAGCACCTTTACATTTTATTAAATCACATTTGAAGGGCATTTCCGCAATTTCCTTGCGGACTAGTATGTTTTCAACCGGTAATATTTGCTTATCCATTGTAGTGGAATAATTTTTGATGAAAGATAAAAAATTGATTCTTCTTTACAAAGTTTAAATACTCTTTCCAATTCTTTAAATTCCTGCCTCAATTTCAATAAAATGCCCCCTGCATAGATGAATTTCGCTAATAAGATTGTTGTTTTAACCGGAGCCTCGTCCGGAATAGGCTATCAGCTTGCAAAATTACTGCCAAAGGAAAATTGTTCGCTCGCCCTTATCGCAAGAAGAAAAAACATTCTTGACGAACTTGTACACGAACTAAGTAATGAAAATAACCAGATAAAGTCTTACCAATGTGATGTTGGAAATGTTGATGAGGTACAGTTTACATTTGAAAAAATAAAAAAAGATTTTGGCAGAATAGATATAACAATTTTGAATGCCGGTGTATCATCAAGAGCTGACATTAAAGAGTATTCCTCAGCCCAAGCAAAAGAAATTTTTGAAATAAACACACTTGGGATTGTAAATTGTGTCGAACAGGTTTTACCGGATTTTATGAAACAAAAAAATGGAATGATTGTCGGTGTAACAAGTTTAGCTGAATCAAGGGGCTTCCCAAAAAGCGGATTTTACAATGCAAGTAAATCCGCTGCAAGTTTATTACTTGAAAGTTTAAGAATAGAACTTAAACCCTATAATATTAAAGTTATAACTGTCAAACCTGGATTTGTAAGAACACCAATGACCGATAAGAATAAATTTCACATGCCCTTTCTTATGGATGTTGATAAGGCAGTAAAGATTATTTTAGAAGGGATTAAAAAAGAAAAAAAAATCATTCAGTTCCCTTTCACAACTGTAATTGGTGCCAAGATGTTTAAAATTATGCCCAATTGGTTATTCGATAGACTTATGAGTAGAGAATTACCACAAAGGAGAAATTGAGAATATATGTTGAAAAAATTTCTCCCGGCTTTCTTTCTTTCGTTTAGTTTGATATTCCCTCAGACTGATTCTACTTTAATTCTCAGCGAAGTAATGTTCTACCCGCAAACCGGACCAAACGAATTTATTGAAATTTATAATTTTAGTAATACGGAAAGCATTGACCTGGATAGTTTTAAAATCAAATATTCTACTTCCAACCCAGATATTATTATCGCTGCAGGAGCAGGTACAATTCTTCCTCCAAAATCGTTTGCAATTATTCTTGAAGGTGATTATGTAATTGGTAGCGGAATTTATGATGGTTTAATTCCACCGGAAGCGCTTATTTTGAAAATTTCAGATAATGCATTCGGTACAAGTGGAATGTCAAATACAGCAAACAGGCAAATTTGGCTTATCAATACGGCAGACGATACTCTGGAATCTTATTTCTATTCAGCTAATAATACACAAGCACACTCTGATGAAAAAATAATTCTTGTGAAAGATAGTTCACAGAGCAACTGGGCAAATTCATTAGTAACAAATGGAACTCCCGGATTTCAAAATTCTGTAACTCCGGTCCAGTTTGATTTGCAAATGGCTTCTCTTGCTTTTCAACCTGCAACACCCTTGGAGGAAGATGATGTAACAATTTTTGCTAAAGTAAAAAACATCGGTACGAGTGCAGCAGATATTTATACTATTGAGATTTACAATGATGTTAACTTTGATTCAACAGCAGATCCGGGTGAAATAATTTTTTCTCAGCAATACACTAACCTTCCGTCAAATGATTCGATTACTGCAAGCACAATTCTGAATTCGCTGTCTGCTGGAAATTATCAGATAATTGCTAATGTTGATTTTGCACAGGATGAATACCTCTTAAACAATGAACTAATTAATTCGTTTGTTGTATTTCCTCCGGGAACAAATTATAACGATGTCGTTATTAACGAAATTATGTACGCCCCATCAACCGGAGAACCCGAGTGGGTTGAACTTTATAACAGAAGCGACAATCCTATCAATTTAAAAAAATGGAAATTCTCAGATGCTTCTTCATCAGTCACTATTACAAACTTAGACAAATTCATCCCCGCAAACTCATTTATTGTGCTAACTGCTGATTCATCAATTTTAAATTTTTATAATGTTCCCTCCGAAATAATAAAATTCAGCTTACCTGCACTAAACAATACCGGGGATGCAGTAATGATTGAAGATTCAATTGGGGTCAAAATAGACTCACTTTATTATTTCCCTGACTGGGGTGGCAATGAAGGTGGTAAATCGCTAGAAAGAATTTCAGTTGATCGTTTCTCGCTTGATCCGACTAACTGGGGCACATCAATTAGTATTTATAAGGCAACTCCGGGAACGATTAACTCAATTACTGAAAAAGACTTTGATATTGCTGTTTCGGAGATTCTCTTCAATCCTCAATACCCGCTTGAAGGAGACACGGTTTCTGTTTCTGCTAGAGTAAAAAATCCCGGACTTAATGATGCTAATTTTTCCCTGCAACTTTTTGAAGATACAAATTTAGATTCTATCCCTGATCTGTTAGTTGCCCAGCTTCAAAATCTTTTTCTTTCTTCTGAAGATTCTAACGTGTATAATTTCAACTATTCAATTGAAAATATCCAATCTCGCAGAGGATTTTTGGTAAGTGCAATCTTCACTGCAGATCAGGACACAACTAATAATAAAATTTATAAAACAATTGAACCGGGAATACCACCTCAATCAATCGTTATTAATGAAATAATGTATTCTCCACTTGGCGGTGAACCAGAATGGATAGAACTTTATAACAGGACAAATGAAGTTATCAATCTTAATGGTTGGAGTATTAATGATATCTTTACTAATCCGACTTTTGCATTTATTGAAGAAGAAGTTTTCATTGAAGCTAATTCATATTTGGTGCTTAGCAGAACCAGTGCTATTTATAATTATCATCGTTTCATCCCTTCTGAAGTATTTGTTCTTTCAATTCCTTCATTAAACAATGATGTTGACGGTATAGTAATTAAAGACAACCGTGGACTGGACATCGATTCGGTTCTTTACTTCAGTCAATGGGGTGGAACGAATGGCTATTCGCTTGAAAGAGTTTCAGTGAATGCCAGCTCAAACCTTGCAACAAACTGGGGTAGCTCATTTGATATTGAACAAAGCACACCCGGAAGAATAAACAGCTTAACGCCAAAACAATTCGATCTCTCGGTTGCCGGATTGAATTTCAACCCGCGTTTTCCGGTTGAGGGAGACGACGTTTTTATTTCAGCTTTTATCAGGAATAACGGAAGCAGCAGTGCAAATAATTTTAGCGTGGAATTTTATATCGATACTGATACAAACAATGTTGTTGATTTGCTTCTTAGTGTTGAAGCGGGATTGAATTTAGCTGCAGGCGATTCTGTAAATGTTACTTCGACTTTGCCGATTCAAAATATTAATTCAAAATTTTTAACAGCGGTAAGAGTAGTTTATTCGGCGGATGAGGATACACTTAACAATTATTTTGAGAGAAGTGTTGAACCAGGTTTTCCTGCAAGAATATTATTAATTAACGAAGTGATGTACAATTCTGCAGATAATGAACCTGAATGGATCGAAATAGTAAATGTTTCTGGTGAAGAAATAAACATAAAGAACTGGTCTGTGAGCGATGTACTTACAACACCTACAAAAAATTTCATCACAAATGATGATGAAATTTTACAGCCTGATGAATATCTGGTCATTGCGAAAGATACTTCTTTCTACTCTGCTCATACGGAGGTAACTTCAAAAGTGTTATTCACAAACTTCGGAACTCTTGGTAACACTCTGGATGGTGTTGTTATTTATGATTTCAGAGATGGAATAATTGACAGCTTATTTTATCGTTCATCCTGGGGAGGTGGCAAAGGACTTTCACTCGAAAGAATTTCTCTTGAAGAAGCAACAAACGACAGCACAAACTGGACAACTTCTCTAAGTCCAAAAGGCAGCACGCCTGGTGCACCAAACTCAATTGGAAATGTACCCAACTATGCCAGGAATGATTTAGTCATCAATGAAATAATGTTCGATCCGGGTGATGACAATTGTGAATTCATCGAATTCCTGAACCTCAGCGGTGATTCTGTAAATGTTGGCGGATGGAAAATTGAAGATGAGAACGGAAATGATTACAGGCTTTCGCAGGTTCCTTTAATGGTTCCAGATAATTCATACTTTATTCTTGCTGCAGATTCTCTTATTGAATCAAAGTATAATTTGGATGAAACCGTTTTACGAACCATCATTGGAGTCTCAAGTCTTGGGTTGGTAAACACCGGGGAATTAATTCTTTTAAAAGATGTAAAAGGAAATGTGATTGATTCTGTCTTTTATTCAGATAAATGGCATAACGATAATTTCGTTTCTACAAAAAATATTTCTATGGAAAGAATTAATCCAAATCTCGGTGCAAATGATCCAAATAATTGGAGCAGCAGTGTTGAACGAGTTGGTGCTACACCCGGAGAGCAGAATAGTATTTACACAGTAAATCTGAATGTTGCATCCAACATTTCAATTTCGCCAAATCCATTTTCTCCGGATAATGATGGTTTTGAAGATTTCACAATAATCAATTATAATTTAACCCAGGCAACTTCACAGGTTCGCATAAAAATATTCGATAGTAAGGGAAGACTTGTGAGAACTCTTGAAAATAACCAGGCAAGCGGTCAATCCGGCTCGGTTATTTTTGATGGAATTGGTGATGATGGACAGGCATTACGTATTGGGATTTACATCATCTTTCTCGAAGCTATAAACGAAGGTGCCGGAATTGTTGAAACTATGAAAACTGTGGTTGTTGTTGCGAGGAAATTATAAGAAATAAATTTTTATTTAGAAGGGGGTACAGAAAATGAAATTATCAAAAATAATAATCTACTTTTGTGTATTGTTTCTGCCCTTCACAATAATGAAAGGGAAAGAGATTGATAGTTTGAAAACAAACGAAGATGTGAATCAATTCATGGAGAAACATTTTGGGTATAAGTACAGCCAATTTACAGTTGCGGATACAAATCACATTTGGTACTACCACTCACAAAATAACCCTTATAAATTGATTGCTGATACACTTGGAATGAAGTTTTGGTATAAAACAGATTTTAATAATGATAACAAAACCGATTTATTATTCTATGGGAGTTATATCAATGGGAAGCATGAACATTCGTATAAGGTTAATAATATTCTGTGTGTGATTGATTCAGATAGTAGCAGCTATCAACTTATTTCATTGTATTCAAAATTGGGAAAAGAACTTCCCATTATTCTAAAAAAAGATTCTGAATCATTAATACTCCTTTACCAAACTGTTGAAAATAATTTTCAGTACCGAGATGATCCAAGGTACACTTATTTAGGTGTTAATGATGAAGAGATACTATTGGCTGCCATTCACGATAAACCCTACGTCTGTGTTGATACGTTAATTTATAAGTTCGGAACTTTTATCGAATACAATTCAAATCCCAAACCAAAAGAAATTGATGAAATATATTTTGAGAATGATTGTGGAATGTTAACCTGTTATGTTATGAGACTTACTATTAAAAGTAACAGAAGGGGAATTTTAATTGGTGGAGAATATTATGAAGATAAGATAAAATATAATACTTGGATAGATACCTTACATTTTAATGAGATTATCAATCTAATTAGTTATATGAACTTCGATAGGATCGCAAGTGGATATTCATCCGGTATAACTGATGCATCATCAGTTGAAGTAAAAATTTGGTGTGATGATAAGCTAAAAGCAGTTTATGATTATGGTAGGAGTGGAACATTAGGATTGAGAAGATTGTATGATCTGTTATATGGTTTACGATTCAACCAAAAATGGAAAAAAGCATTGAACTAGTGTCTAGGTTTTTAATTTACTAAATAAAACTAAATATCAATGAATGACGAACTCCAAAAAGTTATTGACCGTCTGCAGGAACACATAAGCTTAGCACCATCAGAATTTCTAAAATATCCCGAAGGCGAACTGAGGAGAAGACCCGCACCAGGC
>Ga0209536_100017239_pt1 | contig 10239 bp, 7 predicted proteins | sample DeeMarSeWOR28_12_FD_187461 | JGI IMG/M metagenome (GOLD analysis project Ga0209536, IMG submission 187461) | Marine sediment microbial communities from White Oak River estuary, North Carolina - WOR-2-8_12 (SPAdes) (version 2) | ecosystem: Environmental > Aquatic > Marine > Intertidal zone >... | reverse complement strand
GGGGCCAATGCCGCCTGCCGCGTCCGCTGCTCGAGCGGCTAGCGGCCCGCTGGACGCGCGGGCGCGAGCTGCCGCCGCTGCCGCGCCACGACTTCCGCACGCTGTACGCGAGGCGACGGCGTGGCCGCTGATCGATCGGACCTCCTCGACGGACTCGCCCGCAGCGTGATCGCGAGCGGCGGGGTGCTCGCGCGCCCAGCGCGCGCGCAGCTCGCGACGGAGCTCGACGCGATTCCCGGCTTCGCCGGGGCGGCGCACGTCTGGTCGACGCTGCCCGGGGTGGCGGCCCGAGGGGTAGGCGTCGACGCGAGCGAGCCGCGCGAGCTGGCCGCGCTCGAGTTCGCGGTGGTCGCGGGCGAGCTGGTGGTCGCCGAGAGCGGTGCCGTCTGGAACGAGCCGCGACCCCTCGAACGGGTGGCGATGCTGCTGTGCGAGCACCTGGTGCTGGTCGTCCCGGCGCATGCCGTGGTCGCCACGTTGCACGAAGCCTACGCCCGCATCGAGCCGAGCCGCTCCCCGTTCGGCTGGTTCGTCGCGGGGCCCTCGAAGACCGCGGACATCGAGCAGTCCCTGGTGCTCGGCGCCCATGGCCCGGGCGCGTGCACCCTGGTCCTGCTGGAGGAGGATCAGGCGCCGCGCTGAACGGGCCCCCCGCACCAGCGGCCCCTCCGACCCGGCGCGCCGGCGAGGTGGGCCGGAACCGGCATCTTTCCCTGAGCCCGGCGCGCGGTTAGCATGCGTGCCACCAGCGAAGAGGAGCGTTTCCGTGGCCCCCCAGAAGAGCAAGAAGAAGGCAAAGAAGAGCCCGAAGAAGAGCCCGGCGAAGGCCAGGACGAAGTCCGCCAGGCCGTCCGCCAAGCGCAGCGCGCGGGGTGCGGCGGGGAAGAAGCAGGTCGCCCGCGCCGCCGGGAAGGGCAAGCGATCGGGCGCACGCGCACCCGATCAGGCCGGACACGACAGCGTGCGCGAGGCCGCGGTCTCCTTCGCCGCCCGACTGCTGCGCTGATCCGCCCGCTCCCTTGTGCGGATGCCGGGCCCGCACCATGCTCACCCGGTGGCGGTGCGCACGGGGGTCGGAGCCCGGACCGAGAAGGCGCTCGTCGTCGGCCTGATCGCGCTGGGAGCCGCGCTGCGGATCCAGGGGGTCGCGAGCCACCCGCTCTGGATCGACGAGCACGGGACCTGGTGGGCAGTGGCCGGCCAGGGCCTCGGCGAGCTCTGGCATCGGGTGACCAGCGTCCACGGCCAGTCGCCGCTCTACTACGCGATCGTCGACCTGTGCGTCGGCGCACTCGGGCCGACGCCGCTCGCGCTGCGCCTGCCCTCGCTGTGCTTCGGCATCGGCCTGCTCGGACTGGCCGTCCCACTCGCGCGGGCGACCCTCGGCAGCCGCTTCGCCGTCGCCGCGCTGGCCGCGTTCGCGGTGAACGAGCGGCTGATCTTCTACTCCCAGGAGGCCCGGCCGTACGCGCTGGCGCTGTTCTGTGCCGGCCTCTCCTGCCTGGCCTGGCTCGCGCTGCTGCGCGAGCCGCGCAGCTCGCGCGTCCGCACCGCCTACCTGCTGACCACGGCGGCCTGCTTCTACGCCCACTACCTGTTCGGCCTGCTGATCCTCGTGCAGGCCGCACACTGGCTCGTGCATCTCGCGCTCGGGCCCCGCGAACGTCCGCTGCGCGCCGAGCTGCGGCCCTGGCTCCCGACCGTGACGATCCTGGTCGTGCTGCTGCTGCCGGCCGCGCCCCAGCTCGCGGACCTGTTCGCGCGACGCGCGCTGCTCGACTGGGTGAGGCCCACGTCCCCACTCCACCTGCTCGGGATCTACTTCGACACGCGCGTCCTCGCCTGGACCACGGGCGCCGTGCTGCTGGCGTTGCTGGCCACCCGCCGCCTCACGCTGCCGAGCCGGCCCTCGGGCGCTTCACTCGTCGCCCTCTGGCTCGCGCTGCCGTTCGCGGCGATCGCGCTGCTGCCGCCGCTCCTCGGAATCTCGCTGTCGGACCGCCGCTACGTGGCGGTGGCGCTGCCGGCCGTGCCACTGCTCTACGGCCTGGGGATGACGCTGCCCGCGCGCGTGTCGCGCCTGGCCTGGCTCCCCCTCGTCGTGTTCCTGGCGGCCAGCGCCAGCCTCGCGCTGGCACCCCGCTACCAGGCCAGCGGCCTCTTCTCCGACCGCTACCGCTCCGAGCCGTGGGAGCGCGCGGTCTCCTCGCTGCTGCGCGCGCACCAGCCCGGGGAGCCGATCTTCTACGCCACCCACTTCGTCGAGCTCGACGCGGTCGCGCAGGATCGTGCCTCGCCGGAGGCGCGGGAGTTCAGCGCCTGGCCCGTCGCGGCCTACCTGCCGCCGGAGCATATCGGCTCGCTGCGCGCGCTTCCCTACGACGACTCGCCCGAGCTGGCGCCCGTGTTCCAGGCGCGTCTCGAGGAGGCCGCGCGCATGCCGCGCAGCTGGGTGATCGGCAAGCAGCCGGTGATCGCGCACTTCATCCGCCTGGCAAGGCAGCACCCGCAGGTACGGGTCGTCGCGCACCAGCGCTTCGGCAGGCTCTACCTGATCCAGCTGCGCGGTCGCGGCGAAGCCCGGCGTGCGGGCGACGACCCGGACTCGCTCAGCGGCGCACGATGACCGGGCTGCCCCACCAGGCCAGCGTGCCGGCGCGCAGCCCGCGCTCGCCGACGGCTTCGAGTCGCAGCGTCACCCGACGTCCCGCGTAGCGCGCGAGATCGACCTCGACCGGACTCCAGCCGCGGCCGGCTCCTCGAGCCCGGGAGACCGGCCAGCTCGCGAGCGTGCGAAAGGATCCATCGCCCTCCGCGACGGCGATCTCGAGCCGGACTCCGCGCGCGTGCGTGCGCATGCCGCCCGGACCCTCGATGCGGGCCAGGCCGATGTCGGCGCGGAACACGGCGTCGCTCGGAAGCTCGAGGAGGTAGTCGAGACCGCCGCCCGCGCCGCCGAGCAGGATCGGCAGCGGTCGTCGATTGCCGCGGGTGGCGAGCTTCGGCGGCGCGATCCGGTGGGGGACGCGCTCGCCACTCCCGTCTCGGATCCAGGCCTGGGCCCCGGCGCGCGCATCGAACAGATCCTCGAGCGTCTCGCCGCGGTCGCCGCCGCGCTCGAGCACGACGATCCAGCTCGGCCGGCTCGCGTACGCGGTCGGCAGGCGAAAGAAGCGCTCGAGGTACTTCTGGACGTCGGGCAGCTCGTCCCGGTAGTAGAGGAACGAGGGCTGATCGATCTCGCTCATGACCACGAAGCGAACGCCCGCGAGCGCCGCCAGGATCCGCTGGGTCTGCTCGGCGCGGCGCACGGGCAGCACGCCCCCGTACGGGGTCGGGTTGCGCGTCCCGGTCGCGAAGTAGAGCAGCGGCTCGGAGCGCGCCACGAAGATCTCTTCGCCCGGACGGGCGCGCTCGTGCAGGAAGTCGACGACCCGACCGAGCCCGGGATCCCGGTAGGTCCGGCTCACCGCCCGCTGCGGCACGTGCGGGCCCAGCGGCGAGGGCTCGGCCCGTCGGTACAGTCGCAGCGCCAGCGGAAGCGACGCGATCGCGATGGCCGCGACCGCAGCCAGCGCGGGCAGGCGCAACGCTCGCTCGCGACGCCGGGCGCCCGCAGCGACCGGAACGGCAAAGGCGGTGATCCAGAGCTGGCACGCCGCCGCCGGCAGCGCGAAGGCCAGGTGACCCCAGTCGGCGCGCGGAAACAGGTTGGAGAGGCCCGCCAGCAGCACCACCGCGTGCATCCACACGGCGACCGGCAGCGGACCCGCGCGCCAACGCCGCAGCGCGAGACCCAGCAGCGCGAGCCACGGCAGCGCGAACAGCAGCTGGGTCGCGGCGACGACCGACGGCGGAACCGCCGCCTGCTCGCCCGTCAGCAGGCGGTACAGGTGCGGCAGGTAGAAGGCCTGGTTGCGCTGCACCTCCGGCGTGAACGCGCCGAGCGGCCAGTAGTTGACGCCAGCAGACCCGAAGCTCGCCTCCAGCGAGAGCGGCAGCACGACGAGCGAATCCAGCAGGGATGCGAGATCGCCGCGCAGTGCATACAGCCCCAACGTCGCCCCCGCGAGTGCGCCGGCGCCGGCGAGCATCGAACCGGCGCGCCGCCGACGCAGGCCGGCGGGCGACGCCCACAGCAGCGCGCCGAAGAGCCCGAGCGACGCCACGAAGCCCACGCTCTGCTTGCTGAGCGCCACCGCGACGACGACGACACCGGCGAGCGCGGCCCAGCCGTCGGAGCGGACGCCGCGCAGCGCCGCATAGGCCGCGAGCACGCTGCCCTGCATCGCGAGCGTGGTGTAGAACCAGGAGGAGTAGAGCGGGAACAGCAGGATCGGGGCGACGGCCAGGCTGGCGGATGCGGCCGCCGCCAGCGCGCCGGCGCCGGCGCGTGCGGCGAGCGCATAGACCGCACCGGTGGCGAGTCCGGACAGTCCGGCCAGCGCCAGCCGACCCACGGCGATCTCCTCGCCGAACACGCGGAAGAGCAGGGCCAGCGCCTCGAAGGGAAGCGGACCCGAGAAGAACACGAGGTCGCGATAGAGGTGCTCCCCCTCGCCCATGCGCTGCGCGAAGTGAACCAGCAGGCCCTCCTCGAGCAGGCTCGGCTCGAGCGGCGTCATCAGCGCACAGACGCTCGCGCCGAGCGCGACCTGGACCCACGCGGCGGCATGTCCTCCGGATCCCCCGCTCACGCGGCCGCTCTCCATCGCCTCTCCGCTGCAACGACCGGGGTTGCAGCACCTCAGGCGGGCTGACATGATCCTCCGGCCGGGCCCACCTGCTTCGTAGCGACTCGGCCGTGTCCTGTCACTCGAGGGAGGCATTGGGGGGAATCGGCGCTGCGCGCGTTCCCGAAGCGGACGGATCGGCGCGCCCCTCCAGTGCGCGCGAGATCCTCGCGCAGGCCTCGTTGGTCGCCGCGGTCTGCGCCGGTTTCGACGCGCTGTTCATCCACCACGGAATCGGCTGGCTGTTCGACGAGGGCTGGCCGCTCTACGCGGCGATGCAGCTGCACGCGGGCGGCACGCTCTACGACGACGTCTTCTTCCTCTTCCCGCCGGGCCACCTGCTGCCCGCGTGGCTGGCCTACGCCTGGGACCCGCCGGGCGTCGTCGTCGCGCGGAGCCTCTACGCGCTCTTCGACGTCGCACTCTGCCTGTCGCTCTACGCGCTCGGGCGACGGCTGATGACGCCCGCGTTCGCATCGTGGGCCGCGCTCGCGCTGGCGGTGGCGGCACCCCGCTCGCACCTGCTGCACCTGCTCTTCGGCTACCGCTACCTGGTGTTCAGCGTGCTCGCGCTGCTGGCGGCCTCGCTGCGCTGGAGTGGGCGCGGTCGCCACTGGATGGGCATCGCCGGACTCTGCTGCGGCCTCGCACTGGTCTTCCGCCTGACCCCCGCGTTCGCCGTGGGCTGCGGGATCGTCGCGGCCGTGCTGCTGTCGTCACCCTGGCGAAGCGCGCTGCGCGACCTCGGCGCGTACGCGACCGGGCTCGCGATCGGCGTGCTGCCAGTGGCGGCCTGGCTCTCGGCCGGCGCCGGACTCGGGGCGGCCTGGAGTCAGATGGTCGTGCGCATCCTGCCGCTGCAATCGGCCCAGAGCCTGCCGGTCCCGGAGCTGCACTGGCTGCCGGCCTCCGCCGGACGCGGGGACATCGAGGCCTGGTTCCTGGGCGCGCAGTTCGCGCTCTACCCGGCGCTCTTCGCCGGCTATGCCTTCGCGCTGCTGCGGGCGCGTCTGCGCGACGGCCGCGACTTCGGGCAGCCCCTGCTGCTGGCGGTGGTCGTGTGGGGGGCAGTCTATGCGCTGCGGGTGCTCGGCCGCTCGGACGAGCATCACCTCGCTTCGGCGCTGCCGCCGGCCCTGCTGCTGCTCGCCCACGCCCTCGAGCGGCTCTGCGCCAGCGTGGGGCTCGCGGGTCGCCGGAGCACATGGGCCGCCGCCGGGCTGCTGCTGGCGGTGTGGGTCGGTCTCCAGGGCAGCGATCGCTATCTCGACCGCCGGCTGCGCGGGGTGCATCCGCTGGCCGCGCTCGACGGTGCGGTGAGCGTCCCCAGTCGGCGCGAGGCGCGGCGCATCGACGCCAGCGTCGCGCGCATCCGGCGCCTGTCGCGCCCGGACGACGTGATCCTCGACCTGAGCCACGCACCGCTGATGCACGTGTTGACCGGCCGGCGCGGCCCCGGCTACGCGGACGTGGTCACGCCCGGGGTGTTCGCCGACCCGGAGGACGAGCGGCGCTTCCTGGAACGGCTCGATCGCGATCCGCCGCTGCTGGTGCTCTGGCCGCGCAGGCCCTTCGACGGGCGCGCCGACCGCTCACTGGACGTCCACGCGCCGCGTCTCGCGCGCTGGGTGCGCGAGCACTACTACCGGACTCCCGCGGGCGAGTTCCACGAGATCCTGCTGCGCAGGGTCGAGTAGATAACCTGTAGGGTGTGGGAGCTGCGGTGACGATCTCGGACGACGGCAAGCGGACCTACCGGGTCGCGGCGTGGGTCGTACTCGCGATCGCGATCGCCGTACGCGTCCACAACGCTATCCACTACACCCTGCTGTGGGGCTTCGACGCGCTCTACAACTGGCACTACATCCGGTACCTGACCCGCTCCTGGGCGCTGCCCGCCCCCGACGCCGGCTGGTCGGCCGCGCATCCGCCGCTGTTCTACTACGCCAGCGCGCTGCTCGCGCGACTGCTGCCGTTCGGTCGCCAGGGCGAGGTGATCGCGCTGCGCCTCTGCATCGCGGCCGTGGGCCTGGTGATCGCGCTGCTCACGGCACGCTGCGTCGAGCGGGTCGATCCGGGGCACCCGCGCCGCGCGCTGCTGGCCCTCGGCCTCGTGCTCTTCCTGCCCGTGCACATCTACATGAGCGCAATGGTGAGCGAGGAGATGCTGGCCGCGACCCTGATCAGCGTGGTGCTCGCGGGTGCGACGCTCGACCTGGCCGCGGGCCGGCGGCTGTCCGAGCGACGCGCGCTCTGGCTGGGGCTGGCCGCCGGTGCCGCGTTCCTGACCAAGCTGACCGGCGTGCTGGTGATCGCCGCGACGGCCGGGGCCTACCTGCTCGACCGCTGGAACCGACGCGCCTCCACCCCCTTCGTCCCCCTGCGACCCGTGCGGGTGATGGTCGCCGTCGCGCTCAGCGTGGGCGGCTGGTTCTACCTGCGCAACTGGATGGGCTGGGGCTACCTCTATCCCCACGGGCTCGCGGTCCACGAGATCATGTTCACGATGCCGCCGGGCGAGCGCCACTGGCTCGACTACCTGCGCTTTCCGCTTTCCACCTGGACCGACCCGCAGGTGCTGAACCCCGATCTGCTGCGCTCGGTCTGGGGCTCCACCTATCTCACCTGGTGGTTCGACGGACACCGGTCCTTCCTGCCCACCGAGTCGGCGTGGGTGAACCGCTTCGGGACGGCGATCCTGACGCTCGCCCTCGTGCCCACCGCGGCCGCAGTCGTCGGCGCGGCGCGCGGCGTGCGGCGCGTGCTGCGCGGGGCACAGGGCCCGGACGCCCTGCTGACCGGGATGATCGCGCTCACACTCGCCGGCTACGTCGCCTTCAACTGGCGCAATCCCTGGTTCGCGACCTGCAAGGGCAGCTTCCTGCTGGGCCTCGCGTTGCCCTTCGCGTTCTACGCGAGCGAGGTGCTCGACGACTGGATGCGTCGCGCAGCGGCGTTGCGCGTGGCCCTCTGGCTCGCCCTGCTCGTGCTGGCGGCGCTCGTGCTCTTCACCTTCACCTGGAACGAGCTGCTCTGGAACATGGACCACATGGAGAAGCCGGGCGTCATCTGGTGAAGCCCCGGAGAGGCCCCGCGGCGAGCCGATCCCGGATCGCGGCTATGCTGGTCCTCATGAACCGGTGGCCTCGCGGGCGGCGACGAGCTTGGGGCGCGCTCCTCGCGTGCGCAGCGCTCGGCTGCTCCGGCGAAGCGCGCAACCGGCCCGACGTGCTCATCATCACACTCGACACGACGCGGCAGGACCACCTGGGCACCTACGGCTACGCGCGCGACACGTCCCCGGCGATCGATCGCTTCGGCGAGGACTCGGTCGTCTACGACCGGGCCTGGGCGAGCGGGGCGTGGACGCTGCCGACGCACGCCTCGATCGTCACCGGCAAGCACGTCTCGAGCCACGGCGCCCACTTCGACATCGGCGCCGCCGACGCCTCCCTCGGCGAGGTGCTCGAGGGCGAGTTCTTCGAGCGCCACAAGGCGCGTCGCCTGTCGGAAGACGAGGTGACGCTGGCCGAGCTGCTCTCGGCGCGGGGCTACGCCACCGCCGCGTTCGCGGCGGGCCCCTGGCTGGCGCCGCCCTTCGGGCTGCTCCAGGGCTATCAGGTGCGCGACGCCGAGGTGAAGGGCGTCTCGGGCCGCCGTGCAGAGGAGATCACCAACCGCTTCATCGAGTGGCTGATCGGTCTCCCCGACGAGGTGCCCCTGCACGCGCTGGTCAACTACTTCGACCCGCACTCCCCCTACGAGCCTCCGGAAGGCTTCGACGACCTGCCCCACGCGCGCGATCCACTCGATCCGGGGCAGAACGAGCTCTTCGTCAACGGCGGCACCGTGCTCAAGCAGGCCCAGCGCAGCGCGCTGGTGGACCGCTATGACGGCGAGATCCGCTACATGGACCATCATCTGGGTCGGCTGCTCGCTGCATTGCGTCGCGTCGACCGCTACCGCGACGCGCTGATCGTGGTGGTCGGCGATCACGGCGAGATCCTCGGCGAGCACGGAGTGCTCGGACACGGCCGCTGGCTCTACGAAGGCGTGCTTCGGATCCCTCTGCTGGTGCACTTTCCGGGCGGAGTCGGCGCCGGCCAGCGCGTGAACGACCTGATCTCCCAGGTCGACCTGCTGCCGCTGATCGCCGCGGAGCTCGGACTCGAGCTGCCTCCCGGTGTCGAGGGCGTCGGGCCCGGGAAGCGGAAGACGGTGCTCGCGCAGGCGTTTCGCGATCCGTTCTCGCTCAGCTCGTACGGAGAGCGCTACGACCGCGACCTGACCGCGGTGGTCCGCTGGCCCTGGAAGCTGATCGTGAGCAACCGAGGCAGCATGGAGATCTACCAGCTGGCCGACGATCCGAGCGAGGCCCGACCGGTCGCCGAACGGGCGACGGCGGTCCGGCTCGCGAAGGCACTGTCCGAGACCCTGGACGCGCTCGGACCCGAGCGCACGGCGCCGCTCGCTACCGGCGTCGACGCTGAGCTCGAGGAGAGTCTGCGCGCGCTCGGCTACGTGGAGTAGCGCGCGACCCACCGGGTGGCTCGAGATCCCGCCGCCGGTAGAGGAAGACCTGGTTCCAGAACGTGTGCGTCGGCCCGACGGGCAGACGCAGCACCTCCATCAGGCGGTAGCGCCAGCCCATCTCCGGCAGACGCGGTCGCTGCCCCTTCGGCGGAAGTTCACCGGTCATGCGCTTCACTCCGGAGCGCGTGAGAGCCACCAGCTCGGGCGGGTCCCGTCGCAGGCGCTGCGAGAGCAGCGCACGATCGAGCACGTGATGGGCGCGGGCGTCGTCCGGATCGAGATCCGGAAAGAACGAGAAATACGAGTACTCGAGCCCCGGAAGCACGTCGCAGCCCGCCTCGACCGCGAGGTGGGTCTCGAAGGTCAGCATCGTACAGCCCTCCGGCGCCATCCGTTCGATCTGCGCGCGCAAGGCCGAAAAGCGCCCGACGGTCGGCGCGCTCGGATCGATCCAGGTCTCGGTGTAGGCCAGCGCCTGCACCGCCGAGAGCGACACGCAGGCGAGGAGCCCTCTCCAGGCGAAGCGGGCCTGCCGGCGACCCGCCCGGGCGATCAGCGGCACCGCGATGCCAATCGCCGTGACGAGCAGCAGCGAAGCGTTGACGAAGTACGAGAAGAACCCCACCCGGAAGATCAGCAGCGGCGCGTAACAGAGCACCGCGCTCGCACACAGCAACGCCACGGCCAGCACCGGGTCCTCGCGACTGCGCGCCAGGCGCGGGCGCCAGCCCGTGCGGAGCTCCCGTACCAGCAGCAGGATCGGCAGAGCAGTCGCGACCAGGATCGGCTGGAACCCCGCATCGGGACGGGTGAAGTACCAGAAGCGTTTTCCGATCGAGAAGGCCGTCCAGCCCAGTCGCTCGGACCGGTTGAGCTGGGACGTCACCACGTGGAACAGGCTCTGCTCGGGAAACGCCCACAACGGCCAGTAGGCGACCAGGATCTGGATCAGCACGATCGCCCCGACGGCGAG
>Ga0209536_100017238_pt1 | contig 10239 bp, 8 predicted proteins | sample DeeMarSeWOR28_12_FD_187461 | JGI IMG/M metagenome (GOLD analysis project Ga0209536, IMG submission 187461) | Marine sediment microbial communities from White Oak River estuary, North Carolina - WOR-2-8_12 (SPAdes) (version 2) | ecosystem: Environmental > Aquatic > Marine > Intertidal zone >... | reverse complement strand
GATGATCGATTCTTCCCGGCTCCAGACGATCTTTACCGGGCGGCTGATCCCCCGTTCATGCAAACGTAAAGCTGCCAGCGCCAGCACAATCTGCACCGACATATCTTCCCGCCCCCCGAACGCGCCACCAATAGCCGGGTAGATAATGCGTACTTTTTCCAGCGGCAGGTTCAGTGCGTGGGCAACCTGTTCCTGGTCTTCATGCGTCCACTGCCCCGCCACCTGGATTGTGATCCGTCCACCCTCATCGATATATGCCACACCCGCTTCCGGCTGTAAGAAGGCATGCTCCTGAGCCGGTGTATGGTAATCAGCCTCCACGATCACGTCCGCCTGTTTTAAGGCTGCCTCGATGTCTCCTTTGCGGATACGGAAATGCGAAAATACGTTCGATTCCTGGTCGGGATGTACAAGCGGTGCACCGGGCTGCCTGGCTACCCGTGGATCGGTCAGGACCGGCAGGTCTTCGTAAACCACTTCGATCAAGTCCCTCCCCCGAGAAGCGATCGCCTCGCTTTCTGCCACCACCAGTGCCACCTGGTCGCCAACAAAGCGCACCCGGTCCGTGTATGGCTTTCTCGAGCCAGGTCCGCACAGCACGGGCTGGTCCGGAACACCCAAGCCGTATTCATTCACCGGCACATCCCGGGCAGTGAACACCGCGATCACTCCCTCCAGGGCTTCAGCTTTCGTAGTGTCAATGGATCGCACAACCGCATGCGGGCGGTTGGCAAACAAGATCTTCATATACACCTGATCCGGCAGGTTGATATCACCCGGGTATAAAGTACGTCCGGTGACTTTGCCTTCGGCATCGATTCGTCTAGCGGACTGTCCGATCTGTTTCATAATCCTACTCCGCATTCAACATTTATTCTTGCTTTTACCCTATCTACAACCCTGGCAGCAGAGGCCGCATCCAGGGCATTCCCAGCAGGATGACAATCAACGCCAGCCCGTACCAAATCGCCGCTGTGCGAAACTTAGAGACAGTTTCAGCTGACCTCTTGGAGTAGACACTTCCCAAATGGGCAAAGACGACTGCCAGAACCATGTAAAAGGCATGTTCAAGACCAAAGAACCGCAGCCCCGGGTTGCTCATCATCTGCCCAAAATCCCTGAACACCTCTTTGGTGATCGGACTGAAGAACAGGTAAAGCAACAAGCCTAACAGCAGCTGGACATCGATAGAAGAGGTGAAGAATACCCCCAGCTTGCGGTCAGTGTCCGTCCACTCGCGTTTGCCGAACCAGCCAATCAGGGCGCGCACGACGGCAGCTGCCCCCAGGATCAGGACAACCCAGCGTATGATATTGTGAGCGGCTAAGATAATCGGGTACATGGATTTTTCAATGCCTCCAAAACTATTGCTTTTTAACTAGGACTGACCCATTAGGTGCGTAACATCTATCTATATCGTAGTCTCAAGTGTGGGCTTCTTTGCTTGGATTGAACCCACTTTATACAGATCGCGGTAGGCCAGAAACCCGATTGCCACATATGCCATAGTTTTCGGGATCATGAGCATACCGATCATCGGTACTTGCTGAACGAACAGGATAACCGGGATATAACAAGCGTACGATACCAGGATCATTACACCGATCCATTGGAAAGTGCGGTCTTCAGCCGGACGCGCCTCCCTCAGGAACAGGTACGCCACGCCCAAGCCAAGCAGCATTAATGGCAGGTTTCGGATCGTCGACCAGGGCTGGGGTGGGACAACACTGTTCCACTGGTTTACCGGCAGCAGCATAAATACCAGACGAAAAACACCTGCGACCAGGAGCGAGTATTCGAACCAGCCAAATCGGCGGTTGAATCGCTTCCGCCACACATCCAGCATCAGCATGTAAAAAACAGTAACCGTGATGGCAGTTGAGAGTGCACCGAGACCCACCAGACCCAACTGCAACCCCAGGATGTTCACGCTTGAATCCAGGCTGCCCATGGCATAGGCAATGACACGGAAGCCGACATGACCGGTATCCCCCAAGGCAAGCAGCGCGAAAGCCCAGATGATACTGCGGGCAGCCGGCCAATCCCTTTCGGCTACCTGCTGCCTTTGCAGGATCATAACAACGACCAACCCCCATATCACGATCAGGTAGGTAATATTGAAACCAATCTCGACCCACATCCGTATGGACTCCGGCATTCTTTCACTCCCTTCAACACTGGCTGGCAAACAATCGTACTCTAACAAAGATAATTAGTAATGTCAAGAAGCGTCAATCGCGTCGGATAAATATGATACGATTCTGCCTGGTCGCATTCAATTTGATGATTCCCCCGAAGAGGTTTTAATGATCGACATCCTTGACTCGGATATCCTGCCGCTCTCCCTCGAACACAGCTTCTGGACCTGGTCGGCCCAGTCCAGGGTCTCACCCATCCCGGTCAAGCATGCCAAAGGCGTTTACTTCTGGGATGTGAACGGAAAGCGCTACCTGGATTTCAACTCCATGGTAATGTGCGTGAATATCGGTCACGGTGATGAGCGGGTGATCAATGCCATGATCGATCAGGCGCGTGAACTGCCTTTCGCCGGCCCACCTATGGCAACTCGGCCGCGAGCTGCCCTGGGAAGGTTGCTGGCTGAGATCACTCCCGGGAATCTTGACCGCTTCCTTTTCACCCTGGGCGGGGCAGATGCGAATGAGAACGCGATCAAACTTGCCCGAGCTTACACAGGTCGACACAAGATCCTGGCACGCTACCGCTCTTATCATGGGGCAAGCGCCGGCGCCATGGCAGCTACAGGCGATCCGCGCCGGCTGGTGTGGGAACCTAACCTGATGCCAGGGGTTGTGCATTTTCTCGACCCTTACCGCTACCGATCCACCTTCCACCGCTCGCATCCCGATATCTCTGAGGCAGAATTCACCCAAGATTATCTCAACCATCTCGAAGAGATCATCACCTACGAGGGGCCGCAAACCATTGCTGCCATACTGCTGGAGACTGTCACCGGGACAAATGGGGTCATCATCCCTCCAGAAGGCTATCTACAGGGCGTGCGCGAGCTTTGCGACAGCCATGGTATTCTGCTCATTGCTGATGAAGTGATGAGCGGGTTCGGACGCACAGGCCGCTGGTTCGCGGTGGAGCACTGGGATACCGTCCCGGATCTCATGACCCTGGCAAAAGGGCTCACCTCCGGCTATGCCCCGCTTGGCGCAGTGGCGATGAAGCCTGAGATTGCAGAATTTTTCAATGAACGAGTCTACCAGGGTGGGCTGACCTATAACGCACACCCAATATCACTGGCAGCGGCTATCGCCAACATCCAGGTGCTGAAAGAAGATCGCCTTATCGAGAATTCCGAGAAGATGGGATTGGTTTTACACCGCAGGCTTACAGACCTGGGCGAGCAGCACCCATCGGTCGGCGACGTGCGTTCGATCGGCTTATTCGGGGTGATTGAACTGGTGCGGGATCGGGCGACGAAAGAGCCGCTCACCCCGTATGATGGCAGCAGCCCAGAGATGAATGCTCTCCGCAGCTTCCTGCTGGAACAGGGCTTGTACTGCTATACTCACTGGCATACCGTGCTCGTCATCCCACCCCTGATCATCAATGAGGACCAGCTTGGCGAAGGGCTGGAGGTTCTGGACAAGGCGCTGGAAATCAGCGACTCCGCAGTCACATGAATTACATCCCTTAACAAAAAAGAACGCCGCTAAAATCAGCGTTCTTTTTTGTTATCTCATCAAATAGCAACTGGATATCCCTTCGTAGGTTAACTGCCAAACAGAAGCGGGATAAATAAAATATTCCCATTAGGCGCAGGATCTACAGTATGTTGAACGTCCTCAGCAGGTAGATAATTGAAATCTCCCTCTTGAGAGGCAGTGAGCATGCATGTTCCGTTAGTCTTTGTCATTGTGACAGTATATCCACTGGTGGTACAGCTCCCGCTGGCAGCCAGAGTAACCGGCAGATTCGAGCTTGATACCGGTGCGACCGTGAATGAGGTCTGGTATTTTACCGGAGAGGCTGGCTCATCGAAGGTAATAACCTGGCTGGCTTTGGCAGCATCAATGGTGCTGATGGCGTTTGTTGCAGGATTGTAGTTATCGTCACCAGCCTGTGAAGCAGTTAGTGTGCATGCAGTTGACCCACTGGTCATAGTCACCTGAGCCCCATCGTTACTGCATCCCCCATCTGATGTAAGATTCACCGGCAAACCCGAACTCGCCGATAGAGTGACGGAAAAAACGGATCCGTAAACTGCTGGTGATTGAGGAGCCGGGAAATCGATCACCTGGCCAGCCTTGGCCGCATCCACAGTACGCACTACGTCACCCGCAGGGTTGTAATTAACATCACCAGGCTGGGAGGCGATCAGCGTACATATTCCAACACCACTGGTCATGCTGACCTCATATCCCGAATTTGTGCAGCTTCCCAAGGCTGTCAGCTCAACAGTTAGACCCGAACTGGCGGTTGGAGAGACGACAAAAGTGGTACCAAAAACAGCCGGGCTGGCAGGCTGGTCGAAGGTTATTGCTTGATTGGCTTTATTTACAGTCAGCTGCGCCTGATTGGAGCTTGCAGTACCGCAGGCATTGCTCACCACCGCATGGTATAGACCTGAATCAGACACGCTCGCAGACAGGATTGAAAAAGTGCTTTGATCCTCTCCGGGGATCTGGGTCCCATCTTTGTACCACTCATAGGTCAGCGGAGAAGTCCCTGTAGCAGCTACAGCAAATGCAACCGGATCCCCAAAAACAACTGTTTGATCGCCGGGGTCGGTCTGGATGGAGGGCGAACTGCAGGTTGCAGCATAGGTGGCTGTGACCGTTGTTGCTCCACCCGATGACCCGACTATAAATGGACTCGCTGGAAGTGTGCTGATCAGTTGGTAATCCTGGGTACCCACCGTGATTGAGGCCGGGAATCCACTGTAAATAAACGTAGAACCCGGGTCTGCACCCACGGAAGCACTTACATTCGGCGTGGAGAATGTGGTCGTATAGCTGGTTGGGTTGCCGCCATTGTTCACACGCGTACCCGAGATGGTAAAGGAAATGCCATCGGGAACCCCGGTCGCATAGAAGCTGATATTATGACCTGGAGCAAGTGGCGCATTGATATTTATGTGACCCTGGGCTTTGCCGACTGGAATCACCAGGGGCAGAGCTAGTGCCACAAGGATTAAAATGATCAACATCGGTGTTCGAACTGGTTTCAACATCACTATCCTCCTGGACGCGCATCCTAGAATTGTGAATAGAAAGATGGGGATATTATATTGATACAATCCAGGTCAATCTACCCGGCTATCAAGGATGAGAGTATACAATGTCGAAAGGTTGTAACGGGGCAAGAAATCTCGCATGCCTATCAGAGAGATTCTTGAAGAGTGTGTAAACAATGTTGGGAGCGGAGAACAGCGCGTTTGCAGAGTCCTGCGTTTTCCCGCGACCAACAGTCTGCGCGCCAGCTCCATCATAGTGCTACCAGAGAAGCTACTGGCGCTGCTGCCCGCGAGATTACCTCCAGTCACCAGGTGGGGACTGACCGATCATCATCACCTTAGATGCGGTTCCAATGGGCAATCGCGACCCACGAAACAATAAGTATTATTATCAAGAAAGCCTGGTGGTATTACTTTCAGCCTATTTGGTTCTCTTCCTTGGACTGGTTCGGACAGGGGGAGCGTCCAGTGGACCCAACTGGGGTGGACCGATCATACTGTATACCAGCGAATAGAATAGAGTAAACAAGCCGAATCCGATGATGATCAGCAGAACGGTCACGATAGCGATCGCATAGAACTGTTTCATCGGCCCCAGTATAGGCAGCACGACCGTTTGAGTCAGTTCGCGCGGCATGGGCAGCCAGCCCTGTTCAGCGTTTGCCTGCACAAGTAAGACCGCCCCTGCGTAAGCCATCACAGGTATCACCAGCAGCATGATACAACCAATGCCCCGCCAGATCGGGTGTATCTTCCAGGGGCGCTCCTGCATCCGACTGCGCGCACTATATTTATCGTATTTAGCCATGGACAGCCTCCCTCTAAACGTGGTTGAGCTGTATCTCAACTGCTGCTTTTTCTATAGCCGATATGATGCTGTAATAGCCTGTGCAGCGGCACAAATTGCCCGTAATCGCCTGTAGTATCTCATCTTTGCTTGGATCGCTGATCTCTTCCAGCAATTTCGCGGCTGACATCAGGAACCCTGGTGTGCAGTAACCACACTGCACCGCACCTTCATCGATGAAGGTTTGCTGTACAGGGTGCAGCTCGCCATCCTGTGATAAACCTTCGATTGTTACGATCTCCGCACCGTGGGCACGCGGGGCTGGAACCAGGCAACTCATCACCGCCACTCCGTCCAAAAATGTTGTGCAGGCTCCGCATTCTCCCTCAGCGCAACCCTCTTTTGTACCGATCAGCCCCGCTTCTTCGCGCAGCAGCCTCAGCAAGGTCTTGTCATGCCCAGTGGTAAATGAATAGTCAACCCCGTTGATGCGCGTCCTTATAGGCTGTCCGGAGATGTGATGGCTCCCGGAATCCACTACAGGGGCGGAGCCGCGATATTCATTTCCCCACAGCAGTACCGGTCTATCCGGGAAACCCGCATATCCCTGATCATTCTGCAGGGTACGCAGTGCACGCAGCACACACACCCGTACCATCTCGCCGCGGTAGCCTGCCGTACTGCGCACGTCGCTTATCGGTGAGGCTGCCCGAACCGCCAATGCAGCTGCCTGCTCCACAACGCTCTCATCAAGAACTTTGCCCAGTAAGTAATCTTCAGCTTCGCGGGCATGGATGATCGTCGGTGCGACCGCGCCCAAGGTGATCGCTGCGTTGACCACCCGCCCATCCTCCATACTCAGAATTACAGCGGCATTGACCAGTGAGATTGCCTGTGCCCTGCGCAGACCCAATTTTACAAACATCCCACGCTGTTCTGGCTTGAGGGCTGGAAAGGCGATATCAACCATAATCTCTTCTGGGCGCATTACTGTTCCACGCACTCCGGTATAAAAATCTTCCAGTGCTACGCGCCGCTCTCCAGAAGCACACGCCAGGGTCACCCAGGCTCCCAGCGCTACCAATGGTGTGATCGTGTCATTGGCTGGCGAGGCCGTGATCAGGTTGCCCGCCACCGTGCCGCGATTGCGGATCTGGGGAGCACCGACTTCCCAGGTTGCCAGCGCCAGCGGGAGGGCGCGTTCGACGACCAGTCGCGAGGCGACGCAGTGATTGTGAGTCACCAGCGGTCCCAGATGGATGACATCATCCGCATCCAGAACGATCTCATCAAGACCGGGGACTCTGGTGATATCCACCAGCGTATCGATTCCTTTACGAACTCCGCGTTCGATCTCCAGGATCAGATCGGTGCCGCCGGCTACAATTCGAGCGCGCTCACCTCGCTCCTCCAGTATCCGCAGAGCATCTTCCATCATATTCACATTGTAATACTCAGCCCACATGCTACGACTCCACTCAGTTCCGATTTTTATCCGAAAGCTTCTTCGAGCTCGTTGAACCGCCGCGCTGGACTAGAATGATCTCCGCCAGGATGCTGAGAGCAATCTCTTCGGGTGTTTCAGCGCCAAGGTCCAGCCCCATCGGTGAATGTATCCGTCCCAGCACTTCCTCCGAGACGCCCAGTTCCAACAGCTGGTTACTGGTTGTCTCCCAACGCCGCCGGGAACCAATCACGCCAATATATGCGGCCGGTGAATCCAGCAATCCGGGCAGACCGGGCACATCGATATCCACCCCACGGGTTGTGAGCACGATATACGTCCAGGAATTGATCTTCAAATGCTCCGGCAGCTCCCGCATCTGTATCGGATAATAGCCATCTGCATCGGGGACCTGTTCCGGATTGCACAATTCCTCACGGTCATCGCTTACCAACACCCGGAAATTCAACCACTTCGCCAACCGGGCAACAGCCTTGCCAACATGCCCGCAGCCAATCACGACAACAGCTGGGGTAGGTATTATCGGTTCCACATAGATCTCCATCTGACCGTCGCAGACCCCTGGATCACCTCGGTCGGTGTCACCGAGATTGTATTCGACCAGGCGGGTCTTACCATCCTGCATAGCTTGCAGGGCTTCCTGGATAACCCGATTTTCCATTTCCCCTCCGCCGATGGTGCCTGATTGTCGCCCATCCGGGTATACCAGCATCTTGCTGGCAGGACCCCGGGGAGTGGACCCGATTGTGCGCACAACTGTACAAAGCGCCCCGGCTTCGTTTTCATCCTCCAGTTTGGCAACAGCCTGGTAAACACTCATATCAACGCTCCAACAAGCCTAATATCACCGGTAATAATTGTTTCTTTCGCGAGACGACACCCTCTGCCAGGCGGGTTCCATCCACCTGCAATGGGTAAGGCAGCCCTCCCAACTCTGGAGGCTCATTGGTGATCAACAACCTGCTCGACCCGCTGACAATATCCGTAACCATGAGCATGGCAAAGTCCAGACCGCGCGATTGGCGCAGCAGGTCCAATGCCTTATTTAGAGGCTGGAGGTGCTCTTCGAGCTGAACTAGACTGTTTACCTCCGCCTGGGCAATGGCAAAATCGATATTATCTGCCTGGTAAATTTTCAGATCGGTGCTCACGATCTCCTGGGCATCGCGCGTCTCGAGCCCGGCACCAGCATTGAACACTTGCCTGCCGTATGACTCCACCGTCTCACCTGCCAATGGCCCGTTACGCACAAATGCCCAGCGACCCAGCCGCTCTGCGGCTCCCTGATCGCGGTCGGTGGTGGTGGGTGATCTCAAGATCAGAGTATCCGATAGTAACCCGGCCAGCAGCATGCCTGCCAGCGCCGGAGGAGCACTCAACCCAGCTTCTTCGATCCGCTCAGAAACCAGGGTGCTGGTAGAACCCACCACATCTACAGAGAATTTGATCGGCATATGTGTAGAAGGGTTGCCCAGTCGGTGGTGATCCAGTATTTCGATCAGCTCGGCCTCATCCAGCGATCCGACAGATTGACTCGGTTCGTTATGATCGACCAGGATCAGCCGCAGACGGGGTGGGTTGAGGACATCCCGCTGTCGGCTGACCCCTAAATAGGTCCCAGTCTCATCTATGATGAGGAAATCACTGTGCTCCTCGCGCAAAATCTGCTGGATGACATCTCGAATACGGGTTTTGGCTTGAAAGCGAGGCACTTTGGTATCGGTTGCCTCTCGACATGGGAGATCCAGGATTTCGCTGATACGCATCTCCTGACGCCGCGGGTGCGGGCCGACCAGCTTCCCGAACAGGTTGAACAGGCTCGAGCCATTGATCAAACCACATGGACTTCCGTCCTCTTCGACGACAGGGGCAATGCCGCCTGTCCGGCTGGTGATCGCCCAGGCGTCACGCAATGGGCTGTCTGGACGGACAGTATCCAACCGCCTCATAACTGATTCGAAGATCGGTGAAGCATCGCTCAGCAGCAGTGGCGCATCGAGCCCCAGATGTTTCAGCACCCAGGTTGTTTGCGGGTTTGTTACGCCCGTCCTGGCGGCCACAGCTTCAGCATGGTCTCGCTCGCGCAGCAACCAGGCATATCCCATGGCAGAGGCAATCGAATCGGTATCCGGATTGACATGCCCGATGACGTAGATCTGGCTCATAGCTGTGCCTTGCTTTCCTGATATTGGTCAGTTCTAGGCATTTCTGCACCAGAAGGCGTATAGAATCTTTGCGTGGGATATGCCAGTTCGATATCAGGATGTTGGTTAAATGTACGCAGAATATTTTCCCAGATGGCCTGAGTACTTCCCCGGCGCTGGCGCGGATCGCATAAATATCTTATCGTCAGCAGCACACCGCTGGAGACAACGCCAGTATATACAATTGGAGTAAGCTTATTATAGTGAACCAGGAATCGCCTGGCTGCGTCCTTGAAGCTGGTTTCGAAATCGTGTCCTTCGGCACTGACCTGCGCTTCAAAGATCTCTTGCAGCAGGTTCTTTCCTTTTTCCCAATTGCTCTCGAAAGTGATCAGCACGGGTATCTCATTCCAAATAAAATTTGACCCTTTCGTGAAATTTGCGACTGTGCTGGTAAATACCAATCCATTGGGGATATGCAGTACACGCCCGGTACTCTGGTCAGCCTGGACCCAGTTGCCGATTTCCATCAATGAAAACTGGAAAACACGCAGGTCTATGACATCCCCGGCGTGGGTACCGACCTGGATGCGGTCGCCAACTTCGAATGGTCTGCGCCAGATGATAAAGACCCATC
>Ga0209536_100017237_pt1 | contig 10239 bp, 8 predicted proteins | sample DeeMarSeWOR28_12_FD_187461 | JGI IMG/M metagenome (GOLD analysis project Ga0209536, IMG submission 187461) | Marine sediment microbial communities from White Oak River estuary, North Carolina - WOR-2-8_12 (SPAdes) (version 2) | ecosystem: Environmental > Aquatic > Marine > Intertidal zone >... | reverse complement strand
CAGTTTAAAGACACGATTCTGAATTTTGGACGGTCCACCTCCTATTACCAGCAGTTCAATACCTCCTGGACCGTTCCCATTAACAAGATACCCCTGCTGGACTGGACCACGGCCAGTGTCCGTTACAACGGAACCTACGGCTGGGATGTGGGTCCCATTATCCCGGATGATCCGGTCTACGGCCCCATCAATCTCGGGAATACCATTAAAAACTCCAATACCATCCAGTTGAACGGACAGCTGAATTTTGTGAATCTCTACAACAAGGTCCAGTTCCTGAAGGATATTAATAACAAGTACCGGAATGCCCAGACCAGGGCCAGGGAAGCAGAGACCAGGACCAAAACCAGGGTTTATACCGATGAGGGGATATATCTGAGAGAGGACCGCGGCCGATATGTGGTTCACAACCTGAAGACCGAGAACATCGTGGTGGAAGTTTTTGATGAGAATATGCAGCCTGTGGAGGTTGAAACAGAAATCCTCAGCAATACAAGGATCAGGGTCACTTCGGCCAGGGCCATTCGGAATGCGACGGTAAGGGTGACGGGAACCATTGAAAAGGGGGAGAGCCCGTTAATTATTATTGCCGAGACCACGGTACGGATCCTCATGAGCATCCGGACCCTGAACCTGACCTATTCCGAAAGCGGAGGGACCCTGATGCCCGGTTACAACTATGGAATCAACACCTTTGGATTCGGAACCCATGCAGTAAACGGATACGTGGAACCTGGATGGGCGTTCATGGCCGGCTGGCAGGATCCGGATTATGCTTACAGGGCTTTTCAGCGGGGGGTACTAACCACCGACCAGAACCTCAACGAGGCCTATAACATGAACCATACGGAGCGGTTCACCGCAAGAATGTCCATTGAGCCTTTTAACGGTCTGAAAATAGACCTGACAGCCAACCGTATGTACTCTTCCAATTTCTCGGAATACTATACGGCCAATCCCGATGGATCATTGCCGGCTGATACGGCCAGGGGAAGGATCTTCACCGGGAATTTCAGCATGTCCTACATCACCCTGGGCACTGCATTTGAAAAGATCAATGAAAAAGTTGAATCATCCGATGCCTTTAACCTGCTGAAAAACGAGTACCGCAGGACCATTTCCCAGCGCCTGGGCAGGAAGTATACCGATGATTCGGGCATGGTACTTGATCCCGACACCCTGAACCCGGGTTATATTCAAGGATACGGCCCCACCTCCCAGGAAGTTCTGATCCCGGCATTCCTGGCGGCATACGGTGGCAGATCGGCAGACCATATAGGGATGAACGCCATTAAAAGCATACTGGAAATGATGCCCAACTGGCAGGTCCGCTTTGATGGCCTGGGAAAGATTGAAGCCCTGCAGAAACATTTCAATTCCATTGTAATGAACCACTCCTACCGGTCCACTTACAGCGTTGGTTCGTTTATCAACAACCCCTTCTACCTCTACGATACCATAAGCGGGATACCGGTAGCCACGGATCTGCAGGGGAACTTCGTGGTGGAGCAAAACATCAGTACGGTAAGTATCAATGAAAGTTTCAGTCCGCTCTTTGATATCAACCTGGACTGGAAGAACAGTCTGACCACCCGTTTTGAGTACAAGCGTGCCAGGACAGTGGGTCTGAATATGGCCAATACCCAGGTGAACGAGGTGAATAGTGCGGAGTTCATACTGGGGGCAGGTTACAGGTTCAACCAGGTGCCCCTGGTCATCAACCAGCGGGAGCTTTCAAGTGACCTGAATGTAAGACTGGATCTAAGCATGCGCAACAACCGGACGGTGATCCGCAAACTGGAGGATCTCTCGGGGAGCGAAATCACGGCCGGACAGACCATCTTCAGCCTGAAAGCCTCGGCCGACTATATGTTGAGTGACAAGTTCATCCTGCGCGTCTTTTACGACCAAAGATTAACAACGCCTTATATTTCAAACAGTTATCCTAATGCCAACTACAACGTGGGATTCAGCATGACCTTTACCCTGTAGGCCCTCCTGGTGGATATTTTATGATTTTAAGCAGCATTAATTCCTCCGGAATATATTACATTTGGGAGACCTTAATGATTAACCAATAGTTATTAGATGAACGTTCCTTCAGAACTTAAGTACACATCCGATCACGAATGGATTCGCGTGGATGGTGATGAAATTGTGGTCGGGGTGACGGATTTTGCCCAGGGTGAACTGGGAGATGTGGTCTTTATTGAAATTGAGACCGAGGGTGAAAGCCTTTCCAAGGGTGATACCTTCGGGACCATAGAGGCTGTAAAAACAGTTTCTGATCTCTACATGCCCTTGGATGGAGAGGTTGTTGAAGTAAACTCCGCACTGGAAGATACTCCTGAGCTTGTAAATTCTGAGCCTTACGAAAGCGGGTGGATGATCAAGATAAAAATGAACGATCCTTCCCAGCTTAATGAACTGTTATCGGCCCAGGACTATAAGGCCCTGATCGGGTAAGAACAACATGCAGGTTTACGGCAGGGTTTTTGTGTTTGATCGGGTATCAAACACCCCTGAAGATGAAAACCAAGTATTTCCTGTGGCTGCTTTTTCTGGTAAGCTGCTCCTGCACTGCACCAAGGGTAATTACAAAAATCAGTCCTGAGGCTCCCGAGGGCCATCTGGCCAACGGCCGGGAATATATTCCCCTGGAAAGTGATCAGATTGCTGTCGAACTGGGGTATGACGGGATAATGGGAGAGCATCTGGTATTTGATTTTGTGGTGCACAACGCATCCCCGGATACCATCCGGATCCGGCCGGCAGATTTCTTTTATGTGGTACTGGACAGCGCCTATGCAGAATCTGATCTTACTACATCCTGGGCCTCTGTACATCCCGATACCGTATCCGCGTACTACGATCAGAGCCTGAAGGAAAGGGAAAAGGTGAAGGGAACCAACACCCTGCTTGGCATCCTGCAGGCCTCTGTTGATTTACTTTACAACGTGTCCGGTTTCGTTGTCACCGAAGATCCCGGTTTTATTGTTGATGCAGTAGTACGGACAGCGGGGACCGCCGACTGGTATATCTCTCAGGACAGGATGATCCAGGCGGAAATGGACATGATCAGTGAAGAAAAAGAGCTGGTGAGTGAGGAGATCTTCCGCTTATGCAATGTACCTCCCGGAAAGGTGAGCAGCGGATATGTCTTTTTTCCCGTGCATGAACACTGCCCCTATTACACGTTTTGTTTTCCGGTGGGGGAAGAGCTTTTCCAGTTTGTCTACAGGCAACAAAAAGAGCTGGTCTACTGATCGCTTTCTTCCATATCCTCGGGTGACTCGTCTATCCCGCTGTCTTTGGTTTTAACTGTAAGCAGCGGATCCGCCGAGATCTCCTTGTGTAATTCCCGTTTTCGGGCCACGTCAATGGCCAGGTAAAGTGCGTTTCTAAAGGAGGCGGATGAGGCCTCATTCTTACCGGCCAGTTCATATGCGGTTCCATGGGCCGGGCTGGTCCGGACCACCGGCAGGCCGGCCGTATAATTCACCCCGGTATCCATGCAGAGCGATTTGAACGGGGTCAGTCCCTGGTCATGGTACATGGCCAGTACGGCATCAAAATTCCTGAAGCGCCCGGCGCCGAAAAATCCGTCTGCCGCAAAGGGTCCCATTGCGGTAATGCCTGATTCTTTTGCCTCCTGAATGGCCGGAATAATCACATCCTGCTCTTCGTTGCCGAGCAGCCCGTCATCGCCCGCATGGGGATTAAGGCCGAGAACAGCGATATAGGGATTCCTGATGCCAAAGTCCACCAGCAGGGACCTTGCAAGGATCTTCAGCTTTTCCACGATCAGTCTTTTGGTGATCATTGAGCTTAATTTCGAAATGGGCACATGTCCGGCTACAAGTCCCACTTTCATAAGATCACTCACCATCAGCATCATCACCTCCTCGGCCTGGAATCGGGCCTGAAGATACTCGGTGTGGCCACTGTAATTGAATTCAGCATGCTGAATATTCTGTTTGTTCACAGGGCCGGTAACCAGAACATCGATTTTACCTGACTCCAGGGCATCGGTGGCAGCCTTTAAAGCCTTAAAGGAATCGATACCGGCACTGGGGGTACATTTACCCAGTTCCACACGTATATTCTCATCCACACAGTTGATGATGTAAGCTTTGTTACCCCGGGCCTCTTCCGGTGAAGAAATGGAAGTGGGCGAAAAGTCTTCAATATTAAGTGCCTTTCTGTGATAGGCCAACACCTTGGGTGATCCATAAATAATGGGCGTACAGATCTCATTGATCCGGTTGTCCCTGAGGGTCTTAATGATCACCTCATAGCTGATCCCGTTAACATCTCCATGGGATATTCCTATTTTCAGTTTTTTCATGGATGCTGTGGCTTATAGGGATCTGTCAAGCAAATAATTATAGAGGATCCTGACACCTACACCACTGCCTCCTTTTCCCCTGTAATTAAAGGGGACCTTGTTGTATGCAGGACCGGCAATATCCAGATGAATGAAGGGATAAGAGGTAAAGTGTTCAAGGAATTTACCGGCGGTTATGGCTCCGCCATATTTGCCTCCAATGTTTTTCAGATCCGCAATATCAGATTTTAATTGTTCATTATATTCATCCCAGAATGGGAATTCTGCTATTCTTTCGGAGGTGTATTCTCCGCTGGCTTTCAGGTTCTCCATCACCTCCCGGCTGGCATTTCCCATGCCTACCACGCCATATTTATCGATGGCTGCATGGGCCGAACCGGTGAGGGTGGACAGTTCAATAACAAGTTCAGGATCATATTGCTTCGCATAGCTTAAGGCATCGGCAAGGATCATTCGTCCTTCGGCATCGGTATTCAGGACCTCTACCGTGGAGCCATCATACATGCTAATCACATCGCCTGGAACATAGGCATTGCCGTCAGGCCTGTTATCTGTGGCGGGAATCAGGCCAATGATCCATACCGGGAGCTTGTTTTTAGCTACAGCATAAAAGGCACCGGCAACCGCCGCCGCACCGCCCATATCACATTTCATGTAGTCCATGGATTCGTGTGTGGGCTTCAGACTCAGTCCTCCTGTATCATACACCACCCCTTTCCCCACTAAGATAATGGGCCGGTCATTTACTGCATTCTCGGGCTTCCAGGTAAGGATTGAAAAGGTGGGTGGGTCTATGCTTCCCTTATTTACCGCCAGTAGTCCACCCATTTTCAAAGATTCTATCTTAAGCTTATTGAACACTTCCACCGAAAACCCTGAGGCTTCTCCCATTTTTTCGATCTCAGCGGACAATTGCCTGGCGGTCAAATAGGACAGTGGCTCATTGACCAGATCGCGGGTCATATATACCGCATGGACAAGGTTTTCAAGTTTATTCACATGATCCTCTGTCAAGCCCCCGTCAAACATGCTGATCTCCTTAAGGGGGTGTTTCTTGGAACGGTCCGAGAGGTATTTAATGAACTGATAGTTGGTAAGTGCAAGACCTTCAGCAAAGGCCACGCTTTCTTCCGCTTCCACGCCTTCATTGACTATGGTGACCGATTCCACCTGATGATCCACCAGCAGGGCATGGGTTTCAAATCCTGCTTTTCGGGCATTTTCAAGCCTGACTGATTTAGGGATATCCTCTTCTTCCAGGCCCTTGAAAATCAATACATGATCCAGGCGGTTCAAAACAGCCACACTTTTTTCCCCTGTCAATCGGTCAAGGATATAGCTTTGTTCGGCCGGATCTCTCACAAGATCCGTCTGCGCGGTTTTTTTTCTGAGGAGTACGATCCGGTTCCCTTCAGCAACTCTATTTTTCGTCTTGTTGATCTTCATTTCATTCTTCATTTTTCGCGGGAAGTGTAAACGTAAATGTGGATCCCACATCTGGTTCACTTTCTATATCCAGTTTTCCATGGTTTCTTTCAAGCATGTCACTTATGAGCTCCAGTCCCAGTCCGGTTCCGATTTCCTGATCGGTCCCGGCCGAGCTTTGCAGGTAGCCCTCTTTCTTAAATCGTTCCAGGTGTTTTGCTTCTATGCCAACTCCGGTATCAGCAACCGAGCAGTATACGGTATCCTGTTTCTGCCAGGCCCGGATATGGACCGAACCTCCCTTGCGGGTGAATTTGATGGCATTTGCCACCAGATTCCTTAATACTATATTTATTAGAACAGGATCGGCATAGGCCTGAAGTCCGACCTGCACGTCGCTTGTAAATGCAAGCTCTTTTTGCACGGCCATGTTTTGATAAAGAGCTTCTACTTCTTTAACCAGTTCCTTTATTTCTATCTGTTCCGGAGCCACACTCAAACGTTCCGACTCACTTCGCCCCCAGTACAAAAGGTTTTCGATGAGTGTTAAAGCTGCCTGGGACGATTGTTTGAGGGAATTCCGGACATGTTTCTTGGAAGAGAGTTCAGGTTTTGAATCCAGAAGTTCGGAAAACTGTGCAACACTGGCAATGGGGTTTTTCAGGTCATGCGCAATCACCGACAGGACCCTGTTCTTGAATCGCAGGGAGTTTTCCAGCTGGTGCCGTGCCTTGTCATTCCGGACCCATTGCATGATAATCATCACCGCCATGGCAAAGATAAATAGCTGGAATGAGATCTGTGAGAGGTAGGTGGTGGAGACCGGGCCCGCAGAATTTGCCAGCATAATATCATTGATCAGGGTAAAAATGAAAAATGACAGGGAGCCAAAAAAGACAGCGTCCAGCGTTTTCCTCTTCAGGGTCCCGAGGAGGCTTATGATCAGGTAGTGGGCCAGGAACACCACAAGAAGGGGTTGATAGACAAGCATCTCATAACTGAACAGGTGCACGGGCAGAATAAACAGGGAGACACTTGACAAAGACATAAGGATGGTATTGCCCCTTATGACCCATTTCATGTAGGGACGGGGAAATATCTTGTGCAAAAAGATCATCCCGAATATCTGAGCCAGGTAGGAACCCAGGTATTCCATCCTGATCTGCCAGGTCCATGACGCATCAACAAAGAAATTGGAAAAATAGAGCCCCGTATTCACCGACCGCATCAGAATGCCCATGGTGGTAAGTGAAAATAGCAACATCAGGAATTGCTTCCTGGAAAAGGACCAGAAAATCAGGAAAAAGATCATGAAGAAAAAGAGCACCCCGATGGTGGAGTAACTGAACATCCTCCTTCGTTCTTTCCTGTCCTGGACCTTGTTTGAACTGCCCATAACAACGGCCTGCCAGAATCCTCCCCTGCGATGATGAAAATTGGAGACCTGGATAAGCAGCTGCAAGGTATTGGTATCTGGTATATAGCAAAAGATGCCCGGTTCGTACCAGGGTTCTTCCTCCTCCCTGCTTTTGCCCACTTCTCCGTTCTGTCCGATCAAACGATCGTTCAGATAGAATTTGTAAGCAACATCGAAAAGGGGGAGATCGATGCAGAGGGCAGATTGCATCCCTTCCGGGAGAAGGATCTGCAGGCCATAAGTTCCGTATCCCATCCCGGGAATCGATTTTCCATCAATGGTGTAACTGGACCAGTAGGAGGGGACGCTGACCGGGATCCCCGTGTTTTGAAATTGCTTATAATTTTCAGGCTGAAGCAATTTCTCCCAATAGAAGGTCCACTCTCCGTTAAGATCCAGGATAGTCTGATCATTCCATTCAACTTCCCTGAGATCAAGAATTCCATTTTCAGCCAGCGGAAATCCATGATGTGCGGAGAGTATTGAAAATCCGAAAGTTAGGAGAAGAACTGATATGATCCGGGACCTGAACATTGGTAGCAAATGTAATAATAAATTGATTTTCACGGAGCATTGTTGTATTTTGCATGTACGGGATGGCAGGCTGAACAGCCCTTTTAACTAGAACCAAATCATTAGAGTTATGAAATACACAATTCTATTCGCATTCATTCTTGCTGCATTTGCATTTGCAGGCTGCGAGCAGCCCATTGATTATGAAAAAGAAAAAGCTGCCATTATTGCAGTAATGGAAAAGGAAACCCAGAGCTATATTGACCGGGATTTCGAGGCCATGTACTCCACACATGTCCAGGACTCCCTGAATATGAGGTTAACTGCAGGTCCGAGCAATGTTGTATTCGCTGAAGGCTGGGATGAGGTTTCGCGACATATGAGCGGGGATCAGACCGAAGATGACCTGGGACCGGATTTGCATATTACGGTGGAGAAATCCAATTACCGGATGAGGATTCACCCGCAATCGGCCTTCGTGGTCTGTGATCAGAAGTGGGCTACCGATTACGATGGTGATATTGTTGAAATGAACAGCATCCAGGTCCGCTTCCTGGAAAAGGTTGAAGGAGAGTGGAAGATATCCTTTGTCTCTTTTATCGGAACTGACGGATACATGGTAGACGAAACCGAACAGCTTTACAACGACGAAGAAGAAATACTTGAATAGAGTTTCCACAAGATAAAAGCACCTTTTACTTCGCCTGGCATAATCAGGTTTAAGCCTTCCTGATAGCCACTTCTCTGGATTCACTCTGCCACAATCCATGCTTGGTGCAGACCGCCATGGCTGATAAGTTCATGCTAACCGGACCGGGTACGATGTAGAAATCAACTTCCACATGTTCCGCCTTGTTACCCATGGCACCCGGGGCAAAATGGGCCTCGGCGATAAAGGTTTCCCGGTTCCAAAGCTGGACATAGGATATAAAATGATCCGGATCGTCCGGATGGCTGTATTCAGTTCCCAGGCGCACCTTGACCTTAAACTTCTCTCCTTCCCTGGCATAATCATCACAGATAACTACCGGGGTATGGCGGTCAAAATAATCTTTTCGGACCTCTTTTTCTTCCTTTGAAATGTCAACCGGATTAAATACGCGTGGCATGAATCTCTTATTTTTATTGTTTGTTCAATCAAAGATAGAAAAGTATGGAATGATCAGGAAAATGGATTGATCCATAGTGTATAATTTACGAACTTGCCTGTAGATATGGTAAAGAAAACTCTTGGGAACCGGGATGCACTTGTGGTGGTGGACCTGGTGAAAAAATACGGGGATCTTACTGCCGTGGATCACCTGTCCCTGCAGGTAAAGAAGGGGGAGGTATTCGGTTTCCTGGGCCCCAACGGGGCAGGCAAGACCACATCCATTCAGATGATGTGCGGATTGCTCAAACCCACCTCAGGAGAGGTCTATATCAAGGGTCAGCGCATTCAATCGGGAAGAAATGCAGAAACAAGATCGAAGGTAGGCATATGTCCCCAGGAGAACATCCTCTGGAACAAGCTAACCTGCTACGAACAACTTCTGTTCAGTGCGAGCATGTATGATGTTCCGTTGAGTGAGGCCCGGGACAGGGCCAGCAGCTTATTGGGCGAGATGGGACTAGGCTCCAAGCGAAACAGGCTTGCAGGCACCCTTTCAGGAGGATTAAAGCGCCGGATGAATGTAATTATGGCCATGATGCATGATCCGGAGATCCTGGTCTTTGATGAACCGGAGGCAGGACTTGATCCACAGAGCCGGGTAATGGTCCGTAATTTTATTTTGGAGATCGCCAGGGACAAAACTGTGATTGTCACCACACACAATATGGATGAAGCTGAGCGAATTGCCGGGCGGGTGGCCATCATTGACTCGGGCAGACTGCTCCGGCTGGATACTCCCGATAACCTGAAAAGATCCATTGGAGAAGGGGATGTTATGGAAATGCGCCTGGATTCAAGGGATCCGGATGCCCTGTCCAGGTCAGAAACAGGTCTCAAGGCTTCGGGTTACGTGGTGAACAGGGAGCGTGAGCACTTTAATATCAGGGGAATGAACCTGGTAACGAGGATACATGAGATTTACCAGCTGCTTGAGCGGGAAGGGATCAGTGTGCAGGAGATGAAGATCCGGGAGAACACCCTGGAGGATGTGTTCATACATCTTACAGGAAAAAGCCTGAGAAGATGAGGTGGTATCCCGTATTTATCAAAAGCATCAGGGAGCAGATCCGGGAATACTGGATCCTGGTACTGACGGTTTTAATGGCACCGCTGTTTATAGCCATCTACTATTTAATGGCCGAAACAGAGGATCCGGAATATGACGTGATCCTGGTAAACCTGGACAGGGAAGCTGAGATGAACGGGGCGGCCCTCTGCCTGGGCGACTCCATTGTCCAATATGCGGAGATCCTGTCGGGCCTTGAGAACATGTTCAATATCGCTACCCGTGAGAGCAGGGAAGAGGCCATGAAATTGCTCCGGAACAGAAAGGCGGATGTGGTCGTGGTCCTGCCCCATGACCTATCTGCTTCAGTGGCTGCT
>Ga0209536_100017235_pt1 | contig 10240 bp, 10 predicted proteins | sample DeeMarSeWOR28_12_FD_187461 | JGI IMG/M metagenome (GOLD analysis project Ga0209536, IMG submission 187461) | Marine sediment microbial communities from White Oak River estuary, North Carolina - WOR-2-8_12 (SPAdes) (version 2) | ecosystem: Environmental > Aquatic > Marine > Intertidal zone >... | reverse complement strand
AAGCGCCGACGCCGGCGGCGCGGCCGGCGTCGAACGGCAATCCACTGCGGGCGCAGGTCTTCGAGTACAGGAACGCCGCGAAGAACCCCGCACCGATTCCCATCGAGCAGCAGGTACAGCAGTTGAACAGATCGAAGACCGGCAGCCCGGCCAGGAAGCCGAGCACGCACCCGCTGAGGATCGCCGGCTTGAGGATGTCGGACGCGCTATCGTTCACGACCATTCACCTACAATGCCGGCTCTGACGGTGCGGCCGGCTCGACTTTGAAGACCGCCCCACCGATCAGCCCGCCCACGGTGGCGAAGATCAACGCGATGACCAGGGAAACCGGCAGCAGAAGCCACATACCACCCGACCCGATGGACTCGAGCACGCGGATGATGCTGTCCGCGGTCTCCGGCGGTATCTGCGGATTGCTCTCGATCTGCGCGATGGCCTCCTCGAAGTCGAAGGTGGCTCCCGTGATCAGTCCGATGATCCACTGCACGATCGAGCCGAACACGGTGTAGAAGACTCCGGCGAGGACTCCGACCTTCGCCCCACCGCCGCCACCGAAGGCCGTATTCGTCTTACGGCATTCCTTCGAGTACAGGAAGGCCGCGAGGAATCCCGATCCGATCACGAGCGCGCAGCACAGGCAGTTGAGGAAATTCAGGATCGGAATGGCCCCCGCAACCCCGAACACCGCCCCGCCGATGAGCGCGGGCATCCAGACACTCGGTGTGCTCCGTTCCATGTTCAACCTCCTACTTGCAGTCGGTCAGTCGTCGCCGGCGAGCTCTGAGCGGATCTTGCCTCTTCGGCCCGGCGAGACCAGGACTTGCCCAGGTCGGCCACGCCGATCGCCAGGTACCCTCCCAGCATCAGCCCCGCCGGGAAGGCGACGGCCAGCCGCGCGAGATTCGGGAGGCTCACACCCGCGAGATGTCCCATCCCGAAATCGAGCACCGTGGGAGTGACGGCCAGCAGCAGCCAGAGGCGTCCGGGGAATCGCACGCGGCCGTACCCCAGGGCCATCAGGGCCAGGCCCGCGGCACCTCCGAAATACAGGCCCGTGCACCGGGCGCACACGGTGAAAGGTCGTCCACCGAGGGCCAGGCTGCGGTGCGGAATCTGATGGCACACCGGGCGGTACGCAAGTCGCGCCAGGCCGGCCGTGGTCGCGGCAGTCTCGTCGCCGGAGCTTTCGATGAAGGGGACGCCGCCGATGCCCGCGGTCCACAGTATCGCGAGCAGCGCGACCGCCATGAGCAGCCCGCGCGGCGTCACCCCCGCCCGCTTCGTCCGATGGTCCAAGCCGCCTCCGTGAACCTCGAGCGAGTGTAGGCCACAGGAGAAAGCGGAGGCAAGGACGAAAAACCAGTCGTGATGACGACCGCCTGCTCTCGGCGTTCGTGGCGGAGGTCGGTTACAATCCGCGTTTAACGGTGTATAGGGAGGACCGAGGAGGAGCGACCCCGCCCGATCGGCAGGGGTCGGGAGGGACCAAGAACATGAAGGAAATATCGAGCAATGAGCTCAAGGCGAAACTCGAGGCAGGGCATGCGCTCGAGATCGTCGACATCCGCGAGACCGACGCGTACCACGAGTGGCACATCCCGGGGAGCACCAATGTGCCGGTCAACAATGCGCTCAAGAGCCGGCGGGACCACGCCCTGGCCGACCGGGCGGGCTCGTTGCCCAAGGACCGGCCCATCGTGACGGTATGCCGGGCGGGGGTCATCTCGCAGCGGGCCACGGCGGTGCTCGACTCGTTGGGGTTTGACGTCGTCAGCCTGACCGGAGGCATGCGGAGCTGGGGCGCCGTGTGGACCGAGGCGCGGATTCCTCTCGCGAAGGCCGACGGCGCGTTGCTGATTCAGGTGCGGCGGAACGGCAAGGGCTGCCTTTCGTACGTGCTGGGGTCCAGCGGCGAAGCCGCGGTGGTCGATCCCTCGGTGTCGTGTGAGGCTTACACACGGATCGCGGACCGGGAGGGGCTCACCATCAAGCGAGTTCTAGAAACCCACGTCCATGCCGATCACCTGTCGCGCGCCCGCGACCTCTGTCGCCTGACCGGTGCCGAGCTGGTCCTGGCGCGGAACGACCGCGTGGTCTTCGACCACACGTCCGTGGAGGACGGAGATGTCCTCACCGTGGGCGACTTGCAGATCCGCGTCCTGGCGACTCCCGGACACACCGGTGAGAGCGTCTGCTATCTCGTCGGGGAAGAGGCGCTGTTGAGCGGCGACACCCTGTTCGTCGACGCGGTGGGGCGGCCGGATCTGGAGCACGGCGACCACGGCGCGGAGAGCGCGGCGAGGATGCTCTACGCGAGCCTTCGCGAGGGGCTGCTCGGCCGCGTGCCCGACCGAGTCGCCATCTGCCCGGCGCACCACGGCAAGCCGATCGCCCTTGACGGCCGACCTGTCCGGAGCACGGTCGGAGAGCTGCGCTCGGGCCTCGAGCTTCTGGGCCGCGGCGAGGAGGAGTTCGTGGGCCGGATCCTGAACAGCCTCACGGCAAAGCCTCCCAACCACGAGCGGATCATCGCCATCAACGAAGGCCGCGAGCGACTCGATGTCGATCCGCTCGACGTCGAGGCCGGCCCCAACCGCTGCGCCGCCGGCTGACGGTATGTGGGCCGCGCGCGCGGGCGCCTCGAGTCCGTAAATGGACCCATCGGACGCTCACTACATCCACGGAACGAGACCCGAGGAGCAACACCGGCTCTCGGTCCTGAACCGGTTGTTGAATGAAGCGTCCCTCAGCCAGATTCGCGTGAGGACGGGGGAGAAGATCCTCGACGTCGGTTGCGGCCTGGGCCAACTGACACGAGCGCTGGCGCGCGCCGCGGGCCCTGCGGGTCGCGTCGTCGGCATCGAACGGGATCCCGAGCAGATGGACGAGGCGCAGAGACAAGCGAAGGCCGACGGTGAAGACGGTGTCGTCGATCTCCGGATCGGCGATGCCGTCGATCTTCCGCTGGACGATGACGAGTGGGGCACGTTCGACATCGTCCACGCGCGCTTTCTCCTGGAGCACGTTCGCGATCCCCTCGCGGTCGTGGGCGCGATGATCCGGGCGGCCCGTTCCGGTGGGCGCATTGTTCTCGAGGACGACGACCACGACCTCCTGCGGTTCTTCCCGGAGCTTCCCGAGACGCGCCGGCTGTGGGAAGCCTACTTCCGGACGTACGCGAAGTTCGGACGCGACCCGTACGTCGGGCGACGCCTGGTCGCCCTGCTCCATGAGGCCGGTGCGACGCCGAGCGGGAACACCTGGCTGTTCTTCGGGAGCTGCGCGGGCAGCCCGAACTTCGAGCCGATGGTGGCCAACTTCGTCGGCGTTCTACAGGGCGCGCGCGAGTCCGTGCTGGCGGGTGGGGCATTGCCCGACCCCGAGATCGAGGCCGGTATCGACGCCCTGAGATCCTGGAGCGAGCGCCCCGACGCCGCCTTGTGGTACGCCACGTGCTGGGCCGAAGCCCGCCGCCCGTGATCCACCTCTCGGTACCCGGCACCGAAATGTGAGAATCGGTTCGACTTTTCGGGGCCAGGGGGGGTCCAAACTCGCGAGACTTCAGGCGAGGAGCCTCGGGTGGAAAAGACCCTGGAGCGAGGAATGACCGGGGCGGTGGGGCCGACGAGGTCGGCCGAGGCTCTCGAGCGTGAGTGGGTCGATGCCAGCCGTCGCGGAGATACGGTGGCCTTCAATCGCCTCGTCCTCGCGTGGGAATCGACGGTCTACAACCTGGCGCTCAGGATGCTTCAGGATCCCGAAGAGGCCGCGGAGACCACCCAGGACGTCTTCCTACGGGCGTACCGCGGCATTCACCGTTTCAGGGGCGGTGCCCGCTTCTCGACATGGCTCTATCGCATCGCGGCCAACCGCTGCCTCTCGAGGCTCCGGAGGAGACCTCCGGGCTTCGATCCGTCGGCGGTCCGGTGCGAGCCGGCGAGTCCCGAGTCCCAGGAGGCCGCCTTGCTGCGCGCCGAGCGCGCGCGGAGCGTGACGCGCGCCCTCCGCGAGCTGGGGCCCGACCAGCGAGCGGTCGTGGAGCTCAAGATCTACCAGGACCGGAGCTTCGAGGAGGTCGCGGCCATACTCGACGCCCCCTTGAGCACGATCAAGTCCAGGTTCTACACGAGCCTGGAGATTCTCAGACGGAGGCTGGGTGGGTCCCCGCCGTGAGCCGCGAGGAGTGCAACCGATGCAGGAAAGCTGCCGGAGTTGTCGAGACCTCTTGAATCGAGATCCCTTCGAGGAGCTCACTCCCGAGGAGCGTCGAGACCTCGACGCCCACGTGACCCTGTGCCGGGACTGCGCACGGGAACGGCAGGCGCTGACCGAGACCATGGAGGCGATGGGCTCGGTGGAGGAGGTTCCGCCTCCGAAGCACTTCTTCGTCTACGAGGAACGTCGCTCGAGCCCGTGGAGTAGCTTTCGCCGTCTCTCGCCGGTGTGGCAGGGTGCACTCGCCGCGGCGGCTTTGGCGGGACTCGTTCTGGTCGCGCTGACGGCGGCGCGGCTGCATCTACGCTGGGAAGAGGGCGTCCTGCTGGCCAGCTTCGGCGACGCGCCTCGGGAAAGGCTCGCCCGTGCCTGGAAGCACGAGCTGCTGACGGTTGCCCAGGCCCGGTCGCGTGCGGCGGACCTGGAATGGATGGACCGCCTCCGCCGGGAGCTCGCGCGGTCGCGTGAGGAACAGAGCGGTCAGATGCAGGTGCTGCTGGCTTCGGGCCTTCGCGAGATCGAGGACCGGGTCGACCTGCAGGTGGCCACCGGCACCCGTCGCGTCGAGTCCGACACCCGGCTGGCTCTCTCCCGCTTCCGGCAGCTCGTGAGCCAGCAGCGCAAGAGGGACCTCGCGATCCTCGGGAGGCAGCTCGACGGTTTCGCGACACGCAATCAGATCCAAAGCGAGCGGACCGATCTCCTCATGACCGCGATCTTCGGTCCGGCCGAGCTGGCGGGGCCATGACCCCAGGAGGAAGCCATGAAGAATCGGAATCCGGCCACTGTCATCATCACCCTGATCGTGCTCGCTCTCGTGGGCACGGGCCTGACCGGCGGCGAGGACCTGTTCGACGCCAAGCGTTCGCAACGTGAGATCGAGATCATGCGCGGAATCCTGCGCACGAGCCTCTCCTTCGCTGCCGAGGATCTCGAGGCGCCCTTTTCCCGACGGGACTGGAGCGCCATCGACGGTTTCTATCTGTACGGTCAGGGAGCGGTCTTCGTCATCTCGATTCCCGGACCGGAAGTCGGCGCGGTCTACGGCGTCCGGTCTTCCTCGGTCGGTGGGACCCTCGAGTACCTCATGGCCCCGGAGCCTCCCGAGCCGCGTCACGCCGACCTGGCGCGGGCTTACTATGTGGAGTCGCTGGCCGCCATGGAAGCCGAGAAGGCGGAGCAGGCCGAGGTCGACGAGTACCTCGCGGAGCTCGAGCGACTTCAGGATATCGAGGCGGACGCCCCGGAGATCGCGGAACAGGTCAGGGAGGCGAAGACCCGAGCCGAACAGCGGAAGAAGAACATCGAGAAGCTCGAAAGCGAGCGGGCCGAACGGATGGCCCGCTACCGATCCCAGCTTCAGGAGGTCGAAGAGCGCCTCGTCGAGACCCTCTCCGGCCACGGAGACTCGTTGAGCCAGGTCGCCCCGGACGAGTACGTCACCCTCGTGCTCTCGCCCCATGCCATGGCGTTCGGTTGGTTCGGGGACGAGTCAGGGCTCCCGGCCCGGGTCATCTCCGTAAAGAAGTCGACCATCACCGCCTACAAGACAGGCAAGCTGTCGGAGGAGGCGTTCCGGAAGGCCGTGCTGCAGTACACGAACTGAACGATCCCCCCGGCCCGACCCCGGATTCCTCCATAATGTCGTTCTGGAGGAACCGATGCCGGACTACGACGTGATCGTGCTGGGCGGAGGCTCCGCGGGAACCGCGGCGGGGCGCGCCGCCGCGATGGCGGGAGCCCGGACGGCGGTGGTCAACGACGGAGAGCTGGGTGGCCTGTGCATCCTCCGGGGATGCATGCCGACCAAGGCCATGCTGGCCTCGGCCCACGTGGTCCACGAGGCCGGCCGCACCGAGGCGTTCGGCGTGGATCTGGAGGGACGCGTCGTACCGCGTTTCGACCGCATCATGGCCCGCAAGGATCGCCTGGTGGAACGCTTCAAGCGCGCCAAGATCGCGGGGATCGAGGCCCAGGATTACGAGCTGCTACAAGGTCGGGCGTCCTTCGAGCCCGGGGGCGGCGTGGTGGTGAACGGCCGCGTGCTGACGGCGCGACGCTACGTCATCGCCACGGGCTCGGCCCCCCAGACTCCGCCCGTCCGGGGTCTGGAACACGTCCCTTACCTGACCAGCGACGACGTCATGAGGCTGGATACGGCACCCGCGTCGCTGGTGGTCTACGGGGCCGGTCCCATCGGGCTCGAGCTCGCGCAGTTCTTCGCGCGGATCGGTACCGACGTCCTGCTGGTGGCCAGGGCGCCGCTCCTGCACTTCTTCGACCTCGACTGCGGTGCAGAGCTGGCGCGCGCGCTGTCGTGCGAGCCGCGCCTCGAGCTGGCGGTCCCCGCAACCCTCGTCGAGGTCGAGCGCCGGGGATCGGGCGTTCGCGTTCAAATCGAGTCGGAAGGGGAGACACGTGACCATGGGGCCGACGGTCTGCTGATTGCGACCGGCCGTCGAGCCGCTCTCGAAGGCCTGGGGCTCGAGCACGTCGGGCTGAGCCCGGACGGCGGGCGTCTGGTCCACGACGCCGCCATGCGGACGGCAAACCCGGACGTCTTCGCCGCCGGCGACGCCACCGGCGCGTTCCAGATTCTCCACCTCGCCAATCAAGAAGGGACGGTCGCGGGATCCAACGCAGCCGGGGCTTCGCCCGAGCACACCATGGACTACCGCCTCAAGATGAACGTCGTCTTCACCGATCCTCCCTTCGCCCACGTGGGATTGACCGGGCCCGAGATCGAGTCGGAGCAGTCCCGCGGTCGCGAGATCGTCACCGGCTCCGTCGCCTTTCCGCAGACCGGGCGGGCCATCACCATGGAGGTCGAGCACGGTCTCTGGAAGCTGGTCATCGACCGGTCGACCTGCGAGATCCTGGGGTCGGCGATCCTGGGTCCTCGGGCCGACGACCTGATTCACCTCGTCTCCCTGATGATGTACTACGGCGGTACGGTCCACGACGTGCCGCGCCTGCCCTGGTATCATCCCACGCTCGCCGAAGTCATGATCAACCTCGGCCGCGACCTCGCAGGAAAGACGCAACGCTGCGAGCGACCTCCCGCGCCGCCCGCCTGAGCCCTGCGCGCCCGGTCGCGCCTGCGCTATCCTGTCAGGCCGCATCGGAAGAGGGATGAGCATGCCCAAGAAGAACAAACGGGTTCCCCACCGTCACGTCCTCTACGAGGCCGCGGTCCAGAGCCTCGAGGTCGATCTCGACTTCGTTGAGAGGACCTATCGACGACACCGCGGCAAGAAGCCCCGGCGGCTCCGGGAGGACTTCTGCGGCACGTCCGCCCTCGCAACCGAGTGGGTGCGGCGACGGGCGGGGAATCTGTCCTGGGGCGTCGATTTCCACCGTCCCACCCTGGAGTGGGGTCGCGAGCACCGCGTGGCTCATCTCGGAAAGGCCGCTCGCCGCGTCCAGCTTCTGTGCGCGGACGTCCGGACCGTCACGGCCCCGAAAGTCGACATCGTGCTGGCGTTCAACTTCTCCTACTCCGTCTTCAAGGATCGGGCCGGACTGGCGAAATACTTCTCCGCGGTTCGCCGATCGCTCCGCCCCGGCGGGATCTTCTTCGTGGATGCGTTCGGCGGACAGGAGACCATGGGAACGACCGTCGAGAAGAGGAAGATCAAGAGCTCGAAGGACTGGGACGGCAAGAAGGTGCCGGCCTTCACCTACGTCTGGGACCAGGCCCGCTTCAACGCCATCTCCCACGAGATCCTGTGCCACATCCACTTCCACCTTCGCGACGGTAAGAAGCTCCGAAAGGCGTTCACCTACGATTGGCGCCTGTGGACCCTGCCCGAGATCCAGGAGCTGCTGCGCGAGGCGGGATTCGCCCGCACCGAGGTCTACGTCGACGGCTGGGACGAGGAGGCTGAGGAGGGCGACGGAATCTACCGCCGTCGGACCGTCCTCGAGAACCAGGCCGCCTGGGTCGCCTACGTCGTCGGGCTGGTCTGACCTCGTCGATGCGACGTTCCTCCGGCGACACCGCCTCTCCTCGATCCGTGTACTCGGGCCGACTGGAGGGCCGGCGGGCCGAGGAGGACCGATGGCGCCGGCGCGAGTCGGTGATCTCCGGTGCGCGCCTGGTCGTCTTTCTCTTCGGGGCTCTCCTGGCGTGGCTCTCCCTCGGGACCGAGGCGCTGTCCGTCGGATGGGTCGCGGTCCCCGTGGCGGTCTTCGGCGGACTCGTGGTCGCCCACGAGATCGTGATCCGCACGCGGCGCCGCGCGCGGCGGGCGGTCGCGTTCTACGAGACGGGGCTCGCGCATCTCGACAACCGCTGGGCCGGCACCGGCACCGCGGGAGACCGCTTCCTCGATCCGCACCACCCGTACGTCCTGGATCTCGACCTCTTTGGTGAGGGCAGTCTGTTCGAGCTGCTGTGCGCGGCGCGCACCTCGATGGGCCAGAACGCTCTCGCCGCCTGGCTGAAGGCTCCGGCACCGACGGCGAAGATCCGGGCCCGTCAGGCGGCGGTCGCGGAGCTGCGACCTCGTCTCGATCTCCGTGAGAAGCTGGCGGTGGCGGGAGAGGACATCCGGGCCGGCGTCGACCCGGCCGCTTTGACGAGGTGGAGCACCGCGCCGTCGGTGCTCCGTCGACCGGTTCTGAGATACGTCTCCGCGGGCTGCTCCCTGCTCTCGACCGCGACCCTGGTGGCCTGGGCGTTCCCGGGATTCGGGCCGTGGCCTTTCCTCGGGGCGGTGTCCGTCCAGGCCGTTCTGGCCCTGTTCCTGCGAGCGAGGGTCCGCGGGGTTCTTGCGGCGGTGAACCGGCCCTGCGAGCACCTCGTGCTGCTCACGGAGATCCTCTCGCACCTCGAGCGCGAAAGGTTTTCCGCACCGCTCCTCGAGGAGCTGCGCGCGGCGCTCGACAGCGAGGGAGCGCCGCCGTCCAGGCGGATCGCCTCTCTCGCCCGGTGGATCGACCGCCTGGGCTGGAGACGGAACCAGATCTTCGCTCCGCTCTCCGCCCTCATGCTGTGGGGAACGCAGTGCGCGCTGGCCATCGAGTCGTGGCGTGCCGCGCACGGCGGTGGGGTGCCGATCTGGCTCTCGGCGGTCGGGGAGCTGGAAGCCCTGGCTTCCCTCGCGGGCTACGCCTTCGAGCACCCGGGGGATCCCTTCCCGGAGGTCGTCGACCGAGGTCCGATCTTCGAAGGCGAAGGCCTCGGTCACCCGCTGTTGCCCGAGGATCACTGCGTTCGGAACGACCTCCGTCTCGACGGGAATCGGAGGCTGCTCGTCGTCAGCGGCTCGAACATGTCGGGAAAGAGCACGCTTCTGCGAACGGTCGGAATCAACGCGGTCCTCGCCCAGGCCGGCGCGCCGGTGCGGGCGCGCAAGCTCCGGATCTCGCCGCTGGCGGTGGGGGCGACGATGCGGGTGCAGGACTCGCTCCGGGAAGGTGCCTCCCGTTTCTACGCGGAGATCAAGCGCATGCGCCGGCTCGTCGAGATCGCCGAGGGACCGCTCCCGCTCCTCTTCCTGCTCGATGAGATCCTCCACGGCACCAACTCCCACGACCGGCGCATCGGCGCCGAGGCCGTGGTGCGAGGTCTCGTGGATCGGAACGCGATCGGGCTCATCACGACACACGATCTCGCCTTGTCCCGGATCGCGGACGCGCTATCGCCCGTGGCCGCCAACGTCCACTTCGAGGATCGCCTGGAAGAGGGCCGTGTGACCTTCGACTACACACTGCACCCGGGTGTCGTTCAACAGAGCAACGCCCTGGAGCTGATGCGCAGCATCGGCCTCGAGGTTTGACGGCCTTTCCCGGCTCGACTCTGATACGATGACCGTTCGCGACCGGAGCTTCGAACGAACGCTGCGCGTTTACTGAGCCGATGGCTCATCTCGGGTGGTTACTGGATCTGGAATGTGTAACGTCCCAGACTAATATAATTCTGAACGATCATCGTTGAAATGCAAGCGGATATCTTTGGTGGAAGGTTACTAAATTCTCCTGGATAGATAATTGAGGTTGAGAGAACCCGTCCATGGCGAA
>Ga0209536_100017234_pt1 | contig 10240 bp, 11 predicted proteins | sample DeeMarSeWOR28_12_FD_187461 | JGI IMG/M metagenome (GOLD analysis project Ga0209536, IMG submission 187461) | Marine sediment microbial communities from White Oak River estuary, North Carolina - WOR-2-8_12 (SPAdes) (version 2) | ecosystem: Environmental > Aquatic > Marine > Intertidal zone >... | reverse complement strand
AGTTGATTTATCGATATTTGGTATTTTAAAATATATTTTTTTCTATCTTCGCCTTGACAGGGAAGGGTTGGCCAAAGCGGCCATGGCTTGACTGTTGTAGCACTGCCAGACGTTATCCTGCTTTCTATTGTCCAAAATTAATTTCAATTCACTATTCAAGATTTGACACCACCTATGGGGGGATCAGTGATGGCTACCATACATGACGAAGTGATCATAAACGGCATGCGGCTTCGCAACAGGATTGCCATGCCGCCGCTGACAACAAACTACGGAAGCCCGGAGGGAATCGTCACAGAGGACATCATCCAGTTTTACACAGAGCGCTCCAAGGATGTCGGGCTCGTCATCGTGGAGGCCACCGCGGTGCGGGCCGACGGTCGCATTCTACCGGGCAGCCTGGGGCTGTGGGAGGCTGGGCAGGTGGCCGGTATGGCCAGCCTGGCTGAATCCATCAGGAATGCGGGTGCTGCGGCGGTGGTGCAAATCAACCACGCCGGAGCCCGCGGTTTTCCGGGCGGGGGTGAAATGCAAGGGGCTTCTCCCTCTGGATTTTCCTTCAGGCCCGATGTGGCCCCGCTGACCATGAACCCGGCGCAGATCGATCAGATGGCTGCCGATTTTGCAGATGCCGCGGGCCGTGCGGCGGAGGCCGGATTCGACGGAATTGAAATACACGGCGCTCATTTTTATTTAATCAGCCAGTTTCTCTCACCCTTAACGAATCAAAGGAATGACCGCTATGGGGGCGACGCCCCTGCGCGGGCCACATTCGCGCTCAAGGTGGTCCGGCTTACAAGGGAGAGGCTCGGCAAGAGCTATCCCATCCTCTTTCGTCTCAATGCCACCGAAAAAGTGGATGGCGGACAGACGCTGGAGGATGCCCTTGTGGTCGGCAAGCTTTTGGCCGACGAGGGTGTGGATGCTGTGGATGTCTCCGTAATCGCCAACAGCTCGTGGAAAGAAGTTGGAGACCAACGCTTCCTTGCGGCCAGTTCCGCCCTTTCAAAGGAACAGCCGGCCGGGGCGAACGTCTCAATAACAGCGGCCGTCAAGGCGGCAACGGGTCTTCCCGTAATTGCCGTAGGCAAGCTCGCAGAAGGAAATTTGGTTGGCCAAACGGTGCGCGACTTTCCCATCGATATCGTCGCCATCGGGCGCCAGATGATTGCCGATCCCGATGCCGCGGGAAAGATCCTTGCCGGAAAGGATGATGAGATTATCCGCTGTGAGGAGTGTATGACGTGTTTTGCAACCATTGGTAGCGGAAAACCTATGGGTTGCAAGGTGAACCGGAATCTCCCTGGAGCGCGTCGTTCCACCTGACTTTCACACACTTTTGCTGCTTTGTTTCTGGGTTTCGACCAGGTCAAATTTATCTCCGGTGTATTACTGAAGATGGGTGAAGCCCGAGGCTCAAAAGCCGGTTAGAAACAAAACCAAAAGGAGATTGTTAAAGCATGAAGGAAATTATGGATAAGTTTCGGCCCTTGCTGGACCCAAAATCTATCGCTTTTATAGGCGCTTCTAATTCTCCAGGGAAATGGGGCAATATTGTTTTAAGGAATCTGATGATTGGCGGATATGAAGGCAACATTTACCCCGTTAATCCCAAAGAAAAAAAGATATTGGGGATTTCTGCCTATTCTAAAGTCGGCGATTTGCCGGAAACACCGGACCTAGCAGTATTGATTATTCCACCTCCTGCGGTACCGGCAGCCATTAAAGAATGCATAGAAAAAGGGATAAAAGCAGGTTTGATAATAACAGCCGGTTTTGCTGAAGTCGGTGGTGACGGATCGGTGTTTCAGTCGGAGATAGTTAAGAAAGCCAAATTAGGTGGAATGATCCTGGTCGGGCCCAACTGCAATGGCATTATAAGGCCCTCTAAAAAACTATTTCCGGAAATGCCATCCATATTTCCCGATCCCGGATCCATCGGCATCGTTTCTCAAAGTGGAAATGTAGCAACGACACTGAGCAGGCGAGGATCAAAGGCAGGTTTCGGGGTCAGTACTGTGATCAGCAGCGGTAATGAAGCAGATCTGTGCTGTGAAGACTTTATTCAGTTTCTGGGTGAAGACCCGGAGACTAAGGTCATCATCAGTTATATTGAAGGATTAGGAGATGGCAGACGCTTTCTGGAAACCGTAAAACGAGTAACTCGGAAAAAACCTGTGGTGATCATCAAAGCGGGTGAAACCTCTGCTGGCGCTCAAGCCACATTGTCTCACACTGCATCATTGGCCGGTTCCAGGGCTGCCTTCGATGGTGCGTGTGCCCAGGCTGGCATTACAAGGGTTTATTCTATAGACGAATTGTTTAATACAGGAATCGGTTTCCTGAATCAACCCATCGCCTGTGGGAATCGCACCGCAATTGTCACTATGGGTGGCGGTTGGGGTGTAATGGCCGCAGATACATGCGCAAAATGTGGTTTAGAGGTGGTAAAACTTTCAGATAAGACATTGTCTACCCTGAAAAAAATCCTACCCCCGTGGTGGAATCCCGGAAACCCCGTTGACATGGTTGCCGGCAATATCGAAGGCGCCATGAGAAAGGTTTTGGAAATCCTGTTGGAGGCGCCGGAAACGGATTGTATTCTCTTACTGGGTGTGTTCGGACTTTTAAAAATTGGGCCGTTAAGAGGCGCAACCAATGAAAAGGCTGTTGATGAGCATATTCAAAACACCGTACAACAAATGCTGATCGCTTATGACCAGATACACGATTTGTCCCACCACTTTAAAAAACCGGTGGTAACAGCGACTGAACTACCATTCACCGTCGGAAACCTGGAAGAGCGCTTATTCTATTCAGTTGGAAAACATGGGTATGCTTTATTCCGAAACCCGGAACCGGCCGCACAGATTGCATCGCACATTGTAAATTATGGATCTTACCTAGCCCGCGCATCCTGAATGCCAATGTTGAGATTTTGAAGCAAGTGGACGACGGATGCCAGCGTCCGGAAGTGCACAATGTTTCGGCTTAGAGGGTCGTCGGTCATATTCCCATATTTGTTCTCCACACAGCAGGGTGTTAATGATTGTGAATGATGGTGGTTTTATTCCGGATAAAGGACTTTTTTCACCCGGCCGACGATGCCGTCTGTCAGACGCACCTTGATCCCATGAGGATGGGTTAAAGACTTTGTGAGAATATCCTTGACGATCCCCTCTGTCAGTTTCCCGCTGCGCTGGTTCTCTTTCCGGACAACCTGGACCCGGGTTCCCGCTTCGATATCAGACCGGTTTCTTCCGCTCATTTTTGGCTCCTGTTCGATTCGTCAAAAGTTTCGTTCCTGCCTGATTTTCTCGTAGCTTTCCTGGATCTCCCGGAAGCGTTTTTCGGCAAAGTCTATAAATTCCTCCGGAAGACCTTTTGAAATAATCCGATCGGGATGGAAATCTTTCACCAGTTTCTTGTAGCTGGATTTGATTTCCTGGTCGGAGGACTCGCGGGTACAGTTGAGGGCCCTGTAATATTTGTCCACATCCTTGAAGTAGATCGCCTTGATGTCTTCATACTGCCTTTCGGTGATTTGAAAAATTTCCCTTACTTTTTTCAGGGCGGCTTCTTCGGCAGGATGAAACCTGCCATCGGCCGCTGCGATCCGAAACAGGAGGTCGAGAAATGAAATAAGCAGGGCTGGCTGCATTCTGGCGGCTTGCTGCAACTGGACGGCGAAATCCTCTATTGCGTATCGGGAATTTTTTGCTTCGCTGAAAACCTGCCTGGCAAATTGCTTTTCCGTTTCCGGCACCGGTAGATTGTTTATAAAATCCTGAACGACAGCAATTTCATCTTTTGTGACAACACCGTCTATCTTTGAAAGCTTGCCCAGGATTGAAAATAAACTGACGAAATAAGCGGCCTGGGCTTGTTCCGTGTAGCCGATTTCAGGTTCCGCTGCGGTTCCGCCGGTTGGACCGATCATACCAACGCGCTTGTCAACGAGGTGGTGTCCCAATGCCGCTCCGGCAATGGCGCCCAGGGGGCCGCCGAGCAACAGACCCAATGTCGCGAATGTGAGTTTTCCAAACCAGCCCATATTAGGCTCCTTTCGTTTTGGGTCGCATAAATGAGCAAAGAAGGATAATTTTTAACGGATCGCCTGCAAATAGGCAAGCGGGTGTCCCCAAAATGCTATATTGCAATATAACTATTAAACAATATATATAGCAGAATTTTTAATCTGTGACTGCAGGGATATAATGAAATACAAAATTTAAAAAAGAAAGGATTTTTTAGCGAATCTTAGGATGAATTTTTGTTGTTTTATTCAAGCTTTCTTGAAAAGCGCCGATAACAGATTTTAGAGTTGCCGGATAACGATATCCGCTTATCGATTTATTTTAACAGCGCCCTCATAAAAACAAAAAGAGATCCGAATCATGACGACAACAACTTTAGATCACACCGTAGAGACTCAAGAACAGCAGGATTTTGTCGACAGCATCATTGCAGCGGTCAAAGAGCTGCCGCCCATGCCCCAGGTCGTATTTAAAATACAGGAGCTTTTGCTGGACCCCAATTCAAATGCCAGGCAGATAGCCGACCTGGTGGAAACCGACCAGGCCATTGCCACCAAGGTCCTAAAAATGGCCAATTCATCTTACTACGGGATGAGTTCGCGGGTCACTTCAGTCCAGCACGCTGCCGTGATACTGGGTAACAAAGCCCTGGCCGAACTGACTACCATTGCCGGATTTTCAAATCTTCTGGGCAAAAAATTACCGGGCTACCGGTATAACTCGGATGAGCTGTGGAAGCATTCGCTGGCCGTGGCATTGATTGCAGTGCGCATTGCCGAGAGGATCATCCCTGAATATGTCAATGAAGCCCTGACAGCCGGGTTGATTCATGACATCGGAAAACTGATCCTGGATCCCTATGTTGAGGAAAAAAGCGAAATGTTCAGTGAAATTATGGAGGGCGGGGATCAGACCTTTCGTTCGGCGGAAAAGCAGATTCTGGGGCTCGACCATGCTGAAATTGCTTCTGAAGTATGCCGGGTCTGGAATTTTCCGGAGTTGTTGACGCTTTCAATTAAATATCACCACTGCCCGTCACGATCGAATGGCAACATTATGGCTTTTATCGTGCATCTGGCCGACTACATCGCTGTGCTCAGCGGCTCCGGATACGACATCGACGACATTCTGTATACCCTCGAGGAAGGCACCGAGGAATTTTTAGATGTCCACCAAAGTGATGTCCTCAGCGTTGCGCCGGCTATTATCGATTCCATTCACAGAATCGAGGAAGAGCTGGCCGTCTGAGGAAAAATGCAGTGAGAACCGCCGGCAGGGATCCAGGCAGCTTTTGCCACGCACCAGTGCTTATCCGTTTGGTCCCGGTGAAACGGACGGCCTGTTTCCGATTAGCCATTTGTCGTTTTCGATGATCATCTTGACCAGCTGTCCCAAAATCAGGTCATATGCCGACTCCAGGGCGGTGCGGGCGTCATCTCCCAGGTATTGGCATTTTGCGGCCAGTTCGATCAACACCAGGATTTCGCAGGCCTCACCCTCTGCATCTGCCAATTTCGCCAGAAAGCCAGGTTTGTAATTTCTTTTGCGCCAGGCTCTGGCAATACTGGAGCACACAAATCTGGACGAACGCCTGATCTGGTCCGTCAGCGCATATTTTTCCTCAGGAGGAAACCCTTTGGTCAATTCAAAGATCTTCATGCCGGCTTCCATCGCGTTTTGATACACTCGTAAGTCTCTGTAGCTGTTTATTTTTTCGGCCATTTTGCATTCTCCTCCGACAAATTATCTGCCGCCCGAAAACCGGGCGGCAGATGGGGGCATGAATCGGCGATCAGCTCTGTTCGGGCTCTTTGACCAGAATAAAATCCTTGTTGTTTTCAAAAGTTTTCTGGCCCACGCCGGGAACCTTAATGAGATCTTCCGGTGTTTCGAAGGGGCCGTTTTTTTCTCGATACTCCACAATTCGGGCGGCGTGGCCGGGGCCGATGCCCTTCAGTTGAGTTAATTCCTCAGCCGAGGCCGTGTTAATGTTGATCTTTTCGGCACCAGCGGCCGTTGCGGTGATAACACCGATCCAGCCAACCAGAACGGCGACGATTACCAACCCCAAAAATTTACGATTCAGCATTTTTTCCTCCTTCCGGTTATAATGATTATGGCTTCAATCCATGCAAGATTGCATGGGGCGGTTGTAAAGGGGTCGACCTTTTCCATGTCAATAAAAACTTTGCATCCCGGCAAAATTTTGTTACACAAAAGATGGGCATGTAATCAAAAATGCCCGGTGTGATGTTTGCGTCGCTGTGCAATACCATATGCTTTTTATTTTCTAATGTCAATAAAAAAGTGCATTAAAAGCAAAAAATTTTTGCTTTTAATGCGCCCGCCCAATTCGAGCAGAAAGATCCAGCTTCAGGGCCAATTTTGTAATAATATTTAAAATCAGGTATTTATATATGAAAAACGACGAAGCAAAAGCGATTATCGCCCGGCTGAAAGATGTTTTGCAGGTCGACTCCGACGGCCAGCTGGCAAATTATTTAGGCATATCGAGGCAAAATATTGGTGCCGCCAGGAAGCGGCAGGAGGTCCCTCCGGGGTGGATTTACAGGGTTGCGGAATTAACCGGCTGCTCCATGGATTGGCTTCGCTTCGGTCATGGCCCCAGAAAGCGCGCGCAATACACTCAGGGGGAAATACCGCCTGGCGGCCAGGTGGCGAGTTCGCAAAGCCCTTATGATTCAGAGGGCAGCCCAAAATCGAGTTCACCCGATGAGATGCAGCCTGCTGAGGACACATCCGGTTTTGGTGCTGCCGTCGAGATGCTGGCAAAAATTTACGCCTCCGACGATAAACTGATGATTGGTACCATCAATGCGAACATCCGGGCGTTTTGCGAAGCCATTGCCAGTAGACAGCGCGAGCAGCGCTCCATGCGCGAGCTGGAAAATCTAAAGAATCGCCTCAATCTAGTGGAAAGGCAGCTTAAGCCAGGGCATTCGATTGACCCGAAAACGGACGAAGCGGATGGGTAAACCGGGTTGCGGGTTGGGAACTGCGCGTATTGACGGCAGCGTTTGCGCAAGCATGCTATCACAGCAGGAAGATATAAACAAAAGGAGGGCAGCCATGGGAAGACGAAAACGATTTGCGGCATTAGTTTTGGCGTCCATGATGGTTTTGGTGTCAGCCGTCGTCGCCGGTGCCGGAGAGACCACCCGGATCAATGTGAATACGGCATCTGCCGAAGAACTGACGCAACTAAAAGGCGTTGGACCCGAATATGCTGCCAGAATTATAGCTTACCGCGAAGAAAATGGTCCTTTCAAAACGCCGCAAGATCTGATGAAGGTTAAAGGAATCGGTGTAAAAACCATTGAAAACAATAAGGAAAGGATTGTTTTCGAAGATGCAAAAAGGGACTGAAAGCGATCTAAAAATCTATCTTGTCCGTCGGCGCAGAATTGCGACGCAGCAGTAATATGAAAAACAGCAGCGGCACCAGACCGAGCATGACCAGCAGGCCATGAGGGTCTGAAAGCTGCATGGATACACTGCCGAAAAGGGGACCGATGACCATGCCGCAGGTGTAGGCCATAACGAACATAGAACTTGCGGCCGTCAACTCGCTGCCGTTGAATCGCTGCCCCAGATTGATCATCCCCAGGGTATAATAACCGCCGATCGATCCTCCCCAAAGGAAAATCAAGGGTTCAATGATGAACGGTAACCTCAGGCAGGACGGAATTATAGCAACGACCAGGGCAGATATTGCCGCAATCAGTGACAAAAGGATTTTGTAGCTGACCTTGTCTGCGATCCAGCCGACCAGGGGCTGCATCAGGACTGTTCCGATCGCAAATAATGAAACCAGGGCCAGGGCCCGCGAAGCGGTCAGTCCGCTGTGAAGACCATAGACGGGCAGCAGAGACAATGTGGCGGTTTCCAGATAACCGGAAACGAAGCCGGCACCCATTGCGACCGGTGCCAGGCTGAGCATCCCGTAGCCAAAGGTTGTTGAAGTTACAGATTTTTTACCCTCCGCCCTTGGAACGGCCAACAGCGGCAGGGCCGCACCGGCCATGATGCATCCGCCGAAAATAAAGGGCAAAGCCCCGGCAACACCGACAAATTTGAGCAACACCGGTCCGCTGGCTATTCCCAGCCCCCAGATGGTCGTGTAAGCGCCGATGACGCGCCCGCGGCTGGCTTCGGGAGCCGTGGCGATGATCCATGCTTCGCTGCTGACCCAGTTCAGGCCCCCAAAGACACCGATTAAAGCCCGCAGCAAAAACCAGTACCAGATGGAATCGTTGAATGCAAATGCGGCCACCAGTATCCCCGAGACAACGGCCCCGATGGCCATGGATTTCAAATGACCGAGGTGATGGATGATTGTCGGGAAAAACGGGCCCAGAATCAATACCACCAGAGAGAAAACCGTGGCGTTGAGGCCTATGATAAAAACCGGCGCTCCCTGGTTCTCCAGTGCAATGGAGACCAGCGGAATCAACAATCCGATACTCAGTCCCACCGCACCGGTACTGGCGATGACCGGAACAAGGCTGCGTGAAAAATTGGAGATGAGATGCGGGATCGGCTTCATGGGTCGTCAGATGCTGTTGCCCGCGATCCAGCGGGCGTGGCAGAGCCGGACGCTTTTTCCGATCTGCCCGCGCGGCACCAGCAGGGATATGCGAAAAGAGGTGGTAGTGATGCCCGATACGGCGGTCCCATTTTCGGAAAGCAGATTCATTGTTTCCAGAAGGGTCAGATTGTTGCGGTTTAATCCCTCGCCGATCAAAGACAGTGCAGCCAGATCGCTGTCCACATCGATGGCAGCACCGATTTTATCCATCAGCCCGGCCTTGATCTGCTCCCAGCCGAAGATGTTGCCAGTGGAGACGACAAATGATGCCTTTGAATCCTTTGCGGCGGCGGCAACCCCGGTGACACTGACCTCTTTGATCGGAACCTGCTCACCTTCCAGGTAGTCGGCTGCCTGCTTGAAATACTTTACTGCATTTTCACCATGCAGCCGGATGCGCTCTATATTTTTTTCACTGACGACCGCCTGCACCCCGGTGACGACGCCGGGAGGCAGCTTGCGTATAATGGTTTCTTTGCCCGGTTTAAAGGTGCTGCGGGCATAGATAGCGATGTTTTTTTCCCTGGCAAACTGAACGGCGTGGGCATGCAGAACATTGGCTCCGGCCATACTCATCTCCTGCATGACCGGATAGGAGACTTCCGGCAGATGGCGGGCTTCGGCTACCTCACAGGGGTCTGTTGAATAGACGCCGTCCACATCCGAATAAATCTCACATCGATCGGCATTCAGCGCGGCTGCCAGGGCAACCGCGGTGGTGTCCGAACCGCCGCGACCCAGGGTAGTGATATCGCGCTTGTAGCTGACGCCCTGAAAGCCGCCGACGATCACCACCTTTCCATTGGCCATCTCATCCTGGACCCGAAACGGCCGGACCTCTATGACCTGGGCATCATTGTGGCGGTCATTGGTGATGATGCCGGCCTGCGAGCCGGTCAGCGAGACCGCATCAAAACCCATCTCATGCAGCGCCACACACAATAGAGACATGGTAATGCGCTCACCGGTGGAAAGCAGCATGTCCATCTCACGCCGCGGCGGTTTCGGTGAAATCTCGCGGGCCATGGCCACCAGTTCATCGGTGGTTTTGCCCATGGCCGATACCACCACGGCGATATCGATATTCTGATCCCTTACGGCGGCAATCAAACGGGCAATCCGGCGCAGCTTGTCCAGGTCCGCGACGCTGCTGCCGCCGTATTTCTGAACGATACAGGTCATGAATCAAAACCTCCAAAATCTGGCAGGCAATATAGCACAAAGGCCGCAGAACTGGAATAATGAATATCTGCTAAATTGGTTTCAATGCGCTAATTGTGATGAGAGAATTGTGGAGTGTTTTTTGGACAGGAATTTGGCCCCTTGCCGCTGAAGATGGAAAACTGAATGTTTGAAGTACCGTCTATTTAGTTAATGGCATAGGGATTTGCTGGCGGGCATATAACACAAATTCATCAGGGAAAAACTTACTATAACGGATCGGGGAACAATCTGTCAAGAGTTTGAACGCATTGGAACGGGTGAGGCCGGATACTAGATACCAGATTACAGCAGATCGTCGGGTAAGGGGCCCTGCCAGATATGGAAGGTTTCGGTATTCAAGATCATCGCAGCGACGGTTGCAGCGCCGGAA
>Ga0209536_100017233_pt1 | contig 10240 bp, 10 predicted proteins | sample DeeMarSeWOR28_12_FD_187461 | JGI IMG/M metagenome (GOLD analysis project Ga0209536, IMG submission 187461) | Marine sediment microbial communities from White Oak River estuary, North Carolina - WOR-2-8_12 (SPAdes) (version 2) | ecosystem: Environmental > Aquatic > Marine > Intertidal zone >... | reverse complement strand
TGGGGCCGGCAGCCGGGTCCACCCCGCCGCCGGCCCTGCTCGCTCCGCGGCCCGAAATGTGACCGGGTCGGGCCGCAAACTCAACCCGGGGCGAGCGCCCCGGGGCACTCTCGCTCGCTACCGCCCCGCCAGGATGTTGGGGAAGTTCTGCACCGCGTTCTTCTTGCCGTCCTTGGAGACCGGGTCCTCTCCCAGGTACACGTCGAACAGGGCCCAGCACAGGGCGGGGGACTCGATGTCGTCCATGATCTCGCCCTTCACCGAGCTCGACAGCGTGCCGTCGGCGCACGTGAAGATGAGCTCCGACCCGTCGGTCATCTCCTCGACGCTGAAGTAGGTGCGGAACTGCTGCACCGCGGCTTCGCCGCCCGGCATCTCGGCGGCCACGGCCTGCACGCGCGGTGTGAGCGCCCCGTCGAACGCCTCGGCCATGTCTTCACCGCCCACGTTGCGGGTCATCACGAGCCGCAGCGTCATCGGGAAGCTCATCTCGAGCAGCGCCGCATAGAACGAGTCGTCCTTCTGCAGGTCGTTCCACATCCTGCCCTGCCAGTCGGCCAGGGCTGCGGGCGCCGCCTGGCGGTCCACGTACAGCCCGAACGCGTACACCTTCACCTTGAGGAACGTCTTGGTGCGGATCCCCATCCCGGCCAAGTAGTGGGTTCCCTCACCGCCCGGGATGCCGACCTCCATCGGGAATATCACGTTGCTCGACGGCTCGATGGCGATGGGCTGGGCGGCCTGCTGGGTCGCCTCCTGGGCGGCCAGCGGCAGGGTCACGGCCGTGAGGACGGCCAGCAGTGGTAGCGAGCGCTTCATGTTGGATTCCCCCGTTGGTCCAGGCACATAGAATGCGCGCCGCGCTGGAGGTGCGCAACGGCGCTCGGTTCGGCCGGGTGGCGGTCAGCCGATGATGTACAGCACCACCAAAGGCACCAGGTTGAAGAACAGGATCATGATCTTGTACAGCGCCATCGCGGAGTAGTGCGCCGTATCGAACCTCTCGTCCGACAGGCGGAACCACTTGCCGTGGATGCCGAGCATCCAGTCGCGCGCGATCACGAAGAAGATCCACCACACCATCAGGATCACGTAGTTGATGATGGTGCACCACAGCAGGAACTGGCGGGCGAGCTCGAGAGTCATGGTCCGCCACCTTTCTTCTTGTGCGAAACGGAGCCGCGGTATTGCCGCTCCTCGCACGAATCTGATGGGGCGACACGTCCGGCGCCATCCGCCGCGGGATGCCGTGGGGCTGGCTTTTCCCAGACAACCGGAAGCATCTTCCAAGCAGACCATCCTCCCATGGGGTCCCATGAAAGTCGCAGTCATCCACAACCGGGACCGAGAGGGCGTGATCAACGTCTTCGGTCCCCAGAACCGCGAGCGCTACAACCCCAAGACCGTAGAGCGCGTTGCGTCCTCCCTGGAGCAGGGCGGCCACAGCGTGCGGGTCATCGACGGGAACATGCACCTGGTCGAGCAGCTCAGGGATTTCATGCCCCGGGTGATCGAGGGCCAGCGGCCCGGCATGGTGTTCAACATGGCCTACGGCATCCAGGGCGTGAGCCGCTACACCCACCTGCCGGCCATCTTGGAGATGCTGGGGGTGCCGTACGTGGGCTCGAACCCGATGGCGCACGGGCTCGCGCTCGACAAGGTGATCGCCAAGATCGTGTTCGAGAACGCCGGTCTGCCCACGCCGGGCTTTTGGAACTTCGCCTCGGCCGACGACCGGTTCGACGACCTCGTCTTCCCGGTCATAGTGAAGCCGAAGATGGAGGCCGTCTCCTACGGCATCAAAGTGGTCGACAACGAAGCGGACCTGCGCCAGGCCGTGAAGCGCATCATAGACGAGTTCCAGCAGCACGTGCTGGTCGAGCAGTTCATCCCGGGGAGGGAGTTCGCGGTGGGCCTGCTGGGCAACGGCCCCCCCGACGTGCTGCCCATCGTGGAGATCGACCTGGAGGGAGACCCCAACGCGATCCAGACGGCCGGCGACAAGCTGCAGAAGCCGCGCGGCAAGATCTGCCCGGCCGAGCTTTCCGAGGAGAAGGCCGAGGAGATCCGCAGCCTGGTGCGGCGGGCGTTCCAGTCGCTCGAGCTGTTCGACTTCGCGCGGGTGGACCTGCGCATGGACTCCGCAGGGAACCTGTACATCCTGGAGATCAACTCGATGGCGAGCCTCGGTCTCACCGGGGCGTACGTGCACGCTGCCAAGACCGCGGGCTACACGTACGAGAGCCTGATCAACCGGATCCTCGACGTCGCGGCGATGCGCTACTTCGGCCAGGACTACGCCGCCGAGGCCGCGCAGCGGGTGGCCGCCGGCAAGACGAAGCCCGAGAAGCTCTCCACGAGAGTGCGGGCCTACCTGCGGGCCCAGGCTCCGACCATCGAGGACTCGGTGCGGCACATGGCGGAGCTGCGCACGCCGCCCGACGACGTGGAATGGGTGAATGCGCTGGGCGAGTGGCTGATGGGGCAGTTCAAGGCGCTTGGCTTCTCGGCGCGCAGCATCCCCTGCGTCGGGGTGGGCGATGTGCTGTACTTCTACAACCACGACGACGACGAGCGCGACGTCTTGCTGCTGGGGCACCTGGACAGCCAGACACCTGCCGGCGGCTTCGTCCCGTTCAGAGCCGTCGGGAGCCGCATCTACGGCACGGGGGTGGCGGAGAGCAAGGGCGGCATAGCGGTGGCGCTCGCCGCTCTGCGCGCCCTGCGCTACGCCCGCACCGTGCGCCGCATGCGCTGCGGCGTGCTGCTCACCACCGACGAAACGAAGAACGGCGCCGCCGGACGGGGGGTCATCGAGGAGATCACGCCGCTGGCGCGTCACGTCATAGGGCTCAAGGCGGGCGACCCGGACGGCGGGATGGTGACGTCGCGCGCGGGGCGCGGCACCTACCGGCTCGATACGCTGTTCCCGAAGAAAGGCAGCGCCAGCGAGGCTGCGGTGCTGGCACACCTGCACCGCCGCATCAAGGCGATGGAGGAGCTCTCGGACGCGGACTCCCGATTGCACGTGGCCCTGCGCCGGCTCGAGCTGGACGCACCCTTCGGCAGGGAGCCCGAGAAGGCGGAGGCAGTCGTGTCGGTGCGGTTCAACCGGCTCGAGGACGGCGAGCGGATCGAGCGCGAGATCAGGGCCCTCGCCACCAAGCGCTCCGCGAAAGGACTGCGACTGCAGGCGGCGGGGCGCATCAGGCGTCCGCCGCTGGTGCAGACGCCGGAGCGCGAGGCGTTCTACGAAGAGATCGCGCGGATCGGCAAGAGACTCAACGTGCAGGTCCACTCCACGCACCGGTGGCACTCCTCCGACGTCTGCTTCGTTCCCGACGACGTGCCGGCGGTGGACGGAATGGGGCCGCTGGGCGCCGGGGAGCGGACCCAGGATGAATACGTGCTGCGCAGCTCGCTGGTGGACCGCGCGGCGCTGCTCGCCATGGTCATGCACCGCTGCGCCAAGGCAGACGAAGGGTGAGGATCAAGCGCGTCGAGGATCGCTTCGAGCCTACGGCCGACGGGCGCTGCGCCGAGGCCGGGGGCGGCATGGTGGCCGCGGCCTTCCCCGACGCGACTGCCGCGGGCGCCGAGATGCTGGCTCAGGGTGGAAACGCGATAGACGCCGCATGCGCAGTCGGGCTCGCGCTGGGTGTTTGCGAGCCGCAGGCCAGCGGACTGGGAGGGCAGAGCACCGGGCTGGTGCACTTCGAGGGCCGCACCTTCGCCGTGGACGGCTCGAGCCGGGCTCCTTCGCTGGCCCACAAGTCGCGGCTCAAGAACGGCGACAAGCTCAAGCTCGGCTATCGTGCCACGACCGTCCCCAGCACGCCGGCCACCTACGGCTGGCTGCATCGACAGTACGGCAGGCTCGACTGGCGCACCGTGCTCGAGCCGGCGATCCGCATAGCCCGCTACGGATACCGCATCACGCGGCTGCAGCACGACCTGCAGGTGCGCGAGCGGGAGAGCTTCGCGGCGATCGAGTCGGGATCCGGAGCCCGCTACTTCCTGCGCGAGGGCGGGAAGGCGTACGAGGTGGGTGACGTGTTCCGACAGCCCGAGCTGGCGGCCGTGCTGGAAGTCATCGCGCGCCAGGGGGTGGAGGCGTTCTACCAGGGAGACATCGCGGCGCAGATCGACGCCGATATGCGCGCCAACGGCGGGCTGTTGCGGGCCGACGACCTGGCCCTGATACCGTGGCCCATCGAGCGGCGCCCGCTGGCGCGGCGCTATCGCGGCTACCTCGTGAAGACGATGCCGCCCCCCGGAGCGGGGCGCACGCTGCTGCTGGTGCTGCTGATGCTCAACTACCTGCAGTCGAAGTTCGTGGGCAAGAGCTCCCCCGCGCGCTACCACTTCCTGGCGGAGACGTTCCGCAAGGCGTTCCTGCAGCGCCAGGACCGGCCGTTCGACGCGAACACGTACCCCCAGCTCCACGACAAGCGCATGCTGAGCAAGCGCTTCGCCCGGGAGCTGGCGGCCAGCATCGCGGACGGAATGGATGTGCAGCTTCCGCTCGAAGATCCGGTGGGAGAGGACGTGGGAGAGACGACCCACTTCTCCGTGATGGACCGGGATGGCAACACCGTGTCGATGACCCAGTCCATCGAGCTGGCCTACGGCTCCAAGGCCGCAGCCGCCGGGCTGGGCTTCCTGTACAACAACTACATGCAGGCCTTCGAGCTGGAGAATCCGGCCCACCCCTACTACCTGCGTCCCAACGCGGTGCCGTGGTCCAGCGCGGCTCCAACCATTGTGTTCCGCCGCAAGGAGCCGTGGCTCGCCGCGGGCTCGCCCGGCAGCGAGCGCATCTTCTCGGCGGTGAGCCAGGTCCTGGTGCAGGTGCTGGACGGCTCCGCGCCGATCGGCGCCGCAACCGACGAGCCCCGCATCCACTGCTCCATCGGCGGCAGGCTGAGCTACGAGGCCGAGCGCATCGCGCCCGACGTGATCCCCTACCTCGAGGAGCTCGGCTACAAGCTCGTCCCGCGCGAGCCGTACGCCTTCTACCTGGGGTGCGTTCAGGCGGTCCTCAAGCGGCAGACCGGCCCGGGCTTCCAGGGCGCGGCCGATCCGCGGCGCGACGGGACCGCGGCTGGACCCGACTGAGTGCTGCCGCTCCTGTTGTCGATCCCGCACGGCGGCAGCGAGGTTCCCGAGGAGCTGCGCGACCGGGTGCGTATAGCACCGGAGGACCTGTTCGACGACGGGGACGCGTTCACCGCAGACATCTACGACCTGGGGGGGGACGTCGCGCAGGTGGTGAAGGCGAGGGTCGCGCGCGCGTTCGTGGACCTGAACCGCGCCCCCGGCGAGCGCCCGCCGCAATACCCCGACGGTGTGGTGAAGTCGGCCACCTGCTTCGAGCGCCCCATCTACAAGCCAGGGCTGGAGCCGGACACGGCGCTAACCGAGCTGCTCATCGAGCGCTATCACGCGCCGTATCACGGCCTGCTGGAGGAAGCCGCCGCGAATCCCTCCGTCCGGCTCGCACTGGACTGCCACTCGATGCTGGCTGCCGCTCCGCCCATCGGGAGCGACGCCGGAACCGCGCGTCCGCCGTTCTGCCTCAGCAACCGTGACGGGGCAACCGCGCCGGACGAGCTGCTGCATGAGCTGGCGGAGGCGATATCGAGTGCGTTCGGGGTGGAGCGGGGCGAGATCGGCCTGAACCGTCCCTTCAAGGGCGGCTACATCACACGCAGGCACGGCGGCGGCCGGGTGCCCTGGATCCAGGTGGAGATGAACCGCTCGCTCTATCTGAGCGATCCGTGGTTCGATCGGGCCGCGCTGCGGGTCGAGGCCGCACGCATCGCAGAGCTGCGGGATCGGTTTCGAGCGGCGCTGCGGCTGTTGCGGCTGTGAGACCCATACTGCGTCCGGCGATCCTGCAACCGTCGCGAGGCGCACGCGACTGAGGGAGGAAGCGAGATGTTCAACCTCAAGCTCCCGGTAGACCTCAGCATTCCCGGGCTGCGGCGCAAGGTCCCGCTCATGCCCACCGCACCGGGCGCCATGCCCGGGACCCTCGTGGAACCGCCCGATGCCCTGCCGCCGCGCATCACCGTGATCGCGTACGGGCCCGACGACTTCCGCGAGACGGAAGTCGCTACGGCTGCTGAGGTGGCGCAGCATCTCAAGTCGGCACCGGTGGTCTGGGTAAACGTCGACGGACTCGGCGACGTGAACACGGTGCGAGCCCTGGGCGAGACCTTCCAGATCCATCCCCTCGCCATGGAGGACGTGCTCAACATCCGGCACCGGCCCAAACTGGAGGAGTACGACGACCAGTTGTTCGTGGTCACCCGCATGGCGCATTTGGAGGAGCGCTTCGAGTACGAGCAGGTCAGCCTGTTCGTGGGCCCGGGCTACGTGCTGACGTTCCAGGAACGCCCCGGAGACTGCCTGCAGCCGGTGCGGGTCAGGTTGCGGGAGAAGCGCGGCCAGCTGCGCAACCGCGGCTTCGACTACCTCGCCTACTCCATCCTGGATGCGGTGGTGGATGGCTACTTCCCAGTGCTCGAGGAGTACGGCGAGCGCCTCGAGGCGCTGCAAGAGGAGGTCATCACGAATCCCAGGGCCGAGACGGTCGCGCGCGTACAGGCGGCGCGGCACGACCTGCTGGCGCTGCGCCGCTCGGTGTGGCCGCAGCGCGAGTTCCTGGGCGCACTCGCGCGTGACGAAACGCCGCTGATCGCGGAGCGCACCCAGCTCTACTTCCGGGATGCCCACGATCACGCAGTGCGCATCATGGACCTGCTGGACACATACCGAGAGATCGGCAACGGACTCTCGGACCTGTACCTTTCCAGCGTGAGCCACCGGATGAACGATGTGATGAAGGTGCTCACGATAGTGGCCACCGTGTTCATCCCGCTCACGTTCATCGCGGGCATCTACGGCATGAACTTCGTCAACATGCCGGAGCTGCAGTGGCCGCTAGGGTATCCGGTGGTTCTGCTGCTGATGCTGGTGATCGGAGTCGGGCTGCTCTTGCTGTTCAGGAACAAGGGGTGGCTGGGATCGAAGTGAGGCTGATGACGATGGATCGCACCGGTAAGTCCAGGATCGGGCTGCTGCTCTTGTTGGTCGTGGCCGTAGCGGTCGTCTACTGCGGCTACGTGATCGGCGCGGCGTACTGGCGCGAATACAAGCTCGAAGAGACGGTGGTGCAGCGGCTCAGCTTCGCCGGTCAATCGGCTGAGAACGCGATCCGTCAGGAGCTGATGGAGGACATCGAGGCCATGGACCTGCCGCTCGATCTGCGACAGGTGCAGTTCGTCCACGTCGACCAGCCCCGGGCCCTGCACGTCACCATCTCCTATGCCGACACCGTGGACCTACTGTTGACGAAGCTGGCAATTCCGATGTCGGTGGACGTGCTGCGCCCGTTCTGACGGTGTTCGCACCTCGCTTGACACTGCCGGTACGCGCCGCTTAGCGTCATCGGACACGAGGGGCCTCCTTCCGGCTGCGTTCGGCGACGAGGAGGCCCTTATCCTAAGCGCGTTGCACACCTGACACTTCGACGAGGAATGCCAACGATGTCTCGTCTCATCCTATGCACTCTAGCGTGCGTTGCGCTCGCCGCGGTATCCACATCGGCTGTTCATGCTCAGGGCGGCGACGTAGACGTAGAGATGGTCGTGGCCGAGCTGACCGAGACACTGGAGCTGAGTGACGAGCAGGCGCAGGAGGTTACCGGGCACCTGCAGGCCTTCGGCGCGGCGCTGGACGAGGTGAGCGCTCAGGCCGAGGCCGAAGACGCGGACGGCGCGGAGATAATCTCCGCACTGAAGGCGTCGCGCGCCGAGTTCCAGGGGAACATGAAAGGGACCCTGAGCGACGAGCAGTATGCCGCCTACGAGCAGCTGGTCGACGAAGTCATGCAGGAGATATTCGAGTCCATCGCGCAGCTGCGCATCACAGACCTGAAGTACCCGCTGGAGCTCACGCCCGAGCAGGAGGAGGCCCTGAGGCCGGTGATGGGATCCGGTATCCGCGGGCTGGTCGGAGTGATCTTCGAGTACGCCGACCGCCGCATGGGGCCGCGGATCAAGCTGCAGATGGCCAACAAGCTCAAGAGCATCCAGGCCGAGACCAACAACGGAATCAACCAGATCCTCACGCCGGAGCAGCAGCAGAAGTACGCTGCGTGGAAGGAAGCGCAGCAGAGCGGGTAAGGCACAGCGAGCAGACCGACGAAACCGGTAACGACCATTGGAAGGAGGAGGAGTCGAGTAATGCCGAGCAGAGTGTCGAGGCACCACGAACGACGGACCGCCGCGCGCTGGTGCGCCCGCCTGTTTGTCACGGTGAGCGCATGCACGCTGCTCCTGGCCGGAGCGGCGCAGGGGCAGGCCGGAGGGCTGTATCTCCCCGAGAACGGCGGCCCGGCCAACGGCACGGCGCAGGCGGGCTCGGCCGCGCTCGCGCGCGACGCCGAGACGGCATATCTCAACCCGGCGGGAATGACCCGCCTGGCCTCCTCCACCGTCATGCTCAGCGCCATGCCGCTGCACATGTACATCAACTTCGACCCGACCGAGGAGACCACCGTGGTCGGGTCCGACGGCGGGAACCAGGGCGGCTGGGTGCCGGCGGGTGGTCTGTTCGCGGCTGTTCCCATCGGCGAGCGCTTCGCCGTGGGGTTCAGCGCTACGTCGCCGGCCGGTCTAGTGGCAGATCCACTCGACGACTGGGTAGGCCGGTCCTGGATGACGCGGGCTCAGCTCATCGGCCTCAACTTCGAGCCGTCGGTCGGCGTGCGACTCACGAATAGCTTCTCGCTGGGTGCCGGCTTCGACATCCAGTACCTGACCTTCGAGCAGCAGTTCCGGGGGCCGTTCGCTCCGGGCACTACGTTCGGGATCGACGGCGACAGCTGGGACGTGGGATTCTCCGCTTCCGCGCTGTGGGAGGCGGGCGGCACCACGCGAATCGGAGCCAGGTACCGGTCGCAGGTGAGCCACGACCTGAGCGGCGACCTGACGTTCCTCGAGAACGCGGCGCCGGTGTCTACGAGCTTCACCTTACCGATGAGCGCGACCTTCTCGGCGTATCATGAGCTGAGCGGGAAGGTGTCTCTGATGCTCGACGCGGGGTGGACCGACTGGAGCGCGTTCGACTTCAACGCCGTAACGCTGGACAGCAGCGGCGCGCAGGTGGAGATACCCCGCAACTTCAAGGACACCTGGAACGTGTCGCTGGGGTCGCACATAACGCTGGGCCAGGGCGTGCTCCTCATGCTGGGCGCCGGCTACGTCTCGTCCGCGGTGGACGACGCGAACCGGACCCCCGACATGCCGGTCGATCAGCAGATCCGGGGCTCCACCGGCATCGAGTACCGCATCAACCAGATGTGGACCATCGGCGCCGACTACACGTTCCTGTGGCTGGGCAACAACAGGATCGACCAGAGGCGGCCGTTCGCGGGACGCATCGTCGGCGAATACGATGCGTACGCGAACATCTTCGGTGTGTATGGCGCGGTGTGGTTCTGAGAGGCCGATCGAGCGGACAGCAGTGACTTAGACTTGGCTCCTCAACCGGTGTGGTGACTGTGAGGACAATCGGAATCGTGGCGAAGCCTGCGCAACTAGCGCTGCTCCTGCTGCTGCCCCTGGCGCCACTGGCGGCGCAGGAGCATGAAGCGGCGGAGGAACACTCGGTAGACCGCGGCGGAATGCACCCGAACCACTTCGGGGGCTTTCTGGGGCTCTCGGCGCGGAGCGACGGCGGTGAGGCGGCGCTGACCATGGGGCTGGAGTACGCGCGGGTGTTCTCCCGCCACTGGGCGGCGGCCGCGTACGTCGAGCTGGTCAGCAGTACGCTGGAGCGCGACGTTATCGTGGCCCTCGGCGGCATCTACTACCCGTTCAGCGGGCTGGGGCTCGTGCTCGCCTTCGGCGCCGAGAGGGCTGAAGCGGAGGTTCCGGAGCACGGTGAGCTCGTGAGCGAGACCGAGCTCGAGTTCCTGGTGCGTCTCGGGGCGGGCTACGGATTTCGCATAGCGGAGAACGCGGCGGTCGGTCCGGCGGTGTTCGTGGACCGCGTGCCCGGGCGGACCACGTGGGTATTCGGGCTCTCGCTCCTGGCGGGGTTCTAGCGGAGAGACGGCGCGCAGCCCCCGGCAACCACGGGTGATCTCTCAGCGTTGTATCGGGGGAGGGATCCCATGAAGCCAATCCCCACTCTCGCCCTGACCCTGCTGGGCACGGCCGTGGCGCTC
>Ga0209536_100017232_pt1 | contig 10240 bp, 9 predicted proteins | sample DeeMarSeWOR28_12_FD_187461 | JGI IMG/M metagenome (GOLD analysis project Ga0209536, IMG submission 187461) | Marine sediment microbial communities from White Oak River estuary, North Carolina - WOR-2-8_12 (SPAdes) (version 2) | ecosystem: Environmental > Aquatic > Marine > Intertidal zone >... | reverse complement strand
ATCTCGAGCCGCTGTTCGAGGCGATTCTCGAGCATGTGCCGGCACCGGTCTGCGATCAAGACGGCCCGTTCCAGATGCTGATCTCGACGCTCGACTACTCGAACTACTTGGGCCGCGTGGCGATAGGGCGTATCGAGCGCGGTTCGGTCCAGGTGGGTCAGTCGGTGGCCCTGCTGCCACCGGGCGAGCCCGGCACCGCGCCGGATGGCGAGTCCGAGGTAGGCAAGGTGCTCAAGTTGTACGGATTCGACGGTCTCAAGCGCGTCGAGGTGGAGCTTGCTTCTGCCGGCGATATCGTGGCGCTGGCCGGTCTCGACGGTGTTGAGATCGGGATGACGATCACGGCTACTAATGGTCGGGAGAGATTGGCGGGGATCGCCGTGGAGGAACCGACCATATCGGTGGACTTCATGGTCAATAACTCGCCGTTCGCCGGCGAGTCCGGTCGCTTCGTTACGACGCGGCAGGTCAACGAACGGTTGTTCCGAGAGCTGGAGCGAAACGTGGCGCTCAAGGTGGAGGAAACCGACCAGCCAGAAGTACTGACAGTATCTGGCCGCGGCGAGCTCCACCTGGCGATCCTCATGGAGACGATGCGCCGAGAGGGATACGAGTTCCAAGTCAGTCGACCTCGAGTGATCCTGCGCAACGGCCCGGACGGCGAGCGCCTGGAGCCGTACGAGGAACTCGTGATCGATGTGCCGGAAGCCATGACGGGAGCGGTGATGAAGGGCCTGGGTCCGCGTCGCGCGGATCTCATGGAGATGAGCAACCCCGGCCAGGGTCGAGCGCGGATGCATTTCAGGATTCCCGCGCGCGGCTTGTTCGGCTACCGCTCAGAGTTCCTCACCGATACGCGCGGCGAGGGGATCCTGCACCACCGCTTTCTGGAGTACGGTCCCTGGGCCGGCCCATTGAGCGGTCGGGCACGCGGTGTGCTCGTGGCAGACCGACGCGGCACAGCGTCGCCGTATGCGTTGTTCAACCTGCAGGAACGAGGCACGCTGTTCATAGCGCCTCGTGATCCGGCGTATGAGGGGATGGTAGTGGGTGAGCATGCCCGAGCCGGTGATCTGGAAGTGAACGTGTCGAAAGAGAAGAAACTCACCAACATTCGGGCTGCGGCTTCCGACGACAACGTGTTGCTGGAACCGCCGCGCCGCATCACTCTCGAGGCCGCCCTCGAGTACATCGAGGATGATGAGCTGATCGAGGTCACCCCCGATGCCATTCGCCTGCGCAAGCGCGTACGTAACGCCAATGAGCGCAAGAAAGTAGCACGCCTGCGGAATGCCGCCGGCGGAAACTGAAGGAAGTCAGTGTGAATAAGAAGGGCCCACGCAGAAGACGCCCCCAGCGTAGGAAGCGCTCCGACAAGAAAGACCGTCCCAAGCAAGAGACGCCACCGCCCAGTGGCGAGCCCACCTACTTGGGGATTCTGCAACTGAACGGCAAAGGGAGTGGGTTTATCCGCTGCCGCGAGGCCAACTACTTACCGTCAGACTGCGACATACACGTTGGCCGCCAGATGATCCAAAAGTTCGGGCTCAGAACGGGCGACGAGATTACGGGCGTGATAGGGGCGGCACCGGGCGGTGACAAGAGCCCGCCACTCACTGATGTCACAGCCATCAACGGCAGACCGCCGGAGGAGACCAAGCGGCGGCCCGAATTCAATCGCCTCGGTGCCATACACCCCGACGAGCAGTTGGTGCTGGAGTGTGATCGCAAGGTTCTCGGAAACCCGGACTTGACCAATCGTGTCATAGACTTGCTGTGTCCCTTCGGCAAGGGTCAGAGGGCGATGATCGTCTCGCCAGCGAAAGCGGGAAAGACCACGGTTCTTCAGGCCGTGGCGGAAGGTGTGGTCAAGAACAACCCAAACGCCACCCTGCTGATCGTGCTGGTGGACGAACGGCCCGAGGAAGTCACCGAAATGGAGATGTGTGGTTTCGGTGAGGTCGTGGCCTCGAGCTTCGATTTCCCTCCCGACCGCCACGTATCCTTGGCAGAACTCACGTTGGAACGCGCTCGCCGGCGCGTGGAGCTCGGTGAAGACGTCGTCATCATTCTCGACTCCATCACGCGACTCGCTCGCGCTTACAACAACGTGGAAAAGGGAAGCGGCCGTACGCTCTCCGGTGGCCTCGATGCCTCGAGCATGGACAAGCCGAAGCGCTTCTTGGGCAGCGCCCGCAAAGTCGATCCTTCGAAAGGTGCGGGTTCTCTGACTATCATCGCTACCGCGCTGGTAGATACCGGCTCGCGGATGGACGACGTGATCTTCGAGGAGTTCAAAGGTACGGGCAATAGTGAGCTCGTACTGAGCCGTGAGCTGGCCGAGCGGCGCATCTTCCCCGCCATCGATCTCAACGCCAGTTCCACACGTCGCGAGGAGCTGCTGCTATCGTCGGATGCGCTCGCGGTATCGCGGGCCATCCGGCGCCGACTCGCTCAGGCGTCACCCGTTGACGCGATGTCCGAGCTGTCGGCGGTCATGAAGCGGTCCGAGACGAACGCTCAGTTGCTGAAGGAGGCGACGGCGCTGCTCAGCGAGTGAGCTGATTCGAGTGTAACGTCCACTCTGCAATCCCCGAGACTCTGTCACGCCATCCGGCCAATCGTCTCGACCTGGCGACCCAATTCCTGCAGCATGAGCCACAGGAACAGTGGCACAGAAGTAGCAGTTATTAGTATTGGAGGAGGGTACCATGATCAGGAAGGCCATTCTTACGCTGGGAGTGATTCTCAGTCTCAATTCAGTCGCTCTGGCGCAGACTGCGACGAACGCTGCTCAGAAGGCGCACTTCTCAGCCGGACTGCTCATTGGCTACAGCTCGGGCTTCAGCATCCAGGGGTACGGTCTGGCCTCCGATTTCGCCAGAGGTTTCCCGTTGCGTGCGAGGCTGGGTATCGGCTACGTGGCCACGGAGCCGGGAGATGCACTGGCGGCTCGTCGGATCTTCATCAACGACGCGACGAACGGAATCCCCGAGGAAAGTGGACGCACTTGGTCGTTCAAGTTCGATCTGCAGTATCCGGTCTCGGTTTTGTCGATGAAGCGTTCGTTCCTCTACGGCGGTGTGCGGTACGCCCGCTTCACGGGGAATTTCAAGTTCGTGGGTGGTAATGAGGACTTCGATGTCACCAGCAACCACTGGGGGCTAGGGGCCGGCCTCGAGAGCTACTTCATGGTGAGCCCGAAGATCGACATGGTCATGAACCTCGGGTTGGACTATTTCTTCTCCAGCACTTTGAGCGGACACGATACGGCGTACAGCCCGGACGGCGAGGACCAGAATCCGCGCAACGACTATACGTATTCCGACGCGGACGCGGCTATCGGCCAGCCGAGGCTCGACCCGATCTTGATGCTCGGGTTCGCGTACAACTTCTAGAATCCCCGGTCGGCCGGGCGGATTTCCCACCCACCTGGGTCGGGGTCGGCGATCCGTCCGGGCGCTTTGCATCAGGCTTTCCCAAGGTTCTGCACAAAGTTCCAGTCCCTGAAAAAAGTGGCTGACGGCCTCCCAGGCTGGATCCGTAAGTCGTTGCCGTGGAACACTGCTGTGAGTGGCACGGTTGTCGCTGCCCTCACGGAATAGACCAGCTTAGAAACGAACCCGCCAGCAACGAGGCGACCATGATCCAGCCGAGCTTCGGGCATTCCGACGACGCGGTGTCAAAAGCGGCAAGGCGCGTCTACCGTGTTCGGCCTGCGAAGGATTCCAATCTCTTCACAGACTCGGTGTTCAAGTTCACGGTCAAGACGATGTGGGCGCGCGTCACCACGCCGCGTGCCGTGGACTTCTACCTCGCCGTCGCCCGTCAGTTCGTCGGACTCGCTCTGTTGATCCTCGCCACGATGGCGGCGATGGTGGTTTGGGTCATGAGCCAACTTGCCTCCCTGGGTCTCATCTCGTTCGGTACCGGCAAGCAAGCACTGCGGAAGGTAGGAAAGGGAGCCGACCGAGTCGGTCGCGGGCTCGGTGAAGCCGGGCGTGGATTGGGAACGGGCGTGAAACAGAGTGTGGGCAGTATCGGTGACGGCGTCGGCAGCGTGGGGCGCGTAGTCAGCCGTGCCGGCCGTACCGTAGTCAGTGGCGCGAGCAACGGAGTGACCAGCGGTCTGAATCGCAGCGTGGCCACAGCGGGAAGAAGCACGGGAATGGTGGGGCGCAGCGTTGGCAGGGCGGGGCGCTGGTTCAGCGTCGGCGTAAGACTGAGTGCGCGCCAGGTGGATTCCGGAATCAGGTGGCTGTGGTCGCTACAGCGCCGGATCAGCACGCGGGCTTGGCGCGTCATGCATTGGCTGGCGACGCGGTCGGCTCGGGGCCTGCGTCGGCACCGGTATGCGACCGCTTCGCTGTCATTGTCTCTGATCATCCTCCTGACCTCTCCGCTGACTAGCGCGATGCTGGATGGACTGCTACAGGGAACGCGTGAGCGGATCGCTTCGCTGCCCGAGCCCTCGCTGCCGAGTATACAGGTGCCCAGCGTGTCGCTTCCCGAAGTCTCGATTCCCAAGGTGACGTTCCACAAGCCGCGCCTTCCCAAGCTATCGGCACCCGAGTTACGGGTGCCCAACGTCGAAGTTCCGGACATCTCGATACAGTTTCCGGCGTTCGTGACGGTGCCGATCAAGAGGCTCGATGAGATACTCACCGGTCCCCTCGCAGAACCCGGCGATCGAGTGCTCGTGGCTGATTTCACGGGCGATGGTGACTCGGCGAGCGATCTGGGGCGAGTCCTCTCCCTCGTTCTGGAGGCGGAGCTGGTGCCTGCTCGCCGCTTCACCGTCGTGCCGCGTGAGCGAGCGCTGGCTGCATTGCCTTCGCCGACCCGCGGCGACGCTTTTGCCCTCGGAGTCGAGCGGGCTATCGCTCTCGCACCGGCCACGGCCTCTGCTGCGGTAGTGACCGGCCGCTACGAGATCGCTGATGGAGCCTACAGTCTGGATCTTCTGATACTGAGTACGTCGGGCGAAGAGACCTACAGTATTAGGAGCCTGGGCCCGGAAGCCGGACTGCTCGAGGCGGTCATCGAAAACGCTCGCCAGTTGAGCCGCAGGTTGGGCGAGCCCGAAGAGGAAACTGCCGAGTCGTCTCCAACCGTGCCGGGCTTGTCGACCTCGCTCCCGGCGCTACTGGCTTACTCCGACGCACGCGCCCAGCTGTGGCGTGGTCGGTATCGAGAAAGCATAACCTCCGCTGCCGCGGCGACACGGCACGACTCAGCCTTCGCCGCAGCACACCTTCTCGCCGCCCAATCCTACGCCCTTGTCGGGGAGAGATGGCGAGCCAAGCAGGCGCTCGAGAGTGCCTGGCAGGACAGGGGACGCCTGCCTGAGCGTGAGCGCCTGCGGCTTGCCGCAGATCGTGAGGTTTTCGCCGGACGTTACAGTGACGCGATCGCCGGCTACGACCGGTTGTTCGGGCGCTACCGTGACGACGTCATGGCCCTGAAGAGCCAGGCGATCGTGCAGAGGATGATCGGCGCGCGCGGTCGTGGCTCCGGCAACCTGCGTGTTGCCTATTCCATCGATCCCGTCGACTGGCCGCCGCTGCGGCAGGTCGCCCGGTTCCTGGGCTATCGCGGCCGGCTGCCGTCGGTGGAGAAGCTTGCCGAGGCGCCCCAGGCGACGAGCGGGGCACGGCCGTCCATCTAGACACGACCAGCTGTCGCTCACGAAACCCGACCCACCTATTCTCTCGTACGGCAGATGAGAGGCAAACTTTAGTCTTGCCATTCCGTCCTTCAGAGGCGGCAACCCCTCGTGCGCCCGGAGGAGAGGATCATGATCAAGAACTTGTGGGTCCTCGCGGCTCTCGTTGTCGCGAGTGCGCCGGCCTTGGCCCAGCAGGAGGAAGAGACTCTGGTTGCGGGAGACTTCCATTCGGGAGGGTTCGGCGCACCGGTGGTCAAGCTCGGCGAAGTTGCGGACGACTTCGCGGTGTTCGTGGGCGGCCGAGGCGGCTGGATCATCAACCACACCTTCGTACTCGGCGGTGGCGGATACGGCCTGGCCAACGATGTCGATCTCGATGGCGACGGGGTCAGGGACATCGAGTTCGGTTATGGCGGTTTGGAGCTCGAGTACATCAATAGCTCTAGCAAGCTGATCCATTTCACCATCTACACGCTCATCGGCGGTGGTGGGATCAGCACCAACATCGGCGAGGATGGCGTGTTCGTCCTAGAGCCGACGTTGAACGGCGAGCTCAACGTCACGAGCTATTTTCGCGTCAACGCCGGAGTCGGCTATCGCTGGGTTAGTGGCATCGATACGCCGGGTCTCAGCAGCAGCAACATGAGCTCCTTCATGGGGATGGTCGCGCTCAAGTTTGGCGCCTTCTAAGATCGGCGGGTCGTCACTGCGCGTGAGTGGATGTAGGACGACAGGTCGGGCACGGGCTTGAACCACGCGCCACGAACACGAGCGTCTGAAAAAGTCCTGTGCAGCTCGCGCACTAGGGCGGCGGCATTGCGCGCCTGTATTACACCCAGCAGCTTCAGTTCCGTAGGGTTGCCCTGCTGCAGTCGGTGCAAGTGCTTGTCGAGTTCCTTGTACCTGGCGACGCCGATGTAGATCTCGCCGCCGCGGCTGTCCTGAGCGAAGTAAGCGACTCTCACCATACCGTTCGAGGCTGTTAGGTTCCCTGCCGCGCGAGTTGGGAGGATAGGTGGCACCTCGGCCTCGGTGTCACCTATCCATGGCCGCCGTCTCAGCCCAACTCAAATCATAATCACATCGAAGGATCGTAACTGAGGTCGGGCCGGTACATCCAGGTCGACTCTTCGTAGCGCGTCACCAGCGCGTTCCAGCGCGTCATGATGTCGGCCCACTTCTCTCCAGCCCCTTTCTCCTCTACCAACTTCATGAAATCGTGGGCGCCGTAGTAGTCCGCCGGATCGGCGTAGTAGGTGATGTATAAGAGACGGCCGACGTCGCCAAAGTGGACCCGGAGGCCGTGGGCTCTATATCCGTAGCCGATCTCCTTCATGAAGGCGACCCATTCCTTGGACGCCTCATCCGCGGCCATCTCTGTGCCTGGCTTCATCCAGGATTCGTAGAACGCGGCATACCCCAGCTCCTCGGTATACAGCTGTTCCGGGGTATACTCCCAGCCGGGCGGGATCTCGACCACCTCGCGAGAGACGACCTCGTAATCCATCGCGTTGAATTCCTCAAAGGCCTCCATCAACATCGCTTCGCCGGCCGTGCCCTGGTGAGCGCGTACGAAGGCTTCGGGGTCATCGAACTCGGCCATGTCGGCCACCGGACCGTAGAGGCCATAGGAAGAGCCGTTCTGCCAGATGTACCACGCATGCTCATCGCCGAGTGCCGCGAGTGTGGAGGCTTCCACGACCTTCTTCACCGCGGCTTCGAAGGCGGCGGCATCGTCGGGCGCGACGCGCCAGATGTTCCACTCGCCCAACGGACCGCGCTCGGCCTCTTCTTGGGCGAAGGCAGCGCTGGGGGCAACCAGTGCGGCCAACAGGATGCTGAGGACTAGACGGGTTCTCATGTGTCCCTCCTCTGGGGCTGACGGGGGAGTACTGCGAGGAGAAGCTCCGCCGGTCCCTCGGCGGCCCGGAACCCCGGCGAAGGTTTCTCTTCTGCGCAAGTAGGACGACGATGGCCCAAGGTAGGCTCCGGCCGCAAGTGCGACCCGGCAGTGGTCCACTGGGCGCGGGAACCCGGGCCGTGCTGCCTGCCTTCAGAGCTAGAGAGAGGGTCAATGGTGCCCAGCCGCTACAAGAGAATGCCTCCCCAAATGAAACAGCTGTTTCTGGTCGTCTGGCTGCTGTCGCTCGGTGCCTGCGCAGACTCTCGCGGTGCGGGCTCCGTCGCCGCGCGGAGCGAGATCTCCGAGGCCGGGCACCTCTCGGACTCGGCCTTCGCCGCGCTGGTCGAGCGTCTCTCGGAGCCGGGTGGCTATTTCGACACCGACAACCTGATCTCCAACGAGACGTCCTTCCTTCATGTCCTGGGCAGGCTGGAGGAGATGGGGCTGAGCGGCGGCGCCTACATCGGTGTGGGGCCCGACCAGAACTTCTCCTACATCGCCCAGGTTCGGCCCAGCATCGCGTTCATGATCGACATCAGACGCGACAATATGCTGCAGCACCTGATGTTCAAGTCGCTGTTCTCGCTATCGCGGACCAGGATCGAGTTTCTATGCCGACTGTTCGCGCGACCGGTTCCCGACGACTGGGAAGACTGGGAGGAGCGCAGTGTGCGACAGCTCGTCGACTACATTGACATGACTCCGGTGGATTCCGAGAACGTCGAAGTCGCCCTGGCCCAAGTCGTGGACGGGGTCGCCCGCTCAGGCGTTCGGCTGACCGAGGAAGACCTCGAGACCATCCGCGGCTCTCACTACACGTTCGTTCGAGCAGGGTTGGGTCTGCGTTTCAGCAGCCACGGCCGATCGCCGCGCGCCTACTATCCCACATATCGTGATCTGCTGTTGGAAACGGATCTGACGGGTCGCCAGGCGAGTTACCTGGCCAGCGAGGATGCTTTTCAGTTCGTGAGGTCGCTGCAGGAACGCAATCTGATCGTTCCCGTGGTCGGCGATCTGGCTGGGGAGCACGCGCTCGTGTCCATCGGCGAGGTCGTCGCCGAGCGAGGCGAGCATGTGTCGGCGCTCTACACCTCGAACGTCGAATTCTACTTGATGCGCGGTGGCGGCTTCGATCGCTTCATGAACAACGTCGCGCAGCTGCCTATCGATGCGAGCAGCGTGGTCATCCGCAGCTACTTCGGCCGCAACCTCGGGTACCTACACCCCCAGTCGGTTCCCGGCTACTACAGCGTGCAGCTGCTTCAGACGCTCGAGAGCCTGGTGAGCGATCACGAGGCCGGTGGCTACCGGTCGTACCTCGACTTGGTAACGCGGAACTCGCTTGATCTTCAGCCGCCCAGCACGCGTAGATAGGCGCGCCAGGGCCCGACCTCGTCTGAATAGCCGGCAGCCATGGCCCGAGCGATCTGGGCGATGTGGCCGAGATCGTGGACGGCCCAGGTTGCCAGCAACTGCCGAATCGTCACGCGACCCAGCGGGTGTGTCCCGCTGAGCTCCAGCTGCTCGACTTGGAGGTTGAGGTCCTTCAGTCGTTGCAGATTGGCTTCCCGCAGGGCCGCAAAGGTGTCGAGCAACTCGCCCATTGTCTTGCCGCGGCTTCTCTCGTCTTGGGCAAAGCGGTCAGACGGCTTGAAGATCTGCGCCTCTCCCTCCTCGAGGATTCTCGCGAGGCGCGTCATCCAGTCCGTCTCATCGCCGAGGATCAGGTGCCAGACGACGTCGAACGGACTCCACGTGTCGGGTCCCTCGTCGCTCTCGATCCAGGAGTCTGACAGGTTCCCTAGCATCGCACGCAAGGTGGCCGGCGTCTGTGCCAGGATCTCAACGGTTCGCTCGAGTTCAAACTGCATCTTATTCGTTCTCCTCTTCCTTGGATTTCTTCATGGCGGGCTTGCGGCACGCTACAATCACGATGGCGACCAGCGCCAGCACGCCGACGCCGATTGCGAGCGCCGGGTGGCTGACGTAGAGGCGGGCGAGCCCCTTACCGGAGTGCACGAACAGGATGGCACCGGGGGTGATTCCCAGGGCAGTTGTCCAGAGGAACGTCGTCCGACGACAGCGTGTGAGACCTAACCCCCAATTGAGCGCGGTGAACGCGATCACCGGGATCAGTCGTGCCACCAGCAAACCGGGCCAGCTTGCAGACCGTACGACGCCATCGACCGTCCCGATAGCGTGAGCAGGTACGACGCGCTCCACCAATGGGCGGCCGAAGCGGCGCGAGAGCTCGAAGCTCAGCCACGCGCCCAGCATGGCTCCGGTCCAGGTGATCGCCACACCACCGGCGGCCCCGAAGAGCATCCCGTTCATCGCGGCGGGAATCTCAGCCGGTATCGGGAGCAAAGCGACGCCGGCCATGAGCGCGACGGCGAGGGGATATCCCCACGCGCCTAGACCGTGCACCCAGTATCCGATGTTGTGTATCAACTCCGCCATGAAGTCCCCGACTGGGCCCGCCGGCCCCTTGTTCCAAAGGGTGAAAGACTGTTCAATTGGTCATGTCCACTTTCCATCAAGTTTGAGCACTTTAAGTTGGTCCTCAGCACATTTCAAGGCAATATGTCCTTTCAGCCCCCTTCGTATGATGTGACTAAGCTCTGGAAGATAGCATGAGGGTCACATGTAGATTCATGTTGAAGGAGAAA
>Ga0209536_100017230_pt1 | contig 10241 bp, 7 predicted proteins | sample DeeMarSeWOR28_12_FD_187461 | JGI IMG/M metagenome (GOLD analysis project Ga0209536, IMG submission 187461) | Marine sediment microbial communities from White Oak River estuary, North Carolina - WOR-2-8_12 (SPAdes) (version 2) | ecosystem: Environmental > Aquatic > Marine > Intertidal zone >... | reverse complement strand
GGCTCGTCAGGGACATCCGGCTCGTCGGTGACGTCCGGTACGTCGGGAGCCGCACCGAGCGGCGTGCTCGAGCTCGCGGATCCGCTAGAGGGGCCGCCGCCTACGGATTCCGAGCAGCCGACCGAAAAGAGCAGGGCCGTCAGGAGCAGGCCGACGAGAGCAAGGGGCCAGCGACGGGAGTGCGAGGTCGGGCTCTCCGATCGTCGATGCGCCTGACCCCGGGCATGCGTCCGGATCACGTGGCTGCTCGGCGGTCCGGTCAGCGGCTCGTCGACCCGGTATCTGGAGCAGATCGACAGCATCAGCATCCTCGGGTCCCGCGGCGGATCCGCACGAGTCGGGCGGATCGAGCGGCGCGGGGCCCCTTAAGCCGACGCGCTTGCTCTTCGTGACCCGCGAGCACGGGGAGTGGTGGCGAGTCGGTCTTCTCCAGCCGGTCTCGATCGTGCGGGACGAGACGCGTGACGGCGATCTCGCGCACGCTCGGACCCGTGACGAGTCGCGTGCCGACCGCCGGCTGTCGAGCAGGCGCCCGAGGCGGAAGGGTGTAGATCGCCTCGGGGCGTCTCTGATCTGCGATTTTTCGGCAATGCAACGAAGCCAGCTCCCGTCGCGGATCGATCCATGAAGCGCGCGATCAAGCCGAAATCAGCGGCTCTCCATCACTCGGGGAAACCCCTGAGCTCCAATGCTCGGGTCCCCCTTTCGGAATGGGTCTTTATACCACCGATCGCGTTCGGGATCGAACTGGTTTCTCATGCTGGGGTAGCGGTGCTCCCTGTCCCCCCTCGCTATCCATCCGGCGGTCATGAGGGGTAGGCTGGCCGGGGGCGACCGCGGATCGAGCAGCGGTCTGCCGCTGCTCGCGGGGTTGCAGGCCAGCGAGGCGAGCTCGAACAATGACCCGATCGAGTGGGCTTCGTTTCACAGTGCCGACCGAGACGGCGAGCCCGAACGAACGAGCCCGCTCTCGAGGGTACGATCCGCTGCGCGATGGGCGCAGTCGGGGCCATTCACGCGGCGACGACGCAGATCGAACCGAAATACGGGACGGAATGCTCGACCCGCTCGCGCGGCCAGCAAGGAGGACCTGCATGAGCTCAGAGCTGACCCGGAGACGATTCCTCGAGCTCACGGCTGGCGCCGCATTGACGCTCACCGCGCCCCTCGCCTCGGCGCGAACGCCCCTCGCTTTCGACGAGTACCGAAGCCACGACGCCGTCGCGCTCGCCTCGCTCGTGCGCAGCGGCGACGCGAGTCCGATGGAGCTGCTCGAGCTTGCGATCGCGCGAGCCGAGGCGGTGAATCCGAAGATCAATGCGATCGTCGTCGAACACTTCGAGCTGGCCCGCGAGGCCGTTCGGAAGGGACTCCCGAACGGACCGCTGCGGGGCGTGCCGTACCTGCTGAAGGATCTCGGCACGTCGATGCGCGGGACCGTCACGACCGAGGGGTCGCGCTTCTTTCGCGACCAGCGGCATGCCGGGGACAGCACCCTCGTCGAGCGCTACCGCGCCGCCGGCCTCAGCCTCTTCGGCAAGACCCACAGTCCGGAGTTCGGGAGCTCCCCGAGCAGCGAGTCCGTTCTGCATGGGCAGACGCACAATCCCTGGGATCTCAGTCGCAGTGCCGGAGGCTCTTCGGGCGGATCGGCTGCAGCGGTCGCGGCCGGAATCGTGCCCGCGGCGCACGCGACCGACGGGGGTGGGTCGATCCGGATCCCCGCCTCGTCTTGCGGGCTCTTCGGCCTCAAGCCTTCTCGCGGCCGGGTGCCGATGGGCCCGACGGTCTACGAGGGCTGGGGGGGCCTCTCCGTCGCGCACTGTGTGAGTCGCAGCGTGCGAGACAGCGCGGCGCTGCTCGACGCCACGCAGGGAGCCGCGGTCGGGGACGCCTACGCCGCACCGCCGCGGTCGCGTCCCTATCTCGAAGAGCTCGGGCGCGCCCCCGGAAGCCTGCGCATCGCGCTCATGACGAAGCCGCTGCTTCCGGTTCCCGTCGCGCAGGACTGTGTCGACGCGGCCGAGCGGGCCGCAAAGCTCTGCGAGTCCCTCGGACACCGCGTCGAGACGGCTGCTCCCGAGCTCGACGCGCCGGAGCTCTGGGGCGCCATGGGCCACATGAGCCAGGTCGGTGTCGCGCTCAAGGTGGCGCGGCGGGAGGCCGAGCTCGGTCGCAAGGCGGGCCCCGAAGATCTCGAGGCGATCAATCGGCTGAACGTGGCAGTCGGCGGCGAGGTGACCGGGCTCGAGCACGAGCGCGCTCGCGATACGCTGCACGCCGCGAGCCGCACGTTAGGCGAGTTCATGCGGGACTACGACGTGATTCTGAGTCCGACCATGGCGATCGTGCCGCCGCCGCTCGGCGTGCTGTCCCTCTCTCAACCCTACGAAGACTTCGTCGGCCCGGCGACCGGCTCCTCGGCCTTCTCGTCGCTCTTCAACATGACGGGCCAACCCGCGGCGTCCATGCCGCTTCATTGGACCGCCGAAGGCCTTCCGGTCGGCGTGATGTTCGCGGCCCGCTACGGAGACGAGGCGACACTCTTTCGACTCGCGGGTCAGATCGAGGCGGCGCAGCCCTGGTTCGATCGCGTGCCGGTGATCTGAGCATCGCAGACTCGGCCGATCCCGCATGGTCGGCCGAGTCGCGACCTAACGGAACTTCGGGATCACGTGCTCGCCGATGTTCCGGATCGTCTCGAGCATCGCCCACTGCGGGACCGTGCCCATCTGGTTCAGGAAGAGGATCTCGTCCGCGCCGGCGTCGATCAGGCGCTTCACGTAGCCGATGCAGTCGTCGGGCGTGCCGTAGGCATGGTTTGGGTTCAGCAGCGCCATGCTCGGGTCGGCGAAGTCGACGGAGATCTGCTCACGGCCGATTGCGGAGTTGATGATCGAGGTGCCGTCGCCGGTGTCGACCGTCAGGTCCTCGGGCCAGGAGTCGGGGTCGGGCATCGGGGTGGCGCCGTCGGTGTTCCAGTAGGCGATCGACTCCATGAAGAAACGCTGGCCGCGCAGGCCGATGCGACGCGCTTCCTGGCCGTCCGCGAGGACGATCGCAGGGCACAGCGCCGCGAGATGCTCCGTCGGGCGATAGCCGACCTGCTCCGCGGGGTCCCGCTCCGCCCAGGCCTTGCGGTAGATCGCGTTCTTCTTGGCGACCTGCTCGGGCCCGCCGAATCCGAGCACGAGCGCGCCGATTCCGCGTGCGCCGGCGTCGTTCAGCGTCTCGTCGCGGGTACAGGCCATGTACAGGGGAGGGTGGGGATCCTGGAATGGCTTCGGGTGGATCGGTCGCGGCGGGATGTCGACGAAGGTGCCCTGGTGCTCGACGACGTCCTCTACCCAGATGCGAGGAACCAGCCGCATGGCCTCGTCGATCATCGGGGGCAGCTCCTCGAGGTCGTAGCCGAAGGTGCCGGCCTCCTGCTGGGTCCCCCCCTTTCCGAAGCCCACCTGCAGACGCCCCCCCGAGAGGATGTCGAGTGCGGCGCAGCGCTCCGCGACCTTCACCGGATGGTTCATCTTGGGCGGCAGGCAGATCACGCCGTGACCGACGTGGATGCGCTGGGTCCGCCCGGCGATGTAGGCGAGCACGGTCTCGGGCACGCTCATGTGCGCGTACTGCTCGAGTGCGGTGTGCTCGACGGCCCAGATCACGTCGAATCCGACCTCATCGGCGAGGATCGCCTGCTCGACGATGTCCAGCAGCGCCTTGGCATCGCCGCCGCGCGAGGTGTCGGCGGTCTGGGCCTCGTAGATCAGTGAGAACTTCATCGTGGACTCCTCTCATTCGGTCGCGTAGCCATTGGCTACGTAGGGATCGCGACTATTCTGTAGCCAATGGCTACGCATGTCAACCGTCGTCCGCAGGGGCGTGATGAGGTCGTGGACGCCGTCCTCGACGCGGCCGAGCGGCTCTTCGCAGAGCAGGGCCCCGCCAACGTCTCGCTCCGCGCGATCGCCCAGGCCGCCGGGGTCAACTACGGCCTCGTCCATCGCCACTTCGGGACCAAGGACGATCTCTTCGACCGGCTGCTCGAGCGTTATGCCGAGCGTTGGAACGCGCGCGTGGAGGCCGAGTCGCTCGACTACGTGGGCGCTCTCGAGGAGCTGCTCGGTCCGCGGACCGAGAGCCCCGAGACGGGCGCCTACATGCGCCTGCTGGCCTGGACGCTGCTCTCGTCGGGCTCCCCGGCCGAGGCCCATCGCAGGCATATCACCCTCGATCGCCTGCCCGCGTTAGGCGGCATCCAGGATTCCGGGGATTCCGTCAACGCCACGGCGGCCGCGTTGGCATTCGTGTTCGGGTGGCGGTTCTTCCGCCCCTTCATCGAAGATGCGTTGGATCTCGAGCACGGGGATCCCGAGGTGCACGAGAGCATACGGGCGAGGCTCCGACGACTGGTCGAGCCGCTCTGAGCACTCGGGGCGCGCCGCATCGGGCTTTGCTGGTCGCAAGCGACCGGCGACCGGCTCGAGGATCGGCGGGTCGGGAGAGATCGATTCGTGGAACACGCAGAGCATCACGAACAGAGGCAACGAATCGGCTTCCTGATCAATCCCATTGCGGGCATGGGCGGACGAGTCGGGCTGAAGGGGTCCGACGGCGTCGTCGAGCTCGCGATCGCACGCGGGGCCAAGCCCAGCGCGGCGCTGCGCGCGGGCGAGATGCTCGAGGCACTCAGGTCGCGGCTCGTCGGCCATCCCTCGCCGCCCGATTTCGTCTGGATCACGAGCGCGGGCGGGATGGGAGAGGATGCGCTGCGGTCCGCCGGCTTCGAAGAGATCGAGGTGGTCTATCGGGCGCCTGCCATGGACGAGGCCCGCGATCCCTCCGAACGAACCGATGCATCGGACACCCGCAATGCGGTGCGGGCCTTTCTCGCGTCCGGTGTGACGCTCGTCGTCTTCTGCGGGGGGGACGGCACCGCTCGTGACGTCTGCAGGATCACGGGGCGGGATACCCCGATCCTCGGTGTTCCGGCGGGCGTCAAGATGTACTCCGGCGTCTTCGGCGTCAGCCCCGCGCGCACGGCCGAGATCGTCGCCCACTATCTCGAGGGGCGATACGAGCTCACGGACGCGGACGTCCTCGACGTCGACGAAGACGCCTTTCGAGCGGGCCGACTCGACGTCGAGCTCTTCGACTCCGCACGCACACCGAGCGAGCCCCAGCTGATGCAATCCGCCAAGCAGGTGATCGAGGATCCGGGCGAAGAGTCGGCCAAGGCGCAGATCGCCGAACACGTCGCCGAAGAATTCGAGGCGCATCCCGACGCGCTCTTCCTGCTCGGTCCCGGCAGCACGGTCGCTTCGGTCGCCCATCGCAACGGCCTCGAGAAGAGCCTGCTCGGCGTCGACGCGGTGATCGCCGGGAGGCTGATCGGACGCGACCTGCGAGAGAGCGAGCTCCTAGAGCTGATCGCCGCGCATCCCGAAGTCTGGCTCGTGCTCAGTCCGATCGGCGCTCAGGGATTCGTGCTGGGCCGGGGCAACCAGCAGCTGAGCCCCGCGGTCCTGCGGCGAATCCGTCGAGAGCGAGTCGTCGTCGTCGCCACGCCGGCGAAGCTCGACCGAACGCCCTTGCTCCGCTTCGACACCGGCGATCCCGCGCTCGACGCCGAGCTCGCGAGCGGCGGATTCTTCCCCGTCGTCACCCGCTACCATACGCGCCGACTCGTCGAAGTGAGGGTATGAGCTGCTCCCAGGTCGTGTTTCGAGGTTCTCCCAAGCCGCGATCGAGAAGCCGACAGAGAGAGCGTGAGAGAATGAGTTTCGTGCCGCATACGGGCGCCGATCGCGCCGCGATGCTTGCCGCGATCGGCGTCGAGCAGATCGAGTCGCTCTTCGCGGACGTCCCGGAAGCCTTTCGGTTTCCCGTTCTGGATCTGCCTCCGGCGCGCGCCGAGCTGGAGGTCACGCGCGAGCTGCAGGAGATCGCGGCCGCTTCGTCGCGGCTGCGCGAGCGCCCGGGATTCCTCGGTGCCGGCAGCTATCACCACTACATTCCCGCGACCGTCGACAGCGTCCTTCGACGCGGCGAGCTCTTCACCTCCTATACGCCCTATCAGCCAGAGATCGCCCAGGGCTTCCTGCAGGCCACCTTCGAATACCAGAGCATGATCTGCGAGCTAACGGGCATGGACGTGAGCACCGCCAGCCACTACGACGGCGCGACCGCGCTCGCCGAGGCCGTGCTGATCGCCCTCTCGAAGAGCGCTGGTCGGCGTACCAAGATCGTCGCCTCGCCCCAGCTCCATCCCCAGCTTCGAGAGGTCGTCGCGACCTATCTCCGGGGCACGAATGCCGAGCTCGTCACGCCCCGCGCCGCGGCGGCCGACGGGATGGAGATGAGCTCGCTGCTCGACGACGACACTGCAGCGTGTATTGTGCAGAGCCCGAACTACTTCGGCCAGCTCGAGCCCGTGGCCGAGCTGGCCGACCGGGTGCATGCGGTCGGCGCGCTCCTGATCGCCGTGCCCGACCCCGTCGCGCTCGGGATGCTTCGGACGCCCGGTGACGACGGCGCGGATCTCGTCGCTGCCGAAGGACAGTCGCTCGGTATCGCGTCTTCCTTCGGAGGCCCGCACCTCGGCATCCTGGCCACGAAGCAAGCGCACGTTCGCCGCACGGCCGGCCGACTCGTCGGCGAGACCGTCGACGCGAAGGGCGAGCGCGGATACGTGCTCACGCTGTCGACGCGCGAGCAGCATATCCGGCGCGAGAAGGCGACGAGCAACATCTGCACCAATGCGGCCCTGATGGCGCTGGCCGCAGCGGTCCATCTCGCCACGCTCGGGCGCAGCGGCCTTCGGCGGGTCGCCGAGCTCTGCTACCACAAGAGTCACTACGCCGCCGGACAGATTGCGACGTTGCCCGGCTGCGTGATCAACCCGCAGGCGCCGGATCGTCCTTTCTTCAAGGAGTTCGTCGTCGGCCTGCCCTTCGACGCCGAGCGCGCGAGTCGCGCGATCGAGTCCGAGCTCGGTGTCCTGGGCGGACGGCCGCTCGGGCTCGACTTCGACGATCGAGAGGACCAGCTGCTGCTCGCGGTGACCGAGCTGCACACGCGCGAGGACATCGACGCGCTGGTCGCGACGCTCCGGAAGACGGTCTCGTCCGGGAGCGTCTCCCGATGAGCGAGCCGACCCTCTACGAAAAGAGTGTTGCCGGGCGCTGCGCGATCACGCTTCCGGCGCTGGACGTGCCGGAAGCCGAGCTTCCCGCAGAGCTGTTGCGCGACGACCTGGTCCTGCCCGAGCTCTCGCAGCTCGACGTGATTCGCCACTACCAGCAGCTCAGTCAACGTTCCTTCGGTGTCGACTCGGGGTTCTACCCGCTGGGCTCCTGCACGATGAAGTACAACCCGCGAATCGGGGAAGACGTGGCGCGGCTTCCGGGCTTCGCCCACGCGCACCCGCTGCAGCCGCCGGAGTCGGTGCAGGGTCTGCTCGAGATCATGCATCGGCTCCAGGACTGGCTCGCGGAGATCGGAGGCTTCGCCGGCGTCTCGCTCCAGCCAGCCGCAGGCGCACAGGGCGAGCTGACCGCGCTGCTCATGATGCGCGCCTATCAGCAGGACCACGGCCAGGGACACCGGAGTCAGATCCTGATTCCGGACTCCGCACACGGCACGAACCCGGCCTCGACCAGCATGGCCGGCCTCTCCGTTCTCCAGATCCCGAGTGACCCGCACGGCAACATCCGGCTCGACGCGCTGCGGGCGGCCTGTGACGAGTCGGTCGTCGGTCTGATGATCACCAACCCGAATACGCTGGGCCTCTTCGAGCAGGAGATCGAGGCGGTGATCGAGCTGGTGCACGGCTGTGGGGGGCTCGTCTACGGAGACGGCGCCAACATGAACGCCCTCGCGGGCGTCCTGCGGCCGGGTGACCTCGGCATCGACCTGATGCACTACAACCTGCACAAGACCTTCTCGACGCCCCACGGCGGCGGCGGTCCGGGGTCGGGTCCGTTAGGCGCCTCCGAGAGGCTGCGCGACTACCTGCCAGGGCCGATCGTCGAGCAGTCGACGAGCGAGGACCACAGGCAGGCGGAGCCTGGCTACCGACTCGTGCGTCCCCCGAAGTCGATCGGCCGGATGTGCACCTTCCACGGCAACTTCGGCATGATCGTGCGCGCCTATGCCTACATCGCGCTCCACGGCGCCGCCGGACTCCGCGACAACTCGCTGCACGCGGTGCTGAACGCCAACTATCTCCGCGTGCTGCTGCGAGACGCGTTTCCGGTCCCCTTCGACCGCACGAACATGCACGAGTTCGTGTGCCGAGGCGACGTCGGCGACCAGAGCAAAGGGCAGGGCGTCACCGCGACGGACGTCTGCAAGCGCCTGATCGACTTCGGCTTCCATCCGCCCACCAGCCACTTCCCGCTGATCGTGCCCCACGCGCTGATGATCGAGCCCACCGAGACCGAGAGTCGCGAGACCCTCGACGCCTTCGTGGCCGCGATGCGAGCGATCGAGCGCGAGGCGCGAGAGAGCCCGGTCCTGCTGCGCGAGGCACCCCACCAGGCACGCGTGAGACGACTCGACGAGGTCCGCGCCGCGCGCAAACCGATCCTGCGGGAGCGGATGCCGCACGAGCAGGAGTGAGACCGGTGAAGCTCCTGACTGCGCTTGGCCTGATCGGCGCGTGCGCCTTCGTCGGCAGCTGCGCCCTCTACTACTTCCAGCAGGACCGGCTGCTCTTCATCGGAGCGGGATCCGTCACGCCGCCCGCGCACCCGCGGATCCAGCCGGTGGAGCACGTCGTCGGCGGATTGCATCTACGCGGCGTGCGCGTGCTGGCGAGCGAAGGCAACACGGTCCTGCTCTACTTCGGCGGCAACGCCGAGCCCGTCGTCTACAACGCGTGGCCGATGCTCGAGCTCGCGTCCGTCACGGCCTACCTCATCGACTATCGCGGCTATGGCGACAGCGAGGGCTCGGCGAGCGAAGGGGCTCTGCGCGACGATGCTCTCGCCCACTTCGACTGGGTCCGCGCGCAGCACCCGGGCAGCCGATTCGTGCTGGTCGGCCGCAGTATGGGCTGCGCCATGGCTCTGCACGTCGCGGCCCGTCGCGACGTCGACGGCCTCGTCTTGATCAGCCCGTTCACGAGCCTGCGCGATGTGGCGAGACTCCACCTTCCGTGGCTCCCGGTCGGGCCGCTGATGAAGCACCCCTTCGACACCCTCGCCGACGCTCGTCGCATCGACGTCGAAGCGCTGGTCATTGCGGCCGAGAACGACTCGGTCATCCCACGGCGATTCACCGACGAGTTCGTCCGCACGCTCCCCCGACGCGCGGATGTGCGGATCGTGGCCGGGGCCGATCACAACGACCTGATGGCAACAGCTCTTCCATGGGACTGGATCCGTGCCTATCTGCGGGAGCTGCCGCACTGACCGAGTGTCCCGATGGACGACGCGATATCTTGCGGAGGTTGGGAGATCGTCCATGCCCATCCTGTTTTCCTTGCGGCGTCCGCTGCCGCCGCGCGAAGCGCGCCTCGACCGTGCGCAGCCGAAGGCCTGTGCACGGCCGTCGTCATGGAGGATTGCCTTCGCGTGCGCGGTCGCGCTCGCGGTCTTCGGCACGAGCCACCGCGGACTCGCGTCCGGCGAGAGCGTCACGACCGGCAGCGCCGTCGTGGCGCTCCCCGAGCCGAAGCGGACAGGCGATGTCTCGCTCGAGGGTGCGCTGGCCGCTCGGCGTTCGGTTCGTTCTTTCGCAGCGAAGTCCCTGCCGCTGTCCTCGGTCGCCCAGCTGCTATGGGCCGCCCAGGGACGCACGCATCCGTCGGGTCTGCGGGCGGCGCCTTCCGCGGGCGCTCTCTACCCGCTCGAGCTCTACCTGGTCGCGGGCGCAGTGTCCGAGCTGGAGGCGGGCATCTACCGGTACGAGCCCGATCGACATCAGCTCGAGAGGCTGCGTCCCGGCGACCCGCGCTCGCAGGCCGCACGGGCCGCCGTGGGACAGGACTGGATCGCCGACGCACCCGCGATCCTGGTGCTCGCGGCGGTCTACGCGCGCACCGAACGCAAGTACGGCGAACGAGCGCCCCGTTACGTCCACATGGAGGTGGGGCACGCGGCCCAGAACGTCTATCTGCAGGCGATGGCGCTCGGTCTCGGAACGACGATGGTCGGCGCCTTCGACGACGAGGCGCTCTCGCGCGTGCTGGGGCTGCCGGCGAACGAGGCGCCGCTTGCGCTGCTCCCCGTTGGCTACCC
>Ga0209536_100017229_pt1 | contig 10241 bp, 2 predicted proteins | sample DeeMarSeWOR28_12_FD_187461 | JGI IMG/M metagenome (GOLD analysis project Ga0209536, IMG submission 187461) | Marine sediment microbial communities from White Oak River estuary, North Carolina - WOR-2-8_12 (SPAdes) (version 2) | ecosystem: Environmental > Aquatic > Marine > Intertidal zone >... | reverse complement strand
TTTCATAATTGTTAATAAGGGTTAGAGCTTCCAGAAGTAATTCTTGGCATTGCTGCAGCTTTCCGCTCCGGCGAGCAATCTCGGCTCTACCATTGAGACAAAATACCTGGGTGTGGAAATCATCAGGCACTATCTTTTCCAATTCATCCAATGATACCGAGGCCCTGTCATATTCGCCGATCATTCGATATATAAATGAAAGTTCCCGCTCGGAAAAAGACCTGAGCTCTGTATCATCGCCGGCCAGGATTTTAAGTCTTATGAAATCACCAACGGCCTGCTGATAGTCGGCCGTATTTTTAGCAAGAAGACCTCTGCTTTTTAGTGATTCGATTATATGTTCGTTATCGTTTAATTTCTCGGCAATATCCAGAGCTTTTCCGTAGTATTCAAAAGCCTCTTTATTGGCGAATTCCAATGCCGCCTTTTTACCGGCCAGGATCAGGTATGGCAGCGCCCTCCCGGGTTTCTCCGCCTTTATAAAATGCCCCGCTATGGTCTCCGGGGTTCTTTTAACCAGCCGTTTTCGGGCGGCGAAATACTCGGCGGTTTTGTTATGCAGCGACTTTCTGGCGGAAAACGATAGGCCGTTATAGGCGACCTCCTGGGTAAGAATATGTTTAAATATATATTCCAGTACCGGTTGCACTCTTTCTAAGGGGGTCAGGTCCAGCCGTGCCAGCTCGTTTAAGTAAACTCTGAGTTTGCCTATCCTGTCGCGATCCGGGAAAATCTCCTTTAACACCTTATAACCGAAAATACGCCCGATGACGCTCGCGGTCCTCACCGTCTTTTTTTCCATCTCTCCGATATTGTCTATCCTGGCGGTAATTACGGACTCTATTCCTGAGGGGATATTTTCTACACTGCCGAATCTGGCCTCGCCGAGTTCGTTATAAGCCTTTGCCATTTCCTCCAGGTAAAAGGGATTTCCGGCCGATTTTTCTATAACGTTTTTTGTAAGGGACTCTTCAGGCTTCTTGCTCTTCAATACCGAATAAAAAAGTTCTCTTGAACTTTCAGGAGTTAGCGGTCCGAGTTCTATTTCCTCGACGCCTTCGACGTTATTTAATTCTTCCGATATGTCGCTTGGTCTCCCGACGAATAGCAATCCCGGCATCTCTTTGGATTTCATTAGCAACTTTACGATATCGAGGGAAGCGGTATCAATCCATTGGATATCCTCAAATATTGCGACGGCATTTTTTTGCTTGGCGGCGCTACTGATGATGCGGCAGATTATCGATTCGATTTTGTTCTTTTTAGTCTCTTCAGATAAATTTCTTAAGTAAGGTGGAACGGAAGGGAAGTAATCGAGCAAAGGCGCGATCAGGGATTCCCATTCGTGTTCATCGAGTTCTCTCAGTCTTTTCTGAAGCGCAGCACGTCTATTCTTCTGAGACGATTTTGTGCTGACGCCAAGCAATTCTAGGAATATCGATTTAATGGGGCCGTATGAAGTTTTCTCGGATTGCCTGTAGCAGGCACCCTCGAAACAATCGATCTCCTTTTCCGCCGCCAGCATTTTCAGCTTCGAACAGAGAAGGGATTTCCCGGCGCCCGGTTCTCCCGAAATTAACATCTTAACCCGATTGTTTTTCTTGATATTATCGATATAGTTTTCCGCACGCTTCAATTCCCGATCTCGCCCGATCATTAAAATATCGTTCTGGCGCCGCTCCTTTTCTCCCATCAATAGGTGGATTTTTACACGTTCTTTCTTGCCCTTGAGCTGAAGTCTGCCGCAGCTTTTAAATTCAAAGCTATCGCGACATATCTTTTCAGTCTCCTCGCCGACCGATATATTTCCATATTCGGCGTTTGACATTAGCCTTGCCGCCAGATTTATGGCGTCTCCCATGGCCGTATATTCCCGTCTGGGCTCACCGCCTACGTCCCCGACGAAGCATAATCCGGTGTTTATACCGTATCGATGTTTAATAGGGTGGAGGAAATCCCGATTCAGTCGTTTCAGAGCTGCTTCTATTTCAACAACGGCGTGAAGGCAGTTTTGCGCATCGTTCCCGAAGCATTTGGGCGCACCGAAAAAGACCAGGATTTTTTCCGACGAAGAGCCGGAGTCGATCCTTGCCAGCGATCCTCCATTCGCGGCTATTATATTATTCAGGATCTCGAAATAATCTCGGATTGTCTTTATTGATTCTTCCAGCTTATTTTCTAAATTTTTTCCGAGCGAATTAACGCCGATAAACAGAGTCGTGACAATACGATGTTCGCCGTCTATATGACCTTTATTGTAGTGCAGTTGTTCTTTTAGTCTTTTATCGATAAACGCCCCGAGTTTATTCTCGGAAGGTTTTTCCTCCGTGTATCCGCGATAGGGTTGTAATTTCCTTTTTATTCGAGGTTTTTCCTTATTTTGAAAAATGAAAAACTCGTCATTTATTTCTTTGAGATTGCTGCCCTTTAAATTTTTTGCGGCCTCCCGGGTCAGTGCTATCTGGCCAAGATCGGCAACGTCTGCCGCGGCGTAGGCATTTTCGACGGTTTTCCCGCAGAAAAGATGATCTTTTCGCGTTTTACCGACGATAAAGCTGAATATGGATCCTTCGCTTATTCCAGCGTGAATACCCAGATTGAAGGCGCCCGCCGGCGTTTCTATTTTACCGTTTTCTGATATCCAATCGATTAAATCGACGGTGCAACATAATGCTCTTTCCGATTTATCGTCGCCCCGAAAAAGCACCAGAAAAGCATCTCCGCCGAATTTGATAACGTCACCGCCCCAGGCGAATACAATTTCCAGAAGAGGATTAAAGCATCTGTTGATTATTTCCGCAAGTCTCTCGCCGCCAATTCTGCCCATACCGGCAAGTTTCTCCGACATGGCCGTAAATCCGGAAATGTCGGCGAAAACCAGGGTCCCCTCTATTACTTTTTCATATCTCTCTTTTGACGAATTGGAATTAATAATCAGATTGGATACATAAGGCAGCAAATATTTGATATTCGACTTCTGCATAATCAGTTAATAGGGGAAAATAAAGATTCTGTAAATGTATAATAAGGCTATGTGAAGTACCTGATCGAGATAGTGCATTTGTTTGGTGGGATTGGCGATCCGGAGTTTGATATAATCCTGTGCCCAGTGCTCGATTAAGAGAAAAATAAAAAATATTATCGTGCCTGTTCTCAAATAGAGCCCGGGCGAGAATAAAAAAGAGAAAATAGCCAGAAAAATCCAGAGGCAGATCGTATAAATAAAAACATGGTATGTTAATATCGTCTTTGAAGATTTCTTGCGTTCGGCCGTTTTATCGGTTTGCAATGCGTAGTCGCCGCAAAAATGGCCGAGGATAAGAAAGAATAGAACATCCATAAATCAATGACTGTTTACGGTAAGGTTTTGCCGTTTACGGGCCGTTTCGGCCGGGAGTTGTATATGGAAGATTGCTCCACCATCGGGATTATCTTCCGCCCAGACTCTACCTCTGTGGTTTTTAATCACTCTTTTAACGGCCAGAAGCCCGAATCCATGACCACGTTCTTTCGTAGTGAAATGTTGCGAGAAAAGTTTTGTTAAGCTTTCTTCGGTAAAGCCACAACCATTGTCTATAATGGATAACTTTACGACATCTTGATCCGTTATATAGGACGTCTTAATCCATATTTTTCTGCATCCCCGCTCGTTGTTCAGTGTGGCGTCCGCAGCGTTATTGAGAAGATTTATTAGAACTTGCTGCAGTTGACTCTTGTCAGCGACTACTGGCGGCAGATCTGGATCCAGGTCACTTATTATTATTACACCGTCAAATCTACTCTGGGGTTTAAGGAAGAACAATTCATTTTCGATGAAAATATTGAAGTTGAATAACTCCTTGTTTATCTCTGGATTGGAATACATCATAAGGCCATCGGTGAATTTTGTCATCTCCTCCAATCCCGATTGAATCGAATTCATTTTGTCGTCGATTATTTCATGATTTCCGGCTTCAAGGTTCATCTTGAGCAGTTCCAGATTTCCCTGAACCAGGGCCAGGTAGTTATTCAGCTCATGAGCGATTTCGCCTGCCATCTCTCCTCTGGTCGCCATTTTATCAAGGAGAATCATTTGATGCTCGATATTCTTTTCTTCGGTTATATCAAGACCCATGTAAAGAGATGTGAATATCTCACCTCTTTCATCCAGAATTCGGGCCCCGATGAGTTCTATGACTCGTTTGGTCATGTTTTTTGTGGTGGTAATAATCTCACCCGACCAGCTATCTCCCGTTGAGAGGGTTTGCTCAATATTTTCCATTATATCATCTATATCCACGGGCTTTATAATATCTTTGATCTCACATCCGGCCACCTCGTTAAATTCGAATCCAAAAACTCTTTTGGCCGCATTGTTGAAAATGAATATCTTGCCGGTATTGTCGGTAACAATAATAAAAAATTGTGAAGCTGATATGATTGTCTCGAGGAATTTATTCGCAGACCGTATATTTTCATTTGATTTTTGAAGTTTTTGTGTCGTCTCTATTAATTGCCGGTTGGTCTTTTCAAGTTGCTCGTTCTTTTTCTCAAGATCGGCGATCATTTGAAGATCCGCCTCGCGAATTCTCGATGATAAAACGCCCATTACCTCCATGGCCATGGGCGGATTCTTGGCGATTAGATGCTTGAAATCTTCTCTGGAGATTTCAAGGACTATAGAATCTCGAACCGCCCTGGCATAGGCGAAGCGCGGGGAATCCTCAAGAAGTGACATTTCACCAAAAAAATCACCCTCACCGCGTATGGCCAGTCTGATTTGCCCGTGTTTTGAGGGATCTCCTTTTAATATTTCGATAGCGCCAGATTTGATTATATAGAAAGCGTCTCCAGGATCTCCTTCCTTAAATATTATCTCGCCTTTGGAGAATTTTCGTTCCTTTATCGATTTCTCCATTTTGTAAAATATCTCAGGCGATATGCCGGAAAATACCGGAATGTTGATTAATAAATTGAATACTGTCCCACGCATAATATTATCCTGTATATCCGGTATATCGACATAATAATGTGCCGGTTAACGGATTGAGATAAAATATGTAGAAATCATAGCCATACCAATAATGATTGTTATCAGGAGGCATTTTGACGCCGGGGCAGCGCAGTTCCCCTCGTTACTCTTTTAATAACAATAGGTTATGGATTCCAACGCACCCTGTCCAGCTAAGGTTTCAATACCTGAGCTCGTTAGACCGTCAATATTGAGCCTGTTATCGGTGTGTATGCTCGATAGCCGGTATCGTTTTTGTGCAGAAAAAAGGGATTAGTTAGCTAAACTTTTTTTCGAAAACATACGATATGATTAATAAAGAATGGAAAACGGCCGTGCTTGAGCAAATTGAGGTTTACCGCATTTGTTGAAAGATTTCACCCAACTGAATTTGGAGCGGGATTGGAAAAGACAAATTTCGGTTATTATGGCAAATGATTCAGGAAATATAAAATCGCCTCAAGGATAGCCGATCGAAAGTGCTATTTTATATGAAATTATTTAAAAAAATAGATCAAAAAAACTTGACACTGATTTCCGTCACTGATATAGTTTTAGCAGGAGCTCACGGAGCGCCAGCGAAAATGTAATGTTTTCGGCTAAAATAGATTGCTGCATTAACAAGGAGGGAGTTAAATCTTTAAAAAATGGAGGTGTTACTGAGAGTAAATGCTAAGGGTTTTTTAATTTTCGTCTATTTAAAAACAAACTATGAATTCTAAAGGAGGGATGTGATTTGTATTTAAAACCTTTCTTTAGGCTGGCAATGGTGGCGGTTCTGCTGATGACTTTTTCATCGGTATTGGCGGGAACCACCGGCAAGATCGCCGGAAGAGTTATGGATCAGGAATCTAAGGAGCCTCTTCCCGGTGTCAGTGTTCAGATTGTCGGAACGACCACTGGTGCAGCCACAAACATCCAGGGCGAGTTTTTCATAATCAACGTGCCGCCGGGTACGCATGACCTGAAGGCGAGTCTTGTTGGTTATGGCCCCGTAGAAGTTAAAAACGTCGTCGTATCAGTCGATTTGACAACCAATATCGATTTCGAGTTGAGCACTCAGACAATCGATATGGGTACTATCACGGTAGAAGCGGTTCGTCCGTTGATAGAAAAGGACGTAACTTCATCGAGAGCTACCATAGCTCCGACGCAAATCACCGATTCGGCGGTTGACGGCCTTGTCAACGCCGCGAATCTAACCGCCGGCGCCGTTGTCGGTTCGTTCCGTGGGGGCAGGCAAAACGAAGGCGAAGTCATTTACATGATTGACGGCGTTAACCTGTCAAATCCCATAGGTTCCACCCACCGGGGTTATGACGCGGGTGACGGAAACCAGGCTTTGGCCACAACTCTGCCCAACGAGGCTGTAGCCGAGGCAGAGGTTTTGACAGGAGGTTTCGGAGCTGAATATCCCAACGTACAGTCAGCGGTAGTCAATGTCGTTACCAAGGATGGCGGAAGCAGATATTCCGGTAAGATCAAATCGAAAGCTTCCCCCGAGGTTTTATTGACGTCTGATAACAACGAAGATGACGTTTTTCATGTGCCTTTCTTTGCTAATCCGGACGATCCCACTGACACGCTTGACGACGGTTCCCGTCGGCTCATTTATCAGGATTTTACGGTTCAGAGGGATAAGGTTGACGAATACAACAGATCCAACTACTTTGATATGCGTCAGCATGAGTTCTCATTTGGCGGTCCCGTACCTATCCCCAGTATCGATTTGCCCGGAAAGATGTCCTTCTACACATCCGGTATTTACACGTATCGCCGCAGTTACAGGGATTTCAACAGTTATACCAGATCCAAATCGATACACGCCAAAATATCGTACGATCTCACATCATCGAAGAAAATAACCGTATCCGGTCTACTGGCCGATGGTGATCGCAGGAACTGGAACCACAACAGGATGCTGACTTTAACGTGGGGGGAACCGGCTTATTACCATCGTAAAGACGTTGACCTGGAAACCAACAACATCATAGAAGTTGATACTTTCTATACTCCCTATCACTTCATCTATGCGCCTGGTTACGGTGAGGGTAATGTGCCCCCTGCTCTGGTTTCTTATTGGGCAGATTTGTTCGAAATCGCAGATTCAGCCGCCGTGGTCCAACAATACTTTGATGACAATTTCGGAGGAGAAGACTATTACGATTGGGCTAATTTGCCCGATTCTCTCCGTGACGGAGCGGCGTCGTATATCGAAAGTCTGGGATGGGCTCGTCGATATGAGAATTACAACATGTCTCGTAGCCTGGGAGATCCTGAAACCCGGTCGAACGAATTCCATGTAAGCTTTACGAACAACCTGAGTTCCAAAAGCTTTTATAAGATTAGCTATTCGAGGTTCTTGACAGCTCAGGAAGCCCGTACGAAAGATCCCTGGGATGGACATCCTCTGGGCCGCAACGAATTCAGCGAAGCGAGATTCAGCCCTACCGGCGGCACCATTCAGTCCTCCCAGCTTGCGGTCAGCCCCATGTGGCTAACCACCACGCTGCAGGACGACCGGATGACCACTCATACTTTCAAAGGCGATTTAACCAGCCAGGTTAATTCTAATAACCTTATAAAGCTCGGTGCAGAGTTCAAGCAATTCGATGTATTTTTCGATTATCATGGCTTTGCCTCCGGCGATAACGAGTACACCTCATACTATCATCACAAACCGTTCCAGTTCGGGGTATATGCGCAGGATAAGATCGAGACTGAAGGAATGATCGTCAACGCGGGATTGCGTTACGATTATTTCGATCCCAAGACGATATTGCCATTTGATCCCGCGGATCCTTTAAACGAGGGATACAACAATGCCAATGACCCGCGGTATACACAGACCGAGGATCTCGAGGCCAGGCTTAAGAATTTCGTTTCTGCCAAGAAGAAACAGCAGCTTTCACCCCGCGTCGGCGTAAGTTATCCGATCACGGAAAAGGATGTGCTGCATGTCACATACGGGCATTACTTCCAGCTTCCCGTTTTCGACGACCTTTATTACAACCATGCCTATGACCTCAGGGGTGCATTCAAATACATCGGCAATCCCAACCTCAACGAACAAAAGACGATTGCCTATGAGGCTGGTATCGAGCATGGATTCAACGATTACCTGAAGCTTTCCGCTGTTGGATTCTACAAGGATATCGCGGATCTTATCAGCAACAGGAAGTTCCGGGATCCTGAAACCGGGGGTGTGTTCTGGATCAATATGAATTCAGATTATGCGCGCGTAAAGGGATTTGAGTTTACCCTGACGCAGCGTCCCTGGAACAATATTTCGGGTACCGCTTCTTATACATATCAGGTCGCGAGAGGCCGCGCCTCCGATCCTGAGCAGACCTTCCTTGATGATTATACAAACAGGATGCCGAGAACCGAAGATGCGCTCCTTGACTGGGATCAACCGCATACCGCCAAGTTAAACCTCAACTATAGAATTCCGGCCAGCAACGGAGTACTTCTCGGAGATTGGGGTCTCGATGTAGTCTGGACCTACGGATCGGGCCGGCCCTACACCGGAAGCGACAATACCGTCCCGCCGGCGTTGCCGCCTATTAACAATGAAAGATATCCGTCTATGTGGCGACTCGACCTGCGCGTGGATAAGGGATTCGACATCTATAAGAACTACAATCTCAACACCTTTGTTGAAATACAGAACGTAACCGACAGAGCGGATATCGATCCCACAATCAACTTTGTAGACGACACCGTCGTTGACCTCGAAATGTACGAAGCGACCGGCGATCCCGCAGGGCAGTTCACCGATCCCACCATTTACACCACTCCAAGAAGAATCCTTCTGGGTATGCAGTTATCATTCTAAGTGGACCCCGTACAGATGAAAATGCAAGGAGGTTTTGATAAGATGATGAAAAAGAAAACCAGAGGGGTTTGCGGCGGACTGATAATGCTGGTTCTGATTGCATTTATCGGTGTATCGTCTTGGGCTGCCAATAAAGACGTAGTCGAAAACCCCCTGCTCAGATCTATAAGATCTGCTAAACCGGCTGTGGCGGATGAGGTCATAGTGGATGTTGGATTCGTTCATTCACGGGTCACAAACAATACCGTGCTTCCGGCCGGAACCAATGAATGGACGATTTTATTGGGAGACGATACTTCAGTTCTTCCGTCCATGACATGGCTTTATCCTTCGATTTATACCAACAACCTTTATCTTTATTTCGGAAGCCTGAGGGTTGGAAGAGGCGAACAGCTGGTTCATTTCTCAACCGATACTTCGCCCGGCATGGAAACCACTTCGATTAATACCAATCCGGAGGCGGTTAGCCATCTCGATACCTATTTTGAGATATCGGATGACTCTCCGCTGGTATCGCCGGCCGATTATATCGGGATTGAGGTTCACGCTCATTCCTACGCCTGGTCTGAAACCTATCGTGATGATTTCATCATTCACGATTATTGGCTTCTGAATCTCAACACCACGGCTCTTGAAGAGATTTATGTCGCGTTACATGCCGACTGCGACGTTTCCGGAGCCGCGGGCGGATCCGGTACCCAGGGTTTCTGGCGCGATGACTTGACCGATTACGTTAGGATTGATAGTACCAAAGAATACATCTCCTACATGTACGACTCCGACAACGCGACCATCGCGGGCGATGATACCGGTGGAAAATTCCTTCCCAAAGAATCGACAGGTTATATCGGTTCCAGGCTGCTTTACTGCCCGGCCGTTATGGGCGCGCCGGATACGGCCGTGTCCATTCAATCCGGTCATGGCTGGTGGGATTGGAACTCCGACCCCGGTGAGGATCCGGATTGGATGCAGTTGATGAGCGACGGCCTGTGGCTCGATCCTCCGCCCTCACCCCACGATTTCCGGTTCCTGCAGAAACTGGGACCGTTTGAAATACCGGCCGATGACTCTATCAGGGTGGTATTGGCTTTCGGAATAGGCGAAGGTCTCAACGGCATGCGTGCCAATCTGGCCTGGGCTGACTCCCTGTTCAAGCTTGACTGGGTAGGACCGTCGGCTCCGGCGGCCCCGGTGTTCACGGCCGAGCCCGGAGACCGGATTGTAGACTTAACCTGGGAGACAAATGCCGAGACCTCCCCCGATCCCGCCACCGGAATAATCGATTTCGAGGGTTACCGGGTTTGGAGAAGGACAGGCGTAGGGGGCTCCTGGACTTTATTAATGGAATGCGATCTGATTAACGACATCGGGTTCAACACGGGCCTGGTTCATTCCTACTCCGACGCCGACGTT